>Ga0307478_10000165_pt1 | contig 76765 bp, 75 predicted proteins | sample atmos_gasesECM4C_2_FD_203713 | JGI IMG/M metagenome (GOLD analysis project Ga0307478, IMG submission 203713) | Hardwood forest soil microbial communities from Morgan-Monroe State Forest, Indiana, United States - atmos_gasesECM4C_05 | ecosystem: Environmental > Terrestrial > Soil > Temperate...
ATGAGCATCGGCGGATTCGGTGAATGCCTGGCTAGTCACGATAACTACATTGAAGTGCAGAAAGACAAGCTGGATGCCTGGGGCATTCCCACGTTAAAGATTAATTGCGCGTGGGGCGAGAACGAGCAGGCCATGTCTCGCGATATCGCGGTGCAAGCAGCCGAGATGTTAGCAGCGGCGGGCGCCCGAGACATTTCCGTGTTTCAGGAAATGTCGCCGCCAGGATTGGCGATTCACGAAATGGGGACGGCGCGCATGGGTAGGGACGCGAAAACCTCGGTGTTGAACGAGCACAATCAGGCGCACGACGTGAAAAACCTGTTTATGACCGACGGCGCCTGCATGGTCTCCAATTCCTGCGTGAACCCGTCGCTGACTTACATGGCGCTGACGGCGCGGGCATGCGATTACGCAGTATCCCAGGTGAAGAAAAACGAGTTATAGCAGAATTTTTATTTTGCGGGAGCACGCGCCGAGCCAGAACGGCAGGGTTTTCCTCAAACACGACGCGACTCATAACTTCCTGTGTAGCTTGTAGTTGTATCGGTCCCTGACGAAGAAAAGCAAAAAGTCACATATCCACAGACCCAAGCCGTCCTCCTACATTCCCTGTATTGCGCGTCGCTGCTCACTGTATTTTTCTGGGGTTTGCACACTGGAAAAAGAGGTTCGGATTCCGGTAGGGCAAAAAATACAAAGGAAAGCAAGAGGAGGTTTCCATGGCTGATTTTGGAACGAAAAGACAACGGGAAGACCAGTCCACGAATTTGACGCCGTCCGAACGCACCGAAGGCCGCACAAAGGGGATGGAGCGCTATCAGCAAGGGCGCTACGCACCGTCCATTTTTTCGGTAAGCCCAGGCGAGTTCTTCACCATGAGCCCGATCACTTTGATGCGCAGGTTCACGGAAGACATCGATCGCGCGTTTGGGTTGAGGAGCGGCCAAAACCGCGGGGATTATTCCGAGCAAGAGGTCAACTGGATTCCCCCAGTGGAAGTCCGGCAATCGGGCAACCACCTGGTGATCCATGCGGATTTGCCGGGCCTGACCGAAAACGATGTAAAAGTGGAGGCCACGGACGAAGGATTGGTAATCCAGGGAGAGCGAAGGCGCGAGCACACTTCGGAAGAGGGAGGCTGGCGTCACTCGGAAAGAGTGTATGGGCGCTTCTACCGGCTGATCCCGCTGCCGGAGAGCGCCAAGGTCGAAGAGACGAAGGCAAATTTCCGGAATGGCGTGTTGGAGGTAGTGGTGCCGGTGCCAGAGCTGGAGAGGAAGCACAAACAAATTCCAGTGGGCACCTCGAACCAATCGCTGATTTCGGAGCAGGGCACGTTCGCTGAAGGACGTGCGAGGAGCGCCACGTCGGGACGTTAAGAGGGGGCGCGACGTACCGCGCGGTTGCGCGAAGAGGGGCCGGGCTTGTAGCGCCGGCCCCTAATTTTTTGGGTGTTTGGAAGATATCACGGTTGAGGTCAGGGCCTTCTTCTGATCGACCTTGCGCTGATTGATCAACCATTGTTTCGGCTGCCGTCATGAAAGCGGCGGCCCTTCGAAGCCCGCCTGCGGCAGGCAGGCTCAGGATAAACAAGACCACCGCACTCCAAACGAAGTCCGGGCGCGCTACCAGTTGTTAGAGTTCGCGGAGGGCTGTTGCCACCGGGAGGCGGGCCGCGCGGACGGCTGGGAGCAGGCCGCCGATTACACCCATAACGAGAGCGAAGACAATGCCCTTTACAAGCAATTCGGGCGTGATCTTGAAGGCGAAGGCCAGGTTAGAGAAGGTCTGAAAGTTCATGGTGCTGGTGGTCAAGCCGTTCAGGGGAAGAACGGCGAGACAGGCGATCCCGCCTCCGACAAAAGAGATAAGCAGGGCTTCGATCAAGAACGAAAAGACCACGGCGGCCGCGCCGAATCCGAGAGCGCGCATAGTGGCGATCTCGCGCCCACGTTCGGCCACGGCGGAGTACATGGTGTTCAGGGCGCCGAAAACCGCGCCGATGGCCATGATTCCGGCAACAAACCCGCCCAAGATCGTGATGAGCGTTGTCATGCGGGTGGACTGTTTGGCGTAGTAGTCGATTTCGCGGGTTACGTCGACGTTCAAGCGCGGATCGCTGGTGAGTGAGTCCTTCAATTGTTGAAGGGCGGCGGGCGAAGTGAGGTGCACGGTAACGGACTGCGAAAGAGTGTCGGGACGTTTATAGGCGCCGTTGAGGAGGTGAGCGTCTCCCCAAACTTCGGAATCGAAGGAACTGCCACCCGCATCGAACGTGCCGACGACTTGCCAACGTACGGTACCGAGCCCGATTGTGTTTCCCACGGTCAAGCCCGAATAGGTGACTCTGGCGTTTTTGCCGACGATGAGTTCGGAAAGGCCCGGAGTGAACATGCGGCCTTCCACTATTTTTATATTTTTGCGGATAGAAAGAACGTTAGGAGAGACGCCGCGAAGCTCAACGTTAGCGTCGGTCCCGGTGGAAATCAACGGAATCGGCGCCATCAGCACCGCCTCCTGAGTCAGCAATGGGCCTTCTGGCCCGCGAGCGATGCCGGGGGCATCCTGGATGACTTTCACGGAATCAATAGAGACTCCACTAGTCATTTCGGAGGTGGCGCCGGCGCGGGTAATCAGCGCGTTGTCTTCGGAGCCGGAGGAAACCAGAGTGGCCTTGAATCCTCGCGCGAGAGACAACATAGCAATGAAGACGCCCACAGTTCCAGCAATTCCCGCCACAGCAACGATCGTGGAGGTCCAGCGAGCTTTGACGCTCCGAACGTTATAAATAAGGGGAATCGCCATTTCAGACTCTCCTGAGCGCGTTGACGACTTGCATGCGCATGGCGCCGATGCCCGGCAGCAGGCCGCTGGCAAGGCCAACCAGAAGAGCAAACCCGACGCCAAGGGTCAGCAGCGACTTCGAAAGGATAAGGGGTGGCAGCAGACCGGTAAGAGCTATGCCGATGACCGGGATGGCCAAGTAGGCGAGGGTCAAACCGAGCAAACCGCCAACTAAAGCAATGATGATGGACTCCGCCAGTACGAAGAAAAGAACAGCGCGCCCGGAGAAGCCGATGGCCTTGAGTACGGCAAGCTCGCCAACGCGTTCGCGAACGGAGATGGCCATGGTGTTGCCGGTGACCAAAAGCAGGGTGAAGAAGACGACGCCGCCGATGGTGATGATCAAGAGCTCGATGTTTCCGAACTGCTTGGCGAAACCAGCGGCGAAGGCAGATTCGGTTTCGGTTTTGGTTTCAAAGGAGGAGTTGGCAAACTTTTCGTCAATGGCCTTGGCGACGCTCGCAGCATCATCGGGGCTGTTGAGCTTGACCACATACCATCCGGCGGTGCTCTTCAGAGCGGCGGGCACATTCTCGTCAAAGTATTTCCATTGCAGCCAGAACTGGCTTTCATCGCCACCAGGCTTATCGCTGTGATAAATGCCGTCGAGGTTGAACTCCGCAGAGCCACCGCCGTACAGAGTGGTTTTGATGGGGATGCGGTCGCCAATTTTCCAATGGAAGCGCGCGGCGGTGCGGGCACCGGCAATGGCCCCCATGCGGTCTTTCACGAAATTGTTCCACTGGTCGTCGGGTACAACAAGTTCGGTCATCACCTGGCGTTGATTTTCCGGGTCGATGACGAACTGCGGAAAGAAGTTCTTTTCATCCTGATACACGCCGCCGTACCAATGATTGTGGGTGACCGCCTTGACGCCGGGAATGGAAAGGATCTTGTCGCGATGGGAAATCGGCATCACCTGTATCAGGCCGGTGCGGCTGACCACCACCAAGCGGTCCGCGCCGGCGATTTCCGCGCCTCGGCTGAAGGCGCTCTTCACCACTGCTAGGAACGTAAAGAGAACCAGGGCGATGGCGAACGAGCCTATGGTTAGGATCAGGCGGAGCTTCTTGCGAAAAAGATTAGCGAAAATCAGGCCACGGAATTTCATGCCGCACCTCCTGCGGTGACGCCGAGTTCGCCGGCTTCGACCAAGAGGCCCTTCTCAAGATGGAGCGTAACATCGGCGCGTTTGGCGACTACAGGATCGTGCGTGACCATCAGCACGGTCTTGCCGTACTCCTTCACCAGGCGATGGATCAGCTCCATGATTTCGTCGGCGCTTTTGCGGTCGAGGTCGCCGGTGGGTTCGTCGCAGAGGAGAAAGGTGGGGTCGGCGACGATGGCGCGGGCGATGGCTACGCGCTGCTCCTGTCCGCCGGAGAGCTGGCGCGGATAGTGGTTCATGCGCTCAGCGAGTCCGACGACGCCGAGGGCGGTTTCCACGTGTTTGCGGCGCTCGGATTTCGAGAGCTTGGTGAGGAGCAGAGGCAGCTCGACGTTTTGGAAAGCGGTTAACACGGGAATGAGGTTGTACATCTGAAAGATGAAGCCGACGTGGCGGGCGCGCCATTGAGTGAGCTTGTTGGCGGACATGTGGGTGATTTCGTCGCCGGCCACAGTGATGCTGCCGTGCGTGGGGACATCCAGGCCGCCCAACAAATTGAGTAGGGTGGTTTTGCCGGAGCCGCTGGGCCCCATGAAGCCGACGAAGTCGCCTTTGTCCACGTCGAGATTGAGACGCTGCAAGACCTGGATCTCTTCGCCACCTCGGCGATAGGTTTTGTCCAGGCCGCGGACTTGAATCAAGCTGTTGGATCTTCCGGTGCCATCGACTCGGATCATTTGTTGCTCCTGATAACTGGTGTTCTATGAGGCCTAATTCCTGCTAACAGGGGCGCAGCAATGCTACGCCCTTACGCTGCTACCTTTTAATTTCTACGCTTTGGCCATCGCGAAGATTACCTGGGCCTTTCACGACGAGCGTGTCGCCAGCGGTGACGCCTGCGATCACTTCGGTGTCGGAGCCGCGATTGCCGCCGAGAGTTACGGCGCGGCGCTCGGTCTTGTCGTCTTTAACGAGAAAGACGATCTTCTTGCCGTTCTCGTCATGAACCGCGCTTTGGGGAATCATGATGGCGGCGGTGTCAGAGCCAGGTTGCTTTTTCTGTTCGGCGCCGAGGAAAGTCACTTTGATGCCCATGTCGGGCAGGATGCGCGGGTCAAGCTTGAGAAAGGAGACGCGGACTTTGACGGTGGCTTTCTGGCGGTCCGCCGAGGGAATGATGGTGCGCACGCGGCTGGGTATTTCCCACTCGGGATAGGCGTCGAGGATGGCGGTGACCGGCTGGCCGGGTTGCACGCGAGAGATGTAGGATTCGTTGACATCGACTTCAATTTCGTTGGAGTTCATGTCGACTATGGTGGCAATGCCTGTGCGAGTGAAGCCGCCACCGGCGGAGACGGGGGAGACCATTTCGCCGACCTGGGCATCTTTCGAGACCACGATACCAGCGTAGGGCGCGCGAATGGTGCAGTTGTCGACGGCTTGCTGGGCTTCCTGGATACGCGTCTCGGAGCTGATGACTTGCGATTGGGCCAGCGAGATCTTGGCTTGGAGGCTATCCGAGGCGGTGCGGGCGTTATCGAGTTGCTCCTGGGTCTGCACGCCGGCGTCTTGGAGTTTCTCGGCGCGATGAAGTTGGATGTGTGCGTTTCTGAGTTGCACTTCGAGATCGGCGATAGCGGCCTTGGAAGCCTCGTAGTCGGCTTTGGCGGCGTCCAGCGCTTTGCGGGCGTCGGAGTCGTCGAGAGTGGCCAGCAGTTGGTTTTCGGCGACGTGAGTGCCCTCGTCGAAGAAAACGCCGGTTACGCGGCCGGTGATTTTCGCGGCGATGGTGGCGCGGCGGCGGGGGGTGACGTAGCCGCTGGCGTTCAGCAGGGCTTCGCGGCCGCCATTGTTGGCAGATTTCTGCACTACCGCGACTTCCACGACGGGTCTTTGATTCCAGAAGGTGAACACGGCGCCGGAAAGGCCACCCAGAACCACGAGTAAGCCGAAGAAGATAGCCAGACGCTTCCCCCATGTGCCGCTGGAGCGGTGGCGATCCTCAATGCGCAGAGAACCGAGGTCGTGTACGGGCGCGTTTGCTGGCATAGCCATGCGTTCGGCGATCCTTAAGGGAGTCACATACCTATTACGCCGGGCGAGGGTCAGGAATTTCAGCGCCCGCAATAGGTTGGTTGTTAGCCAGCATTTTACTTGAACAGGTCGCCTGCGGAAAGCCAATGAATGGCGCGCCGACGGCGACCCAGGTTTGCGAAATTGGTCCTGGCAGCTAGATGCGGGAGGTTGGCGGGGCGTTATGGGAAAAATTGGTTCCGGGACCTGGACTCGAACCAGGATACTCAGCTCCAAAGGCTGATGTCCTACCGATTAGACGATCCCGGAATGGCTGAAATAAATTGTAGCAGAGGGAAGCATGCGGGCATAGACGGCGCTGAGGCGTGTCGAGGAAATGCGCGGTAAATAGAGCCGGGATGAAACCGAAAATTCGATCCGTATATGCGTGGACCGTAGAGTCGCGTACGGTCCACGTATTATACGGCGCTCTCGAGCGATTACTGTGCCAGATAGCGTGCGACGGAAGTTCCTACGGCCACGATCTTGCCGTCGCTTTGGAGAGCCAAAGCGTAAATCGAGGCAAAGTTATTCCCGAAGGCAGTGGTCACCTTGCCGCCTGACCCAAACGTAGTGTCCAATCCGCCGTTGCTGGTGTATCGCGCCAAGGCGAAGTCGGCTGGAGTGACGAAAGCCGGATTACCTGCCGGTTGACCGGCCGCTCCCGCGACAACAATGTCGCCATTCGATTGAATGGCCAACGCAAAAAGCGTCGCGTCAGGCTCCGTCGGAGTGAAACTGGTGGTCACGGCTCCAGTTTCGCCGAAAGTGCCATCGACGCTGCCATTGCTGTTAAAGCGAACCAGGCCAAAGCCGAAGCCATTCCCATTGTTGATGCTCAGGCTGGTGACAACCGTCCCGCCTACGAGAATCTTACAGTCGCTCGAGCAGCCGCCCTGGGTCTGCACCGCAATGGCCCCCGCCGCCACCACGCTTGCTGCTAGTCCCGAGACGCCGAAAGTAGTGTCGAGGCTGCCGTTCGGGTTATGGCGTGAAATGATTCCCGCTACTTGGGCTTGGCTCACCGTGGGAGCGGGGGATGCAAAGCCCACCACGTTTCCACCGGCTGCAAGCAGGATCTTGCCATCGGGTTGCAATGCGATCGCGGTTGGCGCTGTTACAGAGGTTACGGCTACCCCGCCGCTGCCGAAAGTGTTATCCAGTTGGCCGTTGGCGTCATAGCGAGCCATGGCGCCAGAGGCTCCCGGCACTTCACTGTTTTGCCCTGCGAGGAGAATCTTACCGTCCGCTTGCAATGCCAGGACGCTGGCGACGGCTCCGAACGAGCCGCCCGACGGGCCTACTTGTGTTTCCACGATACCGCCACCGCCAAATGTAGCGTCCAAACTGCCATTCACGTTGAGGCGCGCCAGTATGAATAACGGACCAAAACCCTGCTGGAAATTGGAGATGGCTACCACAATCTTGCCGTCGCTCTGAATGGCCAGGCCAACCACCTGCGCTCCGCCGAAGTCATCCCCAGCGAAGCTGATGCTCACTGTTCCGCCCGCCCCAAACGTCGGGTCGAGCGTGCCATTCGCATTAAGGCGTGCTACGGCAGGCTCGTAGCTGATCTGTCCGCCAACAACAATCTTGCCGTTACTCTGCACCGCTGCCACGCTCCCAAGGATGCCTACGCCGTTCGTAAATACGCCTCCGACGCCAAATGTTGGGTCGAGCTTGCCGGCCTGGGCCATCGCCGGACTCGACGAGACGATCAACGCAGCGCACGCAAGCAGAGCGCCGCGGAGTATGGTGCCCAGGCTTAACTTGCCAGCTTGCATCTGCATTGGTCTCTTGACGGCTGAGGCGTGATTTGACACACCTTCGTTTTTCATTACGTTCTCCTTTTCATGTTATGTAAACGGTCGGTCGAAGCGCCCGGTCTCGACTTGCTGCTCTGCAGGCTTCCGCCCTTTCGTCCAACCACTAAGACCTGATATCGATGGAGTTGATGCCCAGGTCGTTGTAAAGCTCCTGTCAAAGTCTGTTCAGAGTCTTTGCTCAGAAATTGCGCGTTGAAGGGCGCGAACTCGCCCAAACGGGAAAAGGCAGATTGAGACGGATTTCCGCAGGCGTTATGCGAATCGTCCCCGTCGCGCTGCTTGGGGGGCGCGTCTCGGCGAGGTCCTTGAAATTATCTTTGCAAAATTGCTGCGGGGATCCTAGAGAGGGGCAGAATGTTGTCTACGGCCCCGCGCACAATCGCTTCGTGGGGCATGCCGAAGATGACGCAACTGGCTTCGTCCTGAGCGATCGTGAAAGCCTCGGCTTGTTTCATCTCAAGGAGGCCTTCGGCGCCGTCGTCGCCCATACCGGTCATCAAGACTCCTACCGCATAGGAAGCCGCAGCTTGCGCCACAGAGCGGAAAAGGACATTGACACTCGGGCGATGGCGCGAAACTAGCGGGCCGTCACGCACCTCGAGAAAATAAGAGGGACCGAGTCGGCGGACGAAGACATGCCGGTTTCCGGGAGCGATGTAGGCGCGTCCCGGAACGACTTTGTCACCGTTAGCGGCTTCCCTCACCTCGATCCTGCAAATGCCATTGAGGCGCTTTGCGAAGGCCGCGGTGAAGCCTTCGGGCATGTGCTGTACCGCGACGATTCCCGGACAATCCTCAGGCATCTGTTGCAGAACCTGGAGCAAAGCCTCGGTGCCTCCAGTGGACGCCCCGATGACAATTATCTTTTCCCGCTGGGGTACGGCCTGGGGCAGAACAGCGGCAGGAAGCACTGCATTGGAATGAGGATGGTTTACAGGAGGAATCCGGTACCTGTGAAATCGATTGACCCGAGCCGTGGCTGCGGCGCGTACGGTGTCTTCCAGCAGAACGGCGGACTCTTCAAGGAAACCGCGGACACCAACTTTCGGCTTGGTAATGATGTCCACCGCACCAATTTCCAAGGCGCGAATGGCGATTTCGGTTCTAGGGCCAGTCAGTCCGGAACAGATCACGACGGGGAGCGGACTGTGGGACATGAGTTTTCTCAAGAAACTAATTCCATCCATGCGGGGCATTTCCAGGTCCAGAAGAATGACATCGGGAGGAAATTTCTTCATTTTGTCCATGGCGATGAAGGGGTCGGCGGCGGTGGTGACCCGAAATCCGCGTTTCTCGGAGAGTAAGGCCAAGAGGACCTGGCGTACGATGGCCGAATCATCCACGACAAGGACATTTAAAGACCCAGAGTGCCCTGAGCCAGGAGTGGAAAGAGTGTTAGACGTCATGGTGTTTGCCAGAACTCACGCGTGTCCCAGTTCACGAAACTCATGCGAACTTCTGCTATGCCGTAATCAATCCGCTCGGTCGCCAGAAAGAACTTCGCGGCGCTGCAGAATGCACAGCGCGCCACCGCGAGCCAAGGGGGACTTTAGCGGTGGAAAAACCTTAGGCGCGACAGTCTGCAGCCGATCCGCTACGCCATGAAGGCTTTCGGCATGGCCTAGAAAGAGATAACCATTTGGGGTCAAGCATTTTCCAAGGGCATCGACGACTTTGATCTTGGTTTCCCATTGAAAATAGATGAGCACATTGCGGCAGAAAATTAAGTCAAACGGCCCCGTGACGGCATACGGTTCCCGACTGAGATTTAGCCGCTGAAATTTAACAATTTGACGAAGAGCATCGACCGCCTTAATTTTTCCCTTATCCGGGCCGAATCCTTTCAAGAGGAACTTGCGTTGGTATTCGACCGGGACGTCGGAGATTCTTTCCACTTGCCAGATTGCAACCGAAGCGCGCGCCAGGACTCTGGTCGAAAGATCTGTTCCGAGGACTTCGAGATTCCATCCGGCGGAGGGAGGAAAATGGGTCAGAAGCATCATGGCCAGGGAATATGCTTCCTCGCCGGTGGAACAAGCCGCACTCCAAATTCGGAGCGTCTTGCCGTTTTTGCGGGCATCCGCATTGGCCAGCCATTCTGGAAAGACCCGGCTGCGCAAACATTCGAAAGCCGCGGGTTCACGGAAGAAATGCGTTTCATTCGTGCAAATGCAATCGAGCATGAGCACCATTTCCTGAGGATCGGCCTTCACGCGGCGGTAATAGGACGAGAAAGAGGTCAATTCCAGGGCGCGCAGCCTCTTCCACAGCCGGCTGACCAGCATCGCGCGGTTTTTTGCTCCGAGGTGAATTCCTGATTCGCGGAGCACGAGCGCCTGGAAGAGTTGGAACTGTTCCGGAGCAAGATCCGGAACTGGTTTTTGCAAGACCAAGGGCGAATGTGCCGGGATTTCGCCGGAGGCCATTATGCTTCCAATGACTCAACCGAGACTTCGTTTGCTTCGCGGTGTGTCTCCCCGGCCGTCTGAAGGGTGGAAACGGCCAAGAGCTCGGAGTTGCTCAAGACCCTGTCAATGTTCAAAAGGAGAGCGAACTTCTTGCCGAGCTTGCCCATTCCGAAGAGGTACTCCAAACGCACGCGGGTGCCAAAAGCGGGAGGCTCTTCGACATCTGTGGGAGCGAGATCGATGACTTGGTTGACGGCATCAGCGATCACGCCCATCACAGTTTGCTCGGAATCCTGCTCGACCTCGACGATGACAATGCAGGTGGTCTTGGTTACCGGGCGAGGTTCCAGCCCGAAACGGACGGTCAGATCGACAATCGGAACAACATTGCCGCGCAGGTTGATCACACCACGAATCCACTCGGGCATCTTTGGTACTTTGGTGACCGCGGTATACTCAATGATTTCCTTCACACGCTGGATGTTGATTGCGTATTCCTCGTCCGCGAGGAAAAAAGTCAGATATTGCTGGTGAACCAGTTCTTCTTTTTCTTTGATTTCCATGAAATTTCCTCCGCGATTTAGATCCGGGCAAAGGACTCGGCGTAGTCGCCGTTTGGCTTTCCGGTTTGCGTGGAGAAACCGTTGTTGTCGTGGCCTGTTGCGTCGTGATGGGGCTTATCAGCTTTGCGTACCCTGCCCGTGCGATGATCGCCAAGTGAGCTGACACGGAAGAAGCTGATCATGTCCTGCAGGGCTTCGGCTTGCGAGGCAAGTTCCTCGGCGGTGCTGGAGAGTTGCTCGGCGCCGGCGGCGTTGCGCTGGGTGACCAAACCGACTTGGCTGATGGCGCCGTTGATCTGGCTTACGCCAGCCGCTTGCTCTCTCGAAGTTGCGGCCACTTCCTGTACGAGGTCCGCGGTCTTCTGAATCGAGGGAACGAGTTCGGTCAGCAATCCGCCAGAGCGCTCCGCAATCTGCACGTTGGCTGTGGCGAGTCCGCCGATTTCCTGGGCGGCCGCACGGCAGCGTTCCGCCAGGTTGCGCACTTCTCCAGCGACCACGGCAAAGCCGCGGCCATGTTCGCCGGCGCGAGCCGCTTCAATTGCGGCATTCAACGCCAGCATGTTGGTTTGATAGGCGATCTCTTCGATGACGACAATTTTCTCCGCGATCGATTTCATTGCGGAAACGGCCTCCTGAACAGCAAGGCCGCTTTGCCCGGCGTCTTGAGCGCCCTTGCGCGCCATCTGTTCCATCTTGCGGCTGTTATCAGCATTTTGCGTGACAGAGGCACTCATTTCCTCCATGCTGCTGGTCACTTGCTCGACAGCGGCGGCCTGTTCGCTGGTGCCCTGAGAGACGATGCTGGCGGAGGAAGCAACCTGAGCGGCGGCAGTGCTGACCGATCCAGCTCCCATACGCACTTCACCGATCATTTCGTTGAGCTTGCCGACCATCTTGGCCATGGCCGCCAACAGGCGCCCGAATTCGTCACCGCGGTCCGCATTGATGGATTTGGTGAGATCGCCCGAACTGATGGTTTCGACGACGCTTACCACCTCTTGGATGGGTTTGGTGATCCCACGTGAAATGACCAACGTGATGCCGATGCCGACGAAAATGGCCAGAACAGAGAAAACGGCCAAGGTGGTAACCGTGGTCTTGGCGATTTGCTCGACCATGGGGACCAATACCTCGGAGTGGCGGTTGGTGAGGTCTGTGGCGGCCGCTTCCAAGCGATGAATCGGATCCTTATATTGGGTGATTACCTGATTGCACTCTTGCGGTGTGTGTAGCTTGCCTTGCTCGATCATGCCCAGAACTCTTGCATAGCCGCCTTCATAGATGGCGAAATCTTCGTGCATGGATTGCAGCGCCAGCTTGTCCTCAGGTAAGAGTTGAAACTTTTCGAGCTCTCCGAAGACGTCGTGAAGTTTCTGCTGCTGTGCTCTCCATTTGGCGACGTACTCATTCCGAACTTCCGCGTCGTCCATATTGAGTTCGGTATCCTTCTCGAACCGGCGCAATTCCAATGTGGTGGCCTTCACGCGCGCGGAGAGAGTGACGATTTTGGCGTCTCCGTTGAGCACCTTGAGGGTTTCCCTGGTGATGGCTTCAAGTCCCCAATAGCCGCTCAGGCCCATGGAGATGAGGAGTAGAACGATCAGTCCGAAGCCGATCGCTAAACGCTTTCCAATCGACATATTCTTCAACACAGAGTTCTCCTTCGAACAGTTTTGCCGCCCGCGGCCCCACGCCGCCTCGCACATCGCACGAAAGGTCCTATTGCAAGATCAGTTCAGGGCTGCGGCGACGGCAGTTTCACAAATTGCCGGGACATCGAGAATCAGCGCCACGCGCCCGTTGCCAAGAATTGTTGAGCCGGAGACGCCGCGAATCCCTTGAAACAATCGCCCGAGCGGCTTGATCACGGCCTGTTGCTCGCCCAACAATTCATCAGCGGCGAAGCCGACGCGACCGCCGTGATATTCAACAACAATGATTTTTTCGCGCGCAGGAGCCACAGCGGCACATTCGAACAGGTCGCGGAGCCGCATATAGGGCAAGGCTTCTCCACGCAGGTTGATGACCCCGCCCTCAGCCGAAACATGTTTCTCCGCAGGCAGCTCAAGGCATTCGTGGACGGAGCTTAGGGGGATCACGTAAGTTTCCGCGCCCACTCTAACAGCGAAGCCGTCGATGATGGCTAGCGTCAGCGGCAGGCGAATAGTGAAAGTTGTTCCCTGGCCTCTGCGGCTTTCCACGAGGATCGCACCATTCAGCGCATTTACATTGCGACGCACAACGTCAAGGCCAACTCCGCGGCCGGAGAGTTCGGTGACTTTGCCAGCAGTGGAAAAGCCGGGCTGAAAGATGAGGTTGTAAATCTCAGGCTCCGTGGGGCGAGCACCCTCGGCAATCAATCCTTTTGAACGAGCGTGCTGTAGGATGCGGTCGTGATCAAGGCCAGCGCCATCGTCGGAAATTTGCACGACGATGTTGCCCGAATCGTGGAAAGCTTCCAGGATGATTTTCCCGCTGGGGTCCTTCCCCAGAGAGCGGCGGATTTCGGGCGTTTCCAAGCCGTGGTCCAGCGAATTGCGAATCATGTGCATGAGCGGGTCATGAATGTGCTCGAGGATGGTGGTGTCAACCTCGACGTCCTCTCCCACGACGAGCATTCGGGCAAGTTTTCCGCTCTTGCGGGCAGTGTCGCGCACGCTGCGAGCGAAGCGATGAAACGTCGGACCGACGGGCACCATGCGAATCTTCATCACCAGTTCTTGCAATTCGAGGAACAGTGCTTCCAGGCCATGATGGGACTCAAGGATTTCGCGACCATCGGCCGTCAAGCCAAGTTGTTCTTCCAGCATTCGCCGCTGACGACCCTGGGCAATCGCGAATTCCACAGTCAGGTTCAGCATGCGATCCAGTCTGCTGACGTCGACTCGCATATTTTGAACGGCGGTCTTGGAAACGGGAGCGCCCGGGAAAGCAATGTGAGACGATGATGCGGAACTCCCTTGCGCACCGGACCCTCCGGCGGCCTTGAATTCAGCCGTCATCGCGGCAAGCCGTGCACTCAATGCCTCGTGCTCCGGAAGGAGGCCTTCTTCTCCACCCGCCGCTCGCTGAGCCATTTGCCGGAGAGCATCCACCGACTGGAGAAGAACAGTAATCAATTCCTGCGATAGGATCATTCCATTGCTGCGGCAAAGATCCAGAAGATCCTCAAGACCGTGAAGAAAAAGTGCGAGAGCCTTGAACTCCAGCAAAGAAGCGTTGCCCTTGATGGTGTGCGCCGCGCGGAAGAGAGAAGAAAGGAGTTCGCGATCCTCAGGATGCGTCTCTAGCGCCAGGAGCAAATGCTCCATTTGCGCGAGGCACTCCTCGGTTTCTTGCCGGAAGGATTGCAGCAGTAGTTCGCGATTGACTTCCATGACTCCCCTACAAGATTCTGATTACTGCGTCGCCAGTATCTGTGCGAAAAACGATACGTTGTCCGCGGTCGACGCCAACGGCGGTGGAAACGACCGGAATCTGGGCCTTGGTCAGCGTTTGCAGGGCTGTCTCAACGTTCCGGCTTCCCAGGTGCTGCTCTCTGTTCGAGCCAGATGCGCGCATGGAATCAAATAAACAGCCCCCTCCGAATACCTTCGCGCGAAGGTGTCCGCGATCTGCACCGGCCTCAAGGAGCTGTTGCAACAAAAGGGAAATGGCCACGTTGCCGTATCGTGGCGACGCGATTCCCTTGCCATCCCACATTGGCAGCAGGTAATGGACTGCGCCGCCGATGGCATTAACGTCGTCCCAGATGCACACGCCAACGCAAGAGCCCAGAATGAAGACAATAGATTTGGCTTCCGCCGAGACGAAGAGCTGGCCGGCATGAAGAAAATAAGCATTCGAAGAATGCGGATCCTGGGTCTCAACGGACAGCGGGGCCGCGAGAGCGGGCGAAGCCTGTTTTGGTGGTGGAGGCAATCTCATGGCGTCGCCTGTTTTGTTTGCAGCCTTTGAAACTGGAGGGCGACTGCCGCGTAGGTTTCCAGAAATTTCAAGAGTTCGTAATCCGCCCATTCCAGGCAGGTCTTCTGCGGAAGGAGACTAAAGATGGCGATAACACCCGCAATCTCGCGGCTGGACTTCAGAATGATGCACGCGGTCAGATCCTTCTCGTAGGGCAACAGAGCTGTTGCCGGTTGACGGTCTCGAAATTGGCTGGCGCCCTGTTCGACTGCACGGTTGAACATACCGGTACCGCACAGGAAGGAGTGCAAGGAGTCTGCTTCAACGCCCCACGACCAGGCTAAGGAGAAGTTTTGATTGGCGGGGCAGTAGTCGAACACGGCAATTTCTTCCGAACCGACCAGGTTGGCGATGATTTCGGCGATAGCATCAAATACATCGCCCTGCTCGAGAGCATCAATGAGCCGGGCGCTTGCGGCATTGAGCCGCACGAGGAGGAAATGATTCCGCTCGATCTGTTCGCGCAGCGAGAGCTGCTGCACGCGCAGGTGCAGCTCGTCCGTTCGGGTGAACATCGAGGACTTTTCATCCGCCGGTTCAATTCGGCACCCCGCCTTAAGGGGCGGGCGGCTTCCGTTCCCTGTGCCAATCATATTTTCGCCTCGCTACGCTTGAGTGAATTCCGCATCCTGATTGCTCATTCGAATTATTCGCCGAGGTATGCTTTCAAGAGATCGAGAAGCTCGGCGTCGTTTACCGGCTTCGTGAGATAGTCGCTGCATCCGCTGGCGTAACCTTCTTGCACGTACTGTTCTTCCCCGCGGGTGGTTAGTAGGATGACGGGGATCTTCTCCGTCTCCTTGTCCTTTTTCAGGACACGGCATGCTTCAAGCCCGGTCATGCGTGGCATGACGATATCCATGAGAATCAGGTCTGGCTTTTCGTGCCTGGCTCGTTCCACCGCCTCTTTTCCATCAACGGCACTGACCAGCACGTAGTTTGTTTTCTGGCTGAATATCATGCGGTTTACCAGCCGAGCGGTACACGAATCATCCACCACTAGGATCTTCCTCATTGGTATCGTTGCTCTCCTTTTGTCAAAGCTGAATTCGACAACTCCGTGAGAGTTCTCGAGCAGCTTGCGATCGCACTTATAACTGAGGCACTGGCGTTCTTTCGCGCTTCCGTTTCGTCGCCAGCCTGATGGTTTCCTTGAGCAGGGTACCGTCAAGTTCCTCTTCCAAAATGTATCCGCAGGCTCCCGCTAGGAAGAACTGCTTACCAGTCCCTTCCTGTTCCTTTGGGACTATGACGATGATTACCAGCGCTTCGAAATGATCGCGAATCCTTTTCACCTGCGAAATTCCGTCCGTCGAACAGCTCCCTGCCAACAGAAGGGCGTCGACGGGGACTGCACAGAGCACCTCGATGGCGGCGTCTAAAGAGAAGGCATGCATGACTTGGAACGCTCCGTGGCCGTTTCCTAGAACTGTAGAGAGAGTTTCGGCCCGGGCTTTGTTATCGTCCACGACCAGGATTCGATAGGACTGGGGCATGGTTCCTCTTTTTCTTCCGGCGTTAGGAGACTCACTTCCGTGAACCGAAAGACCACTTCCATCACCAAAAAATAAGAACTTGGAATTCGCGATCCGAGTTCTGCTGACGGCAAGCGACAGCGCCAAGTCTGCGTGATTGAAAAAAGAAAATAAATTCCGCTGATTCCCTAGGGGATTACTTGTAGGTTGGAAGGACACTTCTTCCGCGATTCAGTACCTCCGTACTATCGGCCTGCCCCATCGTCCGAAGACGCTGACCCCGCGCGACCGCGCCGCCTCTCAAGCACTCGTGATTCTCGGCAGAAACTAGTCCGAATCGCGACGCCTTCGAACAGCGCCGTTCCTACCGGCGCCCAGTCTCTCGACAACGAAGGATGAGTTTCAGATGGGTTTCAGAAGGACAACCGGCAAGGGTAACGTAATAGACTTCGCATTTGAGGGGGCATAGACTAACGTCAAGTGCACGAGGTCGAACGTGACTCCCTCTCGTAACCCTTCCAGGGTAGTCTTCGCAGTTGCCGGTGTGCTCGCCGCAGCCCAAATTCTTGCGGTCGAAGTGGTCCCCGCGCCCGCCACAAGCCTGTTGCTCTCAGATCTGCTGCAAACAACGATAATCCTATGGGCGGCATGGTGTGCTTTACGAGTTGCCTGGCGCTCGATCGGCTATTTGCGGCAACTCTGGACATTATTTGCTGTTGCGTTGTTCATAGCCGCGGCGGCCCAGGGTTTGGAAACCTACTACCAGAATATCACCCAGTCTCCCATATTGACGCCGTGGCCCTCGGACATCCTCTTCCTTCTTTGGGTGACGCCGGCGGTCATGATGTTGCTGCCGCGTACGACGGCAGAGTCGGGTGGGATTGATTGGCCACAGATCTTGGATTTTGTTCAAGTGGTGATCGTGGCGCTCACTGCCTATCTATATTTCTTCTACCTCACGCCGCGTTGGGAGGTGGAAGGACCACAGATGGTCGACAGGATTTTGCGGTTGCAAATGTTCCGCGACGCCGCACTGGCAATGGGGTTTTTGGGAGGGGTGGCGATCTCAAAATCGATCCCTGTCCGGGCATTTTTCACTAGGATGACAGTTGTTTTTCTTTTGGCCAGCGGGGCAGAGCTGACCTATTTTTTTGGTTCACGCGCCACGGTACCGAAGGCCAGCTGGAACGATATCATCTGGTGCGCCCCGTACCTTTTTGCAGTGGTATTTGCGGCAACCTGGAGGCATGAGAAGGAGCACGTTCCAGAAGCTGGAAACTCCCCTCTGCGGATTATGGTCGTCTCCCAGATCTTGCCGATTGGCATACCCCTACTTGTCTTATTCATGGGTCGCAGAATTGCAACTGAGCAGATTACGATTGCATGGTGCGCGGTTGCGGCTTCGTTCCTGATTTCAGGGACGCGGCTTGTGTCGACAAACGAAAGACAGCGACGGGCTGAAAGAGCTCTGCGGATAAGCGAGCAGCAATTCCGGAACTTGATTGAAGAGCTACACGTAGGGGTGGTGTTGCTGAATACCGAGGCCGAAATTCAGTTCGCAAATCGGGCTGCGCTGCAAATGTTCGGGCTAAGCCAAGAGGAAGTGGCGGGAAAGAAGTCCAGTGAGCTAAACCTGATTGCGATGAACGAACAAGGAACGGAAATACCATTCGCTATGCGTCCAGTACCCCGCGCGATTTCGAGCCGAGAGGCAGTTCGAAGTCTGGTAATGGGCTGGAAAGAACCGGGCTCGGATCGAATTCTCTGGGTGAGCGCCGATGTTGCACCCATATTTCGCGAGAATGGCGATCTGGATCACGTCATTGCGTCATTTAGCAATATCACTGAACGGAGGCAGGCAGAAGATAAACTTCACCGACTTTCCGCGCACCTGCTGCAGTTGCAGGACGAAGAGCGGCGGCGTCTCGGTCGGGAACTTCACGACAGCCTGGCGCAAAGCGTCATGGCCGTGAATCTGGATTTGGCGCAGGTGGCGCGCTCGGAAGGGGCGCTGGCGGAAGGAGCCATGCGAGCGCTTTCCGATGCTCGAGCCACACTGCGACAGATGTCGCGCGAAATCCGCACGTTGTCGTACATGTTGCATCCCCCGGTGCTCGACGAGATGGGTTTAGCGTCGGCAGTGAAGGAGTATGCCGAAGGATTTAGCGCACGGAGCGGAATCGAGCTCGAGCTCGAGCTTCAGCCGGATTTTGGTCGGTTGCCGCAGGAGACAGAGACCGCGCTATTTCGAATCGTCCAGGAAAGTCTCGCGAATATTCAAAAGCATTCCGGTAGCCGGAGTGCGAAAGTACGCCTGCGTGCGGATTCCGGCGAGGTGGAGCTGGAAGTCTGCGACCACGGGAGAGGGTTGGGGAAAGGCACGCTTGAGAACAAGGGCGGAGCGGAGGCTCGCTTGGGTGTAGGGATCATGGGGATGCGAGAAAGGATGGCTCAACTGGGAGGAAAGCTCGATGTGGAATCCTCGGCATTCGGAACCATCGTGAGAGCCAAAGTCCAAGTAGTGCTTGAGGCCGCCCATGCCACTTCGCATCTTGGTAGCTGACGACCATTCCGTGGTACGAACGGGGCTCCGAACGTTGCTGGAGTCCGAAGAGGGGTGGGAAGTCTGCGCGGAGGCTACCAACGGGCGCGAAGCGGTGGAAAAGGCAAAGGAGCTGAAACCCGACGTTGCGGTGCTGGATATCGGGATGCCCTTGGTCAACGGGATTGAAGCGACGCGGCAAATGAAGAAGGTCTCGCCGGAAACTGAGATCTTGATCTTGACCATGCATGACTCGGAGAGCCTGATCGAAGAAGTCCTGGGAGCCGGCGCGCGAGGATACATTCTGAAGGACGATGCGGATCTGAACCTGGTCCGGGCAGTTGACGTGGTGCGTCAGCATAAGCCCTACTTGTCGACGCGTGTATCGGAGGCCGTATCCAAGACGGCGCTACCCCCAGAGGTTGAAGCTGGATTGGACCGCCGACGCTTGACTCCCCGAGAACGGGAGATTTTGCAGCTGTTGGCGGAAGGAAAGAGCAACAAAGAGATTGCGTCCTTTCTGGACATTAGCGTGAAGACGGCCGAGACACACAGAGCGAATATCATGTTGAAGCTCAACTTTCATTCGATTACAGAGTTGGTCAGATACGCTGTCCGCAACAATATTATCCAGGGCTGAAAAAACGTTCCCGGGCCGGTCTCACCTGATCTGAAGGTCTACAAGTTAATCCCTAGTAGCAATTCCCTGGGCAATCAACCGAATTTCCCGCCATCCGAAATATTAATACTCTGTAACAGAAGGATCTCCGGGAGCGTTCAATGGAAGTCACGAAGCGCATTCGCGTCTTAGTCGCTGATGATTCACCGACGGCTTTAAGAGCGGTGTCTGCATATCTGCGATGCGAGGGGAGGCTCGATATCGTAGGAACGGCGATCGATGGTGCGCATCTTCTGCGGGAGGCGAAGCGGTTGCTTCCCGAACTGGTCATCGTTGACCTGAGTATGCCCAGAATCGGCGGCTTGGAAGCCACCGCCCAACTCCGAAAATCTTTTCCCGAGCTGCGCATCATTATTGCTACCGAATTGAGCGGGCTTTCCCTACGAGATGAATGCCTGCGCTGCGGTGCCGATGGATTTGTTTATAAGAGTGAGCTCGCCGAGAAACTGATGGAAGAGGTTCGTAGGCTCTTTCCCAAAGCATTCTAAGCCGCACTCGAGATTCTGCAATTTCGCGAGGAGAAGCAAGACAGAACGATGTCATCAAACATTTACCGAATCCTATTCGTTGGCGAAAGTTCTTCGCTAGAGCCTCGCGTCACCGAGATGTTGTCAGGTGTGGAACCCGTATTTGAGGTGACTGTGGCGCAATCGCTGCAGTCTGGCTCGGACAGACTAGCATCGAAGGGTATCGATGCGGTCTTGATGCACGTCGCGGCTGCCAATCTCAAGAAGCTTCAGGACTTGGGGACGTTTCGAACTCAGGACGATTCCGTCCCCATCGTCGTCCTGGTCTCTGAAACCGATGAACGGCTCGGGAAGCAAGCGGTGACTCTGGGCGCAGCCGAGTATCTTGTCAATGAGACGCTGAGCGGTGAATTGCTTCGGAAGACGCTGCGGTTCGCTATCGAACTCAAGCAGGCCAAAGCGGTGGCCCGCCACCTTGAGAGCCGCCTCGACGATCTCCTTGAGAACACCACGGACATTCTGTTCACGGTGGACCTGGATGGAAGGGTTACGTCCCTGAACAGAGCGGCGGAAGAGGTGATGGGCTGGCCGCGGAGCGAAGCCTTGCAGAAGAGCCTCAAGCATCTGGTGGCTCCCGAACACGCCGGCCTGTGCAGTCGAATGATGGAGCGCATCCTGAAGGAGGAGTCGCTGCCACATTTTGAAATCGCAATGCTGCGAAACGATGGCCGGAGAGTCTTTCTGGAAGCCAGCGTCCGGGTGATTCGGTCCAACGGCAGACCGGAAGCCATTCAGGGAATAGCGCGCGACGTGACCGAGCGCAGGAATCTGGAAAACCAACTACGGCAAGTTCAGAAACTCGAAGCGATTGGACGCTTGTCTGGAGGGTTGGCGCACGACTTCAACAACATGTTATGCGTTATTAGCGGGCACACCGAGATTCTTTCGGAGCGGATGGAGCTGAACGATGTAGCGATCCGAAGCTTGGCGCAGGTTAGGAAGGCGACGGACAGCGCTGCAGCCCTGACTCGGCAACTTTTAGCCTTCAGCCGCAAACAAGTCTTCCATCCGCGGACGATGAATCTCAACGCCATCGTGCTCGAAACGGAGAGGCTTCTGGAACGTCTGATCGGAGAGCATATCGAGTTCTTCACCTCGTTGGACCCGACGCTCGGTCATGTACACATCGATCCAGTGCAAATCGAGCAGGTTCTGGTCAATTTGGCGCTCAACGCTCGCGACGCGATGGAGCACGGCGGAAAACTCACAATTCAAACAAGCAACGCTTCATTTAAAGAGAGTCAAGGATCGAAGTCTTCGATTATTCCTCCGGGCAAATACGCGCTCCTGGCGGTAACGGACACTGGCTGTGGAATGGACGAGGAAACGCAGAGTCGCCTCTTCGAGCCATTCTATACGACTAAGGAACTTGGCAAGGGCACCGGATTGGGACTGGCGACCGTGTACGGAATCGTGAAGCAGAGTGGAGGATTCGTATGGGTCTACAGCGAACTCGGCAGGGGCACAACGTTTAAGGTCTATCTCCCGTTAGTCGACGGTATTGCCGAGCCTCGCGTTCCTCACAAAACACAAGCCATGGAAGTGTTCAAGGGAACAGAAACCATATTACTGGTCGAGGACGCCGAGCCGCTGCGCGCACTTGCCAGAGAATTTCTACAAGATGCCGGCTACAAGGTCTTGGAAGCTGCCAAGGGAAACGACGCCTTGCAAATTGCGCGCGATTTTCGCGGGCCGATTCATTTGCTCTTGACCGATGTGGTCATGCCGGGAATTGGGGGAAAGGATCTGGCCGATAGGGTAGCCGAATTGCGACCAGAGGTGAAGGTGTTGTTCATGTCCGGATATCCCAACGATGCAATCACGCAATCAGGGGCGCTCGTTAGCGGTGCGATGCTTTTGGAAAAACCGTTTAGCCGAGACTTATTGTGGCTGAAGGTCCGACACGTGTTGTCTGCGCGTTCCGTGCCGAAGCACGCAATCGTCCAACCTTGAAATTTGCGTTCTGCTTTGAAGAACTCCGCATTGATAATTCAGGATTACTGTTTATAGATAACTGCCGTGTGGGCAGAATGTGATACGCCTCTTTCCCTCAAATTAGGCGAGGAAATGGGGGAGAGGGCGGGATTCGAGCCCTACTAGCCTAAGAAATTTCCAAGATATTGGTAAACGAAGCCCACGTCGTTCCCGCCGGGAATTGAATCATGAAATACCCCTCAGGTCTCCCAAAGGATCCTCCACTGGAATTTGTTCAGAGTACCCAACGACGGTATCATCAGCGCTAACGGTTTGGGGTCTGACGTGCTCGCAAGGAGGTACCCCGAGGCACCGAAGGGTGCACGGTAAGCCTTGCGCCGAAAATGCTTGCACGGACGCTCATCCTTATTCTAGGCATTTTGAGTCTCAATTTTGTAGGGCAGGGATGCGATTCCCAGAAAAGCAGCGCCGGCCCATCCATCGAGTTCATCTGGATTCCTTCTGCAGCCCAGGGTGGCCGGGAACGAGCTGATACGATCTCTGGACGGGTCAGAAACGCTCGACCAAAGCAGCAGATTGTTATTCATGTGCACAAAGGGCCATGGTGGGTGCAGCCCTGCCCGCCTTGCCTCGGATCGTGACGGAGATCGATGGTATCGCGCCCGCACATAGCCGCACGTACCGCAACATTCTCAGTGCTGTTGGTGTACTTTGTGCTGACCGGGTGTCACTCTTCAGCAAAGAATTCAGCTCCAACGGTTGCTTTCAGCAAGGTCCCCGCCGCATATCAGGAGAGTCCTCACAAGATAGACATAACCGAACGTGACTACAAGACGGACATGACCGAAGGTCGTACGAGAGGAGTTCGACCCGGGCAGCGAATCGCGCTGTACGCAAAAACAGATGGCCGATGGGGCCTGTGCCCGCAGTCAGGTCAGCCGTTTACCAATATCGAAAAAGACGGCCGGTGGAAGGCTTCAGTCCACTTAGGAATTCAGTATGCCGCTCTGTTGGTTGACCCGACCTACAATCCGCCTGAACAAACTGAATCGTTGCCGACCGTCGGTAACGGCGTGGTGGCGCTGGCAGTCGTCGACGGAGAGGGGCCAGCGCCGGTACTCCCGTCACCCAAGATACTGAACTTTAGCGGTTACGAGTGGACTACGAGCGCCGGTCCGATTTTTCGCGCTGGGTCAAGAAACTTTTTCGATCCTGCGAACGTTTGGACGGACGAAAGAGGTGCACTGCATCTTCGCATCTCGGGAAGCCCGGGAAAGTGGGCAGGGGCGGGGCTGAAGCTCACGCGTAGCCTAGGATACGGAACATACAGGTTCCAGGTGCGCGATGTCTCTCATCTCGAACCTTCTGCCCTTTTGACACTAATCACCTGGGACGGCGTTGGCACAGAGAGCACCCGGCGCGAGTTGGACGTCGAGCTCGGTCGTTGGGGAGACCCTGATAATACCAACGTGAATTATGTCGTTCAGCCTTACTACGTTCCAGCTAACATTGTTGCATTTCGGGCGCCGCCTGGTCTCTACACACATTCGTTTCGGTGGGAACCGGGGAAAGCAACGTTTTCGACGTTAGCAGGATCGGGAAATACAGGCGGCGGCCGTGTCATTAACCGGCATGTGTTTACCTCCGGTGTGCCTTCCCCCGGAGGCCAATCGGTGCGTATCACCTTGTATGTGTTTCATCAAGGCCATATTCCGCTGAAAAACGAAAATGAGGTCATAATCGACAAATTCGAGTACCTCCCGTGAATTGCTGGTGGAAGCAAATTCGATTGACTCTTATTGGAATCGCGCTAGCGGGCCTTGTCACCGATGCACGTGCGCTCGATCCCAATCGTCTGCCTTCGCAGTACGTTCGCGAGCAGTGGACGACTGAAACTAGGTTTCCCGGCGGCGCAGTCAACGGCATCGCGCAAACCGCTGATGGATACCTCTTTATTGGAACCGACAGAGGCCTGATGCGTTTCGACGGCTTTAATTTCAGGCCTGTCTCTTTTGCTTCCATCACCACCGCTTCGAACGTTTCGATATTGCAACTGCTTACAGATGGTGCCGGAACGCTGTGGATCCGTCCACAGGGCGCCTATGTCGTACGCCAAAAAGATGGCAAGATTGAGAGCGTCGGATATGGCTTGCCCGCAATCACCGCCCTGTCAAGAGATAACAACGGCGGAGTACTGGTTTCGGACGTCGAGCGGGGCACATTTCGTTTCATGGGAGACGACGTTCAGAAACTGGCGCCCAATGCCGTACCTGGGTTACCGCCAGTAATCTCCACGGCCCAAACAGCCGACGGCAAGATTTGGATGGGCACACTCGGCGCTGGCCTCTTTGTGCTTGCGGGCGGGCGAACTACTCAGGTCAACGCAGGATTGCCCGACCGAAAGATTGATTGTCTGCTGGCGATCGGTACTGACGAGTTGTGGGTCGGCACCGACACGGGCTTGTATCGCGGGAACGGCAACGGCTTTCGTCGGCTCGAATTACCTTCATCTCTCAGTAATGTCCCGGTTTTGAGCCTCCTGCGCGATCGTGACTCGAATATCTGGGCGGGTACGACGCGCGGGCTACTGCGCATCAACGCGAAAGGCATTTCGTTCTCAGAAGAAAATGTGCTTCGCGGAGACGGAGGGATCAATGCTCTATTTGAGGACCGCGAGGGGAATCTCTGGATCGGAGGTGCGCGAGGGCTAGGCCGCATTAGAGACAGTGCGTTTGTGACTTTTTCCTCTGATAACGATCATCGCTTCCAACACAATGGCCCCGTATATGTCGATCTGGAGGGCCGCACTTGGTTTGCTCCCACTCAAGGTGGACTGTATGTTCTTCAGAATGGACACGTTCAACCCGTTACATCGATACCACTAAATGAGGTCGTCTATTCGATTAGTGGGCGGGCAGATGTGGTGTGGGTCGGAAGTCAACGCGGGGGACTGACCCGTCTTCGATTTCGCAACGGTGCGATAGCGAGCCAGAGTTATACAAAGGCAAACGGACTGGCCCAGAACAATGCCTATGCTGTTCATGAGAGCCGCGATGGCTCCGTGTGGGCCGGCACGCTAAACGGCGGCGTGAGCAAATTCAAAAGTGGGCATTTCACCAGTTACACAACGACCAACGGCCTCGCTTCCAATACCGTCTCGTCCATCCTTGAAACCCGCGATGGTGCAATGTGGTTTGCCACACCTAGCGGGCTGAGTTCTTTTTCAAACGGCCAATGGAGAACCTATACAACGGTAGAGGGTTTGCCTTCGCCAGAGGTGAACTGCCTTTTCGAGGATTCATCCGGAACTCTCTGGAGCGGAACGTCTGCTGGTCTTGCCTTTTTTGCCTCTAACCGTTTTCAAGTTTCTCATGAATCGCCCGACGTTTTGCGCGAACAAATAGTCGGAATGGCGGAGGACAAGAGGGGAAGGTTTTGGATCGCGACCTCAAATCATGTTTTGCGCGTTCCGCGCGACAAACTGGTAAGCGGTGTTGTGAAGGCAGTCGATGCTCGCGAGTATGACCAGGCCGACGGTCTAGAGAGCACTGAAGGAGTGAAGCGGAGCCAATCGGTGGTCTCGGATTCAGCTGACAGGATCTGGTTTTCACTCAGGACCGGGTTGTCGGTTGTTGATTCATCCCAGATCACGGACTATTCAGTTCCCGCGCTGCCTCACATCGAGGCGATCACCGCCGATAACAACCCCGTAGACCTCGCTGGCTCCGTTCGAATTCCTCCATCTCCCAGGCGAATCACGTTTGAGTACACGGGGCTGAGCCTCGCGGCGCCCGGGCGTATTCGCTTTCGATATTTTCTCGAAGGCTTCGACCGCTCCTGGAGTGGGCCGGTGGCAACCCGGGAAGCTGTGTACACTAATCTTGGCGCTCATTCATATCGTTTTCGCGTGGTAGCCTCTAACGGCGAAGGGCTGTGGAGTGAGTCCGATGCTGCAGTCAGGTTCGAAGTTGAACCGACCGTTTGGCAAACGTGGTGGTTTCGGACGGGCTCCGCCGCCTTAATTCTTCTTTTGGTGTGGTGCGCGTACCTCTCTCGCTTGCGCCAGCTCGCCAAGGAATTCAATATTCGCCTTGAAGAGCGCGTCGGCGAGCGCACGCGTGTCGCGCGGGAATTGCATGACACGCTGCTGCAAAGTTTTCACGGATTGTTGCTGCGGTTTCAAACGGTTTCCAACCTACTGCCGGCGGGTGAGCCCAAGCAAACACTAGATGATGCTATCGATCAGGCGGCACAAGCGATAACCGAGGGTCGGGATGCCGTGCAGGGGTTACGCTCATCTACGATAGTGACCAACGATCTCGCGAGTGCAATAACCGCTCTCGGAACAGAACTTGCGCGCAGTGAATTGAATCCAAATGCTGCCGAGTTTCATGTGGAGGTAGAAGGCACGCCGCGTGACCTCCTTCCTATATTGCGAGACGAAGTCTACCGGATTGCTGGGGAAGCATTGCGCAATGCATTGCACCACGCACAGGCGCAGCGGATCGAAGTGGAAATCCGGTATGACGAGCGGCAGCTTCGGTTGCGGGTCCGGGATGATGGGAAGGGCATAGACCCGAACCTTCTGAATGAAGACGGACGCGCCGGACACTATGGTTTGGGGGGCATGCGCGAACGCGCCAAACTTTTGGGCGGGAAGCTGGCGGTTTGGAGTCAACTCGATTCGGGTACAGAGGTGGAGCTGAGGATTCCCGCCTCGCGAGCTTATGAGGCATCCCCTGTGCGACGGCGTTCGTGGTTGGCTGAGAAGTTGTCTGGGAAAGATACCGAGATGAAGTCATGAGTGCCGGCGCCGGCCCAATTCGGATTCTCTCTGTCGATGATCATCCAGTGTTACGCCAAGGGGTCGCTGCGCTGGTGGGTGGGCAAGCGGACTTGAGCCTGGTTGCCGAAGCATCCAATGGGCGCGAAGCGATCCAGCAATTCCGCACCCATCATCCGGACGTCACGCTGATGGATTTGCAAATGCCGGAAATGAACGGACTGGATGCAATTATCGCGATTCGCGGGGAATTTCCGGAGGCACGAATCATCGTGCTCACGACTTATACAGGGGACGTGCAGGTGCTGCGGGCGCTTAAAGCTGGCGCGCGGGGGTACCTGCTAAAGAATAGCTTGCACAAGGAACTGCTGGAGACCATCCGTAGCGTGCATGCCGGGAAAAGGGCACTCTCGACAGAGGCCTCGATGCAACTTGCCGAGCATGCCACCGACGTCGCGCTGACCCCAGCCGAAGTGCGCGTCCTGCGCCTGATTGCGGAAGGGAATGCCAACAAAGAGATTGCCGCACAGCTCTCGGTCAGCGAGGAAACCGTGAAGGGGCAAGTCCGGAACATCCTCTCCAAATTGGGGGCCAATGACCGAACCCATGCGGCCATGATCGGCCTGAAGCGCGGAATCATCGAGTTCTAGGCCTAGTTGTCCAAAAGGGTGGTTCGCGCGGTCCTTTTGGGGGTTCCAGGTTTCGTAAGGAATCTTGTAACCTGAACCTAATTGAGACGGCTTTATTCGACTTTCGCGCACGGGTTGCCCGGTGCCGGCCTTCTGCTGATGAGGGCGGTGGCAGGTAGTGCCTTGGTTTGTCATGAAGTTAAGGCGCTCTGGGGCGGAGCTGCGACCAGTCCAGTCATGCTTCACGTGCTCGGCGCCGGAGCGGGAATACTGTTGGTCGTCGGCCTATGGACGCCGATAGCAGGGTTAGTAGTGACGCTCATCGAGCTGTGGAACATCCTCTCACAAGCAGGAGATCCGTCGATTCCCATCCTGTTGGGAACCTTCAGTGCCGCCCTGGCACTGCTCGGACCCGGCGGCTGGTCGGTGGATGCTCGCCTTTTTGGCTGGAAGCGCATCGACATTCGAGATTGAAAGGGTTAGGTCTCACACCTCTTAGTCCTCCGATACTCTAGGGGTATCCTCCCGTTCCGATATGGTGTACGCGGTGACTCCTTCGGGGGTTGTCCGCGGGCGGCACCGGCTTCACAATGCGCGCAATGAACAAAGAGGTCTAGCGAGGTGCAACGATTCTAGGTTAGGGGGCAACTCATGGCTTGCGTGGCAATATTCATCGCGGATCCAAAGCAGCCTCAAGAGAAACCTAAAGGCGATAAAATGGCTCTGCGCGAAGAAATCGATCGGGCATCGATATTTGAGGAGATCGTCGGAACTTCTGCGGCCCTGCAAAGGGTACTGTCACTCGTATCCAAGGTCGCTCCCACAGACGCGAGTGTTTTGGTTACCGGCGAAACCGGGACAGGCAAGGAGCTTGTCGCGCGGGCTATTCACAGGCGTTCTCATCGCTGTTCGCGCGCATTTGTGAGCGTGAACTGCGCTGCCATCCCCCGCGATTTGATCGCCTCCGAATTGTTTGGGCATGAGAAAGGCTCTTTTACGGGAGCGCTGCAGCGGCGCCTGGGCCGGTTCGAAATGGCGGAGGGAGGCACGATCTTCCTCGATGAAGTTGGTGAGCTTCCCCTTGGGACCCAGATCGCGCTCTTGCGTGTTCTGCAGGAACAGGAATTTGAGCGCGTCGGCGGAACTCGATCCATCCAAACAAATGTTCGAGTGATTGCCGCCACGAACCGTGACTTGCAGGCAGCTATCCATGCCGGCTCCTTTCGCAGCGACCTGTTTTACCGGCTCAACGTTTTCCCCATTGAGATTCCTCCTCTGCGGGAACGCCCGGCAGACATTCCGGTGTTGGTCGATTACTTCCTCGATCGATGCGCGAGGAACGTAGGAAAAAATATAAGGGGGGTCAACAAGAAGAGTTTGGAGTTGCTGCAGTCGTATCCCTGGCCGGGTAACATTCGCGAATTGCAGAACGTGATTGAGCGATCGGTTATCATGTGCGAAACGGAGAATTTCTCTGTGGACGAGACTTGGCTTGCTCAGCAGGGTGTTGCAAGCGAGTCCAAAGGCCAGTCTGACTTCTCTCAAGTGTTCGAGTCATCCGGCGAGGCCGCTACGCTCGGCACGCCACGGAGTGGAAGATCCGGTCGCTGAAAATCAACAAGAACCGCTTCAGGGCTTTGTCGGAGATTTGAGGGCTCGAGCTCGCAGCTCGTATTCCGGTCAGCCCGTGAATTTTTCAAGAACGCAGAATATCGTGCATTGCCGTACCAAGAATCGAGCATGGCGTCTAGACGTCAGTGCGTGCAACGCGGAAACAACGTGACCAGGACCGTCAGATCCCACGGCGTGAACAGCCATTGGTCGCCCTGGTCTCCAGCCGCCGCGGCCGCACGCGCGATGAAGCCCAACCGGCGGCGCTTGGCGAAATTGTGCAGATGCTCGACGCAAATCCCTGTGAGGTTCACAACCTCTGCATAAGTGAAGAGTTTTTGGCTTGCTTTGACGGTTACCACGAGGTTGGTCCTTTCGATTTGGAGTCACTCGAATTTCAAAAGATTCTGCGGACTGACGAAGCAATCGCGGACCCAATTCCAAGTTGCTGAAAACAGGTCGATTGCGAAGAAGAGAAGCGGCGGTGATTCGCCAATTGGTGAAATGCCGTACAAGAGTTCCGGCGAGCTTCTTCGTGGGCAGCACTGCCCAGCGGAGAAGCCGTTGCCACTGCTGACTGTAACGAACTCAAGTTGTCAACTCCTTGACTGGTTCGTCGAACCCTCGCACCTACTGGGCCTTCAGCGCTGTCCTTCATCCAATGCTCGACCGCTTAAGTACAAATGGGCTCAGCGAGTTGACGGAGCCCAATCGAGACTGATTTCTGGCAATGCGACTGCTTGTCAGACGAGGGGGCAGTTCGCCCAGGAGGCTTAATGAACTCGGGGTTGATTGCCGGCTTAGCTGCCGTTTCTGGATCGATCGTCGGCGCATTTGGTTCCGTGGTGGGCACGTGGATTACTACCAGACATCAGGATCTGCGCGACTTACTGGCGAAAACGATTGCGAGGCGCGAGGCGCTGTACTCCGATTTTATTGCGGAGAGTGCACGCCTGCTGGTGGACGCGCTGGAGCACAATACGAGCGATCCTCAGAAACTAATACCCGCGTGGGCGCTACTGAGTCGCATTCGCCTAAGTTCGTCGTCTAGCGTCCTGAATAGTGCCGAGGAAGTTATAAAAATGATCCTGAACACTTATCCTCAACCGAACCTGACCGCCGAGCAGATCCAGGTTCGCGCGGTGAATGGTGAAGATCCTTTGCGACAGTTTAGCGATACCTGCCGCATTGAGCTGGAGTCGTTGCAAAGACAATTGTGAAGGATCGAGAACGAGGTTCCGCGCCCGGTGACCAGCAAGAAATGATCAAGAATATCCTCTTCCCGGTCGACTTTTCACCTTCGTGTGCGGCCATGGCTGCCTACGTTCAGCGTGCTGTGGCGATCTTCGGGGGCACCGGCTGGGAAAGTGCCAGCGTGACTCGGGAAAACCGTTGCGCTGTGAGCAAACAGGAACGCGTGACGATGGTGTTTCCGCGCCAAGGTAAGTTCGCGAACGACCCGGAGGTGCTCGCCGCCTATCCGCGGGCGGACGTGACCGTCGAGCGCTTTGGCGACCTCCTTTCCTACGAAGTGTCCAACCTGTGCCGTCTGACTAGCGCAGGCAGCTTTAGCTAACACCCATCGCAAAAAAATTAATCTATGTACGGTTTCCGCTGATCAAGCGGTCGGCTTGAAGGAAAGTCGAAGAAGGTATTTGGCCGGTCAGTTTTATGGATTACGATCTCGGCTACATCGGTCCAGAGGAGCAAACTTTGGAGCCTCTCGACAATCCGTTTGGCCCATGAGTGTTACCCCTGTAGCCGCTACGTTCTGTTACCTATGTGTCCGGGCCGGACCATGGCGGAGAGGGTGGGATTTGAACCCACGGTAGGGTTCCCCCTACACTCGCTTTCGAGGCGAGCTCTTTCAACCGCTCAGACACCTCTCCGCTGCTCCCGCAATCGTAACAGACGCTTCGCACACCCAGCAATCTAATACAGTCCCGACTACGCGAAGTGACAGGAAGCACCGAAGACCCTGGCTCCGCCGACGGTAGGATTGCTTAGCGCCGAGCCGCGAAGAACGATTGCAGGATCGCGGCGCATTCGTTGGCCAAGATTCCCGCTGTAACCTCGACCTGATGATTCAAGTGCGGATGGTTGAGTATCGCAAAGCAAGACCGCACTGCCCCACCCTTGGGATCATCGCATCCGTATACTAATCGTGGCACGCGCGCCTGGATCATCGCCCCCGCGCACATGCTGCAGGGCTCCGTCGTAACGTACAACGTCGTCCCTGCCAGGCGGTAGTTGCCGAGCATGCGAGAAGCCTCGCGCAAAACCACCATTTCGGCGTGCGCGGTAGGATCGCAGTCGCGTATCGTTCGGTTGCCGGAGCGTGCGATGATCTGTCCCTGGTGCACTAGCAGCGCGCCAACCGGCACTTCCCCTGCGCCTGCTGAGAGACTTGCTTCCTCCAGGGCCTGCTCCATAAATCCAATATCAGCGTCCATATCGCGTGAGCATACCACGCGCTTGCTTGACAATTCTGGCAGCGCCACAGAAACTACTCCGTCATGAGCGAGGAAAAACAAAACGAGCGGCACAACGATTTTCTAGCGCCTTGGGAGAAGTTGGCGGTTCGTTCGCTTCCAGGCATGTTGCGTTCACTGCGTTGTTCGTAGTCAAGAATCTCGCATGGAAATTAGACGAGATCCTATAACCCAGAGTTGGGTAGTCGTAGGTCAGCGCGAAGCGCTCGGCGACTCTGCCCAACTCTGCCCCTTTGATCCCGGGATCGTCGAGAAGCGGCCTTCCATCCTGACGTGGCCTGTGGAAGGCGCTTGGCAGGTGCGCGTTCTGCCTCATCCCGACCCTTTGTATCGCATCGAGGGCGACCCGGGCCGGGTAGCCGAAGGTATGTACGATAAAATGGGCGCCATCGGCGCCCATGAAGTCGTGGTGGAAACCCCACAGCATGATAAGAACTTCTCCCAGTTGAATGACGAAGAAATCGAGCGTGTTCTCTGGGTTTGGGCCTCGCGCGTGGTCGACTTAAAAAAGGATCCACGTTTCAAATACGTTGCTGTATTCAAGAACCAAGGCTTGCTGGCCGGCGACGAATGGTCCCACGCTCATTCCCAAATCACGGCCACGATCTTTGTACCCCGCCGGATCAAGTATGAACTCAATTCCGCGAGCGAGTGGTTCCGCGAGCGGGAACGCTGCATCTTTTGCGACGTGGTCCGCCAGGATGAAAAGCAGGGCAAGCGCATTGTCGATGTGCAGGGCGATTATTACGCGCTCTGTCCGTATTCCTCGCGTGTGCCGTACGAAGTCTGGATTCTCCACCGCCGGCACAATCATCTTTTCGAGCAACCTCGCCCTGGTTCCAATCGCCGCCAACTCGCCGCTCTGTTAGGCCGCGTGCTGCGCCGCCTGGAAAAAATAGCTCCCGCGTATCACTTAGTGGTGCACACGGCGCCCAACACCCTAAGCAAGAAGGGCGAACTGGCGGGTTATTGGAAAACGCTTTCCGAGGATTTCCATTGGCACATCGAAATACTCCCTATCCTCGAAAAGCGCAGCAAGTCCTATAGCATAAAAGAGGTTTACTTCAATTCGCTCTTACCCGAGCAGGCTGCGGAACAACTACGTGCTCTGGATCCCAATACATGATGCTTCGCAATCGTCAGCGCGAAGCCCCATCCCAACAGGGTGGAATTCTCTCCTCGCTAATCTCGCTGGTAGCCGTCATTCTCGTGCTGACCGTCTTGTATCTGGCTCGTCATCCTATCTTCCGCGTGGTAGGAGAGGGTTGGGTGGTCGAAGACACTCTGGAACGCTCCGACGCGATCTTGGTCCTGAGCGACGATAATTTTTATGCCGACCGCGCCACGCGCGCCTCCCAGATCTACCGCCAGGGCCTCGCCCCGATTGTCGTTGCCAGCGGCCGTCGCCTTCGCCCCTACGCTGGCATTGCGGAATTGATCGAGCATGATCTGATTGAGCGCGGCGTGCCAAGAGATAAAATCTTGCGAGTGCCCCATGACGCCGACAATACCCGCGAGGAAGCGATAGCGCTCGCGCTGGTCGCCAAGCAAAAAAAATGGCGCAGCGTAATCGTGGTCACTTCCAATTTTCACACTCGCCGCGCGCGCTATATTTTCTCCCATGTCTTTCCGAAAGACATCAAAGTCCGAACTACCGGCGCGCGCGACGGCGATTTCGACCCCGAACGCTGGTGGGAAAAACGCATATCCGTGAAGGATCTTTCCCGCGAAATTGCCGGTATGATTGTGGCCATTTGGGAGCAGCACACCGGGCCAGCGGTGACCGATAAATCGCAACTTATGGTGGCACCCGTTGGGGGCGATACACTACGCGTGGTGTAGCACGTAACGGCACACCCTAGATTTGCTACTAGGTATTTTCCTTTACATGCCCCTAAGCCCTATACTATCTTCACCGTTCCAAGTCGCGAATCCCAACCAGCCGACGAAGAGCGACTTACTGGAGTACAAATCCTTCGTCGAGGTGTCCCATGTGGAAGAAAGAAGACGTTAAATCTCAAGGACTTCCGGAGAATCTGCCCGGCAATCCCGCAAACTCGCCAGCGCTGGTCAGCAGTCCGCCGCGCGAGGCGAGTACTGGCCTTCCTGTTTCGTCCAAGTCTTCGGCGTGCATTAGCCAGGGCATTCGCATCAAGGGCGAAGTCACCGGCAGCGAAGATCTTTTCGTCGACGGCCATGTCGAGGGCAAACTGAATCTGAGCAATGGCAGCTTGACGGTGGGACCCAACGGCGAAGTGAAGGCCGACATTTTCGCGCGTGAAGTCATCGTGCGCGGTCGCGTTGATGGAAAGATTGTAGGCCGCGAAAAAATTCAGCTGTGGAGTACCGGAAACGTTGCCGGCGACCTGCAAACGGAACGTCTCATGATCGAAGATGGCGCCGTTCTTCGCGGCCGCGTGGAAATCGAAACTGGAAAGCCTATCGATAAGCACACCGAGGCTCGGAGCGCCGCCGCCGGTACCGCCAAGAGCGGTGCGGTTTCTGTGATCACCGGTTCGGTGGCAAACTGATGAGCTTCCTCAACAAATTGGGGATTGGGGTGGGCGCCGCCGCAGGCGCCCGCTCCGAAATTCCTCGTGCCATAGGTAGTTCCGGCAGGACTCGTACTGGCGGCCCCGCACCGGTAGCCGCGGTAGGCGCCACACGAGCGCCGGAACTGCGCGAATCCAGCCGCGTCTCCAATGGATTGAAAGAATTTTTGTGGAATCTCGATGGCCTCGGCCGCGGTACGCTCTTGGATCTTGGTCCCGCATGGCAAACCACCTTGAGTTTCTTTATCGAGCGCGGTTTCCGTGTTTCCTCGGAAGACATTCTTCGCGCTTGGAAAGATTTTTTGGTCGAGGAGGAAGGAAAGCTGCGCGAAGCGACTGGTCGCGCCGCTCAGCACAACCTCGACGTAACGCCCGCGGCCCGCGCGGCACGCTTCCTGGAAGCCAATCTGCAATATCCGAATTCTTCGTTTGACGCGGTCCTTCTCTGGGACTTACTCGACTACCTTGAGCCTTTGGTCGCCAAGCAGATGGTTGCCAATCTGACGGAACTTCTGCGCCCGGGCGGCGTCGTTTTCGCCATGTTTCACAGCAAGAAGCCGGAAGGCTTCCAGCGCTACCGCGTTGTGGATCCCACCACGCTGCAGGTGGTCTCCTCACCGGTCTTGTGCCCGGCGCAGCGCGTGTATCAAAACCGCGAAATTCAGGATCTCTTCAGTCGTTATCGCACCGTGAAGTCATTCGTCGGCCGCGACCAACTTCGCGAATCGCTTTTCATCAAGTAACCCTCTGAATTATCAAGTGCAGATTCGCCGGCCTTTGCATTTCTCTATCTATTCGCTTGCGCTCCAGCCCCCAGAGGAGTACATCAGAGCCGTGAGCTCATCGAGCTCTGGAGGGAGCATGACTCCACCGGGCTTAGAGCTGAACCAAGGCTGAAACACACCGCTCTTGCGGTGCGCGTCGCCCAAAAACACGCGTGCACCTCGGCGTTGCTTCTGGGTCGACACAGCAAATTGCTAGAAATGGGGAGCCGTCAGGCTCCCCGTTTCATTTAAGAGGTATGGTTCTTTGCCGTCGTGCGGTGACGATGATGATGGTTGCGTGCGCTACGTTTGCGGGTATGCCGGTCGTGCGAAGTCGCCTTGCTGGAAGTGGAGTCATTACCATGATTGCCGGCCTGTGACGGTGCGTCCGATGCAAGTTCTTGCCTCGGGCCGGCAAAAATCGCGGGTGCGAGAACCAATGCGAGTATGCTTACGATCTGTTTCATTAAATTACTCCAGGGAATTGTGCCTTCTACGGACACGTATTGAATCACACCCACGGCGCAAAGTGTAGAACTTCGACACCAAGCAGGCGTAGATATAACACCGCAAGAATGGGTGGACATCTTGCGAATCAGCGGGATTTGTCTGAGGATTTAAAATCCAGCAGTACTTCAGCCGCCGAATTTCACGCTTTCAAGCCAGCGAATGGCCTCGCGCTGATGTACAATGATTTCGGCTTGCCACACAAGTCCGACGACCATCGCGCTCATGGCCACAACGCAAATCACAAGAAGAAACGTTTTTTGGGTTTCCGAAGCAGGAACTCGGAGGCAGCGAGCGATCCATGACATGGTAAGAGGTCTCCTAGTACTCGGCCCGCTGCGCTGTGGGCCCCACGCGAGAGGTTCCGGCAAGCGCGACAGTCGCGTTGCGTGACACGTTCGCGCAACTTGGGGGCCAATTCACACTCCAGCGGGCTGCAGAGTATCACATAATAAATCAATAGCTTGCAAACCTCGACGCGCTTCACCCCGACCACAGGTGATCGCGCCCTGTGCAAAACCGGCGATCACCGATACATTTTTTCCCCTTCGATTCAGCTCCGACCGCTTACCGCTTCGGTAATTTGGTCCCATACGTACGGGGAATCGAGTTTAACTTCGCGAAACCGCGATGGCCGCCGCTCTCTCCCGGAATCGAAATCCCTGCCCGACTCAGTCCGATCCACCAGCACAAAACCGCGATCACATGCGGCCAACAGTTCCGAATCGCTATTCTCTCGAGCGATTCCCACGATCTTCGGCTGAGACCGCAAAGCTCGCGCATACAGTTTGGAGACCTCACGCACACACTGCTTCAGACTCGCGCCCGCCGCTAGCGACCATAAAACCCCTTCCTGCCGCAACTGCCAATGACGTTCCGCGCTCTCCGCGATAAAACGCTTGGTTTCATCCTCCGTCGCCCCTGCAAAGAAAAAGACTTCGTCGAAATCCCGGTGCCGCATCAGTTCCGCCTGTTGTGCCGGCAAGCCAGCATTTTGCGCGAGCTCCCTGGGTGACAGGGAGCGTAGCGGCACTACGGAGACGCTCGTTTTCGCGGCTAACTCCTCCACAGCCTCCGCTGCCGCAGGTTGCGGTTCCGCGACCGGGATACATGTGAACCGCCCAAGGCGCAGCGACTTCGGCGGCCGCAAGTGGAAATAACCTTCCGGGAGGTACACGCCGCAGCCCCCTTCCGCGATAAAAGGATGGTTGTGGCCAAGCTTCCGACGCGGATCATCAATCAGAAGTCGCGTTCGTTTGGTAACCCAAACGTTTGGGATGGCTGCGTGTTCTAGACCGGCAATGAAGTCATCGAATCCCGCCGCCATCTTTCCGCGCAGCGGTAATAAGCCATCGACATCACAAAAAAGGATCGCAGGTGTTTGCAGCAAGTGGGCTCCGCGCAGCGATGCTATTGTAGCCAACTTTCAACCCGCTGCTGGGAGCAACAAAAAGGGCGGACAGCCGAAGCTGCCCGCCCATGCCGCCCGCGCCCACGTTCAGCGCCGGGCCTCTCTCTGTGCTGTTTACCTGCCGGAAGACGCCGTCGCCGCGGCGGATTGCGTATTCGCCTTCGGGATGCTCACATAGCCGCTGACCTGGTCCTTGCTGACCTTGTTGATCACCAGCTCCTCTGGCAAGCGCGTCCCGGACGTGTAGAAGAACACCGGCTCGTTCAACGCCCGATTCTTCTTTTCAAAGCGCTTGTCTTCCACGACCATCACCACGCTGTATTGATTGCGCTTCTGGTTGACGCCCTTTAGCTCCACCGTCAAATTGCCGACCTTCTGGGGCTTGTTCTTGCCCGCGATGGTGAATTCGACGTATTCGCGTTCCCCCAGCCGGCGCAGCTGGTCGATTTCGTCATGATTGCGAGCGATGAGCGTTCCCATTTCGCTACGTGCCATTTTCAAGTCGTCGCGCGTAGTGTCCAGATCGGTGCGCACTCCGCCCACTTTCGTGTCCACGTTTTTGAGATCGTCCGACGAAGCCTTCGTCGCCAGCTCTCCTTTTACGGAAGTATCCAGCGCGGTCAGCTTCTGAGTGGTCTCATCGTTAAGCTTGGTAGCCTCTGCCCGAGCAGTTTTCAACTGCCCTTGCGTAATCTTCAGCTTCTTGGTTACCACATTGAGATCGCCCTGCAGGTCCGTGTTGGCCTTCTCGTCCTGCGCCAAGCGGTCCTTAAGCGAAGACACATCTTGTTGTACGGCTTGCTGCGTCGTCTTGAGCTGCGCGGCCACCGATTGCTGGGTCGCATCTAGCTTAGAAGACGCGTTCCAGCCAAACCACAAGCCGCCTACCGCAATCAGCCCCAGCACTACAATCGCGGGGAGCTGCCACGCTGGTGTTTCCCTGGTTTCGATAATTCGTTCGTCAGACATAGACTATCTTTTCTCCTTCACCCCTGTGGGGCGAAATTCGTCCTTGACTACCGACCCTTGGCGCAGATGAGTGCATGCCTCTAGCCAAATTCTCAGTGTTCAGCGCGCAAACCTGCGGGTATGGTAAGTGAATGACGGTATGGAGCTTGCTAAGGCAGGCTACCGGAGAATGGGGATGTAACGCCGCGTACTAGTCCTAGGAAAGATTACGCACTTGACGCGCTTTACCGTGGAAAAACCCACACATAGTTCCTAAGTATCCAGCCCCAAACCACGGAGGTCTGCCGCCAGCTGCTCCGGAGAGCGAAATTGAATGCCCTTCATCCCCAGGCGCCGCCCAGCCTCCACGTAGGCCTCGATGTCGTCGATATATACCGCTTCCTCCGCCCGGGACTGACACGCCTTCAGCGCTTCCTTATAGATAATCGGGCTCGGTTTACTTGCACCGACGGCGCACGAGTACACCCGGACGGGGAAGTAACGGAAAAAGTCGTACCGCGACTCCATATAGATCACATGTATGGGATCGGTGTTGGAAAGTAACCCTAATCGGTAGTTCTTCGATAGCTTTTCGAACAGCTCGACGCCCTGGATCGGCTCGGGATCCAACACCAGGTTCCACGTATCGCAGAACTGTTCAAATGTCGAGGATCCGCCAAACCTCTGCTTCACGTGCAAATGCCAATCCCGTGGCGAGATGCGTCCCTCTTGCCAATCTTTCCAGCGGGGATCCTTTTCGATGACCTTCCAGAGCTCTTCCGGCGATAGCGACAGTCCCGAGGCCATTCGCTGCATCGCGCGAGCCACGTCAATGCGGATCAATACCCGCCCGATATCGAAAATGACGGCGCGAACCTTGCCGGCCGCCACCTCTACCTGGCCTCCCCGCGCGCCACAGCGCGCCGGGCCCTTACAATACTAATCACCGCCGGAAGCACGGACGCCACGACCACCACCGCGATCACATAATGAATCCGCTGCCCGATGTTCGGGACCGTTCGCCCCAGAAAGTAACCACCCAGAATCATCGCCCCCACCCAAAACATCCCCCCGAAAATATCGAAGATCAAATAGCGCGGATAGGGCATGTGCGCCGCCCCGGCCACCGGCGGGCAAAACGTCCGGACAATCGGCACGAAACGCGCAAAGATCACCGCGCGCCCGCCGTATTTCTCGTAAAAGTCGTGCGCCCTCTGCAAGTGGCTGCGCCGGAAAAATAAAGAGTCCTCGCGCTTATAAAGCGCCGGGCCCGCCGTACGCCCAATCCAGTAGCCGATCTGGTCTCCCACAATCGCGCAGCCCATTACCGGCAGCAGCAGCCACCGTAGCGGTACCACCCCAGCGGCGGCAAAAATGCCCGCCGTGACCAGCAGCGAATCGCCTGGCAGAAAAAAGCCCACGAAGAATCCGGTTTCGACGAACACAATCGTGCAAACCAGCGGCGCCCCGCCGCTGCGGATGAGTTCTTTTAGTCCTTCGGGGTCGTAGAGTGAGCGGAGAAAATGAAGGATCGATTCGAGCACGCGGCCTTGGTCCTCAACGGATTCGTCGTGGCTCTCAGCGGCACCAGCTCCAGGGCTCGCTCGCGAGCTACGCTAAACACGCCACAACCAATACGGTAACAGAAAACGCCAAAGTCATGTCCGCATTCATACCAAAGGAGTCCCGCCGCCGCCAACACCGCATACCATGCATTCAGGCGCATTATCGTAACGCCTCCGCTGGTTGAAGTTGTGTGTTTTCACGCGCGCTCGTTTCGTGCATTTCTGTCCGCGCTAAGAACTTTTGAATCCGGGGCAGCGCGCTGCGCGCCGCCGTCGCGCCTGCTTCGATAGCCTCGTCGGCGCGCTCAAAATCATCCCACGCCAATGACTGCACATCCGGCCGCAACGCCAGGTCCGCGTGCCGCTCCCAAACCTCGGATTGATGTTTTTGTGCCGCCGTCACGGCCCGGCTGACCACCTGAAAGATGTTGCTCGGCGTCCCGACATAACCGTCTTGCATTCCCACCGACACCGCCAGCACGTACGCCGCTCCCAAATCCCGCGCCGCGCGCGTGGGTACCGGCGCTACCAACGCGCCGTCGGCAAGGCAGCGCGTCCCCATTTCCACCGGCTCGAACAATCCGGGGAATGCGCAGCTCGCGCGTATTGCGTCAATCAGGTTGCCGTGGGTAATCACGACCGGCTCGCCGCTGTTTAGGTCGGTGGCCACCACCGCCATTGGAATCCGCAGCTCCTCGAACTGCCGTGCCTCGAAAACCCGTTCGATCAGGTCGCCCAGACGGTGGTTGCTTGCAAAGCCCAGCCGCGAAACGCGCCACCTGGCGATGTCTCGCAAACGCAATGTCCGGCACGTCGCGATGATTCGCGCCAGAGGCGCTCCGCTCGCGTACGCCGCGCCCAGGATGCTCCCCACGCTGGTGCCCGCGATACAAGATATTGGTATGTGGTGCTGTTCCAGCACCCGCAGCACTCCCAGGTGCGCAAATCCACGTGCAAAGCCGCCTCCCAGTGCTAGGCCAATTCCTGGCCGTGCGGCCGGTATTGCGCTCTCGAACGGGCCCGTTGTGTGGTTGTTCGTCACGCACCGAGAATGCCAGTTGCCGCATTCCGGGCCAATGGGTCGCACGTCCCGAGAACGCAGTACCTATGTACTTCATTGGCGTACACGCTCAAAAATGTGGAAATTCTTTCGCCAGTACTTTCTTACTAGCACCCTGCTCTCTCTGTACCATTGGCCTTCGCAGCCCCAAGCGCGATTCTCTACGCGTCGGGACACACTACACGGAGGGGGCATGCCTAGCGTATTCGCAATGTGGATCGGACAGCCCGTAGTCCTGCAGGTCGCACTCGGCGATATCAGAGTTCCGCTCCGCGGCAAACTCCTGAAAGAGGGTGGCGATACCCTTCGGATGCGAATCGGGGACGAGTGGGATGTCGATATCTACAAAACAATGATTCTCGCCGTGGAAGAAGATGGTATGGCCACGGCTGCCTGAGGAGGGTTGAACATGAACGCCTCAGTTCCCAAATATGTCACGCAAGGCCGTGCCGCCATGCTGTTGGGTATTCCGGAAAGCGAGCTCTCCCGGATCTCCAGCGAATCCGGTCTTGGGCACACCGAGCGCGCCGGCGGCCAGGAAGAAACGTTCTTCACCTATGAAGAGCTTCGCAAAATTTGCCTGCTAACTGTGCACCAAGTGCACTAAAGCTCACTACTTTCCTCCGGCCCCCCTCGGCAATACCCCCGACCCCGGGTCTTCTTACCCCCCGAAGACCCGGGGTTTTCTTTTTTCCAAACTAACGACATAAAGTTCACTCTGTTGTAGGATGCCGCCCGGCGGCGCACCGGAGATTACATGCATAAATGGAACACCGCGAAGATTGCAGTCACCCTCGTTCTCTTCGCCGCTATTGGTGCTCTCGCGTCGAGGTTTCAGGCTCGCGCCGCCGATGACATCTACGATATCGCCATTCTCAACGGCCGAGTGATGGATCCTGAATCCGGCCTCGACGCCGTTCGCAACGTCGGCATTCGAGCCGGTAAAATTGCCGCTATCTCCGCTAACGCAATAAGCGCCGCGTCCACCATTGACGCCAAGGATCTCGTCGTCGCTGCCGGTTTCATCGATCTCCATGAACATGGCCAGGAGCCGCGCAATTACGAATATCAGGCTCGCGACGGCGTCACCACCTCCCTCGAACTCGAGGCCGGCACCGACGACGTCGACCGCTGGTACGCAGCGCGGGAAGGGAAGTCGCTGATCAATTTCGGCGTAAGCATCGGCCACATGCCGGTCCGCATGAGAGTCATGGGCGATCCGCAGTCCGGAATGCTCCCAACTGGGAACGCCGCCCATCGCGCCGCTACTCCCGAAGAGTCCGCCAAGATTGCGGCCGCCATGGACAAAGGCTTTCGCCGGGGCGCGCTCGCCGAAGGCATGGGCGTCAACTACACACCGGGCGCCACCCACTGGGAAATCGTGGAAATGTTTCGCATCGCCGCAAAATACGGCGCCTCCGTCCATGTCCACCTGCGCTACGGCGGCCTCAAGGAACCCAACACCGGTCTGGCCGCCCTGGAGGAAGTTCTCGCCGCCGCCGCAGCCACCGGCGCTCCTCTTCATGTAGTGCACATCACCAGCATGGGCCTGAAGTACACGCCACAGCTCATCGCCATGGTCAAAGGCGCACAGGAACACGGCCTCGATGTCACCACCGAATGCTATCCCTACACGGCGGGGAGCACCGCGCTGCAGTCCGCCATTTTCGATCCCGGATGGCAGGAAAATATGGGCATCGGTTACAAAGATGTGCAGTGGGCAGCCACCGGCGAGCGCCTGACCGCAGAAACTTTTGAGAAGTATCGCAAGCAGGGCGGCGTGGTCGTGATTTTTTCCATTCCCGAAGAAGCCGCCCGCACGGCCGTCGCCGATCCCATCGTCATGATCGCGAGCGATGGCATGCCCATCACCGGAGCCAAAGTGCATCCCCGGGGCCAGGCCACATTTTCGCGTGTCCTCGGCCACTACGTGCGCGAAGAAAAAGCACTCGACTTAATGACCGCATTGCGCAAGATGACTTTAATGCCTGCGCAGCGTCTCGAAAAGCGCGCTCCTGTTTTCAAAGACAAGGGACGCCTACGTATCGGAGCCGACGCCGACATCACCATCTTTGATCCCGCCCGGGTGATCGATAAAGCCACCTTCGAGGAGCCCCTGCGATACTCCGAAGGCATTCCCTTCGTCTTCGTCAACGGCGTGCTCGTTGTAAAAGACAGCCAGTTGGTCAGCGGTGTTCACCCCGGCCGTGCCGCTCGCGCCCCAATTACCAATTAGAATGCCGGAATCGTTCACAAGAGAATTTCCGCCCGATCGACCGTCGATCGACGCTGCAAACGCAGTAAACGATTCCGGAGCGCGGCATGCCGTCCTCGCCGGTTTTCTCGGCTGGACCCTCGATGCTTTCGATTTCTTCGTCGTAGTTTTTCTCTTTGATACTCTCGCGCATCAATTCGGCGTCCCCAAAAAAAGCATCGTCCTGACTGTCACCGCAACGCTCGCCATGCGTCCGGTTGGCGCCCTCCTATTCGGTCTGCTCTCAGACCGTTACGGACGGCGCATTCCGTTGATGATAAACGTTATCTATTTTTCCGCCATCGAATTGCTTTGTGGTTTTTCGCCCAACTATACATTTTTCCTCATCATGCGCGCGCTCTTCGGCATCGGCATGGGCGGCGAATGGGGTGTCGGGGCGTCCCTTGTGATGGAAGCTGCGCCCGTCCGCTGGCGCGGCATCCTCAGCGGAATCTTGCAATCCGGTTACACGCTCGGGTACTTACTGGCCGCGGTTGCCGCACGATTTTTGTTGCCCGCCTTCGGTTGGCGCGCCATGTTCTGGGCTGGCGCGGTCCCGGCGCTTCTCGCCCTTTATATTCGGACCAAGGTGCCGGAATCCGAAGCCTGGAAACAACATCGCGCGGCCAGCACCGTCGAAGTCCTTCGCGTCGTGGCGTGCGAATGGAGGCGCTTCGCCTATCTCGTTGTGCTGATGACCTTCATGATGTTTCTCTCCCACGGCACGCAAGATTTGTATCCGGATTTTCTTCAGGAGGTGCACAAGCTTTCTGCGGCCACGCGTGCCAATGTCGCAATCATTTACAACTGCGGAGCCATTGTCGGCGCCATCCTCTTCGGCCATTTCTCGCAATCGATCGGTCGGCGAAAAGGCATGATGGCCGCCCTTGGCCTGGTGCTGCTGGTGATTCCGCTATGGGCCTTCGGCCACAGCCTTCCGATAATCATTCTGTCGGCCTTCCTGATACAAATGGGGGTGCAAGGCGCCTGGGGAATTATTCCAGTGCATTTGAACGAACTCTCGGCCGACGCCGCCCGCGGATTGATGCCCGGTCTCGCCTACCAGCTCGGAATCCTTCTCGCCTCGCCTACCAACACCGTCCAATACGAGTTACGCAACCGTGTCGGCTATCAGTGGGCCCTTGCCGGCTTCGAGATCGTCACCATTGCGGCGCTAAGCCTGCTCCTATGGCGAGGCCAAGAAGACCACAGCCGCAGCTTCGTCCGCACCGAATCGCAAACGTAGACTAGCGTCCTAAGTGGTCTCCCGGTAGGGGCGCTGCAAGCCGCTCCAGCGCGGTCGTGGAAGTAATCAGCGGGAGGTCCTTGAGCGAGTCGACCCAGCTTTGCCACCCCGAGGGCGACTTCACTACAAGACGAGGATCAAGCAGGATCGGATCTGGCAATCGCATTTCCGGGGCACGCAATTTCGGTAATTACTCTGATGGTTGTAAGTGGACAGACGCGATCGGGATTGTGTGATGAAGACTGGCGGACAGGTTGAAATAATGGAAGAACTTACCGTAAACTTGTTAAACGTTCGCTGCATCCCTGTGCGCCCGTAGCTCAGTTGGATAGAGCGTCTGGCTACGAACCAGAAGGTCGGGAGTTCGAGTCCCCCCGGGCGCACCACTTCATCGTGATCTTCTTCGCTTACATTCTCCGCAGCGATCGCTCACTGAATCAACCATTATGCAGATGTTTGAGTAATGGAGCTGCTTCCCGGTACCAACGCGGAAGCGAAGGCCGGAGTTCTGGGTGCCGTACGTGTCTTTCCTAGTCTGATGAATGGTTCTTCCACCGTATGGTATAGCGCTACGGGTATAGCGGTCACCAGCACGCAGAAGATTATAGGTCCGAGCACCGGATGTCCGTGTCCGAGTTTTTCCAGTCCCGCCCAAATGCAAAAATAGTGAACAAGATACACTCCGTACGAGTATCGTGCGATGGCACGCGAGGCGGTGGTTAGGGCTGGAAGCGTAATCTGTTTGAACCACGAAATAGCGATTCCCACGACCAAGGGAATCCACCAAAACCATCCCGGAGCCCACCAAAACCATCCGGGATTCCATCCGCTCATCGGGAACCATCCGCTCATGACCAATCCCGGTAAGGTCAACAACAGAACGCACCAAGAGTAAGCAGGGAACCGCGGGACGATTTTCTTGGACAACCAATAGGCGAGCAGTCCGGCCATGAAACACGGTGCCACGCGAAGCAGCCGCAGGAACGAGTAGCCGGCTTCATACGGATACCAGTAAACGATCATGGTGCTGATGACCAACACGCCGGCGTACAGAATTGGCGCGGCATTTTGTCGTCCGCGCAGCATTCGGTACAGGAATGGCAGCAGCAAATACATCTCTACTTCGCAGGATAGGCTCCACAGCGGGCCGATAATGGACGGCACCAGAACAAAAAATCCCTGCGTCAGCGTCAGATTGTAGAGGATGACGCTAAGGCCCGGATGTAATGGGACTACATGCCCGACCTTGATGTGGCCTTGCGGAATGTGAAAGCAAAGCACGGCCACGGTAACCAGCGTGGCTAGGGGATAAATCCTGAAGAACCGCCGGATGATGAAGGACCTGAATAAATGTCTGGTTCCTTCCCGGTCTTGCCGTTCCAGCGATTGCATTAACACGAATGCGGTGTGCACAAAGAACAGGTCCACACCGAGCGCGCCGATTGGGACCAGTAGGTCGGTCCGATCGGTGTAAAAACATCCCAAATGGCAGGCCACCACCAGGAGCACAGCGACGCTTCGGAGGAAGTCCAGGTTGGGATACTCAATTTTCACGAACGCACTATAATTTGCCGGGCGGGTGGTGCAAATAGTACGCAGGCTCACTTTCGGGATCAATTTTTCCAAACCGTACCGGGGGAGTCCCTGCCCCTACTCTCATCTTGCACTAAACAAAAGGCTTATAATTATCGCTTGACAATGATTGTGAACTAGGTATACTGTGCTCGTTCAGAAGTGCGCCCAACAGAACCATCTCCTCTGCACCAACAAGAGGTTCAATCAGGACTCTTCCGGCCGACGCGGTCTTCCCAAGAGACGCCGAGAAACGAACGTTGATCTAAGTCCTCTAGAATGCGCACTTACGCACAATGCTGCGAACCGGCCAAAAATCGCCCCTGTAAGTCCTTTAGAATCCGCACTTACACGGCCCATTGGTGCTAAGCCCTTTAGAATCCGCACTTACAAAAAAGTACGGGGAGGGGGGAGGGGGGCTTGCCGCTCTTTACATGGTCAGGACCTCGCGAAATTGTGCTTTACCGCTCATCATGCGGCGAAACCTTGGTCCACTCGGCCGAAGCTATTGCCCCAAGGCCCGTTTCTGATGATAGATTGTTGTCACGATTAGCGGGTACTGCGGTCGGTTTATTCCCAACAGGGAGTTCTTAATGCCCAGACGATCCCTCATTCGGCTCCTAGTCTTTATTCCCTTTTTTGCCATGGCGATACCCTGTAGGGTGCAAGCGCAAGAGCAAAAGCTTGCGGATCGCGACCGGGAGCGCGCCGAAATCATGCTCAGAGACATCCACGACGCGCTACGAAAAAATTATTATGATCCCAAGTTCCATGGCTTAGACATGGATCAGCGCTATATGGCTTATAAGGAGAAACTAAAAAAGTCCGAGACCTTAGGGGATGCGTTCCGGACGGTGGCCGCGTATCTCGCAGGGCTGAACGACTCGCATACATTCTTCTTGCCGCCTCGGCGGAGCTATCGGTTCGACTATGGCTACGAGATGCGCATGATCGGTGACGCCTGTTACATCACCGAGATTCGTCCAGGGAGCGACAGCGCTGGTAAATTGCGCGTGGGTGACCAGGTTGTGTCGCTAAACGGATACACGGTCAACCGCAAGGACCTTTGGCAGTTGCAATACTTTCTCAATCAATTGGCACCCACGCCTGTGACGCAAATGGCATTGCGATCTCCGTCCGGGGAACTCCGCAAAGAGCAAATCAACACCAAATACGACCAAAGGAAACGTCTGAAGGACTTGACCGCCGACGGCGGTTTTAACGACAACTATAACTTGATGTTCGAAGAGGAAAAGCAGCGACACGTGCTTCGACAGCGCTATCTGGAGCAGGGCGACGTAATGATCTGGAGGATGCCGATCTTTGACATAGATCCGGACGGGGTTGATCACTTGATGGGCTTGGCTCGCAAACATAAATCATTGATTCTGGATCTTCGCGGCAACCCAGGTGGATATATTGTGACCCTGGAGCGAATGATCGGGGACCTTTTCGATCACGACATAAGCCTCGGCACGCAGATAACCCGCAAAGGCGAAAAGCCGATGGTGGTGAAGTCGCGAAAAAAAGACATATTCAGCGGGAATTTGACCGTGCTTGTGGACAGCACTTCGGCATCCGCAGCGGAACTTCTTGCTCGAGTAATACAACTTGAACATCGCGGCACAGTGTTGGGCGACCGTAGTTCGGGAAGTGTGATGGAAGCGCGCGAATATCCGTTTGAGACCGGCGTCGATGTGGTGGTTGTTTATTCCGCTTCCATCACCAGCGCGGATCTCATAATGTCCGACGGAAAGAGCTTGGAAAAAGTCGGGGTAACTCCCGATCAGGTCATCTTACCTACTGCGCAGGATCTGGCCGCAGGTCGCGATCCCGTTTTGGCGCATGCTGCGGAGTTAGCGGGGCTCCAGATGGACGCCGCGGCGGCGGGGAAGCTCTTTCCCTTCGAGTTTGTTCCGATGTAATCAAACCAGCCCCGCGAGCTGCCTACGCATGCGCCTGAATTGTGCGATCGTTCGCATTTTCGGATAGCCTGCTATTGATGGAGTGAGGAGGGGGAGTGGCGTATCGGGATTTGCGGGAGTTTGTTCGGAGGCTGGAGAAGGAAGGGGAGCTGAAGCGCGTTCGGACCGAAGTCGATCCGAATTTGGAGATTACGGAGATTGTGCAGCGCGTCGGGCGGAGTTTGGGTCACGGGCCGGGCGGCGGACGAGGTTTGCGGGGACAAAGCGGGCAGCCGGGAATGGCGGTGCCACATGAAGGCAATTACGCGCTGCTGTTTGAGAAGGTGCGCGGTTCGCGAGTGCCGCTGCTGGTGAATACATTTGGTAGCGTGCGGCGGATGTGCCTGGCGTTTGAGGTAAGTGAGCTGGATGAAGTGGCGGCGCGGATTCGTGGATTTTTGGACATGCAGTCGCCGGCGGGATTGTTTGACAAGATTAAGATGCTGCCAAAATTGGCGGAGCTGGGATCGTTTTTTCCGAAGACGGTGAAGACCGGGGATTGCAAGGATGTGCGGCGTCACGGGAAAGACGTGAACTTGTTTGATTTTCCGATTTTGAAATGCTGGCCGCAGGATGGCGGAAAATTCATAACGTTTCCGCTGGTGTTTACGCGCAATCCGGAGACAGGGAAACGTAACGTAGGGATGTACCGCATGCAAGTGTACGACGAGCGGACAACGGGAATGCACTGGCAGACGCAGAAGCATGGCGCGGAGCATTTTCGGCGGGCGCGGGCGGCGAATCCGGAGGGGAGGATTCCTGTGGCGGTGGCGATTGGCGCCGATCCGGCTACGGCGCTGGCGGGAATGTTGCCGATTCCGCCGGACTTGGACGAGATGATGTTTGCAGGATTTTTGCGGCGGGATTCGGTGGAGATGGTTGCGTGCGAGACGAACGATTTAGAGGTGCCGGCGAACGCGGAGATTGTGCTGGAAGGCTACGTGAACTTGAACGAGATGAGCACGGAGGGTCCATTCGGCGATCACACCGGGTTTTATTCGCTGGAAGGGGAGTATCCAGTATTTCACGTGGAGTGCGTAACGCATAGGAAAGAGCCGATCTATCTGACTACGGTGGTAGGGCCGCCGCCGCAGGAAGACTTTTATATGGGTTATGCGGTGGAACGAGTGTTTTTGCCGGTGATGAAAATGCAATATCCGGAGATCGTGGATGTGGCCATGCCGGCGGAAGGGATCTTTCACAATTTGATGATCGTGGCGATCCAGAAGTCGTATCCGGGGCACGCGCGCAAGATCATGAACGCGATTTGGTCGTTGGGGCAGGCCATGTTCACCAAGGTGATTGTGGTGGTGGATCACGATGTGGATATACACAACTTCAGCGAAGTCGTGTGGAAGACGCTGTGCGCGCTAGACCCCGAGCGCGACGTCCAGTTTGTGTTTGGTCCGACGGATACTTTGGATCACGCGGCTCGAATGCAGGATTATGGGTCGAAGATGGGAATCGATGCGACGCGCAAGTGGGCGACGGAGGGATTTACGCGGCCGTGGCCAGATGAAATTCGTATGGATGACTTAACCAAGGCCAAGATCGATGCGATCTGGAAGTCGCTGGGGCTGTGAAGGTCCGCGGCTGGCGGGTAAGGTAAAGCATTGGAAGCAAAGGATAACCGTCCAAAGGGACAGGGTGCGGTGGGCTGAAAACACAACTAATAGTGGTTTTTGTGAAGGGGTACTCAAGTACTGGGATTACTACCCCAGAATACCCATTGATTGCCTGAAATAACCCCCTATTCTTAGGGCAACTGCGGCCCAGAATCCCTTGACGCTCGGCGTGGCGCGGTGTCATAACCTTGTCACGGGGAGTGCCCCAAGGTTCAGCAGCGCCACATGGGGTGCACCAGCGGTCGGGTTCAGCGGCGTGTGTCTAAGTGCGCCAGGGGTAGTGTTCCTCGTGAGCGAATCGCGCGAAGTGATGAACGTGCGGCAAGCATCGCAGTATCTGGGAATTTCCCCGGATACGCTGTACCGTTACATCACTGAGGGCGAGATTCCCGCATTCAAACTTGGCAACCGTTGGAAACTGAGGAAGACCATCCTGGATCGATGGATGGAACGGAAGATGAGCCAGGTGCAGAGGCGCCGGTAGTTTTACAGGGTCGGAGAAAGAGGCCGCGTTATGTCGTTATTCGGAGGAAAGAGCAGGCAACTGGTGGGGCTGGACATCGGGTCCAGTTCGATTAAGGCCGTGGAGTTGAAGGCCACCAAGGGTGGATATGAGTTGGTGAGTTTTGGAACGGAGCATTTGGCGCAGGACACGGTGGTGGATGGCGCGATCATGGACGCGCCGCAGGTGGCCAACGCGATCAGCAAGATTTTCGACGCACAACGAATCAAGACCAAGAATGTGGCGACATCGGTATCCGGGCACTCGGTAATCGTAAAGAGAGTGCCGCTGCCGTTGATGACGGAGGACGAGCTTTACGACCGGATACCTTCCGAAGCCAGCCAGCACATCCCCTTTGACATTGCGGACGTGAATTTAAGTTATCAGCTGCTGGAGTCGATGGACTCCCAGATGGACGTGCTGCTGGTGGCGGTAAAGAAGGACAAGATCCTGAATCACACGAACGTGCTGGCGCAAGCGGGGAAGACGCCGGTGGTGGTGGATATCGATGCGTTCGGGCTGCAGAACTGCTTTGAAGTAAATTATGACCCAGATGCGGGGCAAACGGTGGCGCTGCTGAATGTTGGGGCCAGCGTGATGAACATTAATATCGTGCGCGGCGGAGTGCCGTTGTTTACGCGCGACGTGAGCGTAGGAGGCAATCAGTACACGGACGCGCTGCAGAAAGAGTTAGACCTCAGCTTTGAGGATGCCGAGCGGTTGAAGAAAGGCGATTCGCTGCCCAGCGTTACCGATGAACAGAAGCAGCAGATCCTGCGCAGCGTTTCGGACATATTGACGCTGGAGATCCAGAAGACCTTCGATTTCTTCCGGGCCACGGCGAGCGGCGAGAACATTCAGCGCATTGTGGTGGCGGGCGGCACGGCGCGTGTACCGGGGTTGGTCGATCTGTTGCGCGAAGAATTTGCCATGCCGGTCGAGGAGTTGAACCCGTTCCGTAAGGTGCTCGTGAATCCCAGCAAGCACAGCGAGGATCAGATTCGCGAAATGGGCCCGCGGCTTGCGATCGCGGTGGGGCTGGCACTCAGGAGCTTTGACTAACCATGATTCGCATAAATCTTCTTGGACAAATGCGGCCGAAAGCGGCGCGGCGGCCGGTGGATACCGGAGCGGCGATACCGGTGGTTTTCATAGGCGCCGGTGCAGCGCTGGGCGTGTTGGCGCTGTTCCTGCTGTACCTGTCCTGGCAGAAGCAATTAAACGAAGAGAATACGCGCATCAAGCAGCTGCAAGCGCAAAAGGCTGATCTGGAGCAGGTGAAGCAGCAAGTGGACACATTCGAAGCCCAGAAGAAAATTCTGACGCAGCGGGTGAATACGATCGAGCAGTTACAGCGGGATCGCACCGGGGCGCAGGAATTGCTGGACGAGATCGCGAGCACCGTATCACGAACGGAAAACCTTTGGCTGATCAGCATGACGCGCAAGGGGAGCAGCCTTTCGATGGAAGGGGCCGCAGCCTCCATGAATTCGGTAGCTAATTTCATTACCGCGCTGAAGCGCTCCGGCTATTTCCAGAAAGTGGAAATCAAGGAAACCAAACAGGACGAGAAGAATACCGGCATCCAGACATTTGGGTTTCAGATGACGGCGGAAATCAGCCCGCCGCAACTTGCCCCGGTAGCGCCCCGTGCACAGCAGCCGAAAGCAGTGGGAAGCCCGGCAGCCGCGGCAGCGCCGGCGAAGAAAGGGTAACGAGCCATGGCCAACCCATTGCGCGACATGTCGTTGATTATGCAGGTTCTGCTGGCCCTGGCGATTACGGTTGTGTTGGTGGTGGTCGGAGTGTACGTGCCGGGTTCGCCAGTGTCGCAAGAACGCGACGAGGTGGACAAAGCGGTGCGCCTGCGCGCGCAACTCAATCAGGAAGTGACGCAGTTGCAGGTGTACCGACAGCGGTACAGCGAATTGAAGTCACAGATGGACGCGCTGAATAAACAGCTAGATACGCTGAAAACGATCGTGCCGGAAGAGAAAGAGACCGATGAGTTTATCCGGTTGGTGCAGGGCGCGGCAGCGGCGTCGAATGTGCAACTGCGACGGTTGACGTCGCAGGCCATCGTGACCAAGGAATATCACTACGAGATGCCATTCGAGGTGCAGGCCGATGGGCCGTACTTCAACATTCTGGATTTCTTCGGGCGATTGAGTCGGCTGTCGCGGATCATCAATGTTGGAGACCTGGTATTCGCGGACCCGGCGAGCGGAGCGAACAAGGGAGCGAAGTATCCGGTTCGGCCGGGCACGACGGTTTCCGGAGTGTTTACAGCAACGACGTTCTTTACCAAGCCGAGTGACGCCGGCGCAACAGCAGCGAGTCCGGCGAAACCAGCGGGGAAACCCTGAACGGGAATGAGCGAAATATGCATTTTGTGAAGACTCTCGTACTCGGGATTACGGTTGCGTCGGTTGTTCCGTGCCTGCATGCGCAAGCCAACCCAGCAAGTGGGGCGAGCAGCGGTGCAGGGACGCCTGCAGCGGCGAGAACTACCTCGCAAGCCGCGAAGCCGACTGACAGACCGGCGGCGAAGCCAGCGACGGCGCAAGCGCCTGGAAAACCGGCGGCCGCAACGGCTTCTGCAGCGAAAAACAAACCAGCTTCGAGTACGAGTAAATCAGCGGCTGCAGCGAGCAAACCTGCGCCACAGGCAAGCGGTGCAAAGTCCAAACAAGCCGCAAAACCGGCAACGGCAAGCACGAAGCCCGCGGCAAAGCAAGCAAAGAAATCCACGCCGAGAGCGGCGAAGCCCGCGAGCGCGGCCAGCCCAGCGCAGAAAGAGCCGAAAGTTGCCAAACGCGATCCGTTTGAATCGCTCGTAGGACGCGAGCACGGCGGCGGCCCTACTCGTGATCTACCAGCGGGCAAAGCGGGATTACAAGTCGGTACGCTGCGGCTGGATGGAATTGTGCGCGCACCCAACGGCATGATCGCGGTGGTTTCGAACCCGCAATCGCGGACGTATTTCTTGCGGGAAGGCGATCAACTGTATGACGGCCGGGTGGAAAAGATCGCCATGGATGGAGTCTCGTTCCATGAAGTGGGGAAGGACGCTTTCGGAAAACCCGTAGAGCGCGAAGTGAGCAAACGAATTTACGCCAGTGCAGGAGAACAGCAATGATGACGAATTGGCCGGCCATGCGAATTGGCTGCCTGATAGTTGCGAGCGCGGCACTGATCACGAGCTCGTCCTTGGCTCAAACGCAGGAGCCTGCGAGCGCTAGCGCGACGACATCGGTGATATCCAGCGTGGCGATTACCCAGGCCCCACAGCATGCCAGCGTACGCGTTGAGGGCGCTGGACCGCTGGAGGTGCACGCGGCGCGGGTGCAGAATCCGGACCGCCTGGTATTGGATTTCAGCGGAACAAAACTGGCCGTGCACAACACCGTGATTCCCGGCGTATCCGCGCCGGTGCGAGGCGTGCGGTTGGGACAGTTCCGGCCGGATGTGGCGCGTGTAGTTATCGATCTTACGGCAGCTTCGCCTTACAAGATTTCGCGCGACGGCGTTTCAGTCGTGGTTTTGTTTGACGCCGGAGTTGAGTCTCCAGCGGTATCGGCACCGACTTTGAAGGCCGCCTCGGAGAAGATTGTGGTGGACCGGCCAGCATTCCGCTATGACGTGTCCGGACCGCGAAATGTGGTGGTACGTTCACCCAACGCTCGCAGAATTTCAGCTCCTCGCTTCGCTTTGCCCGGCGAACTGACCCAGCCCTCAGTCGTCCTGGCATCGTTTGGCGGGAGCAGCGAGCCCGCGCGTCCGAGTCCGCGGCAGGCAGCGCTGCAACAATCAGGGAACGCGGCGGCGACGGTAGCGAGCTCGCAAGCAGGGGTTTCGACAACGAGTGCCAGGTATACCGGCGAGCCGATCTCGGTGAACTTGAAGGATGTGGACCTGAAGGACTTTTTCCGGTTGATTCATGAAATCAGCGGACTGAACGTGGTGCTCGATCCGGCGGTGAAGGGCAGCCTGACCATCGTGCTGGATGAAGTGCCGTGGGATCAGGCGCTGGATATCGTGTTGCAGAACAACGGACTAGATAAGCAGCTGAGCGGCAACGTTCTGCGCGTGGCTACCCGGGACACTTTGAAGAAGGAAGCGGAAACGCAGCGCGATTTGGAAAGGGCGCAAGCGGAAGCGGTGGCGCCAGTCACGGTGACGCGCGTGCTGAGCTATGGGAAGGCCGAGAAAATGAGGGACACGCTGAAAAAGTTTCTGTCAACGCGTGGCGATATTCTTTCCGATGATCGTTCGAACCAGCTGATCATTCGGGATATTCCCTCGGTGATTCCGGTGATCGACAATTTGATACGTCAACTGGACCGCAAGTCGCAGCAGGTGGAAATCGAAGCACGGGTGGTGTCCGCCAGTCGTTCGTTTTCGCAGGACATCGGAGTGCAGCTTGGCTTCGCGGGTACGAGCACGGGTGGACGTAGCGTGATAGCGGGCGTGCCGGACGTGGGAACGAGTCCGGTGACGACTTCTCCGTTGCCACCGCCGTTTATCAGCAGCGGCACTACCAGCGGTACCGCAATGCCGTTCCAGGTGAACTTAGGCGCCGCGGCGCCGACCAGCGGCCTGTTCCTGGGGCACCGGTCACCCAATTTCGCGGTGGACTTCTTCATTACCGCGGCGGAAGCCAAGGGTGTTGGCAAACTGCTTTCAAAGCCGCGAGTGATCACGCAGAACAATGAAAAAGCGACCGTCAAGCAGGGTACAAAGATTCCGGTCCAGACGACCATCAACAACACAATTTCGGTGCAGTTCATCGATGCGGTGCTGAAATTGGAGGTCACGCCGCAGATTACCGCGGAAGGCACAGTGTTCATGGATGTGCTTGTTGAGAACACCTCGATTGACCCTGGTATTCCTCGTGTGCAGGGCGTTCCGGCGCTGGATACGCAGTCTGCTGAGACCAAAGTGCTCGTGGCCGACGGCGGGACGGTCGTAATCGGGGGAATAATTATTTCGTCGCAGCGCGTGGATGTGACCCAGGTACCGCTGCTCGGGAGCGTCCCGGTCATCGGACATCTGTTCAAGCGCAACAACGTGGTGATTTCGTCGCAGGAGTTGTTGTTCTTCCTCACCCCGAGAATCACACCGGGATAACACGCAAACTCAGAAGTGCCAGGGTTTCATCAGGGATGAGTCCGAGGAGACCGCGGTCTCCTCGAACTGTTTTATGAAGACACCATTCGCGCAGAGAAGACGAGCGCTGCGGGCAAAGATCGCGGACGGAGGGCTAGCGGGCCTCCTCTTGACGAACCCAGCGGACTGGCTTTATCTGACCGGCTTCACAGGAGAAGCTGGCGCACTGATCATTTTGCGCGGGGGGACAACGCTGGTAACCGACGGACGGTTTGCCGTGCAAGCCAAAGAGGAAACGTCGGGAATCCGTATCGTGAAACAGAAAGGGTCCTTGACGGCGAGCGTGGGGAAGTGGCTGCGGGACCGTGGGCGCGGAAAGATTGGATTTGATGCGACGCGAATCAGCGTCGAACAACTTCGCACCTTACGAAGGGCCGCGGGGGCACGAATACGTTGGGCGGGCGGCGGAGGCGAAATTAGTTCGCAGAGACAGGTCAAAGAGCTTGGCGAGATCGCACAGATGCGTAAGGCTGCGCTGCTTGCGGGTGAGGTTCTCTCCAGTGCGGTCAAGTTGCTGAAGCCCGGGGTGCGCGAAATCGAGATCGCCGCGGAGATTGAGTACCAGATGCGAAGGCGCGGGGCCTCGGGTCCGGCCTTTGAAACGATCGTCGCGTTTGGCGAGCGGTCGGCGCATCCGCACGCGCGGCCGACGGAGAAGGGGCTGAGGAAAAATGAATTGGTGGTGCTGGACCTGGGTGCTATACTCGCCCACTATTGCAGCGATATCACGCGCACTGTGTTCGTCGGACGCGCTCCTGCGCGCGTACGACGATGGTATAGCGCGGTCCAGGAAGCGCAGGAGGCTGCGATCGCCGCCACGAAGGCGGGCAGCACGTGCGGGGATGTCGACGCAGCCGCTAGAGGGGTCCTGGCAAGGTATCGGCTGGACCGATATTTCGTTCACAGCACTGGGCACGGACTGGGGCTGGAAGTGCACGAAGACCCCCGAGTGGCCCGTGGACAGAAGCACATCTTAGTCCCAGGGAACGTAATTACGATCGAACCGGGGGTTTACGTGCCGGGCGTCGGAGGAATTCGCATAGAAGACGACGTGGTGGTGCATGCGGGTCGAACGGAAGTGCTTACCCAGTTTCCGCGGAACCTTATCGAGATTTGAACAGGCATGAAACCCAAAAAGCCCTCCAAACCAAGCTCCAATTCGCAGTTCGCCGGCACGGAATTTGAACATATTGAACACCTGCTGAATTTCATGACCGAGCACAACCTCGAGGAATTTGAGTATTCGCGGGGCGACCTACGGATACGGTTAAAGAAACCATCCGCGAATGTGGTAGTGGGAATGGGGCAGCGAGCAGCGCCCGAAATCATCATTGCAGGAACGGTGCCAGGTGCCGGGACAGGCGCAGGACAGACCCAGGCCGCCAGCGCAGCCGCGACCGCTGTGCCGCCCTCGGAATCCCGTTCCACGGAGGAGTTGCATTTAGTGAAATCGCCGATTGTGGGGACGTATTACGGGTCGCCCAGCCCCGGGGCGGAGGCGTTTGTCAAAGTCGGCGGGTACGTGGAGACCGGTCAAACCTTGTGCATCGTGGAAGCCATGAAACTGATGAACGAGATCGAATCCGACATAAGCGGCGAGGTGTTGCGCATTTTCGTGGAAAATGGGCAGCCCGTTGAGTACGGCCAGCCGCTCTTCGGCATACATCCGAGCCGGAAGAAGTAGCCGGCACCCCCGGACATGTTCCAGAAAATTCTAGTCGCCAATCGCGGGGAAATCGCGCTGCGAGTCATTTGCGCGTGCAAAGAACTGGGAATATCCACGGTGGCGGTGTATTCCGAAGCGGATCGGAATTCGTTGCACGTACGATTTGCCGACGAGGCGGTGTGCATAGGGCCGCCGCGGAGCAGCGAGAGTTACCTCAACATTCCGCAGGTGATCAGCGCGGCGGAAATCACCAATGTCGATGCTATTCACCCCGGCTACGGTTTTCTTTCCGAGAACGCGAATTTCGCCAAAGTTTGCGAGGCTTCCGAGATCACATTTATTGGCCCGACCGCGGAAGTCATCGAAATGATGGGAGAGAAAGACCGCGCGCGACGGGAAGTGAAAGCGGCTGGACTGCCAACGATTCCGGGGAGCGACGGGATTGTCGACGGCGAAGAGCAGCTGGGCAAGGAGGCCGCGCGAATCGGCTATCCGTTAATCCTGAAAGCTGTGGCCGGCGGCGGCGGGCGGGGGATGCGGGTGGTGCGCAATCAAGGTGAATTGCTCTCCGCGTACCAGACGGCACGAAGCGAGGCGCAACAGGCGTTTGGAAATCCGGATGTGTACGCGGAGCGATTTCTCGAGCATCCCCGGCACATTGAGTTTCAGGTGCTTGGCGACCAGCACGGCAAGATAATTCATTTGGGTGAGCGCGAGTGCAGCATCCAACGCCGGCACCAGAAATTGATCGAGGAATCGCCGTCCCCAGGGATGGATGCCAAACGGCGCAAGGAGCTGGGCACGAAAGTGGTGCGCGCGCTGGAAAAGATCGGATACACGAATGCGGGAACTGTGGAGTTCCTGATGGACCAGGACGGTTCGCTGTATTTCATTGAGATGAACACGCGCATTCAGGTGGAGCACCCGGTGACGGAGTTGGTAACCGGCGTTGATTTGATCAAGGCGCAGATACGGATTGCGGCCGGAGAGCGGCTCGAGGAAGCGGTCGGTGAGATGCAGTACTCCGGCCACGCCATCGAATGCCGCATCAATGCCGAGGACCCCGATACGTTCGTCCCATCGGCTGGGCGCATCACAACTTTTCAGGCGCCGGGAGGCACTGGCGTGCGCGTGGATTCCGCGGCCTACGCGGACGCCGTGATCCCGCCGTATTACGATTCGATGATCGCGAAGTTGATCGTGAAGGGGCGAGATCGCGCGGAGGCGATTGGGCGAATGAAACGCGCGCTGGAAATGTTTGTCATCGAGGGCATCAAGACCTCGATCCCGCTGCATCGGCGGATTCTGGCCGACGCCGATTTCGCGGCTGGGAAAATCGACACGCATTTCATCGAACGGTTGCTGGGGACGAACGGGAAATAGGTTTATGCGTCTTGTTCTGCCCAGGCTGTATGTGATACTAGACGCAACGTTGCTCGACAATTCTCCACACAATTGCGCTCAGGAATTGGCCGCCGCAGGTGTCCGGCTGGTGCAATATCGGGACAAAGCGGCTTCTACGCGCGACTTGCTGAAGACCAGCCGTGAACTTGTCGCGTCGCTGAAGGCTCACGGCACTTCCTTGGTAGTGAACGACCGGCCGGATATTGCGGCGCTCGCCGGCGCGGCCGGTGTGCATGTAGGCCAGGAAGACTTAGACCCGGGGCAGGCGCGAGCGGTGGTGGGGGGCCAGATGTGGATCGGTGCCTCCACACACGGCCTGGAACAATTTCGCGCCGCCGCTGCCAGTTGCGCGGACTACCTCGCGATCGGACCCATCTTTGCGACTACCTCCAAAGCAAATCCTGATGCGGTGGTGGGTCTGGAATTGATCCGTAAACTTCGCCCGCTCACGAATAAGCCAATTGTCGCTATTGGAGGTATCACGCTGGAGCGAGCGGCGGAGGTGATCGCAGCGGGCGCCGACAGCGTGGCGGTAATTCGTGACGTGTTGTGCGCGAAGCGGCCCGGCGAACAAGCACGCCGTTATCTCGAAATATTGGGCGCGCCGAATCAGGCCGCGGTGGTCTGAGGCTTCAACAAAATGACGGACACTACGCAAGCGATACAAGAGCCGGTGGCCCTGAAACAGGGAGCCGGATTTGTTCGCGCCATTGGGTTGTTCGACGGGACGATGATCGTTGTGGGGTCGATGATCGGCTCCGGCATTTTTATTGTGGCCGCGGACATTTCGCGGCAGACTGGCTCGGCCGGGGGCTTGCTGCTCACCTGGGTTTTGACTGGATTGCTGACCGTGTCGGCGGCGCTTTCTTACGGCGAGCTGGCCGCGCTGTTTCCGCACGCGGGAGGACAATACATCTACCTGCGGGAAGCTTATTCTCCATTGTGGGGCTTTCTGTATGGCTGGACGCTTTTTCTGGTAATTCAAACCGGTACGATTGCGGCCGTCGCCGTCGGCTTCGCGCGCTACCTGGGCGTGCTATTTCCATCCATTTCGCCAACGGCGTGGATCATGCCGCCGATTGCGCTTTCTTCAAGATATGCGATAAGCCTGTCGGTGCAACAGTTGGTCGGGATATTAATGATTGTGTTTCTCACGTTCCTGAATACGCAGGGCGTGCGGCTCGGAAAGCTGATTCAGAATATTTTTACCAGCGCCAAGACGCTTTCCCTGCTGGGGCTGATCTTTGTGTGCGTTTTTATTGGACGCAACGCCGTGGCGATCTCCGATAACTTCGGGCACTTGTGGGCCATTCGGGGAGCGCAGTCTCTCGAACCGGGAGCAAGTTTTCTTCGGGGTTTGGTTCCTACCGTCACCGCGGCATCGGGCGCCTTCGGGTTGTTTGTGGCGTACGGCGTCGCGCAAGTTGGTTCGCTATTTTCCGCGGATGCGTGGAACAACATCGGATTTACCGCGGCGGAAGTCAAGAACCCCAAGCGCGATGTGGCGCTCTCGATGGCCTTCGGCACGCTGATCGTGATCAGCTTGTACTGTCTGGCCAATTTCGCGTATCTCTGCACACTAACGCTCGGGCAAATCCAAAATGCGCCGGATGATCGGGTGGCCAGCGCTGCGCTTGCGGCTGTGTTAGGTCCGGCTGGAGCGGCGATCATGGCGGTGGCTATCATCGTATCGACATTCGGCTGCAACAACGGCCTGATCCTGGCAGGCGCCCGCGTTTCCTATGCGATGGCTCGCGACGGCCTGTTCTTTCGGTCCACGGGCAGGTTGAATAAGAAGGGTGTGCCGGGCAGCGCGCTGATGTACCAAGGCATCTGGATAAGTGTGCTGATATTGTTGCGCACGCGGCACGTCGACGGGTCTGGAGCCGTTAGCTACGGTAATCTGTATAGCGACCTGCTCGACTACGTAGTTTTTTCCGTGCTCATTTTCTACGTGCTGACCATTGCTGGCATCTTTGTCTTGCGGGCCAAGCGGCCGGATGCGGAGCGTCCCTATCGTGCTTTCGGCTATCCTTTCATTCCGCTGCTCTATATAGTGGCGGCGGTGGCCATCATGTTCGTGCTCCTGTTGTACAAAACGCAAACCACCTGGCCAGGCTTGCTCATAGTGGTTTTGGGCGTGCCAGTGTATTTGCTTTGGTCACGCCGGTCGGCGGCAGCCAAACACGCGGCGTAAAATAAATTGTGATGGCGCTCACGCGCGCCTTGCGAGGTGCTTTCCTCATGGCAACAAGGTCAAACGAGCTCGATGCGAGTGGGGCGAGCGACCCACGAAGCTGGCTGTTCGTCAAGAAACCGATGAGCATGCTGCTCGCGGAGTGCGGAGAAGCGGGGGAGCACAGTCTGAAGCGCTCGCTCGGAGCCGTCCAGCTTACGGCTCTCGGAGTAGGCGCCATCATAGGCGCGGGCATCTTCGTGCTTTCTGGGCTGGGCGCACATTACGCTGGTCCCGCATTGATGCTTTCGTTCGTGCTTTCGGGCTTGGGTTGCGCGTTTGCGGGTCTCTGCTACGCTGAATTCGCTGCCATGATCCCGCTGGCAGGGAGCGCTTATACCTACGCTTACGCTACGCTCGGGGAGTTCTTTGCCTGGATTATCGGTTGGGACCTGACTCTCGAGTACGCGATGGGCGCCAGTACCGTTTCCTCCGGATGGTCTAACCACTTTATCGAGCTGCTGAACATCTTTCACATAAAAATGCCGCTGTGGCTGGCTTATGACCATTGGACGGGGCTAAACACGGCTACAAAAATCATCGCGAGGCAAATGGCTCGCGCTTCGGATGCTACGCTGCAGCCCGGCACACAAGCCTTTCTCGACAAAGTCGATGCCATCATGAATGCGAAGTCGCCGGAACTGGCTCAGCAGGCCCACGCGCTGCTCAACGCGCCGACGATTTTCGGCGTGGAGATTGGATTTAATCTTCCGGCTTTCGTAATCGCGCTGGTCATTACCGCGATCCTGGTCATCGGAATCAAGGAGAGTGCGCGGTTCAACGCCACGATCGTGACGATAAAGGTTGCGGTGGTGCTGTTCGTAATCGGATTGGGCATTCACTACGTCAACTTCTCCAACTGGGGCCATGACTGGTCCAGTTTCGCGCCGATGGGCGTCGGCGGGATAGGCGCGGGGGCCGCTTACATATTTTTTGCCTATATCGGATTCGACGCGGTCTCCACGACCGCGCAGGAATGTAAGAATCCACAGCGTGATCTACCCATCGGCATCATGGCTTCGCTGCTGATTTGCACGACGCTCTATATCCTAGTGGCTGGAGTTTTGACCGGCATGGTTCGCTGGCAAGACGTTAATATTGAGGCGCCCATCGCCGAAGCTTTTCTCGACCGCGGACTGAATGTTGCGTCTCATATCATCACGGTCGGCGCACTTGCAGGGCTCACCAGCGTTATGCTGGTGATGCTGCTGGGGCAAACCCGCGTGTTGTACGCCATGGCCAACGATGGCTTGCTTCCAAAGAAATTTTTTGCGTCCGTTCACAAGAAGTTCCGCACGCCTTACAAAAATACGATACTGGTGGGATTGCTGGCTGCAATCGTAGGCAGCATCACGCCGATTGACGACATCGGGAAAATGGTCAATATCGGAACGCTGCTGGCCTTCATTATGGTGTGTATTGCAGTCATGATCTTGCGCCGGACCAATCCGCAGCAACCCCGGCCCTTCCGCACGCCGTGGGTTCCGGTGGTGCCGATTCTCGGCATCCTCTTCAACGGCTATATGATGTACAAGCTTGGTTGGGTTAACTGGGCGCGGCTCATTATTTGGTTGGTCATCGGACTGGTCATTTATTTCACCTACAGCCGCTATCACAGCCGCGTTCGGAACGTTGTGGCGAAATAACTTCACAGTTGGCGCCGGTTGGGAGCACGGAGCCCGTTCGGCTCAAAGCACATCCTTAAGGTAGAGTAGTCTTTGCATCCAAGGTTGACGTGTGACTGCCGCTTCCAATCTTCGCTCCGTGTGGGACCGCATCTCCCGCCTCGATCTTGCCGCCTTGCTGGTGGCCGTTGCTGGCGGACTGGCCTATCTGTTTGAGTTCGAAGGCAGCATCTCCAACTATCTGAAGTTTGTCGCGTTGCTCGCTGCTCTATACCTGCTGTACCGGTTGCTTGCTTGGGGCAGGAGCCGTTTGCTGTGGAGCCTGCGCAATCGCCTTATCGTTGCCGGCTTGTTCATCGCACTCGTCCCGGTTTTATTGCTGGTGCTTTTGGCCGTGCGTTCCGCGAGCATTCTCTATTCGCAGCTCGCTTCCTATCTGCTCTATGAGGACGTGCAGCGCCGTAAGGACATGCTCGCCGACATTGCCGAGCATATCGCCGCAGCGCACAGCACTCTCCCGCGAAGCGTCAGCGAAGCCGAATCGGAGCGTATCCTGGCAGCTCAATCTCACTCTGTGCATGACCGCGAGCTTCCAGGCCTAACCATCGAATTTTCCGACGACTCAGCGCTCTTGGGAAAAGTTGCTAAGGGCAAGCAGTCTTTCGCTGGCCTGCTGCAGCAGGACAAGAAGCCTTTCCTTTCCATCATCAGTATCCGCGCCATGCAAGACCCCAGGGGCGTTCGGGTGGTCACGCTGCGTGTGCCATTCGACGAAGGACTGCTCGCCGGCATCGCACCGGATCTTGGAGCAATTCAGTTCAATCTAATGCAACGCTACGCGGGCGGCGCCCGCCAAGGCGTGTTGTACACGACTAACAACGTACAGTATGAAACTACCCGCCGCATTGTTGCCCGCAACCGTTTTCTGCAGCCCGCGATGCTGTGGATCGATTCGCCGGTCGACGTTGTGTCGCGTCTGGATTCTACCTATTTGGAAACCGATGGCAGTGTCGACCCCGTGCATCCGGTGCTGGCCGTCTTCAACGCGCGGCCCTCGCAGTTGAGCAGCCGCATGTTTAGTTCGCTGGGTGAACTGCGCAACACTTACCTAATTGCTTTCGTTTTGATCGTTATTGCGTTCTTCGTGATTTGGGCCGCGGCGCTGGTCACGGGTTTGGCTCTCACGCGCCAGATCACCAAGGCGATAGATGAACTCTATCGCGCGACTCAATATGTGCAGGCCGGGGATTTGTCTCACCGGGTGCGGATCGAGCGGCGCGACCAGCTGGGCGTGCTGGGTGAATCGTTTAACCTCATGACCGGGTCCATCAGCGGCCTGATCGAAGAGCAAAAACAGCGGCAGCGGCTGGAGAATGAAATCTCCATTGCTCGCGAGGTGCAAGACCAGCTCTTTCCGCGAACTTTGCCGAAGGTTCCGGGCGTGGAAATTGAAGCCATCTGCAAAGCGGCGCGTGCGGTCAGTGGCGATTATTACGACTTTATTCAGCTCAGCCCTACGCATTTGGCGATCGCCATCGCCGATATTTCCGGCAAGGGGATTTCAGCGGCATTGTTGATGGCTAGCCTGCAAGCGGCTCTGCGCAGCCAGGTCTTGGTGGACGGCAGCGAACACATGAGCACCGCTGAGCTGGTTTCGCGCCTCAACAAGCATCTAGTGCGTAATACCGGCGATGATCGGTTCGCCACGTTCTTCATCGCCGTGTACGATAGCGCTACGCGCAATTTGCGCTACACGAACGCCGGCCATCTTCCATCGTTCCTGATCTGCAAGGATTCCGCGCTGCACCTCGACAAGGGGGGCATGGTCCTCGGCGTTCTAGAGGATTATTCCTATGAGGAAGGTTCCGTTGTCGTAGCTCCCGACTCTCTGCTTGTGGGTTACAGCGACGGCTTAGTCGAGCCCGAGAATGTTTACGGCGAGGAGTTTGGCATCCGACGGCTGCAGCAAGCGGCTGTGCATGTGCAGGGTGCTGAGCCTCAGGTTGTCGCCCAGTCGCTGATGACCGCTGCCGAAGAGTGGGCCGGCACTCCCGAGCAAGCCGACGACATGACCGTAATTGTCGCGCGCCTCCGCTAGTAAGTCTGCTTTAGTGATACTGGTGTGATTGTCTCACTCGCGGTCCTTTCTGCTGGAATCCGGCATTTCACTTACCTGCGTTATACTGGCATGCTTCGTCGCGCATCATTTTGAGGAGAGGAATGTCCCTTCGCAATCGTGTGGCGTTAATTACGGGCGGTAGCCGCGGCATCGGCCGTGGCATCGCGGTCCGGCTGGCAAAGGACGGCGCGCGCGTAGCCATTGCGTACCGCACGAATAAGGCGGCCGCGCAGCAAACGTTACTGCAATTGCAGTCCAGCGGAGCTGATTGCGTAGCCGTCGAGACGGACATTACAGATGCGTCGCGCGCCGAGCAACTCGTGCGCACTGTCGCCGATCGATTTGGACGCATCGATGTGGTGGTGAATAACGTAGGCGACTTTCGCTGGGGCACCCTTGCAGAATCTTCGCTGGAAGACTGGCGAAGCATCTTTTCGTCGAACCTGATGACCGTGCTGTATATGAGCCGCGCCTCCTTGCCGTACATGCGACGCGGGCGTTGGGGACGAATTATCAATCTCGGAGCCGTTGGCGCCGAAAGGGCATTCGGGCAAGCAAAAATTTCCGCTTATGTCGCGGCCAAAGCCGGCGTGGTGGCGATGTCCCGTTCACTCGCTCTGGAAGAAGCCAAGAACGGCATCACGGTCAATGTGGTAAACCCTTCCAGTATCGATGAGAAAGAGCTGACGCGCGAAGAAGCTCGTCGCATCCGAGACGCGCGCTTTCCTATCGGGCGTCCGCCCACCGTGGAAGATGTTGCTGCCGCCGTGGCGTTTTTTGCATCGGAGGAGGCGGAATACGTCACCGGACAAGTCGTCAACGTCAGCGGCGGCTGGATGCTTTAATTTGTGTTTTGTTGTTTGGGTCACAGCATTCTTTGACTTTTATTCCGCTGTTTAGTCCACTGTTCCCATGAAAGTTCTGACCGCTGCCAGGATGCGTGAGGTTGACCGCTTGACGACCGAACGCTACGGCATCCCCAGTCTTCAGCTCATGGAAACGGCCGGAACTCGCGTGGCGGACGCTTGCGACAGATTTGTTGGCAGTGCCGCGAGCCAGCCGGGAAGAATTGCGGTCTTATGTGGGAAGGGCAACAACGGCGGCGACGGGTTGGTTGCCGCGCGGCACTTGCAGTCACTGGGCGCGCAAGTGCAGGTTTATCTTTTTTCCCAGCAGAGTGATTTACGCGGCGATGCCGCTACAAACCTGCAGCGTTGGACGGCAACGGGCAATCCCGTAATGTCCATCGCCGACGAATCCGCGTGGCAAACCGCGTGCGCGGAAATTTCCAAGGCGAACGTAATCCTCGACGCTATCTTCGGCACCGGTTTTCGCGGAGCAGTGACCGGCGTCATCGCGAAGGCAATTTCGGACGTCAATGGGCACTCGAAAAATGGGACTGGTGCTTGGCCGGCGCTGATTCTCGCTGTCGACATGCCGTCCGGCCTGCCTTCTGACGGCGAGCGTGCGGAAGGCCCAGTGTTGTATGCCCACAAAACCGTGACCTTTACCGCACCCAAGCCAGGTCAACTAGTCTCGCGTGATTCTACCGCGGCCGGCATACTGGAAGTCGCCAACATCGGTTCACCGGTTGCGCTTATCGAAGAGATCGGGGAGGGCTCGCTCCGCTGGATCGAGCCGCACGAGTTCGCGCAATTTCCGCTCGTCCGCACTGTCGATTCGCATAAGGGTATGTATGGCCATGCGCTGGTTGTCGCGGGCTCGGTCGGTAAGTCCGGCGCTGCCGTGATGGCTGGCTACGCGGCCTTACGGTCGGGAACCGGATTGGTGACAATTGCTGCTCCCGATGTCATTCTGCCCGTCGTTGCTTCCGCTCACCCTGAGCTTATGACGGAGCCGCTGTCAGCGACCTCTGAAGGCTCGGTCGCAATCCGCAACCTCGCAGAGCGTCGCTTTGAAGGCATTGCCAAAGGGAAAACCGTTCTCGCCCTCGGTCCAGGCCTAGGAATTCATCCCGAAACGCAAGATTTCATTCGAAAGGTCGTTCTGCAAACGGAGCTTCCTACCGTTCTAGATGCTGATGGCCTGAACGGGTTCGGCGGAAACGCGGACAGCTTACGGAATCGCAGGAGTAAGTTTCTCGCCATCACGCCACACCCTGGGGAAATGGCGCGCCTCCTGATGCGCTCGACCAAGGATGTTCAGGAAGATCGGTTGAGCACTGCGCAAGAGGCCGCGCAGCGTTGGAACGCTCACGTCATCTTGAAGGGCTCGCATACTATTATCGCCTCCCCGGATGGTTCTGCCTTCGTCAACGCCTCAGGAAATCCAGGTCTCGCAAAGGGCGGCTCCGGCGACGTCTTGACGGGCATTCTTGCCGCACTGACAGCGCAATTCAAGACGGACGACTGGGCGCGCGTGATCGCTCTCGGCGTGTATTTGCACGGCAAAGCGGCCGAATTTGCGACAAAGGATACCGACGAATCCGGCCTGCTCGCCACGGAAGTCGCGGCCGCTGTTCCCCACGCGCGCCGAGAGCTTCTTCAGGAGTTGCAATCGCTTGAGTGAAGAGGTCATCACACACTCCGCCGAAGAAACCACGCGGTGGGGCAGGGAGTTGGTCAAACGCCTGCGGCCTCCGGTCCTTGTCCTGCTTACAGGAGACCTTGGCAGCGGAAAAACCACGCTCACGAAGGGTATCGTCGCCGGACTGGGCGCCGCTACTGAGGACGAAGTGACCAGTCCCACGTTTACGCTGGTTCATGTCTATGGTGGCTCTGAGACAGGCAAGGTGTATCACGCCGATCTCTATCGCATTGAAAGTTTTCATGATTTCGAAACGCTTGGCCTCGAAGATATCTTCGCCGAGCCTGGCGTCGCCATCCTCGAATGGTCCGAACGCTTTCCGCTGCCATCCCCCTGGCCGCAACTTCGTCTGAAGTTAGAGCATCTGGGCGGCGACGCCCGCCGCATCACAGTGGCTACGCTGCTTCAACCGTAAAAGCGGCGGCAAGACCGCCGCACTCCAAATTTGCGGCTTCGCGTCGTGACACTGACGCGGCTCAGGCACGAAACCGGTGCGCTAAGGCCGCCGTCTGGCCGACGACGTGGCTTCACCGCTAACTCTCTAGCCACCAGCGTCGCGCCAGTTGTTGCCCCTCCGGCGTACGGCTGCTACGTTAAAAAGAGCCCTTCCGGCGAGGACATGGTCAATAGCATTCTCACGCCCAGCGCGACAGAAGCGGCCCGGATCGAACTCAAGAGCTACAACACCACGATCCCTATGGGGTCGCTGGCTATCGGGGTGGACAACATCCACCACGATGTGTTCTTGAGCCCCAGATTCGTGCAGGCCTCGCGCGAATATTTGTTTGACCTCATCCGTCAGAACACCAAAGGGTCCTATGTGGCCGGCACGGAACTGCGTGCGGTCAAGGGCCCCGACCATACGACCTTCCGCAAGTTGCTTACCGACTTCATGCAGAGCGCGATCACGCAGGCAAAGTTTCACAAGAACATCGAAATCGACCTTGTATTTCGCCTGGCCCTGTTGAAGTTTCTAACGCTCGAGATCGGCAATCAGTTCGCCAACCTCATTCTGGAGGGGAAGGAGTGGGTCCGCCAGCGGGGCGAGCATTTTGAACGCAGCCAGCAGGCGCACGTCATCAAAGCCAAGCTTTCAGAATTGCAAACGTCGCGGCGCCGAGTGGTTCGCGCGGTCGGCCAACAAGTTGCTCAGATGGTGACAGACGCCGAAGAGAACGTGGTGTGCAAAGCGCGCCGGGCTCTGTTTGGCGAAGACTTCGCGCCGCTCTACGAACTTCTCAAGAACCGACTCATCTTTCTTGATGGCGGAAAGGATGACAGATTTTTCCTGGAAAATTACGTTCTGCTGGGCAACTATGTGCGCGATCCCGACCGGTTTGAAGTCATGGACGCTCTTTTTCACGAGTTCCTGCGCGAGGCGGGCCTCACACTAAGCGAGGATCCGGCTTATGCGGAAGCCAGAAAACTTCACGCAGAACTGCTCGATCAAGCGCAAGGTATGCGCAACGAAATCGCCAACCTTGAGGAGCAGCGTGAGAACCTCCGGAAGCGTCTGGACCGCGGTGCTTTTCTCAACAAATTTCTCAGTTCTTCCAGTGATTCCGATTTGAAGGCTTCCTTAAGCGATGTTGAATTGCGCCTGAAGCATCAGGAATATAAGCTCGAAGAGCTGGGTCCGCAGATCGATGCCGCAAAACAGAAGATTGATTTTCTGGCCAAAGAACATAAGGGCCGCATCGACGATTATCTTAACGAGCCGGAAAACGCCCAGCGGCTTTTCGACCCCATGTTTGCTCCGGAGACCGATCGCTCGTTACGGACGCAGATGCTGAGCCGCCTCCTGGACCGCTTAGAGCAACAGGAAATCCTTCATCACGTATTGGCCAGCTATGAAATTCGGTCGGTAGCGCAGGAATATAGCCCGCCGCTCCACCTGCAGCAACTTCGCAAAGCGCTTGTCTTCAAAGAGGAAATGAAGCGCGTAGAGCACGTCTTGAAGCAAGTTCCAGCGCGCAAGCTTTCGCTCAAGCCGATCGAGGAGCTTGCCCGCAAAATCCATCGCTATTCCCGTGAGGAGATGCAGGCTTTTGTCCTGCGCTTCGCCGTCGATTTCCTGCGCCTTCGCCGGGAGCTTCGCGACGCCGACCACCTGAACACGTGCATGGAACGCATCAATCTGGTCACGACGGAACAAGCCCGCGAGCTATCGCGCTTAAACAATCGCTTATACGAATGTGTCTTGCAGGATGAGGCCAAGCCCCAGCAGGATCAGGTGGTCTCGCACGTCATCATCAAGGCCGACGTGCGCGGTTCGACCAGAATGACACAGGATCTCCTTTCCCGTGGCCTGAGCCCAGCGTCTCATTTCAGTCTGAACTTGCATGAGCCGGTCAAGAAACTGCTCGATCGCTTCAGCGCCAAGAAGGTTTTCATCGAGGGTGACGCGGTCATCCTCGCCATTTTCGAAACCGAGTCTAATCTTGCATATGCCCGCGCCGTGGCCAAGGCCTGCATCCTCTCTCGTCAGATTTTGGTTGTCTGCAACTCCTATAACGATGGCGCCAGCCGCACCGATCTCCCTGCGTTGGAGCTCGGGATTGGCGTCGCTTTTCAAGGATCGGCTCCAACGTACTGGGCCGATGGCGATTCCCGGATCATGATTTCCAAGGCGCTGAATCTGTCTGACCGACTCTCCGGCTGCGCCAAGCTCGCGAAGCGTCTGCTCAGCGGGCAAAAGACGCATTTCTCCGTCTTTCAATTTCTCAACGCGATGGAGGGCGCTTCTGCGGAAGAACTCGATGAATTTCTTGTGCGCTTTAATATGAATGGAATCGAACTGAACGAAGAGGGTTTTCAGAAGCTGTCCGAGGAAATCTCGCTCGACTCTATCGAAACCAAGCTTGATATGCCGTGGGGAAAAGAGAATGTCACTCTGTATTTTGGTGAAGTCCCGCTGGGTGATTCCGTCGAGCTTCTGGTCCTTCGCAAAGGCTTGGCCCGCCAGCTTCTCCCCGACGGCAAAATTGGGGTGCCTTCCTCGCATCCGTATTATGAGGTCTGCACCAGCCCGGCTCTGTACGATTTGGTTGCTGCCCTAATCCGCACGCAACGCTCCGCTGTCGAAGCAACGCCGGCGTGATCGCGGTAGGAGCACCGTTTCTGTAGTTCCTCGTCCACGATGAACAAGCAAGTGCTCGCGGTCACCGGTCCGGTGCACCGAGTCTCTGTTTCCTCACCTGTTATACTTTTCGTGGAGGCGAAAGGGGTCCGGTGACTTCCCCGGCCTTCAAAGCCGGCGATTCGGCCCTTAGCGGGTCGAATGGTGGGTTCGACTCCCACACGCTTCCGCCAGATCGTGCGTCTTTTCAATGGGTTAGGAAGCGACCGAGTGGGCAAACGTGGGCAATAAGAAACAGCAGCAATTGTCGGCTCCGGATAAACGACTCACGCGGCACGGATGACAAGCCGACATTTGCAGGAGCAGTAGCACAGGCCACAACCATAATGCTGCGACCCTGTTCGTGGCTCTTCTGGTCTCGCAAACTGGACGGCGGGGTATGCGTCGGCTTACGTATGGCTAATTAGGATGCCGAGATTTCGTTTGTGTGGCGGAAGCACATGGGAGTCGAACCCATCTCTCGCCCCACGAAGGAGCGAAACAGCGGTTTTGAGGACGGTAAGCGACACCGGCCACCTAGTGCCTCCGCCCGCACGTTATTCGGGTTTCTGCGTTGAGTCAATAGAGACGGGTCTTGACCGTTTTCCAGTACCGGTAGGCACGCTCCGCAAATTCGCTCTTCTTCTCCAAAATCGTCAACCGCAAGCCTCCGCGTAGTCGACAACTTCGCCGAGGCAGCTTTTCAATTCCATCAGCCAGGCCCGCGAGTTGTGGCCGTGAATGATTCGGCGCAAAAAGCCTAGCCTTTCAGCTATGTTGCCTCGGTTGTGGCGAATGTCCTCCCTCGCGACTCTCCCATAGATGGTTAGAAACTCCGTCATGTTGACAGGCTTCGAGAATAGGTAAGTCGCGTGACCCAGCTGAGGCGTCTCTGCGATCACCGCCCTCTCAAGATCGAAGATGTATTCCGACTGAAACAGGTAGAGGCGACGAGCGCGCTTCGAGAGCTGCTTGTAATAGAAAGCGTCGTAGTCCGGCTTCCATGTAATTAGCGATATATCGAAATCGGCCGGGATTCCCAACTCAGCGCAGAGCTTTTGTAGATCGGTTCTCTCGACAGGCGCGGATTCGACGCGCGCGCGAATCAGATCAAGGGCTTCGGCAAATTCACCGAAGCGGTGGTGGGTCTGGCGAGCTTCGGCGATTTGTTCAACAATGTTAGGGGGCAGTGCGACTTCGATGCGGCTCGGAAGTGCGGTCTCCCACTGCACCAGGTGCCATTCGCCGGCGCGCTGCTGGTACTTTCCGCTCTGAATGAAGGTCGCCTTGACCCCGATCTTAGTGCCCAGCAGATGCTTCCACTGACTCCAACTCGAATCCCACAGCAACGGTAACGATGTTTGGTCGAAGAGTACTTCCAGCTTTCGGCGCGAGTCTCGGTAGATTGCACGGTCATTGTAAAAGGCAACCTTTCGCAATGGTGCTCGGAAGTGTTTGAAGTTCTGCTCCGGGAGAAACGAAAGGATGCGCGAGGCGTAAAATGTCGATCCGTCGCGTGAGATATCGCCTGCAACCAGCAGGGAACCAAATCCGCCATAGGGGAAGCGTGCAGGCGATGTTGGGTCGCTTAGGAGAGCGTCGTAGCAAGCGCGCAGCTCTGGATCCGCGAGGATGTTGAAGGCGCGATTCAGCGCACGAACATCGCCAGTCGGTGCGTGTGCAGTGCCGAGCTCCAGGGTGCAGAGTTTGAAGGCGAGCCGTAACTCCGCGAGCGACACCTTCGGATTGACCCGCAGGAGTTCGTAGAATGACGGCTGCCGGTCCCACCCACGGTGGCGATTGCCCACATAAAAGTAATCCCTCAGTGCCTCACAACGAAGGTTGATGGCGGAAATGCCCAACTGAGAATCAGCAACTTCGGCGGAAACGAAGAGGTTATTGCGCTTATCTTCTCGGGGCTGGGTCGCGTAACCGATCTCGGCCAGAAAAACGTCCCACCTTCTCTCCTCAGAATGGATCTTACGAATGTATATTTGTGTGCCCGCGTTGGCGGCTTCATGATCCAAAGGGAAGAGCAATTCGTCGCCAGGTCGAATGAAGGACGCCACGAAATTCGAGACCAAGATGGAAGGGCCGTCGGTAAAAACGCACTCTGTCTTCGCGCCCGTTGGATTTGTCTTAACGACCTTCCGCTGGCACATGTTGCGTAATGCGTCTGCTTTGACTGAACCGCCGGCACCCATTTCGCCGCGGACTCTAGCACCGGTCGAACATCCTGCCAAATAAGTGAGCCATTCCCACTTCAAGCCCCGCAGTTACAACAACTTAAGGGGATGGCCAGGAGTGGCATGAAGGGCTTCCGCCTCATGTTCATTTCCAGGAACTCCGAGCGGCAACGACAGGCGAGCACAAATGATTCGACTCGCTTTCGAACTTGCGAAGGGTGGTCAGTCAGATGCGTATACGAGTAACTCAGCGAGACATCGACGAAGGTGTGCAAAGTAATTGTTTTCACTGCCCGGTTGCCCGTGCCGTCAAGCGTGTGTTCAAGGCAACTGAGGCCTGGGTACGCGAAATCATTGTCGTCAGGAAGGCAGGCTGGGAGCGGACTTATGTGTCGCCAACGGCAGCGGTGGACTTCATTGAACGGTTCGACTCGGCCGTGCTTGAGTTTGAATCCCCAAAACCCTTCAGCTTCACTCTCGATGAACGTGTAGGAGCAACATTCGGCGGAAACCGGCCCGTTAAAGGCTGATAAAACCCAAGAAAATAGAGGCGTTATAGAAAACTCCCCCAAAAACAGAAGAGGCGATGCATATGGCAGGCGGTGGATCACTACCCGAGAGCTTTTTGTGTGCAGATGAAGGGCAAGCACCAGAGCAGTACCCCGGACCGGAGCCGCTCAATCTGGAACTCCACGAGTTAAGAAGGCAATTGGAGTCCACGGTTAGCCCGGGCGGTCTCATTGGTGTTTCTTTGCGGATGCGAACGATTCACAATCTCATCGGCAAGGCAAGGGACCATACTTTTCCTGTAATCATTCTCGGCGAGACAGGCACCGGGAAAGAACTCGTCGCCCGATGTATTCACAGTTCGAGTTCACGGAAGCACGGTGCCTTTGTTGCCGTAGATTGCTCATGCCTCACGCCCACTCTGGTTGAATCTGAATTGTTCGGGCATACACGCGGTGCGTTCACGGGAGCCGACACAAACAAGAAAGGGCTGGTTGAGGCCGCAGAAGCTGGAACCCTCTTCTTGGATGAAATTGGAGAACTACCGAGAGAGTTGCAAGCGAAACTTCTTCGCGTAATTCAAGAGCATGAAGTCCGTCCTTTGGGTTCCACGGACGCCAAGCCAGTCAACGCCAGATTCATCGCAGCTACCAATCGTGGTTTGAAACACGCCGTCGACGAGGGGGCATTTAGAAGAGACCTCTATTACCGCCTTAACGCGTTTCCAATAGAGATGCCCCCACTGCGCGACCGAAAAGTGGATATCCCACTTCTCGTGACGGCCTTCCTGACAAAACATGCCGATTCAATGCGCCCGATTGAAACGATATGCCAGGACTTCTGGCGAGCGGTGATGTCACGGGATTGGCCGGGAAACGTGCGTGAATTGGAAAACTTCGTGGCGCGGTGTATCGCACTAGGGTTCGGGCCGACGCTTCGGGACGAAGATGGTTGTCTAATTCCCGAAGAGATCGGAAACAATACTCTCGCAGAGGCGGACACGCACCGGCTGGATTCGATAGAACGGTACACCATTGTGAAGGCGCTGAAAGAAACCAAGGGAGACAAGATCGCTGCTGCCCGCATCTTGGGGATTGGCAAGACCACGATCTACCGCAAGCTTAGACAATACAGTCAGAACCCTATTTAGCCCACTGCGATTCCTGCGTTGCTGGAGGCGCCAGCGAGACCGGCAAGACCTTCACGGCTTGAGTCATTTCCGACACATAGGTTCGTATTTTTTGACCTCGCCTCGTCTGAAGCCACCCTCTGAACTAAATCCAATTCGATGGAGGCTGCCATGCGGCTTGCCGGACGCGAACGTCTGGGCTTTTATCCTCTTCCAACTCGAGAGGCGGAGCGAATCCGTAGATTCTTAGTATTCCCAGACAAGCCTTGTTGCGCGCTGGACCCTTGCGTGGGGGATGGCGCCGCGTTCGCTGAAATCGCTTCTGACAAAAAGGTCTTGCGATACGGCGTAGAACTGGACGCTGGACGAGCGGAACAGGCGCGTACTAAAGGAATCGAGGTGATCCACGGGAACTGTTTTGACGTGCAGTGCCCCGTGGAATCGTTCTCGCTGATCTATTTGAACCCGCCGTACGACTTCGAGATCGGCGAAGAGAAATCGCAGCGCATGGAGAAGCTCTTCTTGGAGCACGTGCACCGGTGGCTGATACGCGGCGGCATCCTGGTGTTCGTTGTTCCTGCCAAGCGAATTACCGATTGTGCTGCGCTGCTTTCAAGGGACTTCCGAGACGCGCGTGTGTATCGGCTCACGGAGGCTGAGAGTGCCCGCTATAAGCAAGTCGTCCTCTTGGGGGTCCGTCGTACTCGGCAAGAGAGGGATCGCCTGGAGGACAGCGATATAATTCAGGCGCAGCTATGGCTAAGCTCCCTCGAAAGAAAACTGGAAGAGCTTCCACCGCTACCTTCAGAACCTGACCACCTCTACGCCGCGCCGCCGAGCGGACCCGTGCGTGTAGTGCATCGCGGGTTGCCTTTGGACGAAATAGAAGACTTGTTGCCGAAATCGTCGGCATATCGCCAAGCCTCAGCCGTTCTTTTCGCGCAACAAGCAGACGTGACCGGCCGCCCACTAACACCCCTGCACGGTGGGCACGTGGGCCTGCTCTGCACGGCCGGAATGCTCAACGGAATCTTTGGCGATGGTGAATCACGACACATCGCCCACTGGCAGTCGGTCAAGCTCGTGGACAAGTCTGAAGAGGAAGAAGACGGAAAGACCATCATTCGAGAAAAGGAGCGATTCTCGAACGAGCTGACCCTGGTCTTCTGCTCAGGGGAGATTGCCACCCTGAAATAGCTCGCTCACCTCAGGAACCCGCCCTTTCCGTTGATCGCTGAAGTCCCGCTTCGCACCCCAACTCAAACCCGGAGGTTCCCAAATGGACACTTGTGTCTCCGCAGTCCAGCACCTTCGCAGAATGCGAGGAGGGTCGCAATCGCACCTTCTCCAAGCCTCAGATGGTGCCCACTATGTCACCAAGTTCATGAACAACCCTCAACACGTCAAAGTTCTTGCGAATGAAATGTTGGCAACAAATCTTGGACTTCGGCTTGGATTACCGATGCCGCGCGTCGAAGTGATCGACGTGTCGGACTGGCTGATCGAAAATACCGACGATCTCCGCATAGAGGTGGCAGGAGCCAGTATTCCCTGCAGTAGCGGCCGGCAGCTTGCCTCACTGTATGCGGGGGACAAGGTCGAAGCCAGCATTTGCGAGTGTCTTCCCGACGCTGCGCTTGAGGACGTCGTCAACATCCAGGATTTCGCGCGCGTCCTGGTTCTTGACAAATGGACATGTAACAGCGACGGACGCCAAGCTATTTTCGTGCAGCAAGCGTCACGAAGCCGCAGATACACGGCGATATTTATCGACCAGGGATTTTGCTTCAACGCTGGCGAGTGGAACTTCCCCGACGCTCCGTTGCGTGGCGCTTATGCGCGGCAGCGCGTGTATGAAACCGTGACGGCATGGGACTCGTTCGAGCCGGCGCTCACACGCGCCGAGCAAATGGATCTTGGCGAACTCTGGCGATACGGAGCCCAGGTACCAGAGGAATGGTACGAATATGACGTCAGTGGGATGAACCGTCTGATCGAGACGTTATATCGAAGGCGCCTTAGGATCCGCGACCTGATCAGTGCGTTTCGCACGTCAAACCGCAATCCATTTCCGAATTGGGCAGAAAGGTAGGAGGTTCCGTGGAAGACCATTTAACGTTCGAAGAACAGCTAAAACAACACCAAGCCGCAGCCAAAGCCGCGATCCTCGCGCAATGTGACCATATGGCCACTGCGGGTATCACTTTCGTCGCTGCACACTTCGATGGATCGGGCGATGACGGAATAACGGAAGACGTCAAGTGCTACGATTCCGATGTCTACGCCTACGAAGAATACGAGCATGTCGCTCATGACGCCTCCGAACTGCAAGACCACTTCGAAGTGCTGGTGCCGTACGGTTACGAAAACGATGCCGGTGGGTTCGGGGATGTGGTCTTGGACGTGCGCAAACGCACAATCACCGTTGAGCGCAACGATCGCTTCGAGGACTACTCAACGACGACCTATGAGGTCTAGCCATGGCGCATCCACTCAAGCACGCGCAGAGCAGCGCCAGGAAGTTCGGGGGCCAAGCCGAGGACTATCTTGCCGTTCACCAGTGGTTTGATGAATCGAAAGCATTCTTCGCCGACTTTCGCCACCGTGCTCTCCGCCACCACGCAGAGGGAATTTTCCTGAGTGAGAGGATTTTTGGTGTGACGATCACAAACAGTGACGGAAACCAGGTTCCGGTCCGGTACATCGGAGAACAGCACATCAGAGAAGACCTTGGTCGGATTCCGACGGCACAGGATTGGCTGTCACAGATCAAGCCACAGCGCTGGATGTATGGCCAGCGTCTAGCTATCGAGGAAGGCAATGGTGACGACGAAGGCGGGCGCGGATAAGAAAAGCGCCTTGCTTATGTCTGTCAATGACTGGAGGAAACGAAAATTGCAAAACGCTCATCAGCGCTTTGGATCGTTGGAATTCACCAAGCGCACGAAGGACACGACCACTCGTGTTCGAGTCCACATTGACCGGGCCGTTCTGGAAACTCCAAAGGATGAACGGGGCCAATCCAGCGCACACCTGATCTCAATGATTGGCGGAGATTCAGAGATCGGCGCGCTATGGGCGGCAGTAACCGAAGGAGCTTTGTTCCAGATTCAACTACCGGGCCGCACGAGCATTCCTGCTTCTCTTGGGCCAGAAGCGCAATGCTTTCGCGGCAGTGTGATGGTGCCGGGCAGGAAGCGTCCGGTCCGGCACTTGGTGGCTGTATCTGCCGAATTAGCCAAGGCGAAACCAGGCGCGGATCGTGAGGCCGCGCGCACTATCTTGTGCGGGGACGACCCGGCATTTGTGCTTTATCGCGTTGCCTATCGATATGGGTTGCCGGTGGTACCGGAGTGGGCGCCGTGGTTCGCGCGCGAACTGAATCAGCGAAAGTCGATTACCCCATTGTTAGGCCTCGGATGTTCACCCGTTTTGGTGAAAGGGAATAAGCAAACGTTTCTCAAATGGATTGGCAGGGCCCTAAGAGAGTGCCTCATCCGAATACCGGCAGAGAACGGATCAATCTCCTGGAAGTTGCCTAGCACTTTCTTAGAAGGCGAGTTTGCAGCCGACTTCAAATGAGCGACCTCAAGACGTGGGCGTAGTTTCCGTGCAGCTGACAATC
>Ga0307478_10000166_pt1 | contig 76491 bp, 78 predicted proteins | sample atmos_gasesECM4C_2_FD_203713 | JGI IMG/M metagenome (GOLD analysis project Ga0307478, IMG submission 203713) | Hardwood forest soil microbial communities from Morgan-Monroe State Forest, Indiana, United States - atmos_gasesECM4C_05 | ecosystem: Environmental > Terrestrial > Soil > Temperate...
CTATCGTACGGCGAAGCTCGACTGAAGCAATACTTATAATTATTGAGTGATCATTAGCTGTGCTTCTATGATAAGTTATGCTAATGTATCGCTAAGTTTATATTAAGTGAGCGAATATGGAGCTTTCCCAACTAGAAGTCTTTCTGAGTGTGGCGCGCGAGGGTCGATTCTCGCGAGCAGCGGAAAAGCTTTACAGAACCCAGTCGGCGGTCAGCCAGACCATCCGCAAGCTGGAGGACGAACTGGGTGAGAGCCTGTTCGACCGGTCGTCCCGAGAAGGGGTTCTGACCGATGCCGGCAAGGTGCTTTACGAGTATGCCGAGAAGCTGCTGAACCTGCGTCACGATGCGCACGAATCGCTGGCTGAATTGCGCGAGCTGCAAAAAGGAAAGTTGGTCCTTGCAGCCAATGAGTTCACAGCGCTTTATCTCCTGCCGGTGCTGGCGGAGTTTCTTCGGCTGCATCCCATGATCAAGATCACGGTGCAGCGCGCTCTTGGAAGCCACATTCCGGACGATGTTTTGCAGCACAGCGCCGAGTTGGGGGTGCTTTCCTACAAACCGGAGGAGGCGCGGCTGCACTCGATCGTGGTCTATCTTGACGAATTGGTGCTGGTGGTTCCTCCGAAGCATCCGCTGGCAACGGCGAGTGAAGTGAGCATACAGCAGCTGGGAGCGGAATCGTTTGTGGCTCACATCGTTTCGTCGCCATATCGCGAAAAAGTATTACAGACATTCCAGCGGCATAAGACGCCGTTGCACATGGGGCTGGAGTTGCCGACTCTGCAGGCCATCAAACAATTCGTCGCGATGGGAAACGGGGTGGCCTTTATGCCCGAGATCAGCGTGGAGTCGGAGTTGGCGCGCGGAGAGCTGGTCCGCATTCCGGTGCGTGAGCTGCGTGTGCAGCGTAAACTACGTCTGATTTACCGGAAAGAGGCCGGGCTATCTCACGCGGCGCGAGCGTTTCTAAAAGTGGCGGAGGTGGTCGCGCTGGAGCGCGCTGGACGCTATCGCTTCCAGCGCGAGACCTAGCTGCGAGAGCTTGGGAAAGTTTAGAAGCGCGGGGACATAGCTGTCCCCGCACTTAAGGCTTTGAATATTCGATTAGTAACGCGCTTTGTCTCGTCCGCGACGCTGATCAGCAGTCGGCGCAGAGTTCCTCCGAGTCGTATGCACCGGACTGGAAGGCCGCCAAAGCGTCGTCCAGGTCAGTATGGATCTCGAGCACCGAATTTAGATTGGTAAGATCAAAGAGTTCGCGAACCAGAGGGCTGGGACTGGCACACTTCAGCTCCGCATTCCGGGATTGCGCCCAAGTATGCAAAAGCACAAGTTCACCCATGCCCGCGCCATCGATGAAACTGACGCCGCTAAGATCGAGCAGTACCTTGCCCCGGTTTGCAATGATCTGGCTCACCAGACGCGACAGCGCAGCAGCCTCATCGCGGTAGACGATGCGGCCCTGGCAGTGAACGATCATGACATCTTCACGATTGCTAGTTTGCAAATTGAGCTTCAACGTCGACTCCTTAAATTGTGTTCCGGTCAGAATGTTATGTCGCGCGACTAGGTTTGCGAGTTCGTCCTGGTGGAGTTGATCGTAATAGATAGACGTGATTTGTGAGCTTTTGGAATCATGAAAAGACGGTAATTTTTCGCTTTAAGGTGCCAAAGCGGTACCCCGCAGAATTTTGCGGCGCAGGCATCTTGAAGGTCCGCTACACTGCATCTAACGAATTTCACACATTCAGGTAGAATTTGCTGCTGGCATTATTGTTGCCTGGGAGGAACTATTTTCGTGTCGAAAACCGCAGCCGTGGTTCTGGGCTTCTTAAGCTTTATGCTGTTTGCCAACATCTCGCGAGCCCAGCTCATTCCAAGTGGAAATGTTTATGTTGGACTTTCGGAGTCGGATTCTGTGGACGTGGTAAATCGTTATACATTTCGCGGCTGGGCCGCATCGGCCGAAGACATGCCGTTCCCGCGGTATTCTTTTTTCGGGGCCGTGGTCGACACCAGCGGCTATTACCGGAAGGGAATTCAACAGTACGACCTGCTTCTGGGCCCGCGGGTTTCCCACAATTATGGAAAGTGGCGCCCCTTCGTGCACCTTCTGGGAGGATTCCAAAGAGAGACGTCGGACGGGGTAACCCACTATATCGTTGCGGAGGACGTCGGCGGCGGAGTCGATCGCAAGTTCCATTTATTGTTCCTGCATAATTTTTCCTGGCGCCTGCAATTTGATTACGTCCATACCCGCCTGCTCAGCGCGAACCAGAATGAATACCGAGGATCGGCCGGACTGGTGTGGCGCTTCTGAGAATCTCAGCTCGGTACGACTCTGCGACGATAAAATTTGTAATCGAGACTCGCTGCCTGTGGCGGGGCTGGGCAACGAACGCCCTAGCCTTGCAGAGTCCTTTGTAATTTTTTGTCATTCTTGAACGCGGAAGAACGCTTATCTTCCGTGTGCCTCCACACAAAATCGACGCAACTCTAAGTTGACCCAATCCCGTCTTCGCGCATCTAAATTTTTCGAATCAAATTCTTAAAGACCAATCAATTAGAAAGGCAGGATTTGTATCGTCATGCGAAAGAGTGGGCTTATCGTTTTTGCTTTGCTGTTGCTCGCGGGTTTAGCCAGCGCCCAGGTTCCCAGCGGCAATGTGTTTTTCGGCTACTCCTACTACAACACAGATCTATCGTCGATTGACCGCGCCAATACCAATGGTTGGGAGGCGTCGGTGGAAGGAAAGATTTTGCCGTTTATCGGATTCGTCGCGGATTTCGATGCCCACTACGGCTCGCAGAATTTCCAAGGCGCGTGCATCGCTGGGTTTGCAACGACCTGTGGGACGTTTAATTCGGATGTAACTGAGCACAATTATCTGTTTGGTCCGCGAGTTTCATTTTCTGTCAGCAAGTTTCGTCCCTTCGCGGAAGCTTTGTTTGGAGCCGGGCATGTGGATGTGAATGGCGTTACCAGCGATACCTCGTTCGCCACCGCTGTGGGTGGCGGCCTCGATTACAAGATCATCAAGCCCATCGCGTGGCGCTTTCAGGGCGATTACGTGCAGACTCGTTTCTTTGACACTACGCAGAACAATGTGCGGATATCGACAGGCATTGTGCTGCGGTTTTGAACCGGAAATTGCGCTGAAGCGCTGCGCCACCTAAAGCGAACACCTAGTCTTTGTTTCCTAGTCTTGACTTTCTCCTCAGAGTAGGCGGCTCGGATGAGGGGATGGAAAAGCTGGTTCCTCACCGGGCGTTCCGCCGATTCGGAATGACATCGATTTTTGCTTTCGGCTTTGGTTGGGATTTTCTAGTTTGGCACATAAACGGATCAATCGTTCGGCCTATCGCCGCACAGAAAGGCCTTAGGTCTGCCAGTACTTGTGATCGCGCAGGAAGTAGTTTTCGTTCCAGTAGTTCATCGCGGTTTTCAGGAACAGCCAACCCACGCGCAGATGGCCCATCTTCTGGAAGCGGCGGTTCGTGGTGTAAACGCCTCCGCGGACAATTCCGAAACGACCGCGCGCGACTTGCTGGCTGAGCAGGTAGTCTTCGGCGAACGCGACTTGCTCGTGAAAGCCGCCAAGTTCACGAAATTTATTGGTTTCGAACAGCATGAACATTCCCGTGGCAAACGGATGGTGCAGGCGCGACAGGTATTGGAAGAAGTCGTTGCCTGCGTAAAACAGCTTGTCGATCCAGCTGCCGCCCTGGCAGAGAATGTTAGTGGTCACACAATGAAGTTGCTTGCGCTGCGCCAATTCGACGGCGCGGCGTACGACGGAGGGATGCGCCGGTTCGATGTCCGCGTCCATGAAGAGCACGTAGTCGCTCTCGGCCTGGGCCGCGCCCAGGTTGCGGCCAACCGAAGGCATGCCGCCATGGATTACCTTCACGTTCAGGCGATCACGAAAACTCATCACGATCTCGGGCGTTCCATCGGTTGAGTTCGCGTCAGCGACCAACACTCTCGTACTCGACATCTTCGAGTAGTCCTGATTCGTCAGAGAAGTCAGCAAGCGCGGAATCAGCTTCGCCTCGTTCTTGGCTGGAATCACGATCGTCAGCTCGCTCGATGGATTCGTGCTGGTTGTCGTCGTGCTCGTTGTAATCATGGATGCGAACCCCCTGTTCATCAACGGTCAGATACGTCAGGCGGGAATCGACCCAGCCGCCCGAGTTGTAGTAGTGAATGCCGTCCTGTTCAACGTGAACGGCCTGATGTGTATGGCCGCAGAAAATACGGTCGGCGCCGTGCTGGCGCGCATAATTCATAGCGCCCGCGGAAACTTTCGATGACATGCGCAGCCACCGCGTATTCAGCCGGTCAATCAGCCGCGCGATCGGCTTGCTCTTGAAATCGAGCTTCTGCAGTTGCAGATAGAGTGAAGTGCCGAGCGTATTGAGCCTGACATTATTTACCTGGAAGCCGTCGAACTGGTGGCCGTGAATCGCAATGTGCCGCAGTCCGGCGTATTCCCAGGCATAGTGCTGATAAACGCGTACGCCGACCAGGTGCGACATGATGTTGGTCAGGCCGTGATCGTGGTTGCCTTCCACCCAAACCACTTCGACGTTTCGTTTCGGATTTGATAGCTTGCGGATATAGCCGAGAAACTTCCAGTGATCTTTGGTCAAGCGGGCGAAGTTGAGATCGGCAAAAATGTCGCCGAGAAGGATCAATCGCTCGAAACGATTCTCCTTGAGCACGCGCGTGGCTTCGCGGGCATGGCTCGTCTCTGCACCGAGATGCAGGTCGGAAAGGATCAGCGTGTTGTAGCCATGCAGATCCACATCTCCGTTGTAGCAAGAGAATGTTACGGGGTGATTAAATGTGCATCAATATTAGTGCAGCAGTAACCAAAGCGGTAATTGAATGGCAGGAATGGAGTTAGCGCAGCCACGAGGAAATATTTCAACAGTGTGAACGGGCGAAATCCACGTCGAACGAAACCGTTTCGAGTTCCGTTATTTCTGCGCAGGCGGCACATATTCCTTGGGCAGGGCCGAGCCTTCTCCAAAAAAAAACTGATCCATCTGCTTCACAATAACTTCCTGATCTTCGCGGCGAGCCGGATTCAAGCGATATTCGTTCAGCAGCATCTTGCAGTGTTCTACCCACATCCTCCAGGCTTGCTCGGAAACGTTGTCATAGACTTTGCGGCCAAGGTCATTATCGAATGGGGGCTCATCCAGGCCGGGCAGTTCTCTTTTGAGCTTCACGCAGAAGACGGTGTGCGCCATAAAATTCCTTTGGAGAGAAAGAATCGTTAAAAAACGATTATACGGATAGGGAACGGGCTTCGGCTATGGGTTATCGGCTTTACTGCTTAGGCACGATCACTCAGGATTCAGTCGCACCTGGGAGCCGGGAGGCGAAAGCCGCTACTGGGGCTTTGCTGCTGATGGCGAATACTCAGCCATGATTGCTGCCAATTGTTCGGGACTTATCGGGGACTCTTCCTTCGGATTACTTACGGCAGCGTTTAATTTTCCCTTGATACCCACGTAGACCGCGTTATAGGGTTCGTCGCCAATGTTCTCGACCTCGTGCTTGAAGGGAGGAAACCATCGAGCCTCGCCAGACTTGGAATAAACCTCCGTGACCTTGCCGTTCTGGTCAGTGAAGCGGAGGTGTCCGCCGGTGACGATGACCACCACGCCGCCGGGATGGTCGTGCATCTGAGACCTCTCGTGTGGCCCATAGTGGACGCTCACCACCTGCACCCGTTCGTTCTCAAAAAGCAGCCGGTAGTGTTTGGGTTCTACCTTCGTTGGGTCTTGTGCCACCGCGCTATTTACCGCGAGACATAAGATTACGGCTGCGCAGAAATATCTGCACAACATGGGCGCTCCTCCGCTGCTGAAATTTGAGATGTTCTCGGACCTGAGGCAACGCTACGCTGCGGTATCAAGCCTGTCAACGACGGGCAGCCACGATGCCCCAAAGTGGTTAATCGGGACTAAGCCGGGTTGGTTCCGGCGGCGAAGGTGGGGTGAAATAAAACGGCGCCCCTGATGCGGCGCCGCTGAGATGTGAAACGAACCTGCTAACTGCTATTTCTTTTCTGGTTCTTTGTCCGGAGTCTTCTCTTTAGTTTTGTCCTCGATGGACAGCAGTTCCACTTCAAAGATCAGAGTGGAGTCGGGGCCGATATCGGCGCCCGCACCGCGCTCGCCGTAAGCCAGATCAGGCGGGATGAAGAGCTGCCACTTCGAGCCGACGGGCATTAGCTGGAGCGCTTCGGTCCATCCTTTAATGACTCCACCGACAGGAAAGGTCGCGGGCTGGCCACGCTTGTAAGAGCTGTCAAACTCTGTTCCGTTGATGAGCGTGCCGCGATAGTTGCAGACCACCGAATCGCTGGCTGTAGGCTTCGGTCCCTTGCCTTCTGTGAGAATTTTGTACTGCAGGCCGCTGGGCTGGGTCACGACTCCGTCTTTGCTTTTGTTGGCAGCGAGGAAATCCGTTCCTTCTTTCTTATTCACTTCTCCGGCTTGTTTCATTTTTTCCTGCTGCTGTTTACGCATCTCGTCCTGCACGGCGGTGATTGCAGCTTGCGCCTCGGCGTCGGTCAGCAAAGTCTTGCCGCCAGCGAGTCCATCTTTCAAGCCGCGGGCCAGAATAGTTGCGTCCACGGGAACCGACTGCCGTTGAAGATTCGCTCCCATCTTCATCCCGAGTGCATAACTGAATTTATCTTTTTGAGTCTTGAGCGCCAGCGGAGCGGCGGTCTTTGAGGCGGTTGCCGGGTGCTTGGCTGCCGGTGCCTGGGTTTTCGTGGAGGAGGCTGGTGGAGTCGCCGGCGCCGGAGTTTGCGCCAGGGCATGCCCGAGCAACAACGTTCCAACCGCCAATAGGTTGACTGCTGTCTTCATAGATTTATGCATTGGGGTATTGTTTCATCGCTGGGGAATCTCCGCAAACGGGAGGCGCGAAATTTATTGCTTTTCATCCATTTGTGACAAGGACAAGCGGGAGATGGGGCGGGATGCGGATCGTAATCAATGGCGCTGGATATAGTTGACCTTAATCTCGGAGATGCCAGCGCAATCGGAGATACGCGCGCTGCCAGTTTGAGAAGAAGCAGTTACGATGTGCTCGGTCTCCGTTTTGATTCTTACCGATTGTTGGCTGTTCGAATTCGGATCGCCGTTTGGATCGGAATCGATTGACTTGTACTCCACCGCTGCGTCAAACGTCGTATACCCTTTGCCCTGCTTCTTATCGCGAAAGTCGAGATAACAAGTCTTTGCGTCGTCAAATAATTGCACGCGGTATTGGATCTCCGGGCTATTCGAAGTGTTGATCCAATCAGTTTGCTTCTGAGCAAAGCCAAGCCCAGCGAGAAGAACCATCGACACGGCAGCGACGGCGACTTTCAACATCCGGTCTCCTTATCAGAAGATATACCCACCAACATCCCGCTGTTCGCGATTGGAAGAATAAGTGGTGGGCCCGCAAGGATTTGAACCTTGGACCAATGGATTATGAGTCCACTGCTCTAACCGCTGAGCTACGGGCCCAAATTTACTACAAATAACTATCTATCAATCACTTAGTTCGAAGTTGCAGAGCGAACTCCTTCGCTTTTCGTGTCCCATCAGTTCCGCAAGCGTCCGAAAGTCCACCCCAGTCATCGCTAGGCGGCCTGCGAATGTGTGTCGAGGACAGGTACCAAGTAAACTCTTTGATCCCCGCCTCTGGATCGAACCAGTGCTTATACCCCGCAACGGCTTCTCTTGGATAGTAACAAAAACCGGGCCAACAGACCCCATTGAGCGCTCCTGAAGAATCTTCGTCAGACCTGAAGCACATCGCCGTTCCGGGCAACCATCTCGTACAACACGGGATTAACGAAAAAGCCGATGAAGAGGCGGGAGATAAGACCGGCCACGATGACAATGGCGAATGGTCTTTGAGTGTCCGATCCAATGCCGGTGGAAAGCGCCGCCGGCAGCAATCCCAGGCACGCGACGAGAGCCGTCATCATGATTGGACGAAGACGTAAGAGCGAAGCTTCCCTAGTGGCCGCGCGGATCCCCATACCTTCCAGCCGCAACTTATTAATGTAGGAAACGAGAATGACGGCAGTCTCCACGGAAACACCGAGCAACGCCAGAAGACCCAAGACTGAAGAAACGCTGAACGGAGTGTGCGTGAGTTTCAGCGCAACCAGCGCTCCCACGGGTTCAGTCATGATGACACCCAAGGCGATGGTTACGGGGAACTTGAAATTTCCGTAAAGCGCAAACAAGATCATGAAAATTAGCACTACGGCGAGGGGACCGATGAAGTACATCTGCGATCTAGCTTCCAGAAATTGGCTGTATTCGCCGCCCCATTCCATCCGGTAGCCCTGCGGCAGTGTCACCACCTTCTTCACGGCCGCCTGGCCGTCTCGCACCGCCCGCTCCAAGTCCCGCCCCTCGACACTGTACTGCACTCCGATGTAGCGAGAGTTATTTTCACGATAGATGAAGGACGCCCCGTTGCCCTGGGTGATATTGGCGAGCTGGCTGAGTGGGATTTGCTGACCATCTGGCGTGCCCACCAACAAGTTTCCGATCTCATGGGCGCTGCTGCGAAACTGGGGCTGCATGCGGACAACCAGATCGAACAGCTTCTCCCCTTGAATCACTTGAGTAACGGCCTGCCCGCCAACTGCGGCCGAAATCACGGCTTCGACATCCGCAACGTTGATCCCATACCGGGCGATTTTGCCGCGGTCGACGTCGAGCAAAAGACTAGGCTGACCAAGTTCACGCACGACGGTAAGATCTGTGAAGCCTGGTATTTTCGATAGAGTGGTCTTGATCTGTATTGCTTTATCCTGAAGGACATTGAGATCGTCACCATATACTTTGACGGCCAACGAGCTTTTGAGGCCGGTCAGTGCTTCGTCTACGGCATCTTCCGCGGGTTGAGTGTAGTTGAAAATAATTCCCGGAAAGGCAGTGAGTTTATTGTTGATCGATTCGATGAGCTGTTTTTTTTCGCTGATCTGGCCCGTCCAACTCTTGTCCTTGTAAGGCTTGAGGCCGACATAGAACTCGCAGTTGAAAAAACCTGTGGGATCGGTGCCGTCGTCGGGGCGTCCTAACTCCGAACCTACCACGGTGACCTGCGGATACGACATAAGGATGTCGCGTATCTGGGGGGCAATGCTGCCAGCCTCCTCGAAGGAAATAGTGTAGGGCATGGTGGCCCGCACCCAGAGCGCGCCTTCGTCAAGGTGGGGCATGAATTCGCCACCGATGAAGGGAACCAGAAGCAACGCAGCCCCGAAGATCAAGGTGGCAATTGCGATGGTGGTCTTCGGCCGATCGAGTGCCCAATCCAGTTGACCTGCATACTTCCGCTTCATCCATTCAAATGCGCGATTCGGTTTCTCGCGCACGCCTTTCTTGAACCAGTAGGAGGCGAGAACAGGGATCAGTGTCAGCGTCAAAATGAGCGCACCGATCAGCGCAAACGACATCGTCTCGGCCATCGGATGGAACAGTTTTCCCGAGGGCCCACTTAAGGCGTAGATCGGAAGGTATCCGGCGAGTATGACGGCAACCGAATAGAAGATGGGGCGATCCACATCTTTGGCAGCGGCAAGAATAACCTCGCTCAGGTTGTAGGTCTGCCCCTCGCGCAGGGCCAGCTCGCGGTAGATGTTCTCAATCATCACGACTGTGCCGTCGATGACAATTCCGAAGTCGATGGCCCCGATGGAAAGCAGATTCGCGGCTACGTCGTGCGCATGAAGCACGATGAAGGCAAATAAAAGCGAGAGTGGAATGGTGAGGGCAACGATAACAGCGGCGCGAAAGCTGACCAGAAAAAAAATCAGTACAACTAAGACCAACACCATGCCACGAAGAAGATTCGCCTCAACCGTGTCGGTGGTCAGGTCTACTAACTCGCTGCGGTCATAATAAGGATGAATTTTGACGTCAGGAGGCAGAATCTGACGGTTCAGTTCCTCGGTCTTTGCTTCCACACCTTTTAATACATTTTGCGTCTGCTGCCCACGCAGCATGAGAATGACACCTTCCACGGCGTCGTCATTTTTCTGAAAACCGAATTCGCCCAGGCGTGGCGCGTGCCCGATGGTTACGTCTCCCACATCGCGCACTCGAATGGGCACTCCTTTGTTAGCTCCGACTACGATGTTTCCAATGTCATCTGTATTTCGCACCAACCCGATCCCGCGAACGTAATAGAACTGTCCCCCTTGAGAATAGAATCCGCCGCCGGCATTTGAATTGTTGGCAGCAAGAGCCGCAGTGACCTGCGGAATGGTCAGGTGATATCCATAGATGCGCGCCGGGTCGAGCAGCACCTGATACTGCATTACCGTTCCGCCAAAGCCGGAGTCGTCTGCCACCCCGTGAACCGATCGATAAGCTCTCTCAATCACCCAGTCTTCAATGGTTTTCAGTTCCTGTGGGCTGCGGTCGGGACTTTCCAGAACATAGCGATAAACCAAGCCGCTGGGACTGAACAGGGGCGCCAGAGTTGGGGTCACTGCTGTTGGCAGCGTAGCTTGCGCTAGCCGCTCAAAAACAATCTGCCGCGCAAAATAATCGTCCGTGCTCTCCTCGAAGGTCAGGATGAGATCGGAGAGCCCATAGAGCGAGATGGAGCGCATGACAACCATGTGAGGCACGCCGTTCATCTCGAGTTCGAGGGGGAGAGTGACCAGCCGCTCAACTTCTTCGGCGGCATGGTCCGGCCACTGGGTGATAATTTCAACCTGAGGAGGCGAGAGGTCCGGATAGGCGTCGACGGGCATCCTTTGAAAAGATAGGATTCCGCCGACCGTGATGAAAGCGGTCAGCATCAGCACCAGGAACCGTTGCCGCAACGCCGCTTGGACGATTCGATGGATCATTCAGTCTTGACGAATCCCATTCTTAGAGAGTTGTTGGAATGTCTCTCAATGTCTTCGCGATCCGGCTAGCGCTGCAGCGAGTTTGCAAACTGCAGGAACAAGCTTCCGTTTCCGACAACTCGGTCCCCAGGTTTCAGCCCACCGGTAATCTGCGTCTGACCATTCAAACTTTCTCCGAGTGTTACCGATCGTCTGCCAAACTGGTTCGTAGATGCCGCGGCATAAACAAACGGCTGGTTCTCTGTATCCCGCAGGACGGCGGCATCGGGAAGCGCGATTGCATCGCGAATCGTACCAGCGTTCACGGTTGCAACCACGTACATATCTTTCTTGAGCTTGTCGCCAGGATTTGGAGTCTCAATCCGCGCCTGCAACGTGCGCGTGCTCGGATCCAGAGAGGCCGCGACATACGCAATACGCCCGTGGAACGCTTCGGGATAAGTGTCCGTCTGAATCGTCACCGTATCTCCCACGCGAACGTAGGGCAAATCTTTCTGATAGACGTTCACCAATACCCAGACAGTAGTAGTGTCAGAGATCATGAAACATTGCGTAGTTCCGGGCTGAATGACTTGTCCCGCCGATACATCCTGCTCAACCACGAGGCCGCTAATCGGCGCTTTAACGGGAACTTCGAACGAAGGTGGAGCTTTCACGAGCGCGTCGGGATCGGCGATTCCCATGACCTTCAACGCGGCTTGAGCAGATGCAAGGTCACCGCCGGCCTGAACCTCGACCGATTCCGCCTGCTCTACATTCTGTTCGGCAATGGCGTGGTGCTGATATAAATCCTGGGCTCGAGCGTATGCCTTTTGTGCCAAGGCATAGGCATCTTTGGCCTTGAGATAGTTGGTGCGGAGCTGCGAGTAATCCGGACTCGCCACGTACAACATCGGTTCGCCCTGTTTCACTTTCTGTCCGGGAACAACGACCACTCGGCTGACCGGCCCGCTCACTTGAGTGATAACTGGCGTCGTGTGGAAACTGTTGTAGGCCACGGCCCCGGTCAGCCGCAAAGATCGGGTGAGCGTAGTGGGCTGTACTGTGAGCACCTGTACATGTGACATCTGCTCCGGTGGGATATTAAACAGCTCGGCACTGTTGGAAGTCGTATTGTTGGAGTTCGCCGCAGCATTGGAAGCCGACTCCTGACAAGAGCCCAGCATGAGTGCAATGGCAGATATGGCGGCCAACACAAACAACCGCTTCCCGCGATCCATGACGCTCATCATGGCAAGTTCCTCGTTCCCACGGCTTGCTTCAGTTGTTCGAGAGCGGTCATATAAGAGGCTAACGCCTGTCGATACGCCAATTGGATAGAGCGGTAACTCCGCTCGGCGTCGAGAAAATCCAGGAGGCTGGCGGCGCCGCGCTTGTACGCATATTCACTGATGTCGCGCGAATCCTGCGCCTGCTTTAGGTAACCTGAAGTATAGAGTTGCACCACTTCGTCGTTGCTCTTGACCGCCTCGAAGGCATTTGCAACATCGGAAAGAACTGTATCACTGGCCGCCTGCTGCTGCTCCTGCGCCTGTGTGAGCGCATAACCGGTACGCGCGATTTCTCCTTGATTGCGGTTGAAGATAGGCAACTCGAAATTCGCGAAGATGGAAGCCGTGTTCTCGCCAGAAACGTGGGTAAAGTCATAAGTGCCATTTACATCGACCTTGGCATTTGCCTTGGCCAGCAAGATCTGGCTCTGCGCCGCGGTTATTCCTAGTTCCGCGGCACGGAAGTCGGGGCGCTCGCGCATCGCTTTCGTCTGCAGGTCTTCCAGGTTCGCTTTGAGCGGCTGATACGCCAGGTCACCGATCACGTCAAAATCGGCCGGCACTGCGTTGTAGCCCAGGAACTCACGCAAGCCGACCAGAGCCTGCGCTTTGGCCAGGCGGGCAGAGGATACGTCGGTCTGAAACTGCAGAAGTTGCAGCTTGATCTTTAGATAATCGCCTTCTCCGATGTAGCCTGCCTTTAATTGTGCCTCACCAATATCGACCGTCTGCTGAAATCCCTTCAGATCCTCAAGCGCGAACTGAAGCGTGGATTCAGCCAGTAAAACGCTGACGAACTGTTGGCCTACATTGAAAGCCAGGGTTCGTTCGGCGTCGGTAACTTGAGCGCGAGTAACGGCGGTCTGATCGCGAGCGGCCTGCAAGCGCCGTTGCCGCTTGTGACCACGTTCGAACAGATAACCGATCCCGATATCGAACTGCTGGGTCTCGTCCAGATTTTCTCCGGAAAAATCTTGCGGGCTAAAAAATGGGATGAATTGGCTATCGGCCCCAAGCGTTGGATTAGGCCGCAGGTTCGCGGTAATCTCCTGGGCCTGGTTCTGGAGAATCAGAGTTCGCGTCGCTTTTATGGAATGGTTGTGCGCCAGCGCCAGATCAATGGCCTGATCAAGGCTGATCAGGGTTGTATTTTGTCCACTGCCCGTTCCCACTAGCAGCAAGAAAAACATCGCGGCCGGAGCCAGTATCCGAAAGCACCTGGAACGCATAAGGGTTGAGATCAAAGCGCCTTTGACTTTGGCCCAACAGAACTCGAACCGAGGCTCGAACCTGACGAGCCATTCGCCAAGCGCTGTCGTTCCGACCATCCTCCTAGGTAAGACTGCGACTCCAGGGTGAATGGATGTATTCTAACTCAGCGCACGATTCGGGCCAGACGATGATCCCTTCTCAGAGGCGACTTCAATCGGGCACACAGGATTGTTGACTGAAGCGAGATCAAAGAGAATGAGAACACTGTGTAGAAACGGCTGCCGCCACCTATCGCGTTCGGCCCGCTAGGTGATGGCTCCCGGATAGTCAGCCAACGAGACCACAAGCCTCAGATTGGACTGCGGTTCTTCACTCACTCGGCGCAGCGAGTTCGCTTGAATCATACGGTCATGCCATCGACGAACTTGTCGGTTGGTATTGCTCCGAACCACATTTGAGTTTCAATCGGACTGTGGTTCTTCGTCACCGGTCTTTCTCGAGCAGAAGAACCTCGCGGCGTCTACGATCAACGTCGGTTTAGCAGCAGTGAGACGCCTTGCGTATGAAGCCTCCGAGCGCGGACTCTTGAGTCCGGACCTAGCGAGGGGATCCGTCGTGTAAAAGGAGCAAAACGTCTCGGGGTGAGGATTGGGAACTGCCTGACGTTTGCCCAATCCAAAACCCTACTCCGGGAGTCGCAGTCATCTAGCCTTCGCGCCAAACGTGATCACGCAATATTGGCGCTTGCTCATCGGATATATGGTTCTAGATGGCAAACATGGCGGGAGAAGCAAAACTGATTACGAGTCTACTGCTCTAACCGCTGAGCTACGGGCCCGCTTTCACTACGAGAAAATATTCTACAGTACTCAACACATAGTGAAAGCGAGCCGGCAGCATCGAGCTCTTCCAAGCGGCGTCATGGCAAGTAGCAGTCGCTGCGATTGCCTAAGCCGTAATTCCTATGGGCATTGCTTTCTGCGCCCGACCGTCAGCGGTAGCTTCAGGTGCAGCGTAACGCTGCCGTCCTCCTCGCACTCGTCGTAATGCTTGTGATCACACTTTTCGTCGCGGTCGTGGTGGTGCTCGTGATGATGGTGGCCGCAGTCGTGATGGTCATGGTGACATTCGCGATGTTCATGGCAGCAGTCGCGATGATCACGCTCGCACTCGTGATGGTGGTGTTCGCAGTCGCAGTCGTGGTCGTGTTTTGCCGGTTTGTCACCGACGTGGATTCCCACCGGTTCGGAGGCGATGCCGTTGGCGATCACGACGAGTTCGTAGTCGCCATGCGGCAAGTGTGGAGGAACGTTGAAGTGAGTGTGTTGAATCTCGCTGCCGGTCGCGACTGCCATGGTCGAGTGGTTGAAGGTTCGGCAGAAAACAATCCCAACACTCGGATGGCCTTGCAGCCGCACCAACGGGTAATTCGTTGCCATCTGTGCGTCGTCGCCATAGGCATTCGCTTGTGATAGCCCGTTCAACTGGCGGCCATGCAAACGATAGCTCTCGCCGGGATGCAGATGCCGCGGCACTTCGGTGATATGGGGCCGCCACGCTGGCTGCGGTCCACCCGCCGGGGTGTAAATTTCAATCGTATTGGTGCAGTTGGCGTATAAGACCTGGCCGCTAGGCAGCAGCAACAAACGACCATTATAAGTGGGCTCCCCACCGGCACTGGCCGGGTTCGGCACGGGGTGCAGCAGTGCGCCGTCGAATTCGAAGAATTCGGTCGGCGGTCCCGACCAGCCAGCGTTGAAGGGGCCCACCGCACACAGTATGGAGCCGTTCGGCAGCAGGCAGGCCGGCGCATCGAAAGCGCGCATCAGTTGCCCGCCGGAGGCCGGAAAATTCGGCCCGGGAATCCAGTGGCCTGGCTGCGTTGGATGGAGCGGCGGCAGATACAACGCGGTATGTCCGGTTGCGCCTATGCAGAAAACCCGGCCGTCTGGCATCAGGATGGCAGGACCTATCTCGATCGATACACCCGGCTCATTCAACACAAGATCGTGGCCGGGCGGGGTCGCTCCGGCCTGAATCCAGGTGTTGCTGGCGATCAAGTATTTCTCGGCGTGTGGATGGTTGTTTACCTCGGCGACGATGATGGTGCCGTCCGGCAACAGAGTCCAGCTTTCCTCCGAACTGGTGTCGTGCTTGTTGCCGCCGGCGCTCCAGCTTTTCGTCTCCGGGTCCAGAATCGTCGTCTGCGCGGTATTGATGTTGCCCAGCAGAACTTTGCCATCCGGCAGCACGCAACTCGGCGCGTCGCCTATATTTGTCCAACCCGGTGGCGTTGGGATGCTGGCCCACGCGTCGACGACTGGGTCGTAGATCGAGCACGCTAGCAGATCAACATTCGGGCTGCCGTTGTACTCGCCACCAGCTACAAATACCCGGCCGTCGCGCAGCACGGCGGAAGCGAAATACAGCGGCGCGTCCACGGGCCCGTTCTGGCTCAGCGGTGCATTCGCCGGCATCGGCGTCAGCTTGTGCCAGGTACCGTGGGCGTAATCCATGAACGCGTCTGGGACAAGTCTGTACCAGTCAGGTGTAATTGCGCCTGGGGTGCCGTAGTCATGGCACATCACGCTGCCATCGGTTAATAACAACATTGTGTCCACCGCTACCGGTGGCTGATGTCCCAGAGGTTTCCAAGTTCCTGCCATATCATGCCTCCTTCGAGCGTCTGGATTCGCACTGTCGGACAACGTCTCGGTCCTACCTGGTTTCCCAGTGGCCGGCTCGCGCAGCTTGCGCCGGGCCGATGACGTCTTCTTCTTCTCGGATTTCACGCGACAACCTTATCGGGCAGGCTGCGAATCTACATCAGTAGTGAAGGCGGGAGCCAAAGCGTTTCAATCGGCCTTATGAAATCTGTGTTTTCTTCGGCAGATGTCGAGGGGTAGAAGTGATCACAACGGCGGAAGAAGGGTGGAGTAAAGAGCGGGGACTTAAATTCGCCAACAACGGCGGTTAGTTCCCGGGGAGTTCGATGGAAGAAGTCTTTTGTAACAGCGAGGACCGGTAGGCTACGAAGCCGGATTCTGAGGCCCCTTCATAAACGCCGTAAGACGGTTTTCCAAGTTGGCTGCGCTGGCTTCCGGCAGGTCGATGAAACGGAAGGGCTGCAGCCATCCCTGCGTGGCCCACATCGGAAATAACATTTGCGCCTTCTCGCGAATCGTGGTTTCGCCAAGGTGAAAGATAAACTCGACCACGAGTTTTTCGTCGAGCGGTTTATCGAGGTTCACCAGGCCCCCGGTGCTGGAGAGTTGGTGAAGTTTCCCCCGCACCTGGCGCCGGTTGGGCAGTCGAATGAGCGTCAGAATCGACCCTCGAAGCTTCACTCGGAACGGGCGCGGCGTGCCCTTTTCCAGACGGGCGGAAGACGCTTCCAAGGCTATTTGTTCTGCGGTTTGCGTCATACTTAGCCTGCAGTATGGCACCACGCGGAACACAGAACGAGGTTACGAAAGAACGGGTTCAGGATTGCTCCCGGTGTCACCGCCGAGCGGTTTATTTTCGGCCGGGATGAGCTTCGCCTTGAGCGGAGAAAACGTTGTAGGGCCAGACGTTTCCGCTCTTGCTCGTGCGATCGCCGGGGCTGGCGGCAGCGCCGCAGGGATCGCAATCCCAGTCTTGCGGCGGGTTGGCGATTCCCCAAATGTTTCCGGGATTGTAGAGCGACACGCCGATGAGGAATTGTTTTCCATCGTGACCGAGCGGCAGGCAACTGGCCACGCGGGCAGAAGCGCTTGCGCCACCGGGAAGGTTGCTCAACAGAATGGGAGTTTCGAGGGGCAAGGCTTGCGATGCGCGGAGCCCGCAGCCCTGAGCACTCACGATGAGAGCATCACAGGCCGCGGAAAACGGATTTCTCCGGTCCATGCTGGTCACAGTGACCGGAATCTGCACGCGGACTCTGGTGCTGCGCCGGGCCGCTCTCGGTGTCAGAATTTCCATGGATCAGATTTCATGGGGCGGCGCGCTTTTGCGTCGACTCCAACTTGCTAGTGTGACAGAAGCGAGGTCGTGAGCATTAACAAGATAAGGAGACCTAAGTGACGGGAGTAACTTCCCGTGAGAACTGGTTCAGGCGGGCGGGTGGATCGCTGGTGGGCTCTTCTTCTCATGATGTTAATTGGGAATTTATCGATCTTTTTGGCGCAGGTTGAATACTTCGGGGCAGGCCTCTCGCCTGCTAAGATGGCTCACCTCAGTGAATCCGGAACTTTCTTCATTCGCCGGCCATCTCGTGACATCGACTTCAGTGGAACGCGAGTGGAACATTCTGCGGGCCGCGAGTTCGCCCGACTGTGGTCAGCGCGAGATCGATCGGATACGACAGTTACTGAAAGATCAGGGCCCAGTCGATTGGGATGCGGTGCTTGAACTTGCCGACCGGCACGGCACATCGTCTTTGCTGTATCGAAACCTTTCGCATCTGCCGGACGCCGTTCCGTCGCCGGTGCTGACTTTGCTCGCCCAGCGTTACCAGACTAACGTCCACAAATCTCTTTTTTTGACGCGCGAACTGATCCGCATTCTGGACTGCCTCGACGGGCTGGGCATTGAAGTTCTGCCTTACAAAGGCCTCGTGCTTTCGGAGATGTATTACGGCGATATGGCGTTGCGCCAGTCGGGCGACCTCGATTTGTTCGTGCGCAAGAGCGATGTAGCGCGGATTAAGACCGCAGTTCGAGAGTTGGGATATACAGTGCGCGTGCCAATTCCTGAAGAGGCCGAGCAGGACTACATTGCGTCAGGATACGAGTGCACCTTCGACAGCGCCGCTGGCAAGAACGTGCTTGAACTGCAGTGGGCGCTGCAACCCCATTTCTATGCGGTCGATTTCGATATGGGCGGGATGTTTGATCGGGCGGTAAAGGCTATGGTCGCGGGGCGCACGGTGAAGACGCCGGCTCCCGAAGACCTGGTCCTGGTGCTTTCCGTGCATGCCGCAAAGCATGTTTGGGGACGCCTGATTTGGCTCTGCGATATTGCGCAGGCTTTGAAGGCGGGGAATCTTAACTGGAATTGGATCGAACATCAGGCGCAAAAACTCGGCATCGAGCGAATCCTGCGGATCACGCTGTTGTTGGCGAACCGGTTCGTGGCAACCGCGATTCCGCCGCCGATCGAAGAATCGATAAAGGCTGATCGCGTTGCGCAAGCCTTCGCCGATGAAATCGCAGAAAGGGTGATTCGCGGCGTCTCTTATGAGGAAGATCAGCTGTCTTACTTCCGCTTGATGATGCGGCTGCGAGAGCGTCGGGCTGACCGAATCCGATTCTTCACCCGTCTCGCTTTCACTCCCGGCCCTGGCGAATGGGAAATGGTTCGGTTACCCAAGCCTGCATTTCCTCTCTACCGGCTGGTGCGTTTAGCGCGGCTCGCCGCTCGTTTTGCACGCGGCTAAGTCAGGAGTGTGGCTAAGGTCAGGAGTATAGATAGCAAGCCAGCCCCTCTCTAAGCATTTTGGGCGATTGACTTGAAGGGGGTCTCGAACTAAGATTTCCCCCCTAGAACGGGCCAAACTTCTGCTGCCTGACCGCATCACAATAAAACCAAGCCGAAGGAAATGGTCCTAAGACACGAAACAGGACTTGGTTGCTCTATTTTGCAGACGTGATGTTGCACCGGCCACTGAACCGAAAATGGAAGAGCTAATCGGCCGAGAAGCGAGGGGGGAATATGTACTACCTGGCATGTAAGCAGGTCGTGAGTTTTGTCTCGAAAAAAGGATGGGAGACAAGCTTCGCGACATCGGTTACTGTGTTGTTCGTTTTCTGCGCACTCTTCACCAATCTTGCGGACGGTCGTAACGCGCCTAGCCCCGCTGAATCGGCAAGTCTCTCTCCGGAGGCGCAGTCGAGCATTTCCGCCATGATGGGGCGGGACATTCCTACCTACCAGGCAAAGGCCACACGCGGTCGTATTGAGGCCGACAATGCGCGTCAGAAGCTGACCGCGAATTTTACTGCGCACGGCGTTCAGGTGTTCAGCGGCCGCCAAAACTGGACGATGGTTTTGCAAAGCTACGGTTATGGTGACACTTTGCAATCCGTAATAGCAGCAGCTCCAAAGGCGAGTTCAAACCGCGTGGAATACCGGCGGGGCGCGCTTACAGAATGGTACTTGAACGGGCCGTTCGGGCTGGAGCAGGGAATTACGTTGCAGAAGCGGCCACCACAGGCTGATGGCCGGCCTCTGACCGTGTCATTCGCCATGGAGAGTAATCTGGCCGTGGCACTGGATGGAAATGGAAAGGGCCTGACTCTCACTCGCGGCGACGGTCAGATGGTGTTTCATTACCGCGGACTGTTGGCTTATGACGACATGGGAAAAAAATTGCCGGCGTGGCTCGAGCTGAAGGGTTCACAGTTGCTGTTGAGAGTCGAAGATACATCAGCTCGTTATCCTGTGGTGATCGATCCCTTTGTACAAACCGGCGAGCTGACGGCCTCGGATGGCGTACCGAACGCCGAGTTTGGGGACTCCGTGGCAGTGAGCGGTAGTACCGTGGTAGCCGGCGCGCCGGGGTGCCTGAATTGCGGATTCGTCGGGGCGGCGTACGTGTTTACGGAGCCGGCGAAGGGCTGGGGAAACATGACTCAGACCGCCAAGTTGACCGCATCGGACGGGGTGGCGAATAACCAGTTCGGTTTTGCCGTGAGTATTGACGGTGGAACGATTGCGGTGGGAGCGCACGGCATGAATAGCGGCAGAGGCGCAGTCTATGTTTTCACCGAGCCAACCAACGGCTGGACAAACATGACGCAGACTGCGAAGCTGACGGCCTCCGACGCTACACCGAGCGAGTTGGTGGGCCGCTCCGTATCGATCAGCGGCAATACGGTGGTCGCAGGGGCACCTCAGGACAACAACGGCGCGTACAAGGAGCAAGGCGCGGCCTACGTGTTCGTCGAGCCTACCAACGGCTGGGCTGACATGACCCAAACCGCAAAGCTTACCCCTTCGGACGGGGTCTCCTATGGCGAGATGGGGTATTCGGTGGGCATTGACGGCAACACTATTGTGGCCGGCGACCCCAGCCCTATTCCCACCAGGACCGCATCGGCAGGCAAGGCTTACTTATTCGTCGAACCCCTTGGTGGCTGGGTCAATATGACGCAGACGGCCGAATTGACTGGCTCCGATGCAGCAGTTGGCGCCCGCCTGGGAAATTTCGTTGCCATCAGCGGCAATACGGTGGTGGCAGGAGCGCCTCTGGCGACGCCCGGAACTAAACAACAGCAGGGTGCCGCATACGTGTTTGTCGAACCGTTAACCGGCTGGGCGAATATGACGCAGACGGCCAAGCTGACTGCCTCGGATGGCGTACGGAGCGCTTACTTCGGAAGGGCCGTGGCCATCAGCGGCAACGAAATTGTCGTCGGAGCGCCGAATCAAACGGTGAACTCAGATGTCGGCGAGGGCGCGGTTTATGAATTCCTCGAGCCCGAAACTGGCTGGGCGAATATGACTCAGAGCACCGAGCTCAACGCGACTCATGCCGGGGATAACGATCAAGTTGGCTGTCGCGTGAGCGTCGACGGCGCCACAGTCGTTGCGGGGGCCCTCGGCGGGAGCAAGCGAGGCGCAGTTTTCGTATTTACAGATACGCAGTAAGTAAGGTGTTGGTTGGTGATTTGACCGCGAACCATCAACTTCTGAACACTAATCTCCATTTTCCTTCTCGCGCGAGTCGGCGTGCAGCCATTCGTCCAGAGCGTGAGCGAGGAGTTCAATGTCCTGGCGGCATTTCCTCAACTCCTGCACCATCTGCAAGGATTGATGGATCGTCTGCTGCTTTTCTTGCACGTAGGTTTCATGACGTTTCCGGATGAAGGATTCCAAGGCTTCGGCAGCCGCTTCCCGTTCTTCTTTCACCGCGCAAAACTCAAGTCCAAAACAAAAGCCCGAGCGGCTGCGCACAACGCCTGCAACGCGAATTTTATCGGGAGTCTGAAACTCGACCTCCATCAGATCGCCGGGCTGCAGGTTGACTCCGCCGTAGAGCTCCATGCCGGCGCGGCTCAGCTCACAAACCAGGCCGGGCACAGTTACATTCTCGGAGTCAGCATGAGCCGCGATCAAGACAGGCAGGTACACATGAAATCGGGGCCAGCGGCGAGTGTTAGTTGCGTCCATCGTTGGGGAGTTGTCATCAAACTCGAGCTACAAGCTCAATTTCCATTCAACTATTTCAAGATTCCGAAATGCAGCAAATAAGCCGCCGTGGCAAGACCCGCGGTGAGCAGGCCAACTGCGCCTGCCAGCTTAAACCGCCAGGGCCGCGGTTCTTCGCGATTCGCCGAGGCCGCCCGCAGTTTCTCAATCCACTCTTCTTCGGACTTGTTCTGGTTTGATTGCTGCCAAATTAGCGTTCCCAGGCGGCGCTGATCGTCGGCCGCGAGGGAAACGAAACGAAACGGCTGCAACGCATCGCTAACTGGACGCAACATCTCCGCACCTCCCAGCACCGACCCCTCTCCGGTCAGAAACATCACCTTCACTCGCGATCCCTGATCCACGGGCTGCGGGAGCGATAAGAGCCCCCCGGTTAGCGAAATCACTTGAAGGTTCGCGCTGGTACGTTGACCATCTGGAAAGCGGAGCACAGCCGGGGTATTGCTGGCGAGATGTGCCCGCGGAACACGCCACGGCAAAGAAGGTTGTTGGGGAAGGCTGCTCATAACGAACTCAGTATGCGGCGGCATGGTTACTAACAGAAGATTACCTAGGTGCCGCTTTCGGTCTGGTTACTGGCACGAAGGACGTAACACTTCGAACAAGACATCCGTCCACGAACCTTCGGAAAACTTGCGGTGGCGGTATTGATGATCTCCACAGCCACTTCGCACGATCAACCGCCCAAGGCTTCCTGGAGCTTTCCGGATTTCACCGCGGGGGCCTGGGTCATTAGCCCCGCGCTCACGATCGCTCCTGATTGATTCTCTTTCGGCACGTCGGCACTGTGCCTGAATCTCTCTGAGGAACGCAAGTAGTTCCTAAAAGAAAACTAACCGTGGGGAGTGTTAACTACAAGTGCAAGCAACCAACGTTTTTTCGGAAAACAGGAATCTATTCCTTTTTGATCCGCGCTAGGTTGTGACCTCTCCATCGAAAGTAGCGCTTCGATCACCCTGAACATGCGGAATTTATTTACTCCCTCCCAATTCGGAATTCGGCTTTCGTAACAGCAGCGATTTTTGCGTGTTATCCAGTCTTATCGAGAGCAAGGTTGCGCACAGACATAGAGCAGCCTGCCGGCGCACATGTGTCGCGTACAACGTTTTTCTTCTAGGCCAAATGTTGCGGTGACAGTCCGAGCCCGACAGTCCTCTTTCCCTGGAGAGGAGAAACAGCGTGGCAAACATCGCAGTACATCAGCCCATCGACTTTCGGATTGCGAAGGCTCTGCAAGCCATCGATCATGACCCGTCCACCTCAATTCCACATCTTGCGAGCCTAGTAAGCCTCAGCGGATCGAGGCTGCGTCACTTGTTCAAAACGCAAGTCGGTATGGGTCTAAAATCTTTCCTCATCGACCGGCGGCTGAATCGAGCCGCGTTTTTTCTGCAAACCACCCAAATGACGATCAAAGAGATTTCCTATCTCTCGGGTTATTCTCAGAGTCCGAATTTTGATCGAGCGTTCCAGAGAAAATTCCGATGTAGTCCAACCTGCTATCGAAATCAACAGCGGCAGCCGATTGTGCTACAAAATAACCTCTTCGGATAACTAACGCTTGTTGACCCTGAAGCTGCGGCGTGGCATCTTCGCGACGATACTTAATCAAGACGATACTTAATCAAGATGACGCTTGGGGGCCAAAGCAAAAGGCTGGCGTCAATATAAAAAAAGTAGAAAAAAACCGTTTCTTCGATCATAGGAAGTACCTACGGGTGACGGCGTTCGCCGTCGGTTCTACCAACGAAAATTCAACCGGCTTTGCGGTAACAGGACCTCGGTCGCTTAGCACGTCAGTCCCGTGCGCAGAGGGATAGTACCCACGCCCGAGCCCTGCTGGGAGACATCCCCACAACCCCCCGATATAAGACCAAAGACTTGGGCACCCCGGGCCGCCGCTCTCGGCGTTCGACTGTGGCGTAGTTTACAACTTCGAGCTTGGCTGTGAAGAGAAAGAACGGATGTCGCCGAGAGGGACTGCCTCTCCGATCTTTGGATCGATGATTTCATTACTCTGAGGTTCATTACCTCTCGGAACGCTAGGTCTCCTGCCTATTGTCCATGGATCAAGTCATGTCAGAAAATCCTGACGAAGCATCCGATTTTTTCGCACAATCGACTATAGGGATCATGCCCCTAGGTAATGTCGAGCCATGCAGCCTGACTTGAAAGAAAAGGTCCTATACCTTATCGTGAATCAGTTGCATTCGCGGGGGTCGCTCTGCCCGCTTCTACTAAGGTGCATTCCGTGAACGAGGTTATTTCCGTGTGCGAACAGCTAGTCTCGGCCCGAATGGATAATCGGTAATGGCAGGTCTGCGTGTCGCGGTGTTGGGGGCCACTGGGGTTGTTGGAAGCGAGATCCTCTCCGTTCTCGAACAACGTCGATTTCCTGTTAGTACCCTCCGCGCGTTAGCCTCGTCCAGATCAGCGGGGAAAACCGTGCGTTTTTGCGCCGAGAACATTCCGGTTGAGGTCTCATCCGCTGAAAGCTTTAAGGATCTCGACATCATTCTGGCAAGCGCTGGTGCGACAGCAACCCGCGAGTTGATGCCTGCCCTTCGGAATAGCGGCGCCATACTCATCGACAATTCAAGCGCCTTTCGCATGGAGCCTGACGTCCCTCTGGTTGTTCCGGAAGTGAATCCGGAGGCGCTCAAGATCCACAACGGCGTAATTTCTAATCCAAATTGTGTTGCCATTATCTTGACAGTCGCGATCGCGCCTATTCACCGAAAGGTTGGAATCAAACGAATCGTTGTATCGACGTACCAATCCGTGAGCGGTGCCGGACTGGCAGCGATGAAGGAACTTGAATCGCAGACTCGTTCGGTCCTTGAAGGAAAGGAAGCAGTCCCGTGCGCACTGCCGCACCCGATCGCGTTCAATGTTTTCTCCCATAACACGACCGTTCAATCCAATGGTTACAATGGCGAGGAGAACAAGGTGATGATGGAAACCAGAAAAATTCTGGGGGATCCAGAAATCGCGGTAACTGCCACTTGCATCCGGGTTCCGGTCGTGCGAGCACACAGCGAATCCATTAATCTGTCCCTACGCAATCCCCTTTCAAGACAAGAGGCCAAGGATCTATTGTCCAAGGCGCCAGGTGTAGAAGTCATGGACGATTGGTCTAATAACGTTTTTCCAACTCCAAAGATTGCGTCGGGCCAGGATGTTGTCTATGTGGGACGCATAAGATCCGATATTTCGCAATCCGGCGATACAGGATTGGATCTCTTCGTATGCGGTGACCAACTCCGCAAGGGCGCCGCTCTAAACGCAGTTCAGATTGCTGAACTGATTTGCGCAAGCAGTCCTAAGAACTGAAGCATCACTTCCCTCCGCTTAAACCCACCCACGGCTCGCCTCATTTTCGGCGGTAGTGTCCGACCCCCTGGTTGCGAACCAGATTCCAGCGTTTGTTGAACTCTACTAAAATCTGTAGGCCGCAAGTGATTGGTATTGAATCAGTTGCGGCCCTACCCCGACGCGCTGCCACGCTTAAGAATCAACAAGTTCGCCTGCGCTAACCTGCGGTTGCCGGATGGCAACCCGATGGCGGGATTTTTTCTTTAGCAGCTCTGCTTTCAACAAGTTCGCGCGCGCGCAGCACCCGTTCCGGGGTGACGTGTCATTCCCCCACCCGACGCTGAAGGCGGCGCTGGTTTTGACCTTCCCTGGTTACCGCTCATCATCCAAAAAAAGCCCAAGTATGCCGCCAGAATCAGGTACTCAACGCCGATTAGCAACCCGTAGAGCACCCAAGGCGCGGTCGCCACCCGCATAAGGAGAAACCCTCCCAGGCCGGAATGCACGGCGAAGAAAAGACCTAGGAGTACCCAGAACTTCGGCCTTCCCCACAACCGCCGACATGCTCGGATGGCATACCCGAACACGATTGCAGTCATGCCAGCAAACCCGAGCCATTTTAGCGGCATGTACGGGGAACCACCTGTCCTAGCCTGGTGGAAAGCAAACACGAATGCCAAGACGACGATGGAAATCGCAATCGCTAGATACAGCAGAAAATCTCTCGCTCTTCCTCTACGAGTCTTCCCATGCGACACGGGGCTGGAGTCACGCGCTGCCGTTTTCAATGGCACTCTCCATTAGCCATCGAAATCCCCTCAACAATCACGCCTTGCAATAGCGCCCCATCAAGTGCGAACAAAGGGGCGGAAGCTGCTGTTGTGTTGGCATCAGCAATCATGGAGCGCACAACGCTTGATTTCATGGGATAGATCAGGCCTGTCCCACCGAGATAGTTCGGTGCCGAGGCCGCGTACTGCACCGCAGCGTTGTACTGGCTGGCGGCGAGAACGGCTGCTGTTCCTTCACCCGCTGACGACAGGCTTGGGGAGAATGGATTAAGAGCGCTTGCAGTCGCGTTGCCAAAAACGTTTACGCAGCCGCCCTGCTTAAATTCGGCGGTAAAGTTCTTCCAGGAGAACAGGTTCTTGGCGAACGCCCCCCACCAACTTGGGTTCCCGTTGTTTGCGGCGGTGGGTTTTGCGGTGTCGGCGAAAAAGTGGTAGTCGCAATCACCATTTTCACATATGAACGCCCTTAGGTGCGTGGCACCACCTTGTCGCAAGAATGCTAAAAGCTTGCAGTCTGTGACGATGCCATCCATCGCACACTCACCCGCCTCCCGAGATGCATCTCCGAATATGCCGGTCCAAAGAAAACTTCCTGTCCCGCCGCAGTGTGTCCGCAGTTCTCGCCCGTATGGTCAGGACCTTTTGTGGTACAGTCATGCAAGCCGGTCGGGTCGGTAGCGCTGAGCGGGTTGTTGAGCACATAGGCATATCGGTTCCAGGATTGCGGATTGCTCGGATCAACCGCTCCTAATCCAGCAGGGTCCGGAGAGATCCAGCGGCCCTGTGTCGCCACGTACTGCCGCTCGGGAAACCAGTAAATCGGATTGCTCCGGTTGCCGTCGCTATCTTGCCCCGTAAAAGCCTCTGGCGGAGCCCCCGCGTACCCCTCACCAAACGGAGCGCGGGCGCCCGTGTTGTTCACGATACCGCCAGTATAGTTCGAATTTCCCCGGATTGTACCCAGCCAGTCTGCGATTTGTATGCCTGTGTCTCCGCCATTCTGGCTCGCAATCGATCCACCGGGCAAAGGAGTTTCGGAATACCCAGCAGTCTGTCCGGTAGCGGAGAATCGAAATTTTCCCATGTTCACGTAGGAGCGTGTGTAGGTGCCGTTAACTGCCAGTTCCACCATATGTCCAAAAGCGTCGTAGGTAAAACCAAAAGTTTCTTCCCCGCCATAATTTGTTGAGAGCTGCTTTCCTTCCGCGTCCCAGGTATAAATGTTGAAATCATCGTTGAGCACATTTCCGTCAGCGTCGTAGCTGTGCCACCCAGCAAGTAACGATTCGTGCTGCTGGAATAGCCGGGTATCCATGACACACCCGTAGCATTGGAAGGCACCGTTTTCGTTATGTTCCCAAAAGGATCGTAAGAGAACTGTTGTCCCCACGTAGCACCGCTATTGCAGCTGACGCTGGCAAGGCGAACCAAATCATCAGCGCTGTAGACGCAGGTTTGCGCGTCGGCAGAATTCACTGGTTGTGTCAATAGGATCGTTGTAAGTAGAGCACATGAAAAATGTTCCGACCCTGTGCTGCTTTCCAAGCAGGACCAGTGCTCATCGGGCTTGGAGCATTATCTTGGGCTCACGGCTGTTCGGACGAGAGACTCTACCTGACTCCAGGGAGTAGGGCCCTGATGCATCGCGTAAACCGTGAGAACCTCTAAATGTTCGCGCTGAACCGCCTGTACGACTTCATACATCAGTTCAGGATCGTACAAGCTGCCATCGTCATTAATGGACAGTGTATCGCTGGCATATAGCAATTTACGCTCGGGAAAGTAAACCATATATTGTCTTTCCGTTGACACCCCTCTTAAAGGATATAGTTGCAGTCGATTTTGATCCTGCCCGATGTTAATAGTCTGCCCAACCGTCTGCCACTTCGGCTGTTTGGGGTGTTGCGCAAGCAAGTCCGGAGCTTGTATGTGAGGCGCATGCACCAAACGATCCAGGAGGGGCAGATTCAGGTCAAGAGCATATACAGGAATTCCCTCGGCGACTACCTGGCGTATTCCGCCAACATGTGGCCATGAATCTGATGTCGAAAGCACTGCCTTGATGGGCGTGCCAGGATAACGGCGCTTCACTTCGCTTATGATGCCACTAACGTATTCCGAAGACAGCGGACACTCGAGTATGAGCACCCCGTCATCCTGCTTAATAATGGTAGCGTTCCATGGACCTACCAACAGCGTCACTTCGGGAGCTAAATCTTTGGTCTCTCCCAGCTTGAAAGGTACCTCGAAACCTCTAGCCGCCAAGCTCTGTTGCTTCGCCGCGGCGTCCATTTGGAATAGTGACTCGTCTAACTGACCATTCACTTCGAGGTCTAGGATCTGCGTTGTCCGCCAGAGCAACTGGTTGCGTTCCTCGACAGTGTTCGTGGGAAAACGGAAACCATGGAAAAACTTCCAATTATCGAAATATATCCTTCGCTCCACATCGCCCCAATAGAACCAAAAGTCGTGAAATTGCGTGGTCGTGTCGATAGCATCGAGCGAAAGGTTGAAACTGTTAATCAAGATTCGTTTCGACTGACCTAGACTCGTAAAACCAAGAACCAAATGCGAGGTTGATCGAAGCATTATCGGAGCTTCAAAATGGAGGTCGTTCGCGTTAGCCGCATCAAGCAGGACGTTCACCGGAAGAAGACCCAGCGCATCGCGAGCTGCCTCAATATCTGAGAGAGAGCAGGGCTGGTCGGCCTTCGCTCCCCGGCGCACGCCGCCATCCGGGCCAGCAACGACTACCTGAGAAATCGTGGCGGCGCCAGGATCGGACTCCGGCCATGTTATCTCGACCTTGCGATAAACCCTCCTTCCCTTGAGATCGAGAATCGCGGTTGTGTGCGCGTCTGAGGTTAGGAAAGGCTCCTGGCGGTAGGACTGCTCGGCGACCTGGGTGTGCGAGACGAGTTCCAGATGCAGAAGATTGACTGATTCAAGACTCTTACGCCCTCCCATGGCATCGAGTATCGAGGCTATGCAGCTCTTTGGCCCCGAAGCTTGACAACTCGCGCCCAAGCTGCCTAAAGCAGATGCCTTTGTTGCGCTTGTGTTGGCAGGAAGTGACGCCGACGCTAGTACTAGCACCCCACCAACAAATAGCGCCACCGTCCATGCTATGCCGGAGGAAACTAAATCGACCAGCTTTAGCCGGCTCATACTTTGCTCCTAACTTCAGATCATCGTGATCACGGCAAGGTAATGGCCCGTCGCTATTTGTACCGAAGCGCCTCGAGAGGATCTATGCGCGTCGCCCGTCGAGCCGGGAAATAGCACGCAAATAGTATAACAATCACCAGCAACATGGAAACCGCAACGAAGGTCAGTGGGTCAGTTGGGCGGACGCCATATAAAAAATTGGCTATCATCTTACCTGTAACAAAGGACAAGGCAAGTCCCAAAAACATACCTACGACTGCAAGCCTTGCCCCGTGGCCGAGAATCATACGAAAGACTGTTCGGTCTTCTGCACCCAGCGCCATGCGAATTCCTATCTCCTGCGATCGTTCTTGCACAGAATACGACATGACGGCATAGATTCCTGTACAAGCAAGAATAAGTGAGACGAAAGAAAAGGCGGTCAACAAGAACATAGAGAATCGCGGTTGCGCCATCGAGGTCTGGACTAAAGAGGCGAAACTGGTTTCGTTGGCAATTGGCAAGTCCGGATTGAGGGCATGAATCTTATTCCGAATACTTGCCGAAAGGTTTGCTGGATCTACGTCAGCACGCACCACGACATGCATCACCAGCAACGACGGGTATACCTTTTGAGAATAAGGAACATACATTTCAGGTCCGGGGGTTTCCCGCAGGGAAAGCCGCTTTACATCGGCTGCGATTCCGATGATCATCATGGTTGGATACCGGGGGCTGCCGAGCGCAACCTGTTTCCCGACGGGATTTTCACCGGGCCAAAACTTTTTGGCCATAGCTTGATTGATGATTGCTACCGGCACCGCATTCAAATCATCGCTGTCGAGAAAATCCCGGCCTTGTAGTAGTGGAGTGCCGACGGCCGAGAAATAACCTGGCGAAGCAACTGTGTAACCGGCGACAGGATGCTCCCGGTTCGATGCAGGGTGGTCCGGAATTCGTATGATCGAACTTTCCGTCCCTCCAGCCATCGGAATCGCACTCGCCAGACCGACCGAGTCGACGCTCGGCAAAACCCGCAACCTCTCCAGCATCTCGCGATAAAGATTGACCTGGGAGCTCACCTCAGAATATTGCGAGGGAGGCAGTGCGACCTCAAAAGTTAGAACCTGTGCTCGATCGAAGCCCGGATCTGTCCTGAGCATGCTGACGAATGTGCGTGTAAGTAGCCCAGCTGAGGCCACCAGCACCAGCGCCATCGCCACTTCGAAGATGATGAGACCGTTTCTCGTGACTTTTCCCAACCCACCGACAGAGCGTAAATCTCCTTCTTTCAAGGCTCCCATCAAATTCTGTCGCGCTGACACAAATGCAGGAAATACCCCAAAACCGATACCTACAACGAACGTGAGCCCCACGGCGAAAACACATAGTCTCAGATCGAGAGTCGCATCTTGAAGCCGAGGAATATTTGCAGGTCCCCAAATCTTCGCCAAAAACACACCAATGATCGCGAACACAATACCAAGAATGCCTCCCGCGAAAGAAAGCAGCAGACTTTCGGTCAACAATTGAAAGATCAAACGCCGCTTTCCGGCGCCTAGAGCTTCCCGAATGGCAAATTCTCGTCGCCGCTGCAGTGATCTGGCAAGCAGCAGACTCGCAACGTTCGAGCAAGCGATGAGGAGAACAACACCAACCGAACCTAGGATCAATATCAGGGGAGTTTTTGTATCTCCCGTCACTTGTTGCGTCAGCGGAGTCACTTGCGCATTGAACCAGCCCTTGAGCTGCGGGACCTCGTTCTCCATTTGCTGCGTTAGAGTACCCATCTCCGCATTGAATTGGCTGACGGTGGCGGCAGGCCTCAGGCGCCCGATCACTGTGAGGTCGTCAGGCGCATCGGGCCGGGGTGCGGCGGGCGACGCTAGAGGTAGCCACAGGTCGGCGTGCCGGGGAAAATCGAAGCTGCCAGGCATTTCGTCTCCCTTTGGAAAGGCAAAGTCACGCGGCATTATGCCAATCACCGTGTAGTTTTCTCCGTTAAGATCGATCACTCGTCCCAGGATGCGAGGATCCATTCCGAACCTTTGGCGCCAGATAGAATAGCCCAAAACGACTTCATGTTCCTGCCCTATCTGGTCCTCGAACGGGGTAAAGGTCCTACCGATAAGTGGCGATACGCCGAGTGTCGGGAAGAATCCAGCCGAAGCGCGAAGCCCTTCCAGAAACGCGGGTTCTCCCACTCCAGTGAGATTGAAAGTATCAGCTTTGAATGCCCCGACAAATTCAAGAAGTCGTGTTTGATCGCGAATGATATTAAACGAGCGCAATCCCCACGGAATTTCTTTGTACCCCAAGTTCAACTTGGCAGGTGCCTGTCGCCATGGAATCACAATCCGTTCAGAATGATCATATGGAAGAGGTTTAATCAGGATTGCATCAACGAAGCTGAAGACTGTGGTGCTTGCGCCGATGCCCAAGGCTAGCGCGAAAATGATAAGGATAGTAGCGGTAGGCGTCTTCACATAGATGCGAACGCCGTGCCGAATATCGTTCAATAACGTTCCCATTTGTCTCTCCGGTCAACAATGGAACTCCCTAGCTGCACTACTGCATACAGCGACCAGCTGGACATAGGAAGCGTGAATAATTACCCTTTACGCGACGCTCACCTCACGCGGGCGTTTGGAGTAACTGAGCTGACTGGTGTTGAGCGCATTCAGAGAACTCATCATACTTCAATTGCAACAACCGTTGTTCGTCAATATCTGCTGTAAACTCCAATGCACTTGCGATGTTCGCAGCTGCCTCAGTAAAGCGCCTAAGGTCCGCTAACACCGTAGCTCGGTTCTGAAATAAGTTGGCATCGTTTGACCTCAGCTCTATGGCGCGATTTAGATCGTTGAGTGAGTCGTCAAGACTGCCTCGCTCGTAATAAACAACACCGCGATTGGCGTAAAGCTCCCAGTGCGAAGCATCAAGCTCGATCGCGGACGTATAGTCCCTGGTTGCTTCGTTAAGGAGCCCAGCGTCCTCGTACGCTTTTGCTCTCCCCGCCAATGCCAAAGACTGAGCGGGTTGTAAGTCAAGAGCCCGCGAATAGGCCTTGATCGCGTCATCCAGTTGACCTAGGCGCCGATAACATTGACCGAGATTAGTGAAAACTTCGAAATAGGGAGGGCTCAACTCAATGGCGCGCTGGTAATCCGCCAGCGCCCCTTTCAGGTGGTCCATTTTAAGTAAGACGCTTCCACGCTCGTTATAGTATTCCGAATAGTTCGGATCCAGCTCAATAGCGGCTGAATAGTATTTCAGAGCGTCCGAGTAATTGCCTACGGCGAAATACACTTGGGCTATGTTATAGACCAGTACCGAGCGGTGGAGTCGGTGCTGGTCTGCTCCGAGATGTTGGTTCAGATGTAAAATACCCTCGCTACACAGATCAATCGCTTCTTGGTGCCGTCCCTGAAAATTCCTTATCATGGCGAGACCATTAAGGTTAAAGACATATTGAAAATACCGGTCACCATCTCTAAGGGACGAGGACTCAATCGCCTTTCGGCCCAGATCCAAGAGTGCTTCTGCTTTTTCAAACTCTCTTGGCTTTTTGTAGCGGCCATAGAACATTGCAGTCAAGTAGTAGAACTGAGCTTGCCATTCACGCCGATGCTCGACCAAAGGCCAGCCATATTGCTCAGCCAACTGTAGGCACGCCTCTACATCCTGCAATGCTATATAACTCATCAGCAGTTTAAGAACAATCTCCCACTGTAGTCGCGCGTTGTCTTTTGCATGTTGTTGAGAAAGGCTAAGGATGTCGGAGGCATAATGAACTGCATCCGCATACATTCCGAGCGTGTTGTACTTGGCAAGACCAAATTGTCGCAAACGAAAGATTTTGTCGGAGCGACCGGCGATGGTCCACAATCTCAGTAAAGTCGGTAAATGAAGTTGGAGATCAATCTGATCATCGCCGATCCTGTTCTCCAACTCGGTTGCCCTCTCTTCGGCGAGTAACGCGCTCATTTCTGTCTCGGTCGTCACCGGCAGTGCAAGACTTAACGTGCAGGTAGTAAGGAGCGGAGAGAAAGAAGCGGCCACCTCGGCAAAACCACCCGGGTCTATCGTCGCCACAAGACGAAAGCTGCTGGGTTTGCGCCTTAACAATTCCTGAAAAAAGCATCCGCCGATTGAACCCGCCTTGTCGTATCTGTCGCAGAAGAGTATCCAGACGTGACCTGGATCGCTGAGCGCCCTTGCATCGTCCAGCAGGTCTATCAGGCCGTGTACTATCCGCGTGGCCCGGTCCGCCGCGTAGTTTCTCGTTCTTTCTTCCGGCGGTGCTAAGTCTGTGAGACTTGGGTTCCGCACAGTCAACCTGCGTCTAATCTGCGGTAAGACATATACCAGTTCCAGCGAATGGCTCTCGGTCCAATCCGGCCGTTTTTCCTCAATCTCTGGCAGAAGCGCCGCAAACAGATCGTTCACACCCGCCCAGGGACCACCGGTATCGAAATCGCAGTTAAGGATGAAGGTCCGAGTCTGAGAAGATGATCCGGAAGCCTGCTGGCAAAGCCACTCAGTTCGGCGAGGTCCAGCAGTCGCCTCAACCAAGACCAAAGCAGCGGTAGTATTAGCGACAATGTTCTCAATCGCAGGTTCACTCATCTGAAAGTCCTTTCCCGCTGAACAATGCTTCGAATCCAAAGCGCAAAGCCAGCAACCGTTGGAACAAGAAAATAAGTAACTAGTAACAGAGCATCGACAAAGTTGGAGGGGTTCGCAGCGTATCCGATCCGAAACACGTCTCCAAGACTGCGAAAATACCGGATGGCGAGAGGAATCGTCACTATACCTAGCAAAACAATCGCCTCTATTCGACCCGCGATCCAAATGAGCGAATAAATGCGGATGATTCGTCGCTCAGCCGAAGGTATCGCAGATTGGTCAACCGTACGCTTCTTCGGTAACACTTTTGCAATCTGATTGTGAAGATAGTTTTCTGTATCTTGCATGAGGCTCTTGCAGTTGAAGCAACCGCCAATCACATAGTAAAGGTCTGTGCGCATATAGAGTAGGCATTGCCATGCCATTCGCATGAGATAAGCGAATGCCGTCGCCTTTATCACGCGCACAAGAAAGACAGGAAGTGCGATCCAATGGGATGAAGCAGAAAAGACCACAACAATTAAAAGAGAACCCGATGTGGCATCGAGGATCATGCCTGCCAGCAAAGGTAGAAATCTTTTCGCCCTGGGTACGGACCAGAGGCCAGTTAGATCAGTCTCTGCCACCAAGTACCAAAGACGATGGCTGATTCCTAATCTTGAACTAATCCCAAGTGCCTTGGCGGCAATTAAATGTGCCATCTCATGAGCAAATAGGGCTCCATAGCCCGCAGCCAGCAAGATAATCCAACTGAGAGTCTGATGATCCGGAAAGTATAAATCTGCGGTTCTGGGAATTAAGGACGGGTGCTGCACGCACAAATACACCGCGTATAAGACCAACAACAAACTGGCAGTGAGAGCCGGCTTGCCAAACAGACTTCGGGCGATGGACTCGGGAAATCCGGCGAAATGGTAGTGTATTTGTCGAGTGGCCAGCGGTCCCTTCCGAACTAGCGGTCTGCTTTCTGTGTCAATGGAATCCGAGTTGACGATGCCCTTTGCTTCGAGAAGGTCGAGAAAGTCGTCTAAATCCGGAACCGAGCCATATTTGCGTTGATATGAGTCGGAGACCTCGCCTATGTTTTTTCCCGCCGCCAGCTCTTCAAGTATTTCTACGGCGTCAGGCGGTATGGCAAGGAATACGCCAGTGTCAACTCGTCCAATAACAACATCTTCGCCTTGGCGCTGCTGGCTGAACGGCAATACAGTTATAACCGCATCGCGTGTATACATTGACATCCCTCAAGTTAGCGGTTTAGTGGGAGGTGTCCGGACACCTCCCACCGAGGCCTCCAGGCGGATCTGTAGGGGCCTATCCATTACGCGGCACGGCTACGCGACGCAGCTAGTACCGTAGAACGCGGCTGTGGTCTTTAGGGTTTCGACTTCGCGCACAGTAAATTTTTTCATATTCTGCCTCCTTTCTTTTAAGAGTTATTTAAGCAGGCCGCGCGGACCTACACAAAACCGATCTCTGTAACACTCCATTTGTGGAGACGACGCACTGGTTTCCCAAGAGACACAATATCCCCAGATATTGTTCCGACGTACTCCCCATGAGACAAATGTCTGGTGGCGGCGATGAGACAATAGAGGCGAAAGGACGGGTATCGATAACGACACTCGACCCGGCGAATAGATTAGGTCTGTTTCCCACAGCAGCACCGCGACAGTGCAAGAATGTGATTCACTCTGGTCGCGCTACTCACATAAGTCAAGATATATGTCACACTCTATGACAGTAGTAGGATATACAAATTGCGATTAACTATAACCTATTGTAAACATTGTTTCGGGCGGCTAACTGGAGTTGCGCAAGCGCAACACGTCGCAAGGAATATGTTGCGTAATAGCAATGGGTTGTATGTGGGGGGGGCGAAATGCTCCTCTGGTGTGGCTTTTCTAGCGAGGCGGAATCTTATTAAACTGAGAGGGCGGCTGCTATTATGCAGCAATTGCATCGTGAGAGCGGGTGCCGCGCCACGTGAAAAGTCCAACGACCGTGCCGACAACCTCTACATCCTGCTTATACTTCCAGGTTCTGTGAGTCGCGAAAGAAAGCACATGCGGCACTAGGGTTAGCAATTCTGCTCTTTTGTCAAGTTCACAAAAACCGCAAGCGTAGCCATTGCGTGTGAGCAGGAAGTAGATAGGGCGATCAAATTCATTAGTCCAGTCCTTCCGGCGGACGATCGTTCGTTTTTTGGAATCTATCAGAACAATCGAGCCGGGGAGAATCATCGGTTCCATAGTGCGATCTTGGCGACCAATGATTGCTCGCTGATAGTGGGCCGGCAGCACCGTATGACTGGAAGGAGGAAGTATCTTATTTTCGTCTGGCACGTCTGTTGCGAGTTGGTTTTGTAGCCAAAGACCGGAGTGCTCTTCTAAGAGCCTCTCCTCGAGGACAGGAGTCACATTTGGGCTGGAGATTTGCTCTAGAGGTGCAGAAGTTCCATTGGCTCCGGGACAGAAGGCCAGCATCTGATCTGCTGTCAGACCGTAGATATGCATCAAAACAATCAGTTTCGCTGCGGACAAGCTACGATTCTCGCGCTCGATCCGGTCGAGCCAACTCGCGGAGATGTTGAAAGCAGAATTACCCCACTGTTGCGCAAGCAGATTACTTCTGTTCTCGACTTCCCTTAGAGTGAGCCCCCATTGTTGCCGAGCGGCCCGAAGGTGAGTGCCTGTTGCGTCCAAAAGTAGCCCCCCAATGCAACGCCGAGACACGCTTCACGATTGGATATTGCTTGATGTCTGTAAGTAACTGACACTAGGGACTGTGATAGATGGAGGTGCGCACCTAGTAGGTCACCGCGTTAGTTACTATGGGAGCGGATCACGAATATAACTCCTAGGGACCGTCAACACTTATAACACTAGTCGGCATATACGGTAGCGACTCGTAGGGCGTGTTCGGAATTTGGAACGTGGTTACGGGTCTAAGAAGTTCGTACTGCGGAGGACTGGTAATGGGACGAATAAATAACATCGAAGGTGTTCCGAAATGCGAAATAGTTGTACGTTTGAGCTTGACTAATTATCAAAGTCAGGTAATGTATCTTCATTTGCCATCCTACCAATATCATAGGTACTCGATTCAATGAACGTAGCACCTCGCTCTTGCAGCAAACAAGATCAGGCGTCGCAAAGGTCCGAAGGAGGCAACATGAAATTCAATTCCAGCTGCGACTGCAAAAGAGGCGCGGATTGTCGCGAGATGCAAACGTCGTTTCGGGTTTCAGCGCTAGATCGTCAAGTGTCGAAAATGGTTTCCAAAGTAAGCAAGGTCGTGATGGCGCGATTGTTAGTCATTATTGTGAGTTGTTCCATCATGGTTTTGCCCACATTGTCCGGTGCTCAAGACGCGGCACCAAAAGCTACTCTGAATAATCAAGCTTTCGACGACGCCTTCAGCTTGCCCGGTACTACTGTATCTTTGTGGTCGAGTCAGGCCAAGGAATTCGGTACGGCAGACAGGAACATTGGAGCTTTCAATCATCCCGGAAGATTAGTTAAGCTGGCACCGAGTTCCTCCCAGCAGCCCCCGACAGATGCCGAATGTCGAGCCGCTCTTGGAGTCCCCTGCTACAGTCCTCAGGAGATCTGGGCGGCTTACGAGCTGGGCAACGTAATTCAAGCCGGTTATACTGGCGTGGGGCAAACAATCGTAATTATCGATTCGTACGGCAGTCCTACGATTGTTTCCGATCTAAACACGTTCGACATGGCGTACGGATTGCCCGATCCACCCTCCTTTCAGGTAATCGCCCCTTTAGGGACTGTCGCTTTTAACCCGAACAACCCTGTGCAGGTGGGGTGGGCGGGGGAATCAACGCTGGACGTGGAATGGGCACACGCAATGGCGCCAGGTGCCAACATCGTTTTGTTAACGAGCCCTGCCGCTGAGACACAGGGAGTTCCGGGCCTGCCCGATTTTCTAAAATTGGAGCAATACGCCCTCGATCATAATCTGGGAAAGATTATCTCGCAGAGTTGGGGAACACCGGAAAATGATCTATTCGCAAGTCAAGAAGGCATCGATGTATTGACTAAGTTCGAGAGTTTCTTCGCTAGCGCCATCAAGGCAAACGTGACTTTGTTGGCAGCTACCGGTGACACGGGGAGCACTGGATACGAATTGGACGGTGTCAATTTGTATCCCATGCGCGTAGTGAACTACCCAGCTTCCTCGCCCTTAGTCACCGCTGTCGGTGGCACCAGCCTTTACGCCACGACAGAAGGTCAATACCTCAATGAAACTGTCTGGAACAGTTTGTTTGGCGAAGGAGGCGGAGGGGTCAGCCAGTATTTTTTCGAGCCGTCCTATCAGCAACTGACTTTGCCGCAGAGCGATCAGCTATTGCTGAACGGATTCCGCGGTCTACCGGATCTTTCGTATAACGCTGACTGCAACACTCCCATCCTTATTTACCAGAGCTACATCTCGCCCAGCGGTTTCTACACGGCCTGTGGGACGAGCCAAGGCCCGCCTCAATGGGCGGGAATCATTGCGGACGCGAACCAGTTGGCAGGTTTCCCCTTAGGATTTCTGAACGAAAAACTTTATCAACTGGGCGGGAGTGGAAGACTGTCCGATGCTCTGCATGATGTGATCCTAAGCGACAATTCGGTTGGCTTCACCGTGCCTGGTTACTTTGCGACCCCGGGTTGGGATCCAGCCAGCGGATGGGGAACGCCACGCGCAGGGAAACTTCTGCCGTTGCTGGTGAAAGGCCGGTAAAGAACTGACTGCGAGTGAAGGATTGCCAGTTGATAGCAATCAGCGGAAAGCAAACTCGCTGTCGCAACGCATTTCAACATGAAATTTACTTGGGCCTAGATTTCACTAGCGTTTAGTAGAGGCCGAGAGGCCGGAATCTGATTCGGGGCGGCGGGGTCTCCCGAACGTTTGTTTTCGTCTATTTTCACCCTTGGATTCTTCCCCCCGAGACTCCAGGATTTACATCGGTGCCATGGCAGCTGCCCGTGCGGGGTCTCGCAGGACGGTGTAACTTTCAAGGGTTGCGCCACAACTACGAAAATACTCGATCCAGAAAATTCGGAGGCTATTGCCAATAGGACAGTGACTTGGCCGCGCCGTCGACTCCCAGAATTCGAATGTGAACGTCGCTAAGATTCGATATGCCGAAATTGGTTCTTTTACCGCTTGTTCGTTCAAAACTCGGCACCGTCGTGGAAGACTCCAGATCCAGCTCCCGCGTCTGCTGAAGCATGTCGGAAAAGATTACCAGCACTTTTTCGCTGGCCTTAGCTTGTTGGTCGAATATGTCATGGGCGAGCATCAGAGCGCCAAGGATGGCGGTTTGTCGGAAGGCCGGTGTTAGCTTCGCGCTTGCGAGCTTTCCATGCCCTTACGAGTTCAAGCTGTGCGGACTTCAAGCGTTCCCCGAAATATCCTGCGTCGCCCGGAATTGTCGCCGCGAGCAGGATGTCGGGTTGCGCGAAACTTTTATCCGTGATGCCGATGATTGCTACTCGCGAGTCTGCAGGAACCTCTGCGAGCAATTTCGTGACGACATCCACGTTCTTTTGGAGCTCAGTTTTCTAGTCCGGCCCGACGACAGCAATCGACTGTGAGAGATCAAGAGCGATGACGGGCGTTGTGTGGTCTGTGCTGCCGCGTGTCTGTGAGTGGCGATGACGATTGCGAGAACGGCAACGAGAAGCTTCGTCATGGCGCTGCGGACGGCATGCGTGAGCATGGCGTGATAGAAATTTCGCGAGAAGCGGGCCGAGAAGACCCGCGCTTTGTTCTGGAGCATGGTAATTTCGTAGCTGATAGCCACCATTCTCAGGAGCACTTCTTCTTGGCGGTTCGCAAGCTTCTGTCAGTTTTCCGAGGAGTCCGAGCCCGTGCGCCAGAACGAGCGGGTGCGCATACAGTGGTTAACCTGATGGATCATGGAGAGTTGCCATATGAGCGATCGAAGTTGGAAACCCACGTCGGCGACTTGGTGTTTTCCTTTGAGACTTGATCGTGTACATGTTGGTTCGTTCAGCACGCGATTGGCACTGCAAAATCTAATCACGCTGATTTGATAGTGTCTTTTGGACGACGATGATACCTACGGATGCTTTGTCGGAAGCTAGTGCAAAGCTTTGCCTGGAAAATCAATTTGAATTTCTCGTCGGAAATCCTGCTGGAAAATCAGCGATGCAGACACCGTCTACAATTTCGACACCATCGATGTAGACGGAAAACCAGAAGTGCAGTTTAAGTGCTTGAAAAGATTGGTCGGGGAGAGAGGATTTGAACCTCCGACCCCCTGGTCCCGAACTTGGGGGTAAAGAGCCAATTTCGTTGCTACTCAATCATTTGAGTGGTGCTTCAACCGTCTGATTCTTGCTCAATCACGCCAGTTTTGGCGTAATGTAAACCCTCAATTGCAACCTTAGCCAAAGGGGCAATGATCGGTGGGCAACTGAGCTAGGCTCCCAAGCATAGCGCTCCCGTCATGCATCCTGATCGCGGCAACCAGTTTCTGCGGGCCGCCGCGAATAGCCTTTCGAGACTCAGACTGTCGTGAGATCGAACGAAAAGCGCTTCAGCTTGTTGAATGGTGTAACCATTGGGAGCCGCTTGTGCTTCTGAAGTTGCCCAATCACGATCCCTGCCGACACCTGCCATTTCTCCGCAAATGCCAATATTCTGTTTTTTGGCAACGGGCGTTCGCGCATCAGGGGAATGAGCGCATGGCGTGGGATGAGAAGATTCGAGGCAAATGCGTTCGCCTCATCCTCTTGCTCTTCTCCTCCCGGTTCCGTGCCCTCTAGAAACCCGTCTTTCTTACCATGCAAGAGGATGTGAGCGCATTCATGAAAGAAAGTGAACCAAAAGTGGTCATCAGACTTGTAACGACAGCTCAATTGAATGAGCGCCTTATCTGGCGTTAGCCAACGTGCGGCACCGCTGACATGCGTGTGGCGAAGCTCCGAGGTAAAGCATACGGCGACGCCACAATTCATACAGGCCTCTACAAGAGCATCCTTGATTTTCCTCAAATCATTCTCGCGGGTCAGTAAACGTAGTCTATCCAGTATCGTCCGGAACTGGTTGCGGTTGTATAGCGCGCACGAGATCTTCTCCGCCTCCAATTCTCCGAGACGCAACCAAGTACACATAGCAAGATCATCAGGGTCGAAGGCCGGAGATTTCCGAAACGCAGCGAGGGTGGACGACGCTGGAAGCGCTGCGGGATTATCGATGCCAAAGAATTCCAGACAACGGCGGGTGAGTTCCGTCTTGCTGTTAGTTTCCGGAAGCTTCCCGCGCTGGCGCAGTTCCGATATTGGCACCCGTTCCACCCATTTAGAGAAAGCACTCAGCCGCGATTCATCTCGCTGTTCGGCCAGCTGCAACTGATATGCGGCTTCAAGACTGTTCCAAATCGAGGCTGGCACCCCCAATGCACGCTCTAGTTGAAGCGCCGTTTCCGGGGTGATGGATGCTTTTCCCTTAACGATCTCGTTGATTGTCTTTTGTGGGCGTCCGATCCGAGTTGCCAACTCAGCTTGTGACATGCCCTTTTCTACAAGCACAGTGGCGAGCTGCTCGCCAGGAGGAACTGCGTAATCGGGAGCGAACTTGGTTGACTGATCAAAGGCCATAGCCATTCACCTCCAGAATAATGAGGTGCTCTACGTTTCTGCATGCGAGCTTCCCGCTGGGCAAGTATGGGATCGGATCGTGATCTGGCTGGAGAAGGATGAGGCAGCCCGTTCGGGCTCTAACCGAAAACCGCCCGCGACCGTCAACGCGCATCGGAGATTCCAAGACACCCGGAAACCTAGCCAGTAACGCCAGATTTGGAACTGCTGCGAGCAGACATAGGCGTCTCCGGATTTCGGTCGCGATGAGTTGCCCCCATTTCCTTTCAAGCGCCGTCTGATGGTTGCAAACGGCAGCGAGCGCGGGAGTTTGAAAACGCAGCCGCATCATAGCACACGTGTCATTCACCCATAGGGTAAAAGAAACCCATTGACAAAGCTACTCAATTTAATTAACCCTAGGGGTGTATAAGACTGTAACTCGCTGCGGGTTGGGCGGGAACGTCGAAGGGATGCAGCATCAGTAAAAAAGGAGAACCTTATGAGCGGAAATGAAGAACACGGCAGTCACCCGACTTTAGAAAAAATCGACGTTCACGTCGAACTCGTGCGGTACGGACTGCCTGTGGAAACAGTAGCCATTGGATTTGAAGGATTGGTGAACCGTCCGGAACTGGCCCAAAAGATTGCGGCAATCTTGGAGCTTGAGGCAGAAGAGATTTTGACGGAGTTGTCGAAGCCCGAGTGTTTCCATCCGGAGCGTCATCACGGCAGGCTAGAACTCGTTTGCATCGACCTTCACTTCGAAACGGAGTCTGCCAAGCATCACTTCCTTTCGGCTGCGAAATGGGAACGCGTTCACCGTTGGGGCTGCAAGAAGTTCAAGATCGCCACCGACGCTTGCGCAAATCTGGAATTGCACAGCGGTAGTCCCGAAGGTCCTGCGCTGAACGAATCTAAGCCCATCGGAAAGCACGAGGGTTGCATGCAGGTGTGGCTGGTAAAGCCTGGGCCGGAGAAGAATGGCTGATGGCTGACTTGAATGCCGACCTCACTTCGACCGAATACCTTCATGGAGTCGAACAGGGATTTTGGGGGATACCGGAGCGTATTGGAGATTTAGTCTACATAACTCTTAACGCTCCGGACGGCAGGTCGTTTCTCGCCCAGTTCGATTGCTCATCCTATTGGGAACAGCCGATCCGGTGTTTGTTCGTTAGTCCGGAGACTAGGAAGGTGGATCTCTCATTCTGGCCTGACGGGAATACTTACTTCGAACAGTGGATCAAATTCAAGACAACCCCTCCAAACCTCCCTTTCATTTGCTGGGACCAGGATCGGGGAGGAATGGACATCGGGGGACACAAAGACTGGCAATCGTTGAAAAAATGGCAAAGCGAAAGAAACCAAATCGTCGCCTATTTGAATTTTCTAAGAAGGATGTTGCACGTCGAATCCAACGGTTACCTCCGCAAGAAGTCGAGCACGACAGCCTGCAGATAAGCCGAGAACTGCTCGACAGGACACTTGGTGGCTTACGTGAGCGGAGTGGTGGCTGGCGTGAGAGCGGTGCGATTTGGATCGGGGACCTCAAAGACTCCGAATCCAGAGTTCGAGACGTGTTGTTATTTCACGACCTCTGTGACGACAAAGGCCGCTCTTTGTCGTTGGAGCTCTCAGAAGAGGCCAAGTTTGCCCTATATAAAGAACTTGCAAAGCGCGGGCAAAAACTTGTTGGCATGATCCACACACATCCAGAGGACTGGGTGGATCTCAGTGGTATCGACAAGGCGAACCAACTATGTTCTCGCATTGGCTTTTGGTCGTTAGTGCTGCCCTACTACGGGGAACGAGGGTGGGCAATTGAATCGATCGGTGTGCATATCCGGGTTGATTCGGGATGGCATTGGTTTAGCAAGGAAGAATCCTTGAAACGGATCATTGTGAAATGACAATTGAGCCTCAAAACGATCGAATCGTAAATGGCTTGCTCAAAGCCGATATCGGTTTGCAGACACCAGAGCAAGTGCAGGCAAGGCTCTCTCAGAATGTATTGATAAAAGTCGATCCTTCGAGGTCGCGAACCGAAGATCTTTGGCCGTGTGTATGGTTCCTTGCCTCGATCCTAGAGCGACAGTTCTTCGGAAGCGTCTTCATTAATGCGGGCCTAACTTCGCCGCTGCCATCTCCCGCTGATCTCGGTCCCCGTTGCGTTTTCGTGGACTCTGGTTTTGTCCATAGTGGCCTCGTGGTCGGTATCGGAGCGACAGTCGAAGGTGAGGACACGATCTGGGGCGATGCGAAAGGCTCCAACATCGCTTATCAGAGCCTTGTGAATGGCCCTGAACGCGCTTCCCCGGTGTCTTGCTGTTCGCTGGCAGGCTACCTCGGATTCGCAGCACTCGCACATGCGGCGGGTATACCGTCCTTTCACCACGCGTGGACGCAGAAGTCGCTCGTGTTGCCCCTGGTCAATATGCCAGCATCAATCCCACGGGAAATTGGCATCTTGGGAGTTGGACAGATTGGGCAAGCATTTCTGTCTCTCGCCTTCTTCTTGGCTGCTCAACAGCCGATGGAGGTCCATCTCGTGGATGACGACATCTTCGAAATAACGAACTATCGGGCGCAATTGCTCGTCGGCGAAAATTCTGAACCCTGGGTCGACAAGCCAAAGGTCGATTTTCTCGCCGGGATATGCAAGGGGTGGGGTTGGGACGTGACGAAAGAAAAGACGCGCATTACGTGGGGTTGGAAGAACCCATTGGGCGCTCACTCTGTGGCTTTTCTGGGATTCGACAATATGGAAGCCAGGAGAGTCGGCGTGGAAGCAGGTTTCGCGTGGCTCGTGGAATGTGGCGTCGGGACTGATTTTTCGAAGCCACGCGTCTCTTGGCATTCGTTGCCCCCGGATCGACGCGTCGCAAAAGAGTTGTTTGTTGAGTCCGATGCAGCGCTAGCGATTACGTCATTAGACTCGGATTTTGTCCGGCGACTCGATGACACTCCCGGCGGCTGTGGTCGCGTCACATTCGAGAACATTCAAGCCGCCGCTCCCTGTTTGGGGGCGCTTGGTGCGGCATTCGCATGGGTGGAGATGCTCAATTATTCGGCAGGCAAACTGAAGATCATTTCTGGCGGGGCTTATGCTTGGAGCCCATTGCAGCCGATCCAACGAGATATCATTACTTTCAATTAAGAGAAACCACCCGAAGGCCGAAAGCACAAGGGTACGGATTGCTTCCAGGTGAATGTCGCGCATTCTAAATCACGCAAAATTAGCGCGCACTCGCGGCAATCCGCACGGGAGTAAGGCGAGCTGACTAGTCCAAGATGGCACGTGTGTCCCGAATCGTTTCCGTGCACCTTCGCGGCATACGTCTCTGCGTCTGTTATGGCAAAGACTTAGGAGTCATCGGATGCGCGGCTTACGGGAGACTGTAGAAAATTCTTGGTATATTTCTGCGTTTGATGTCTATGGAGCCCGGACAAGAACCCACAGCACACAACAAAGGTGAGGTAGGGGATGGCCTTTCGGAAATCAAAGGTGCTCCAGGGTGCATGTATGCCCGGCAATACCTGTCGGCTGAAGTGATATGCCAAGACGAGCAGGGCGACCGCCGTGCCGAATGCAAACTGAATCTTTAGATGGTCCAGCAGCTTCGGTGGTCTTCGCTCAGCGAAATATGGGTGTATGTTGGCCGTATCAGTGGCTTCAAGAAATTGCCGCTCGATATTGCTGATGATTGCCAGGTTTCGGTTGTACCAGTAACCCGCGTCGATCGTATGTGCCACCTGCCAAGCTGCGACTAAGACAACAACTGTGACAGCCCAATCCAAAGACAAGAGTTTCTTTTCGACCAGCGCAGACACGGCAAACGCTCCCCCAAGCACACCTACCGATTGCCAGACAACCATGATGTGGCGCTCGATGTTATCCCACATCTGCTTGTACATTGCGAGCAGGAACGTCTCACGTTTTGAAAGATCAGACATTGGTCTCAGGGATAAATCATTTGGTACGCCCTACCAAAACCCATTGCCGCATTGCAATTCCAACGCAAGTCGCAAGCATTACAAGTAGCAAGCTGCGGCGCAACATTTGGATTCGGCCAATTCCTCGAGTTTCTGCAGACTTCGATTTGCTGAACTGTTTGGCCGAATGACTGGAGTGCCTGCTGCACAGACGCTGGATCAAGATTGACTTCTAGCAAAGCATTCACGGGACGAGTAGTTGGGGCAACGTTGCCTGCCAATTCATTCAGGAAGTACAAGACCGCTTTTGACGGCGTATTACCTGTTTTCTGACGATACAAATCGGCATACACCTGCATCTGGAATACGTAACGTTGATAATCCGGATCTCCGACTGATGGCCGACTCGCACCTTTGTAATCCCAAATTTCAACAGAATTGGCTCCGCCAACGTTGGATGTCAAGAGGACATCGACATTGCCGTGCAAGATGTATTGGCCTTGATCAGCTTGAAGGCGGCATTCCGTATCAATGATTCGGGGATATAGCGTTGGGCCTTCTAGTGAGTTGAACCGCTTCAAAATGGTCTTAGCCTGATCTCGCACGCTTTCGACCGCTCGAATTCGGCGTGCGATCAAAGCATTTTCAACTTCAGTAAAGTAGTTGTCGATATCGGAATCAGTGGGCAAAGTACCGGGCGGCACCCCCAGTTCACCTCGATAGTGAGCGTGGGCGCGATCAAGTACCTGATGAATTATGGTTCCGTAAAACAACTGGACAACGAGAGCTGGTTCGTAGCGCCGGACTGCAAAAGCGCCATACTGGAGCGAACACTGCTGGTAAGCCAAAATGTCGGCAGTCACGCTGTATCGCCGTCGACTCTGTGCTGGCGGGTTGAACGCTAGCTGAAGAGATTGGAAGTTTTGCCACATATTTGCCTCTATAACCTCGGAATATTCTGTCGGACCCAAGCACCGCCTTGATTTCCAAATGAGGCTGTCTGTGCCCCGGTCTTGCGAAGCTGACCATCTGTGGCTACCAAAACCAGGGCGAATTTGGCTCGTGAGAACGCTACGAAGTGTTGCCGAATGTCGTCGTGCCACTGCGCAGCGGGAATCGGATGCACGATGGCCGGAGGGTTTGTTCGGAAAGGTCTCAAATCCTCTTCGAGTCGATGGGAGTTGCTAGACCAAAGGCCTCCTCCGAGATTACCAACAAAGACGAAATCGAACTCTAGTCCCTTAGCCTGGTGGACGGTCATAATGGGAAAGTAACCCGCGGGACAGACTACTTCTTCATCTTCGTCATCATCTAGGCCCTTCTTTTCAAGATAACCGCACAACCCGTAGTAGAAGCTGCTGTGCCACCATCCTTGCAGTCGGCCAGCATTTGTATCGTCAGTCCACAGTTGACGACCATATTGCGAGCAGAACGACTCGAAGAGTCTCGTGAGCTTGCTAAGCCGCAAGTCCATCTCAGGATTAGCTTGATAGCCGACGAACGGTTGGTGGGCCAAGATGCGGTAGAGGATCGTTGGCATCGCTGTCGTGATGCGGACGCTAGTTCCCTTGTTTGCGATCGCCTGTGCTCCTTGTGCAACGTAATTACTTAGCGCGAGGTTAGTGGAAGCGATGGCGTCGTATTCCGCAACCCAGTTCTGCACGAGTTGTTGGATCGAGACAGATAAGAGCGTTCCGATCTGGGTGAGTTGGGGGTCAATGATTCTGATGAAGGCTCCGAGACATTGGGCAATCTCGGGTTGCTCCAAGTAGTCCTTAGAACGCGGATTATAGATGGGAATGTTGAGCGCCTGAAGTGCTGATACGTATGGTCCGGCGAAATGCGGAGAATTTTTTGCGCTCCGAAGTAGCAAGACACATTGCGAATAATCTTGGATGATTCCGTTGGTTCTGAGACCACTGACGAGGGCTGCCATTCCAGCCGCGCAGGTGGGTACTCTTCCGCTCCGGATCAGTCCGACGGCGGGATGGGTGCCCGTTCTGCCAAGTGAAGAATTGAGAGGGGGTTTGCCGGCGATGCGGACATTCGCCGCCGCCATCTGTGGGAACGATGTGATGTACGTATTGCACCACTGAACAATGTCTTCGTCGGACCGATGATTGTCGGCCAAATAGATGATTGTGGGATTCACGGTCCAGCGAGTCTGGCACGCTGATGAGAAACCGACCATGCACTCAACAGTGCCACCACGGAACCGATATAGAGCTTGATCGTCGTCTCCGACAACTGTGATGTTGTGAGGTGGCGCGTCAGTGAGTCGTAGATAAATCGATTCTTGAATCGGGTTCGTATCCTGATACTCGTCTACCAGTACATGCGTCAAGGGAAGCCGAACGCTTGATCCGTCGCCATTCAGGAATAAATTACCTTGAGCCGTGTCGAGGAAGTCGCGGAAGTATCTCAGAAGCCGAGAAAAGTCACAGGCGGATGTGTTGGCGAGAGCTTGCTCATAGATACCGTCAGCCTGAAGAAGAGCGGTCCAGGCGGCGCCTCCTTGCTGCAGCAGATTCACACTAATCTGATCTTCGATCAGACGGTTGAACATTTGTTGCAACGCCAGAGCCCAGTCCCACCTACTGAGCGCGTATTGCGGCTTGTTTCCGAAGAGATAATTAAACTGTCCGAAGAGCGTTGGTTGGATTTGTTGGACTGCGCTGACAACGGATTTGTGGACCAGCAAGGCGCTGGTGATTTCGTCAAGTAAACGGAGATTCTGATAGGCGGTGTAGCGGTATTCCTGCAAGATGTCATTGCAGAGGCCATGGAGAGTGCCAATACGGAGATCTGAGGGGTCGATACTGGCCAACTGCGGGTACAGCGCCGCCAAGAAGAGAAAGGCTTCCGAAAGGCGGTCCTGCAAATTCTTGGCGGCCTTCTCAGTGAAGGTCGTTAGCATGACCGAACCGGGGGCAATGCTGTCACAGCACAAGAACTTCAGGCATCGTGCGACCAAAACTTCCGTTTTTCCAGTCCCCGGACCAGCGGCTATTAGTAGCGGACCATTACCGTAGCTGATGGCTTGTGTCTGCGTGGCATCCAGAGGAAAACCATTCTTCGCTTCGATGCCCGCGATGAGCTCGGGTTCAGTAATGGGCATGTAATTCAGTTTTCAATTCGCTTTAGGGAAGAAAAAAGTTGCAAGGTGTTGTGGGCTCCACGACGTTTGTTGCGGTTTAGTCCTCTAAAGATCAGAGCGTTAATACCGATCTCGCGACAAACATTACAGTTGCAGTCCTCCCAGGGTCTATCTTCCAGAGTTCGGCGATAGATTTTCTTCAGGTGGTCCCGGTCATCGGCATCGGTTGAAAGAAGCCGATCATAGCGCAGCACAGTCCGCAGACACTCTTCTATGTCAATCTTTCCAAGTGAAAAGCTTCGCAAAGAGTCGAGCGCTGCTCTCTCCATGTCTTGAATTCTCGGCAGTGACTTACCACTATTCCGGAGCCTTACCATCGTCCGCGCGTCACTAGTGAGCGGTACTCGAATCGCGCCATACCACTGGCCGTTTGAGGCCAGGTAGTTCTGATCCGACCGAAGCCAAGCTTTCCTGAAATACGTTGCGCTGTCAAAACTCCTGATTCCAGACAACCTGAACTGCTGTTGTAGTTCTGGCCTAAAGATTCCAAGTAGGTGTATCCATGGGTCCCAGTTGAGTTTCTTCAATTCACGTTGTACTGCACCCAAGATTCCGATGACTTCGCTGTCACTACGCGGTACTAAGCCGCCAAGAGCGATGAAGCCGTACCCCATGTCGCGATATTCACATAACTGTCGTGCATATCCGCTGGGATGGATTCCCTGAACGACCCCAACCGGAATGAAGTTGGCATGCATAGCCCCATGCAGCCGGATGAACTCTTCAGCGTTATCACGAGTCAGCTTGACGCGGCGGGCACGCTCATAGTCCGATAGGGCCCTTTTTCCGTCGGGGCCACCGACTTCAGCGAGAGGAATGTGGTCCACACTGGCGCCCAAATCGAAGTCGTAGAGATCGTAAAGCGCGACAGCTTGCCTTATTGAGATTGTTGGCTCGCGCTCCGCCGAATACGAAAAGGCACCGCAGTCTCCAAAAGCCCACTGGTCTGCGGCCAATCCAAAATGCTTCCGCAACGATTTTGGCGCGAGTGATTTCTCGTCGGCAATGTCGACGCGGCGAAGCAGCCCTTTAGTACCTACGTGTTGGGCTAAGCTCACGAGGATTCCATCGCAAATTCTCGCCGGCTTCATTAGTTCCGAACAATGTTCCTCGCGCCTTCCTTTACGCGACGTTGTGGAGAAACGGTCCGTCTTGAAGTCGAAATCAAGATCCAGGAAATCATCCCAATCCGGCAAAAAATAGAGCGGGCGCCCCAGACGAGGGAAATTGATCGAAGCAGGCCGAGCGGTTTTATGGAAAGACTGAAGAACATTGCTCAGATAATGCAATTTGAGACCAATTGGACCATCGGCGAAGTTTATTGTTATTCCGCTGTGGTCTCGACTGTTCGCGTTCAGGGAACGCACATAGTCCTTACCCATTATGACGTCGACGCGTTCGTGCCCAGGTAGTATTCGCCTAAAAGTCGCCTGCACCTCGTTCGACAGTGCGTCTGCCCGTTCTTTCGTCATCCGCTCGTCATAGGTGCTTATGTGTGAAAGACCTCCAATCAGTCCATATTTCGCTGAAAGCACTGCGAGCGAAAGCGGACTCGGCCACCTGTTGGTCCTTAGGTAGGAACGGACAATTCTGAAAGCGGGGCCGTCGTACAGGTTGATCGCAGGTAGTTCTCCATCGACATTGAGCTTCGTCGCGGAGCAGCTCAATACCACGAGTCGTTTTGACGAGGGCTGAACAGATGACAGGTCCATTTGCGGCGATTGCTAATTCGTGCACGCATTATAACCGCGAAGAGACTCCTGTGAATAATGGTAGGGGGGCGTCAATTCCCAATTACGGAATTGATCAATGAGAGCCCCGGACCGTCTCCGTATTGGCCGCCTCATGCGGGAGGACTGATAATTGATAAACTTACTGGGTTTTCGGCGCTTACTGGCGGGCAACGGCCTTACTCAAGTGAATTCCGATGCGGGATCAATGGTACGGGGACAACCGAGACCTAGTTAAATGGGGTGTCTTGCTAGAACTTGCCCATCGCTATCGAGTCAAGCACATTCTGCAGGTTCTATATCAACGGCCAAGCACCTGGGAACGACTCGAAATTGATGGCGAGCAGGTTGAATTGCCCCCGGCAGTCCTTCAGCATTTTCGCAGGGCCACTTCGATAACGGCGCTGGAATGCGCGGCTCAAGTGGAGGTCATTTCGGAGCCTTTTGGTGATCGAGATGCGTACCTCCAAATCGTACTTCAGCGTATTCGACTCCGAGCGCAGCTTCCAGGAATTGTGTTCCTCGACCCGGACACAGGTCTTGAGCCGAGTTTCGCGCGGCTTGAGCATGTGGTCGGTTCGGAGCTATTGAAGATCTGGGAGACACTATCCTCCGGTGATCTCCTGGTCTTGTATCAGCACCAAACAAATCGCAACGGCGGTCCTTGGATCGAACAGAAGAAAGCGCAGTTCGCGCGAGCACTAGGCGTTCCAGAAGGCATGGCCAAGCTCGCGCGAGCGGCAGGAATCGCGCGAGACGTGGCCTTCTTCTTCATTGAGAAAGTGGCAACTGAACTATAGGTGTCGGTTGTATTCTGTGATTGAATCACTCACCTTGTGCTTGCCAGCTTAGTCTGACGCTGTTTTGAAGCTGTTCCTGCCGTGCTTTCACGAAAGGCGCTCTTGGCGTCGGTCGTGGCCGGAATCCTTCTGCCTTGATATCTGTCAAGAAAATGAATCATGGGCAAGGGAAGCATCACGAGATTTCCAGTCTCGAATTATTTCTGGCGCGTGCGTGCCTTATGGCCCAGGGGAGCACGAGGGGCGCGGCCAGAGCGCCCCTCGAAAATTTTGGGCAAAAGAAATGCCCGGACTGTGCCGGGCATGTTGAGAATCCTCTGTAGCTGTAGTCTTAGGTATCGCCTTTCTGCTGTCTGACGAAGGCTTCGAGGAAGCCCTGCGCTTTCAGGTTGGCGTCCCAAGTTCGAGCGAAGGCGATGTGCTCCCGCTTTAGCTTGGCATTCAGGAGAGTTTTCCCATCCTCCGTAAAGGCGGAATACTGCTCGATGCCCGCATAGTCATTTCGCCAGTAGTAAGGCACCAGATTCATTTGTTCGCCGGACTCCTCGGCCTCGAATACCATTTCGGGATCGCGCATTAGATCGCCGTTCTGTTCTCCGTAGTGGGCCACGGAGATTGCCGGCAGACCGTTCGGTCCACGTTCCTGCGTGTCCTCAATGACCAGAGTCATCCACGGTTCATTTTCAATTCTGATGTGAAATCCAGCTTGCAGAGGGGCGGCAAGTTCCAAGATCGTGGCAACGGTTTTCATTGCTGCACCTCCGCAATCGCTGTGGTACTTCCCGCCTCCTTGGGGCTGATGGCCCCAAGGATGACGGTGGAAGTGCGCTGTACTACTTCCAAACTCTCTTTCAGCAAGTTCGCGTCGCCGTGGTAAAGCTGGATGTAGTCACTGGAACCTGTTCCGGTCTCAAGTCCCAGAGCATGACAGACCACAAAGGCCACGGCTTCGGCTTCGGTTTCCCGCACCGTCTTGGTTGTCAAAGTGCGGCGCTCGGCTCGGTGCAACATCTCATGTGCCAGTTCGTGCACAAACGTTGCCAGTGTTTCGGATGGCTCCATGTTCGGCAGGATGCGAATCAGACCGCCGTAAGACATGCCCCTCGCGGGTGCAATCTTGTCTGAGTATTCCAGCTTGATTCCCTGGCCAGTCGTAAACTCGGCTAACTTGTCCAGTTTGTCGCCGACTTCACCGGCAAAGGTGCTCCCGAGTTCCGGCAGTTCTGCGCCTTCGGTCTGGCCAACATCGAACACATACACGGCGCGAAAACCGACTAAACGCGGTTGCGGTTTATCCGTTCTGGCGTCGGCCTGCTGGCTTTGATCGGCTTCGGCGTTGCGCCTGTAGCCAATCATCGGGGCAAAGATCATGATTCCCTTTTCCCCGCGTCTCACTCTCCGGCCCAACTCATTCCATGAGCGAATACCCGCAACTCTGGTAGCCGTCGGGCGCTGGCTGGCAATCAAGAGAATGTTCTGGAAACTGTAGTTGTGAAACTGCGACATGGCCGTAAGGTAGGCAGAGAGTGCTTCACTGTGTCCGGACTCCAGAGCCTTCACCAGTGCATCAATGCTGGCCTTAACGAGTTCCTGATTGTTTTTTGTTTTGCTTGTGTCCTTCAATAACATTTTTAATCCCCTGTTCCGCCGGGTAGGCTGTTTTTGTCTTTCACTTGAGCGGCAGCGAGACAAAAACAGATACCGGTGGACACGGGGAAAAACGCAGCGCAGCAAAGGGTGGCAGGGCGCGAGCGTCGGCGCGGTGAGTGCCAAAATGCGGTTGGTTTTGTTTTGGCGCGAAAGCGGCGCTTAGACCTCGTGACCGTCCGAGCCGTGGCCGAACGGCGCCCACCCGAGCGCAGCGAAGTGAAAGAAAGACGCGCAGCCAACCGACCCCGGTTTTTGACTTCAGTTAAGAGAAGAACTTGATTCAGCTTCGGGCACGAAATCGAGGCGAGCCCGAACGAGCGTCCGAGTCTTGGCCGAAGGGCGTCTATCGGTAAGAGGGTGAAGAGGAAAGATGACGCGAAGCCAGGACAAGGATTGCTCCTTAAAAGTGTGATCGCTTCTAGACGCGGTTTGACTGTATTCGTTAAATAACGAAATAGTTATTGCGTTTTTTCGTGCCATGAGGTTATTCTTAGCGGCAAACGTATGGCGAAGGCTTCACCATCGAAGGTTTCCCGGAAGAGAATGCGGCCACCTCGTCCCGAAACGGTAGGGGGTCTCGCTACCCTGCAGCCGGCAGCGCTCAGACCACTCAACTTCAAAGTGCCACAAGAATTTCATCGAGACTTCAAGACGTTTGCGGCTCAGCACAGCAAGAAGATGGTCGAAGTTCTCCAAGAAGCCTTTGCGCTTCTCAAGGAGAAGTATGGCCACTAGCGCGAAAGAGCCGAATCGCGAGAACGAAAGCAAAATTGCAATTGTCGTTCAGCAAGGGAAGGTGCTGGATTTTATTGATGGCAAGACCCAGCGTCTCGAAACGCCCGAAGAGTATGTTCGACAGGAGATCGCAAAGTCGCTCGTTCGAGAATACCGTTACGAAAAAATAGACATCGAAGTGGAATTTGTCGTTCGCGTTGGGTCCCGGAAACCTCGTGCCGATTTGGTGATCTTTCCACCAGGGAGTGCACATACGCAAGAGCAAGCACTCATCATCGTCGAGTGCAAAGCATCAACAGTGAAGTCGGCGGACAAGAAAGACGGTGTCGGGCAGCTCCAAAGCTACATGGCTGTTTGCCCCAACGTCACCTATGGTATGTGGACCAACGGTGTGGAGCGCTTTTGCTATCGGCGTGTGGTCAGAGCCGGCAAGGTCAGTGTTGAGGAGGTTCCCGATCTTCCTGGATTCGGGCGGGGCGATGAAGAAGAAGATCGACTGCGCTTCGACCAACTCAAGCCTGCGACATCCGACGCGCTCCTGTTCGCCTTCCGGCGGTGTCATAACTACATTGCAGGAAACCAAGGACTTCAAAAACCCCAGGCGTTTTGGGAATTGCTCAAGCTGATATTCTGCAAGATCCACGATGAGCGTCAGAGCGACGAGGTACAGTTCTTCGCTACCGCCAACGAACGCCACGGCGTCAACGGGCCTCTGAAGGTCCAAAAACGGATCGAAGCGCTTTTTACGCAGGTCAAGAACGACTATCCAACTATTTTCAAAAAATCAGAAAGTATCGAACTCAAGCCGGTAGTGCTGGCCTATCTCGTGACTCAGCTTCAGATGTACTCGCTGCTGGAAAGCGACATCGACGTGAAGGGTCGTGCGTACGAGGAAATCGTAGGCTCAAATTTGCGAGGTGATCGAGGAGAGTTCTTTACGCCGCGCAACATTTGCCGCATGGCGGTTGAAATGCTAGATCCTACGGAGAAGCAACTGATTCTAGATCCAGCGTGCGGCACGGGCGGGTTTCTTATTACAGCCATGAATCATGTGATCGAAAAAATCCGGGCCGCGGAATTGGCGAAATGGGGCAATAACGTCAGTCGAGCAGAAGAAGCGGTCAAGGCCAGGATCAGGAAGTTTGCGGAGCACTCGATCGTCGGTATGGACTTTAACCCCGAACTGGTGAAGGCGTCGAAGATGAATATGGTGATGAATAACGACGGTGCGGGAGGTCTCTTTCAGGCGAATTCGCTCGAAGCTCCGGCAACCTGGGAGCCTGATCTCGTTGAACGCAACATCGTCGGTCGGGTGGACATCCTGTTCACGAATCCCCCTTTCGGGTCAAAGATTCCAGTGAGCGACCCAAGCATCCTCGAAAAGTACGACCTCGGTCACGCTTGGAACTACGATAAGTTGACCGACCGATGGCAAATGACTCCCGCAGTTCAGAAATCGCAACCGCCCGAAATTCTGTTCATCGAACGTTGCGTTAAATTCCTGAAGCCGGGCACAGGTCGCGCGGCGATTGTTCTGCCTGATGGGATTCTCGGATCGCCGGGTCTGGGATATGTCCGTGAGTGGATTCTCGCTAATACACGAATCCTAGCCAGTATCGACCTGCACCCCGACACGTTTCAGCCGGATGTGAGTATCCAGACGAGTGTCCTTATTCTTGAGCGAAAGGCGAACAATGTCATCGCTCTTGAAACGGCGGCAGGCAAGATCAACGACTATGCCGTCTTTATGGCGGTTGCGCAACACGTTGGGCACGACAAGCGCGGCAATAAAACTTACGTTCGTGATCGTAAAGGCAACGAGGTAATTGAAGAGATCGATGAAATGGTGAAAGAGTGGAGAGACGGCAAGCCAACGTATGAGCGCCAAACCTCACGGCGAAAAGTGGCTGATGATAACACCATTCAAATTGCTCAGGAGTTTCGCCGATGGCTCTCCGAGCAAGATTAGTCGCCCCGCCGCCTCTACCTAAAGTGGTCTGGCCGTGGCATACCGCAAAATTCGGAAGTATCCCCGTGACCGCCATCGTCGGCGGAGATCGAAGAATGGAGGGGGAAACCTATCTTTCATCTGGTTACGGACTTCGCGTTGCTATTGAGTCAAAATCCAATGGTTGGGTCAGATTCGGCACACTGGCAACAGTTGAACAACCAGGACGACTGAAGGGCATTCTCGTCGCACCGGAGTACGGGAAACCGTTTTTGACCGCCACTCAAGTCTTCGATGTGCGGCCCATCCCACGCAAGTTCCTCGCACTCGAAAAGATGGATGGCGCGAAGGCATGTTTTGTCGATGACGGTACGGTACTCGTTACTCGCTCCGGTTCGGTGGGCAGGCCGACGCTGGCGTACAGTGTGCATCGTGGCGTCGTCATTTCTGATGACCTGTTGAGAATTAAGCCAACTGAAAAGAAGAACCTTGGCTGGATTTATGCATATCTTCTGGCCACTCAGACTCGCTCAATGACCAAGAGCGTGCACTATGGACACATCATTAAGCACCTTGAAACTTCCCACATTGAGGTACTACCGATACCAACAGTCGATGATGACATCGCTGCTGATTTTTCAAATCGCGTTTCTCGAATTCTCCACTTTCGGAACGAGAGTCATCGGTTGACCTTGGAGGCAGAATTGCGATTCGAGAAAGCACTCGGCACGGTTGTAGTGAACGATTGGGGGGAAAGCGGCTTTCGAGTGAAGGCTACGTCATTTTGCTCTGGCCGTCGGAGGCTTGACGCGTCATTGCACAACCCGGGAGCCGCTGCGGTTCGTCGTCACCTGGCGAAGGGCGGCAAAGGATTCACGAAATTCAGTGACGCAGGTTTTAATATCTGGGTTCCGGGCCGGTATAAGAGGATTCCTGCCGAAGATGGAGTGATCTATCGGGATAGCGCGGACTTGCTGGAAGTATCTCCCGATCTGACAAAGCGGTTCGCTGATTGCCGATTTGGAGACGAATTCAGGGGCCGAGTTAAGAATGGTTGGATCTTGATTCCTTGCTCTGGTCAGGTGTACGGAATCATCGGTACCGCCACTCTCGGTACTGACGCTCTTGACGACCAAGTTGTCTCAAACCACGTTGTGAGGGCCGCGCCAAGAAAGGATAGCGTTCCGGTCGGGTACGTCATGATTGCGCTTTCTCATCCAACGTTGGGTCGACCGCTGGTGAAAGCTCTGGCTTTTGGTTCAAGCGTCCCGGAACTCGATCCTGAGGACCTGGCTGCGCTCGAAATCGTGCGCTTAGAATCGAGAGAAGAATCCGCCATTGCAGAATTGGCGGAGGCTTCAGCGCAAGCCCGTGCGGCAGCAGACCTGCTGGAACGAGAGATCGCCGCTGATGCGGGAGAAATAATTGACAGATTCATCGCGTTGCCCGGCTAAGAGTATTGTCCCGGAATTGTAGAAAACGTGCCTACACTACAGCCCTAAATTACCTCGAAAGCCCATTATTCCAGTATGCCGACTGCTGCCAAATCTGCCGTTGGTTCAACGCCACGTCACGAGGTGGGTCCGCCATTTATGTCAAGTTTGTAGCAATAAAACTAGACATCTAAACCCCCACAATCCCGTCGCCAAATCTAGTTCAATGTTAGTTACTCTGGTGCACGCGGTCGTCATGGTGGTTCAGCGCGCACGGATTTATAGTACCAATCTGGGAAAGCACGCTAATCCGTATTGAGAGAAGGACCGCTCCTTGGACAGTGTCGAAAAGAGAATCTCCGACAAGGAGTTGGTATCACGGGTCCGCGCGGGCGATCAGGATGCCATGGGAGCACTATACGATCGTTATTCTCGGCTAGTGTATGCCGTGGGACTGAGGGTCTTGGGCGACAGCGCGGCAGCGGAGGACGTGCTGCAGGAAGTATTCATGCAACTGTGGCGCAATCCGACAAGATTTGATGCGAGTCGCGGGAGTCTTGGAGTATGGGTAGCGGTAATCGCACGAAATCGTGCGATTGATGCACTGCGCAAGCGTCGTTACGAATCGGATATTGAAGACATAGTCGTTTCCGTGGAGCCGGATCTCGCATCAGAGGCCGACAGGTCACGAGCAGCGAAGAACGTTCGTGATCTTCTCAACGGGATGCATCCGGCACAACGGCAGGCTGTTGAGATGGCATTCTTTGAAGGGCTGACGCACACGGAGATTGCCGCCAAAATAGGAGAACCACTCGGAACGATCAAAACCCGCATTCGTGCTGGCCTGCTAGCTTTGCGAAAGGCTTTGAAGCCATGAATGTACACAGCAGATTCGCCGAAGACCTCGCACTCTATGCCTTGGGAACGCTCGAAGGCAATGAGCAGGCCGAACTCGAAGAGCACTTAAAGGATTGTGGTGAGTGCCGGTATGAACTGGAGCAATTGCGTGGTGATGCGGCCTTGCTGGCGCTCTCGGCTTCAGGTTCAGCGCCTCCGGAGCGAGCACGCGGGCGGTTAATGAATGCTCTGACTCGTGAACCTCGAATCTCGCTTGAACAACCGAGCATGCGGCGCATTTCTTGGTGGTCTCAGATGGGCTGGGTGGCTGCTGCCGCTGCGGTTGTCATCGCCGCTATTGTGTGGAGAACGGATGCCGGCCTGAGCAGCCGGATGGCAACTTTACAGAAGGAATTCAACGAGCAGCAAACTGAGTTGCAGCGGGCGCAAGAGGTGACGGCAACGTTGACTGCTACTGATGCGGTGCGGGTCACGATCATACCGCCAAGGACGACACCTCAGCCGCAAGGTCGGGCTATCTATGTTCCCAGCCGATCGAGTTTGATTTTCCTCGCCAACAACATGCCGGCGCTGCCAGCGCAGCGGGCTTATGAGCTTTGGCTCATTCCAAGTAGCGGCTCTGCCATTCCCGCGGGAGTGTTCAAGCCGGATGCGCGTGGCAACGTTACGTTAGTGAACTTGCGCCTACCCCAGAGAGTGGGGACCGAGACGTTTGCGATTACTGTGGAACCGGAGACGGGATCACAGCTGCCGACTTCCAGACCGATTATGTTGGGGACTGGGGAGTAGGTAAAACGGATCATGCCTAAAGCGCACCGAGACGCGAAGTCTGCGTGGCAGTGGCTGGTCAAGAGTGGCGGCATAGAGCCTGACGGGCCGAAGTGGAGCGGTGTTGCAGAAATGTCAGGGATGCCATCGGCAACCCGCGTCCTCTCCCTAGCTTGGAGGGTGTCCGCGGCGCAATCCGGCATTGCTAATCCCAAATTGCTTGTTGTAGACGTATCAATAAAGGACGTTATCATTCAGAATCTTGGGTGTGTGCCTGATAGCGAGGTGAGATGTTTTCGCGAGAGGTGTCCGACCAACTCAAGTATTACGTCTATCGTTTAATCGACCCCCGTAATGGCGAAACGTTTTATGTCGGGAAAGGCACAGGCAACCGTGTCTTTGCGCATGTGAAAGGCGAGCTAGGCTCGGAAGCGGATGCCCTCACGGACAAACTCCAGCGCATTCGTGATATTCGTGTAGATGGCTTTGAGGTGGCGCACGTGATCCACAGGCACGGCGTCGATGAACAGATCGCCTTTGAGATTGAGGCTGCACTCATCGATGCATATCCGGAGGCAACCAACGCGGTTGGCGGGCGGGCCTCCGATGAACGCGGACTGATGCATGCGAACCAGATCATCGAACGGTACGAGGCGAAAGAGGCCGTTTTCGAACACAAGGCTATTCTCATCAATGTCAACCGTTCGGCAGCTGAAAAAGACAGTGTCTATGAGGCTGTCCGGTACGCGTGGAAACTCGACCCGAAGAAAGCAGCGAAGGCAGAAATCGTTCTGGCAGTATTGCAAGGACTTATCATCGGTGTCTTCGTCGCAGACAAATGGCTCGCCGCAACCCCCGAGAATTTCCCTGGCACTTCGACGGAACGACCGGGAAGATGGGGATTTGTCGGGCACGAAGCACCACAGGACATCGTGAAACTCTATTTGCGGCGAAGGCTGCCGGACTCGATGCGCAAGCGCGGGGCTGCCAATCCAGTCAAGTACGCATTGTAGATTTTTGGCCCGATTCCTAGGGACTGTCGAGTTCGTCGTCTTCTACCCAATCTCTAATTGTCTTGTGAATCCAAGAGCACGGGATACGGGGTCCGGCGACTGCCTTAATCCTCCGCGCTGCCGCTTGATCTGGGTTGACGATGATGACCTCAGCGGCCCCAGTCTCGGGATACCTACTATCGGCGTCCTTAATACGGCCGTGCAGTTGGTTGTGAAAGCCACAACGAAAAATAAATTGTGCGTGCAAATCGGATGCCGGCAGAGAATAGCCGAGGAACACTAGCCTCTTGGGTGTGCTTAGAACCTCCGTGCAGTTTTGCCAGAGACGCTTGAATATAGACGGCTTGAAGTCTTTGAAATAAGTGGGCGGGATGATTAACGGAGTGTATTGCTTTCCGGATTTTGATTTCACTCCACGCGGTGGCAGGAATGCGTGAACACAGTCGTCCTTATTCCTCCGATGGAATATCTCGACGCGCTTCAAGTCCGTGACGTACTCCAACTGCGTCCCTTCATACCAATTGAGGGAGCCATGGGGTTTGAGGAGAAGTGGGCCTTTCCCTAGCTCTTTAGAAAGACCGTAGCTTTTCGAGTCGAGTTCGCCGCCGAAGAGAAGCTGATCGAGAACCAAGTCCCAGTTGAACGACACTATCGCGGCTTTCTCAACCCGCATCTTCCTTACTATTTCAGACAACCAGGTGGTTTCAATGGCATCTTCGTAAATGTCATGGAACCAGGACTCAATGGTGGACAGCAATATCTTGCGTGACTCGCGCAGCTGATCCTTCGTGAATCGTCCCTCGGCGGGGCGGCTGGCGTCAAAGAGTTCAAGATTGACAGCCATTTCTGTGAGGAGCTGTTCGATGTCCGGAAAGCTCTTCTCTTTGCCCGATTTGAAGGCTGGATGATGAAATTCAATAATCTTTGTAAGCTGGCGTCGCGAACCGCTAGGTAAACTGTCCCATACATCCGTAAGAAGATCCTTGGTCAATGGATATCCGAGCCCTTTGGAGAAGCCTGCGCCCACAACATAGACGGTGTCTCTGATCCGGGATATTTTTTCAGATTTCATGCGGGGCACTTCACATTGTCCGATTTGCACGGAACCGTATGACGCCGTGTTGCTGAGAAGCAACGCAGCCAAATCTTAACTGGTGTGGCGTACTTCGTGTTGTTGATTCCTAACCCGATAAATACATTATCGTGTCCAGAGTGTGGACCCTGCAGAGATGTGTCCAACGCAGTAAGCAGCTTCTCCAGCCCCCAAGGATGTACCGATAAACGCCAATGTGTGCACAAAATAGGATTGTTCCCGACTGGTCGCTAACCGGGAAAACTGCCCAATAGAAACGGTTGAGGGGGTCAAGTTGTTTGCCGCACAACTTGATACACGTTTGTCGATCACGAGTCGAGGGGACAAAGTCGGCATTCCTCGTTCGCGGTATCAAAGCCCTGCACGGTCAGAATTTCTGCGATAGAGCGGCGTCCTCGTACTCTTGCAATGTGGATCAGGAGATCGACTGAATTCCCAATATTGGCCATGATCGCCCGATGCGGTAGTTCGATGCCGCTTTGTAAAACGCAGTCTGAAAAGCGGGCGATTGCTTGTCGAGCGGAATTAGCGTGAAGGGTGCAAAGGCTTCCTGAGTGGCCGGTGTTAAGGGCCTGCAGCAAATCAAAGGCTTCTCCACCGCGCACCTCACCCACAATGATTCGGTCTGGCCTGTGACGCAGGGCAGCCTTCAACAAATCGCGAACCGCAACCGCCGGTATCCCGGCTTGCTCCCGCCGCGTTTCAAATCGAACTAAATTGCTCTTGCGGATGTTCAGTTCAGCCGTGTCTTCGATCAGGAGAATTCGTTCCTCATCTGGAATGAAGTCGGCAAGGATATTGAGCAACGTCGTCTTGCCTGTGCCGGTTCCACCACTGATCAGGATATTCTGGCGATTGCTCACTCTTTCGCGCAGAAGCTCGGCGGTCTTGGCGCTCAATGTACCGTTTTCGATCAGATCGGCAATCGTGAAGTGCTTCGTATTGAATTTCCGGATTGTGAGCGTAATGCCATCAATACTGCACGGAGGAAGGACCGCTGCCACTCGGCTCCCATCCGGTAGGCGGGAGTCCAAAATTGGTTTTGCCTCAGAGATGTCGTCGCCCAGGCGGCGAGCAATGTTTTTTACTGCCGCGCATAGGGCCTGTTCGGAGATGGTGATGCCGGGAACGGGCAAAAGCTGACCGTGTTTCTCGATAAATATTCGAGAATCGGCATTGACCATGATTTCGGAAATATCCGGGTCGAGAATCAGGTGTTCGATCGGCCTGAGAAACGGGAGAATCGTCTCAAACTGCATAATCCACTCTCACAGAAGCCCCTGCGTTACCTGATCGAAATAGGAGATGTTGGGATCGAGATAGAACGGCTTCAAATAGCAAATTGTTGCCGGCCTGGGATTCAGGCCGTCATACGGAATTACAACTGCCTGGGCATTGGCTAGCTCGGCCAGAAACTTCTGGCTGAACCGGTAGTCCTGTCGTGTGCTGTAACTTTTCGAAGCGCTGATGCTGCCTCGATCCGATACGGTTTTAGCGGTCAATAGACTCAGTTTGGAGTTCTGCCCGGATTCGGAGATGTTGTACGTCACAAACGGCTTGTCCTCCCGCCCACACAAATCGCTGGCCATTCGGGTGGAGAAGTCGTCGGAGAGTGCCAAGAATATCTTGGTGCGGAACGTCTGCAGGAGCGTTCTGTAGCTGTCACCCGAGAGTGTGGACTTCAGCGAACTGATACTTTGTGTGGCCACAATGGGAATGCATTTTGATTGGCGCGACAAACTGAAGAACTTCTCGTCGCCAATCGGATCGCTCTCCCCGACCGTGGCGAAGGTTTGGTACTCATCACACATGAAGAAGACCTGCCGGAAGTATTTCTGTTTATTGCGCTCGATTTCGGGAATGCGGACCAAGGCGGCGCGCTGAAAGTCTAGTTTCAGCATTGTCCCGAGAATTCGGGCCAGACCAGCATTCAGGGAGATCGGGAAATTTAAGGCACATATCTTTCCCTGGTCGATCAGCCAATTGAATGACGGTAGCGGCTTGCCGTAGTGATAATGACCGTTTTGGTCCGGCGCGTTGAGTGTCGGATCGTATGTCTGCTTCGGTGGGCAGAAAACCCGTTTCACTGCTGGGTTGATGTCGAAGAGCGAGAGGAAAATCGACACGCCTTCGACAATCGAACTGCGAAGTTTTCTTTCTAGGCCCATCCAGTCGTCGAAATACCAACGTTCAACCGCTTCCAATTGCTGGCGCTTCGTGTCATCGAGGTCAGACGGCGGTTCGAGCGTAACCCGCTCATATTCGATTTCGGCGTCAGGTTTGTTGAGCAACTCGTCCAGCTTTGGCGATGCCAGCGCTGAATACATGTCCTGTTCCTTGTCGTATACAAAACCGAATTCCGAGAGAGCAGGCCCAATCTTTTCGTTCGCATAGACATCGGGGGCCACGCAGACGTAGTGGCGGGTCACAAATCTGGATTTCCCCTCTTGAATCCGTTTCTCCAGCTTCGGCGGCGAAATGGCGCATTCGTAAACGTCAAAGAAAGTCACGTAGTCATACAGCACTTTATGAAGAAGGATGATGTGCTGAAGCATATTCGTGTATGCCTGCTGCCAGAATGGTTCCTTGCCTCGTCCGTATAAATTGTTCAGGAGTGAGGCCACGCTATACGCCAGGGCTGATGGATCTAAATCGTTGTGAAGAGGGTTGTAGCGGTACTCTGAATCAAGGGCGACTTCCACGTAATCATCCTCGCGCCCATGCAGGCGGGCAATCTCGCGGATTTGATGGCAGAAATCGCCTTTGACCTCCAGGACCAAGCCGCCGATCCGTTTGGCCGGCTCACTCGCTTTGTATGCAATCAATTGTTCAGCAAATGGCCGCATACAGCAGCTTGTCTTTCCTGTTCCGATTGCGCCAAAGATCCCGATGCCGGTGAACAATCCCTTCTCCGGAATTGCTAGCCATTGAGGACTGCTGCCGCGAAGGATTTTCGTTGGATGATGAACCTCGCCGACAACCAGAAACAAATCCTCTCTGGAACTCGGATCGGGATAGGGCGCGAGTCGGCTTGTCTTTTGCTTCCGCCTACGGCCAAAACTTAGGACGTACACGCCCGAGAGAGCAGCGGAGTAAATAAAGAACGGAGTTGTGAACAGAAACAGTGTGTAGCTTCGGGCAAAAATCGTGTAGACGAGCGGGTCTTTGAGGGCGATGTATTGCAGGTACAAATTCCCCTGGGGAAACGGGTAAGCGAAGAACAGAATCAGCCCGGTGACGCCTGCCAAGACAAAGCTCAAAAACGTTCGAGAATTGGTCACTCTTTCCAGCATGACGGCCTCTACTTCTTCGACGCGGTGATTGGTACGGTCTTGTCTACGATCGGCGATCCGGCAGCGGTGGCCATCTCGTTGGCGATCCGCTTGCGCGGTCCCCGCCGTGGTTGGGCGTCATGTTTGTGGGTTTCATACCAGGGCGTGAATTCGGCATCGCTTTGAAATAGGAACTTCAAAGCGCCGGAGACCACCTGGTCATTCGTAGCGCCGCTGAAGCGGCAATAAGCCCGCAATCTCTCTTGCAGCTCGGTTTCGATTGCGGCTTTGATTTGCGTCCTGATTTGTTTTCTTTCCACCTGAATAATTGGCATGTGAATCTCCTTTTCAATTCATTTGCGGTACTGCGGGGAGCGACCTCCGAAGCCGGTCACGGAACCTCCGCAAGGTGCGGAGGGTGGGGTCGCTCCCCGCAGTACCTCTTCCTTTGCACTTGTTTGTTTCTTGGCCGTCATGCTGCAGAAGTCCTTTCTCCTAAGCTCCTTGTGCCGGCTGTTGCGGTGCATTTGAGGGTGCGTCCGAAGGTGCAGGCTTTACCACGACGGATATCGGCGTGCGCACCCAATACGGCGAGATCAAGCAAGTGTCGAATTCCGGCAGATTGGTTTCTGTCGCGGTGCTGGCCGCTAATTCAGGAAGCGTTCCTGTTTTCTTCCACATTTCATACTGCGACTCGTATTCATGGGCAGCGTAACGTTTGACTCCCTGCTGCCACTCGATCAGGTCGCGGTGCGCCAGTTCCTCAAACCGCTTTTGCTCCGCCATTTTTCGTAACCAAAAGAACCGCTTCAATTGCCGCAACTGTCTTTGGTGCTGGCCAGAAGAAAACACCTGGCGAAACAGTTTCTCAACAGAAGGAAAATTCAACGCCGAGTCAGAAGCAAAGAGGAGTTTGAACCGGCTCTGGCCTGCCTGGAGCAATGGACGATACCGCTGCAAGAAAGAGCCAAAAGTCTGAAGGGAGCGAATCTCGTCCTCGATGTAAGTGAACCCAACCGATGAGTTCGGGCTTTTGGAAATAAAAATCGGGAATCTTTCTATGAAATTACGCCGGGTCTGTGATCCATTCTTTCCAACAAAGGTATGACCAGGAATTACGTCCAGGCTGATGCCCTCTTGCTTCGTCAGGTACTCGACTTTATCTGCTTCTTCCTCCAAGTAATTTTCATGTGCGTGGGCCAGGACAAAGTCCAAAGTCAATATCCTGATGGAGGGCTTATCGAGTAACCCGTAGCGTCCAACCTTGCGATTTCGGGAATTCTCTTTTCCAATTGCGGCATAGAGGCTGTGTGAAAACAGGTGATACATCTTGCGTGAGCCGTTCTCAGCGCGGTATTCTCGGGCGTGTTCTTTCTGGAGAGTTTTGGTGATCAGATCTGTGATTGGGCCTCTACCATTGATCCCGAGATAGCTCGCAAACTGGCGTTGCACAAAGAATCCAGAGAATGCCGCAACCATGTACAGAAATTCGGCTTCACGTTCTGTATATCCAAACGTACTGAGGGCATTGATTCGGTCGATGGGAATGTTCATAAAGAAATGACCTCTCCAACCAAGTCTTCTCCGCGCTCGGCAGACCTGCCGCGATAGTCCTGGTTGTAAAGCTTGAAGCCTGCGGCGGTCTTGGCGGCGATCTGGCGGGCTTTGTAGTGGCCGGTTACGCATTCCAAATCAACTTTGGATTGTTCTTGGTCCCGCGATTCATATTCGACGCGGAGATCCGGAATCTGAATTTTGCCTTCAACGAGTTTCAAACCGTGGGCATCGGCGATTTCCTGGCGTCTGCGTTCGTATTCTGCGGGAGACAAGTCTTGAAGCTTTGAGACTTGGCGATTGATGCTCTTTTTCAATTCAAAGTCGAGCACAACTCGCTTTGGAGTACCGCCTGAGTTCGTAATATGCTGCGCTTCCTTGTGGTACAGCTCATAGATGGCGGCGTCATGCCGCAATTCCCGTTTCTTAACGATTCCCGAATAGATCGCCTGGGCCTGGTTTGCGTGGAGGTGTGCTTCGGTGACAGCTTTGCCAGTTCGAGTAAGGGAGACGTAGCGGCTTTTTCCTGCCGAATCTGCGTGGATTTCTATGAGGCGCTGGTCTGCGAGATTGCGGAGGTCTTTTCGGAAGTGCTCTTTATCGCCGTGATAAACGTGCTTCTGCAGGGATTCGGCTGTGATTGTGCGGAAAGCTCCAACATCCCGTAGCACGGCTGCCTGTGGGAAATTCAAGTGATATTCGCGCCCGCGCAGCTCATAGGTAGTCCGAGTTTCCTCGGACGGGCGGCTGTGGCGGCTCTTTTGCGAAACCCGGCCTTCGGGTTCTCTGGGCTGTCGTTCGGCCCGCAATCCATCGTCATCCAGTGAGCGATCCATTTCTACTCCTCAGACCGCTCACGGATTTCAGCGGAGAGATCGTCCTCGCCGATTCTGAGTTGTTTGTCTACGTAAACAAGTTTCTGGCCGGTGTGCTTAAGAAAGAAACGGCGGGCGAGCAGGAAGAAAGTCGCGAACAAATTGCTGAACAGCAGAATCGAATACAGAGCGATTGACCATCCGTAATTGTGGAAGATCGGTTGCCGGTAAGGAATCAAGAATTTGAGGCGATCCATCAGGACAAAACAGAACGCCATAAAGAGAACCACTGCGAGAAGTAGTGCGTTGGCGATCATTGCTGCACCTCTGGGTACTCAGACGCAGCAATGTGTCTGCCCGATTCGGGGTAGTTGAAAGGAACTAATGGTGTTGAAATTATTGAATGAATGGCCTACGAGTCGAGCCGAATTACTACAACTCATCTCCCAAAGCGAGATTGAGACAAGGATTGTGTGCGAGTGAACACCTTTCGAAAACATCCGACATTTCGAGTAGAGTATTAACTCAGGAGGGTATGGCTGACCAAGGGAGGGAGGAACGGTTGCAGTTCATTATCTACGAACCTGTCAGTGCGGCCCCGAAGGCGTTCATTGAATTCTGGGCGGACCGCTACACTGGATACGACGACGATTTCTATCACGCGAACGCCGGGCAGGAGCTTACCGAGGCGCGCATACTCGACTTGTTCGAGTGGAAGAACGGCACGAAGCTGTCCGGGCCAAAACGCAACTCAGTGATGAGGAATTTTGTTGCGCGCTCGCACGAACTCGCAGATCGACGGGACCAAGCAGCATCGCACCTTCTGGCGCATTTCGCGGAGGGCGGCGCGATATGGAGAATCTTCTGGCTTCATTGCTGGCAGCCCGAAAGGTTCCCGATCTATGACCAGCACGTTCACCGGGCAATGAGGTTCATCGAGTCGGGGGTAAAGGACGAGATTCCGGAGAAGGACCCCGAGAAGATCCAGACATATATCGGGGAGTACATGCCATTCCACGCGCGATTCGACGGTTCGCCGCAACGCACTGTGGACAAGGCGCTGTGGGCGTTCGGCAGATTTATCGGTGAGAACAATTTCCCGCTCGCGCCGCTTCGGTAGCAGCGCTTTGCTTGTCGAGTTGGCCGTCCGAAGTCAAGCTGGATGACGCCAACGACCGTCTTCACGTGCCGGTGCCAAGCTGGTCGCCGACTCTCCAAAATTCTTCCACTCCTCATTGCTTATCAGAGTTGATCGCACGATGTCCAGGTTTCGACAACCCGCAATGGACCAAAGATTCCTCTTCACGTGTGTGGATAATCGCTGATTTAGCCACGGGCTCAGTGTGATTCTGTCGATACAGGAAAGGGGAATAGGAATGTCAATGCTCTTCACCTTCTCGCGTGATTCGTAAATTATTCGGAACTCCCTTTCATGCTCAAACGGATAACGCTTCCAAAATGGAAGATCGCGAATTGCGAGTCTGGTGCGCCTCATTGCGGCCAGCGTTAGGTACTTGACGACCCCGCTTCGAATGCCTGTTTGTGTTTCGATTGCATCAAGGAGCTGATCATGCTTAAAAGTGATGCAGACGCCGCTTGGCCCATTCGCAAATACTCGCCAGTGGTGGTAGGTTTCGCTGGTTCGCGTGAAACAGAGGGCCAAAACGGACTGGAATCCATTCTTCTCTTGATAGAGTTTAAGAAAGTGCGAATCATTCTTGTCGTCCCAGGTCTCTGGATCTAGAAGCGTGATTCGCTGCTCGCTCAGGAGGCAGATGAGGGCGGGGATATTCGTGTAGCGCCGAAGATAGTTTTTTAGCGTAATCAAAGTGGTTCCCCGCAGAATGAGATTTATGTCCCGTGCTTCAAAACGTCTCGCTTACCGCTTAAGTTTCTCTCGCGCTCTGCCCGCTCCAGTTCTGCCCTGATCCACTCGGCAAGTTCTGAAGGCCAAAATCTGATTGCTCCTTTGACGTGGAAACATGGAATCAAGCCAGCCGCTGCCATCTTGTAGATGTGCTGTGGAGTTACGCCCAAGATTCTTGCCACCTCAGAAACTTTCAGAGCCTCGTTCCGCTTTTCCAGCATTTCGATGAGTTTCATGGTCGCCAAGCTTTTGAAGAGCCTGTTCGCTCATTGCAAAAGCACCTCCAATGCAAAGGTTCTGTTTTGAAGACACTCGTACCTCAATAGAAAGACGAGTATTTAGACACCATTTGAAATTGATAGTCGTGTGGGTGGTCTAGCGGCCCAGGACGGAGTTCCGCGGGCAGACAAATCCAAACCCGGCAGCCTGCAAAGAGTTGCGTTTGTGTTCATATAAGTGCCCAACCGGTATCACTCGCGGCTGGATACCTATTACAGACCTGGGAGTCTGAACTTCGGGCACCTGCTGGTATAGGTACGAAAGAATCGTTCCAGCAGATTGGGTGCCGGAACTGCCATCGATTCGAGTTCTACTCGGGAAGCAAGGTCGGAATTACGACGGTAACCTCCCGAGGTCGCCTGAACTCCGACGGAAGTAAGCAGGTTTCCTGATAATGAAAAGGCAAATCCTAGTCTCGCTCACGGCCCCTCTTTGCAATTCCGTCAAGGCCAGGAACAACGTCCGTCATGGGAGCTCCGAATCTGGAAGGCGATAGGTCTTCCGGCTGCAACCTTTTGCCCACTTCGTACGATTTCGACTAATTCACTTGCGAGGTCGTCCCGTCCTTTGGGGCTTATACGTTTCCACTTCGCGACGATTTAGAAGTACCTTTCCCCCGATCTCCAGTGTGCGGAAACGCCCCTTCTGGATGAGTTGCCCAATTGCCTGTGGAGAGACGCCACGGATACGAGCTGCTTCGGACTGCGAAACCCAATCTTGTGCGTCAAACTTTTTCTTGGAAAAAGTACTTGAATTATTCAAGTACTTTCGTTTACGCTTTGGCATGGGCGTTTCGCACTGTCCTCTCCCGGGAAGTGTGAGGCTGTTCCGATTGAAAACAACTCAGCTCGTGTTCCAAGGGGACGGGTCGGTGCTATCAACACCGACGCGTCCCTGACCACCATCACCTCTCTGGGAGGGAACGATGGCTCCAATAGAAAGTAATAGTTTCGTATCCTTGGCGCAACCTGACCGCTATTTTCCCGTTTTGCACCGCTTTTCCTGTCGTTTACGTGTAACCCACTCTCCGCCGTGGTCTTCTACGAAATCGACGAGCCAACGGCGCAGCCATCGGGCAAGCGTGGAGACGTGTGTCTCGAATCCTGCAAGTAGCTAGGCAGACGGCGATGCTTTTGCGGTTTGAATCACGAAAGACACGAGCACGGGAAGACCAGGAGTGCGTGATGAGAAAAACAACCAAAGCGGTTCGAGTTGGCAATACAGAAATAAAACCCATATCGGCCCGCGAGCACAAACGTCTAGAAAAGAGAATCGCGGCGCGGGATGAAAAGCAGCGAAAGAAGTATTCAGAGATCCACGGAAAAATAATCGATTGGATCAGCCACAGTGTTGAGGACAACTCCCTGTTCATCACCGTGCGATTCAAAGACAAGACGCAATTCTGCCTAAGGTTCGTTCCTCAGATAGCGACTCACTATGTCGATCTATCGGACATCAGCACTGGCGATTTCAAGATGATTCGCGAGTACTACGTTCGGCGGGACCTATGACCAGACGTGAGAGGGCGAACACACACGCTCGACTGTTTGGGCAAGCTGTACTGACTGTGCGAAGGGAGTTACGGCTAAACACTGTGGAACTGGCCGAACTATCTGGAATACCCCTAATTCTGTTGGGGCGGATCGAGACTGGTACTGCCGACGGCGGCGAATGGGGCTTACGCGAAATCTGTATGCTTGCCGGCGTGCTTGATGTCTCGGTAGAGAAACTCACGGACCGGTGGGAGCGATACATGGAAGAGGCTGGGGAGGCATGGTGGAAACCAGTATGGCGAGACAAAACCAGAAAAGATACAGGCCGAAATTGAACGAGGACACCTTCACAGATGGCATTAAGGGCAAGGTGCTCCAGTCCGTAAGCATTTCCAATGAGCTGGACTGCCGGTACATTTCCCTAGATTTCGAGGACAAGACCGAACTGACAATCACGTTGGATACTCGCCTTACAGGAAAACTAGAGCTTTTCGATTGCAAAACAGGGGATCAAGAACTCATAAAGAGAGTCGGGCTGATTCCTGACGACTCTCCGTCGTGGCGTCCCGCAGACAAAGGGAGATGAAACCGTGGCAGCCAATAAGAAACGCAAGTACCCGAACGCTCATCAGGGTTGTCCCGGAGGTCCAAAGTGCCGCCATTGCACCTGGGACAGTATGCATATCTCCGTCGAGGGTCCGCAGTCGAAGTACATTAAAGGCCATCGGGGGCAATATCGCGGAGACATCGATGGCGCAATTGATGATTTTCTCGCCACTCTGAAGCTTGAGGCTCGCCAGCTTTTGCGCGAATGCGCAAAGAAAACACCGGTTCTTGCGCAGTTTCATTTGGAGTTTAGCTAAGCGCATCGCCCTTAACCCAAATGGTAGGAGGTCTGCCGTGCCACAAAGGATTGTCGAAGTTGAGGGGGCAGTTGGTAAAACCGTTCAGAAAATTACAGTCACCAATGAATCGTACTTTCGCGTCATTACTGTCCGGTTTTCCGACCAGACGGCAATTCATTTCACACTTTATCCTCGGATTGAGATAGAACCCGAGCTACTGGACTGGAAAACGGGAGACGGCGAAATCGTACGCGAATACGACATCATTTATGAGCATGACGCGTGATAAACGAAGGAGCGGCCATTGGGATACAGAATTGTGAAAGCAAAAGGTGAGGGCACGGAATATCCCGACCTGAGAGGCAAAGTCATCAAGCAGGTGAGATTCGTCAATGACGAGAACTACACCGCGCTCAATTTGGAATTCGAGGACAGCACACTGGCGAGCTTTCGTTTGAATGCCAAGATAGCTTTGTGCCTACCGCCTGAAATCGCCAGATTGAAGGACGGAGACCTCGTCAAATGGAAGAAGCTGAAAGCACAACGCGCCACCCTGAAATTCCGTGAGAGGAACGATTAGCGATGCTAGTTGGTCATTTGGTGCCGACCCCTGGCGGAAAAGATTGCGATTTCTGTACGTCTGGTCCTGTTTTCAAGCTCTATGAGTGCTCCAATTTCGTTTTCAACAATTTGCCAATCTTCCAGAAAGATTTCGGAGTGTGGGCAGCCTGTGCGAGATGTGCTGAACTGGTTGATTCCGAGAGCTGGACGGATTTAACAAAAAGGGCCGTCCGCAAGTTCGCAAAGCGGCATGGACCAATTCCGAGGTATGAGGCGGTCCGCCTGCGCGAGCAGCTTCAGCAAGTTCACCAACTCTTCCGAGAATACAGAACGAAGCCGTCGATAAATTAGTCGAAGCATCTCGCCATAGTTTACGGGTCCGTCTGGCTCAATGGCCCCCTCCTTGGCCATGAGCTCCTGAATCCCAAAGTGGCACTTTCAACACCTTCAATCCTTTTCAACAGTGTGGCATAGAGCCGCATTTCGCCTGCGCGGAAGTATCCATCAGAAGCTTTGGAGCGTCTGACGTGTTTGAAACGCACAGTAACAATGCGCGTTTCGTGGATGTGCACAATGAAAATGCTTTTCTCACTTGTTCTGTTGCAAAGCGGCAGTAGTCCGTGGGAGTCGGCGGTTCAGCAGCTTCAAACAGCGTTCACGGGAACAATTGCCAAAGGACTGAGCCTGGTTGCGATCGTAGTAGGGGGTCTGATGTTCGCCTTTGGCGAAGGTGGCAATAAACGAGTGTTCGCTGGAATCGTCTTCGGCGTTGGCATGGCAATAGCAGCGGTGAACTTTCTTAGCTGGCTCTTTCCGGGGTCTTAGTGGCGGAACCGTTATGGCACTCGAACGGCGAATGAATCTCGTTTACAAGGCTCTCAATAAGCCGCTGACCATTTTGGGAGCAGAGAGGAAGCTGTTCTTCGTCGCACTGATCATGGGCGCGGCGACGTTCAATCTGCTCGGCAGCCTCCTCGGTGGGCTGCTGATCTTCGCCAGTCTGTTTCTGATGGCGCAATGGGCCACGCGGACGGACCCGCAGATTTTGCGAATTCTGCTCAACTCCAGCAAGTTTCGCCGCGAGTACGATCCGGCGAAATACGGCGAACAAAGCGTACAGGTGATCGACCATGCTTAGGTTGTCGAAGATCATCAAGAACTACAAAGAGACAGGCGCTCTCAGTGAGAACGTCAGCGTCTACGGCTTTCTTGATGAGCATGTATTTCTGACCAAGGCCGGCGATCTCGGCGTGGTGCTGAACGTAGAAGGCGTCGATTACGAGTGCTTGGACCACAAGCACACTGACGGTCTGGCGAAGCGTTTGGAATCAGCCCTGCGGCTGCTTGGGACGCAATTTCGCGTTTATCAATTCTTGTTTAAGTCCAGACACGAACAAATTCCTCACGGCAGCTACAGCAATCCGGTTGTAAAGCAAGCGATTGACGATCGCGCAGCCTACTTTGACAAGAAGTCGGCAGAACTGTATTCGCTACGTATTTGTTACGTGATCTTGTGCGAGGGATTCCGGTATCAAGCCAAGTTGGGCAGAACCGTACAGAAGCTTGCCTCCGAACCGAAACGGGCAGTCGAGGAACTCAAGGGGTACCTCGGCAGTAAGAAGCAGACGTTCCTGGTCAGCGATGCCATTGAAAAGCAGCATCGCGTGCTGCTTCATCAGATCCGCAGCTTCGTTCTGCAGGTCAGCGATTTCGTGAAGATCGCGATGTGTGAGAAGCAGGCCGCGTTCACAGTGCTTAAACAACTGCTGAACTTCTCTCCCGTAAAAACTGAACGTGCGCGGCTGAAGTACGACACGCACGTCGATTACTACCTCGCGGATTCTGCTCTTGAATGCTATCCGGGGCACCTTCTGATTGATGACTACTACGTGAAAGTCCTCACGCTGAAAGAGCCTACCGCCCAAAGCTGGCCGCTGATTCTCCGACAATTGTTTGAGGTCGGGGCTAGCTACCACGTCGTTTCCGAGTGGAAGCCCCAGGACAATACAGCCGCTCGGAAGCGCATCCAGTCAATGCGACGCCACTTTCATAACAGCAAGACCTCGTTGTTCAGCCAGCTCAAGGCGGATAACTCGACGAATCCCAGCGATTTGCTGGTGGACGATTCAAAGGAATCGTTGGTGCGCAACCTTGGTGAGTGCCTGAAGGAGATTGAACTGAAGGGCAACTATTTCGGCGAGTTTTCGCTAACGGTTGTGATCTATGACCGGAACCTCGCAGCGGTGGAGAAAGCCTGCTCTGAGTTCTACAAAGTGTTCTCGATGCACGACGGTCTGCTCTTTGAGGAACGGTACAACCTGCTCAACGCGTTCTTTGCGACCATACCGGGAAATCGGCACTTCAATCTGCGCTATCTCTGGCTGCTGAATACCAACTATGCCGATTATTCATTCCTGTTCACACTGCACACGGGAGAGCGTCGGAACAAGCATCTGAACTCAGAATATTTGGCCGTCCTCGAAACCAATTATGGAACGCCCTACTTTCTCAATCTGCACTATCAGGACACGGCACACTCGATTGTGCTAGGCCGCACAGGATCAGGAAAGTCGTTCTTCCTGAACTTCCTAATTACAAACCTGCAGAAATACTCGCCATACACGTTCATCTTTGATCTGGGCGGCAGTTTTCGCGGTATTACTCAGCTCTTCGGCGGCGCGTATCTCAGGGTGAGTGCCGAACGCTCGGCGTTCACGGTTAATCCGTTCTCGCTGGAACCAACGCGGGAAAACCTGAATTTTCTCTTCGCGCTGATCAGAGTCCTGGCGGAAGGGCGCGGCCTGAACCCTCTGACTCAAGCCGAAGAAAAAGACCTATACGCCCAGATTCAGAACCTGTATGAGCTTCCTCCGAATCTGCGCACGTTGACCGTTCTTGCTAACACGTTGCAGAAATCGACTGCCAATAAGCTGGAAAAGTGGGTCAGTGGCGGCCAATACGGGCAAGTCTTCGACAACGAGAAGGACACGCTCACGCTCTCTCGCTTCCAGTGCTTCGACTTTGAAGGCATGGACCGCTATCCCGAATTGATTGAGCCGTTGCTGTTCTACATCCTGCATCGGGCCAATGCGTCGATCTATGACGCCGACGCGACTACTACGTTCAAAACTTTCTTCATTGATGAGGCCTGGCGCTTCTTCAGCCATCCGACGATTCGCAATTACATCGTCGAGGCTCTCAAGACTTGGCGAAAGAAGAATGCCGCCATGATCCTGTCCACGCAGTCTCTCGACGAACTGGACAAGTCGGACATCGTGAATGTCGTCATCGAAAGCTGCGCGACCAAGATTTTCCTCGCCAATCCTGACATGGATCGCGAGTGGTACCGGAATACTTTCCATCTGAATGACAACGAAATCGAGATGATCTCGACCCTCGTCCCCAAGCGGCAGGCCCTCGTCAAGCGGCCTGATCTGACAAAGGTCGTGAATCTTGAAGTGGATGAAAAGAGCTACTGGCTCTATACAAGCGATCCGAACGACAGCTTTAAGCGGGAGCAGGCGTTCCGCGAGCACGGCTTTGACAAAGGTTTGGAAGTCCTGACAAGGAGTTCGCTATGAAAAGGAGATTCGCAATTGTTTTGGTCGCGTTCTTGGCTGTGGTCTCTGCTACAGCCCAGAATCGCGAAGCTCGCACCGTCAAGTACTCAGCCAAGGACATTGTTTTGATCAATGCGAAGCTGCGGTACACAACCTTGGTTGTTCTGCCGCAGAACGAAAAGATCCTCGATTTCGTCACCGGAGATAAGGACTTCTGGGTCGTCGAGGGCACGCAAAACTTTTGCTACATCAAGCCCGCCAAACAAGGCAGCAGTACAAACGTGACGCTGATAACGGCGGCGGGGAATGTGTACTCGCTTCTGGTGAGAGAGGTGGGAGAAGCCAATGAACCTGACTTCAAGGTTTTCATCGAGCCCAAGGACCAATCCATCCTGCAGGCCATGAATGCCCCACCGAAGTTTGTCTCGTCCAGCGAAGTGGAAGGATTGCGGGCGCAGGCCGTGCTGGCAAGTTCCCTGGCTGAGAAGGGCAAAGAGTCATTCCAGGCGGAATACCCGATCAAAAACCTGAAGTTTGATTACGTCTTCGACAAGGACAAAAAGCCGTTCATGGTTTCGGCCATTTATCACGATGACAAGTTCACCTATATCAGGTCGGCTGCCGAGGAAAAGCCGACGCTGTACGAGGTGAAAGATGGATCGCCCAATCTCATCAATTTTGATTTGAAAGACGGCGTTTATGTCGTGCCCAAAATCCTCGACTCGGGATATTTGGTCATTGGCAAACACAGACTGGATTTCAGAAAACAGGGGTGATGTCGTGGCACAAACCAATGAAGTAGAAAACACGGCGCCCAATGTGCAGGACAAGCGGAAGCCTGCGCCCGGCGTGCTGCCCAAGAATGCTCAGTCGTGGGTGGTGATCGGACTTACCGCGGTGATCATGCTTTTGCTCTGGGTCTCCGGCCCGGCTCATGGCGCCAAGGCAACGAAGAACTCCGAGGCAGCGAAGACTCAGACGGTGAGCGGCCTTAGCTCTGGCGATATTGCGGCGCGTCTCGATCAGGAGAGGCGAGAACAGCAAACCGCTTCGATGCTTCAGTCTCGTTCTCCGGGCCAGCAAGCGGGTCGCGTCGAAGCTGGCTCTCCGGTTGGCGACCAACAAACCGCAGTGCCTGCTGAGCAGGACCCAATAAAGCAGGACATACGGCGGCGGCAGTACACCTCGCTATTTTCGTCCAGCGTTTCCCTGAGCTACCGTCCAAAACAAACGAACGAAACGGAAACGTCTCTAGCGGATGCTTCATCACGATTGCCGTTGGACATGTCTGGGCTGCAAATACCGAACTTCGCTGCTGCGGGGACCGCAGGAGCGGCTTCGGCTCAATCAACACCTGCACAGGCAGTGATGCCGCATAAAAGAATCAATCCGAATTTCAATGAGGCGATCGGGAAGGACTACATCGTCTTCGAGGGAACAGTCTTGGAGACTGCGCTCGTCACCCGTCTGAACGGAGAGTTCTCCGGGCCGATTATCTGCATGCTGACCAACAATATTTACTCCCATGACGGTCAGCATTTGCTTATCCCTGCCGGCGCGAAGGTGCTGGGTGAAACCAAACGGGTGGAGGGCTTCGGCCAGACTCGTCTGGCGGTCGCTTTCCATCGACTCATCATGCCGGACGGCTATTCGCTTGATCTGGACCAGTTCAAGGGATTGAACCAGATTGGAGAGACTGGCCTGAAGGATCAGATCAACCATCATTACCTGCAAATCTTCGGCGCATCCGTTGCGGTCGGCGCGATCGCCGGATTGGCAGAAGCAGGCACAAATACGAGCAGCGTGGGCTTGCCGCAAACCACGACTGACGCGTACCGGCAAGGCGTGGCCGCTAGTCTTGCGCAGTCTTCAACGCACATTCTGGACAGGTTTTTGAACCTGCTCCCAACCATAACCATTCGGGAAGGCCATCGGGTGAAGGTGTATCTGATCGAGGACATTCTCGTGCCCGACTACAACCAGCACACGATGCCTTCTGATTTGTGATTAAAGGAGTCTAGGTATGAAGTTCAAATTCGCTCTTGCA
>Ga0307478_10000167_pt1 | contig 76389 bp, 77 predicted proteins | sample atmos_gasesECM4C_2_FD_203713 | JGI IMG/M metagenome (GOLD analysis project Ga0307478, IMG submission 203713) | Hardwood forest soil microbial communities from Morgan-Monroe State Forest, Indiana, United States - atmos_gasesECM4C_05 | ecosystem: Environmental > Terrestrial > Soil > Temperate...
CCGCTCTACTTTAACGACAACTGGAAGGACACCCAGCAAACTGAAATCCAGCAAAGCGGTCTCGCTCCGTCCGACGATCGTGAAGCGGCCATCATCGGCAGTTACCCGCCCGGTCAATACACCGTGATTCTCCGCGGCAAAAACGACACGACGGGTCTCGGCTTGGTCGAAGCTTACAAGCTGAATTAGTCGGCCGATCGCCGGTGACGATCACGTGACATCGGCCGGCGAGCTTACAGATTAACTTTGCTTGCGGCGGCGTTGGTGGTCTGTTCATTTTCCGGCGCGCGATTACCGCGCGGACGCAAGAAATGGAAGCGGCACAAACAGAGTCTCAGGAGGCGGATGCGCAGATTTTGACAACGCCGCCGGATGCGAAATGCGAGCCGGCTCGCTTTTCCGATCCCGCCAATTTCATCAACCGCGAGCTAAGCTGGCTGGAATTCAATCGGCGCGTCCTCGAGGAAGCGCAGGACCCGACCCAGCCGCTCATCGAGCGCGTAAAATTCCTGACGATCTTTAGCTCGAACCTCGACGAATTTTTCGAGATTCGTGTCGCGGGCATCAAGCAGCAGATCGAAAGCGAGACCAGCGAAGTCAGCCCGGATGGAATGAGCCCGACGGAAGCGTTCGAGAACATCCAGCGCGTCGTCCGCGAGCTGGTCGCCACGCAATACGCGCTCTGGAATACCGAATTTCTTCCCGCTCTCGCGAAGAACGGGATTCGCATCCAGGAGGTGGGGCAGCTGAACACCAAGCGGGCCGCCTGGGCGCAGAAATATTTCCAGGAAGAAGTGTTCCCGATGCTGACTCCGCTGGCGGTCGATGCCAGCCATCCGTTTCCGCAACTGCTGAACCGGAGCCATAACCTGTTTGTCCGCGCCAAGGCGCGGCGCGGCGGCGATCCGCTTCATGCCATCGTCCAAGTCCCGCGAGTCGTGCCGCGTCTCATTCCTTTGCCGCGCACGAAGGACGAGCCGTGGACCTACATCTACCTCGCGTCGCTCATCAAGCACCACATCGCCGAATTGTTTCCGGGTTTGATCCTGGAGGGAGTTCACGCTTTTCGCGTCACCCGGAACAGCGACCTCTACATCGACGAGGAGGAAGCGGAAAACCTGCTCCGCACCATCGAACAGGAATTGCGGCGCACCAGCCGCGGCGACGCCGTGCGCCTCGAAGTGGAAGCCGATTGCCCGCGCGATTTCCGCGATCTGCTTCTCGAGTTCTTCGACCTGTCGCAAAACGACGTTTACAAAGTCGAAGGCCCGCTTTCCATGACCCATCTCGCCCCGCTGATCGCGAACGACGCTTTCGCGAGCTTGAAAGACCGGCCGTTCCAGCCCGCGCGCGACCCGGCGTTGCCGAAGGAGGCCAACGCGTTCGAAGTCTTGCGGCAACAGGACGTCTTACTCCATCATCCTTACGACAGCTTCGATCCGATCGTCGAGCTGCTCGAAAGCGCGGCGCGCGATCCGCAGGTCCTGGCCATCAAGATGACTCTTTACCGGACGAGCGGTTACTCGCCAATTGTGGAAGCGCTCGTGGAAGCGGCGAATGCCGGTAAACAAGTCACCGCGATTGTCGAATTGCGCGCGCGTTTCGATGAGGCGGTCAATATCCAATGGGCCCGGTCGCTGGAGGAGGCGGGGGCGCACGTCATCTACGGCGTGGTTGGATTAAAAACGCATTGCAAGGCGCTGCTCATCGTTCGCCGGGATGCCGATCGGTTACGGAACTACGTCCACCTCGGCACCGGCAACTATCATCCACGCACCGCCCGCACTTACACGGACTTCAGTTTCCTGACGAGCGATCCTGAGCTGACCGACGAAGTCGCAATCGTTTTCAACACGCTCACGGGATTGGCGGATTACCCCGGGCTCAAGAGAATCATGGTGGCGCCGTTCGATCTCAAGCAGCGCCTGCTCGGCCTGATCGATCGCGAGATCGCGCACGCGCGGGAGGGCAAACCGGCCCGCATCGTCGCGAAGCTCAATTCGCTCGTGGACCGGGAGGTCATCGAAAAACTTTACGAAGCGTCCTGCGCTGAAGTAACCATCGACCTGATCGTGCGCGGCATTTGTTGCCTGCGCCCGAAAGTGCCCGGACTAAGCGATTACATTCGAGTGGTGAGCATCGTCGGCCGTTTCCTCGAACACAGCCGGGTTTATTGTTTTGAAAATGCCGGGACGCCGGAAGTTTTCCTCTCTAGCGCCGATTGGATGCCACGAAATTTTCTCCGCCGGATCGAGATCGCATTCCCGATCAAGGCGCCGGCCTTGCGCGACCGGATCGTAAAGGAAATCCTGCCCAATTTCCTGCACGACCGCGTGAAATCGCGCGAGCTCCAGCCGGACGGAAGTTATCGCCGCTTGAAACCGGAAGGCAAAGAGCCGCGGGCCCAGGCGCAATGGCATTTCCGCCAGCAATCGCGAGAGCAGACCAAAAAGTTGTCGAAAGCGAAGAAACGTTCAGGGCTCCGGCTGGTTCCGATTACCGAACCCAAGGCGAGACCATGAAGAAGAAGGTGCTCGTGATCGACATCGGCGGTTCCAACGTCAAGCTGATGATCTCGGACCGGGTGAAGCGCCGAAAATTTCCCTCGGGCCGCAGCCTGACGCCGGGCAAGTTTGTCGCCGAAACGAAGAAGGCGGTACAGGACTGGAAGTTCGATGCCGTCGCGATCGGTTTTCCTGCGCCGGTTATTAACGGGAAGATCGCGGCCGAACCCAAGAACCTCGGGAAAGGATGGACGCGCTTCGATTTTCGAAAAGCGTTCGGCAAACCGGTGCGCATCATCAACGACGCGGCGATGCAGGCGCTCGGCAGCTATCGCGGTGGGCGCATGCTCTTTCTAGGGTTCGGGACCGGGCTGGGTTCCGCCTTGTTGTGGGACCGCACGGTCTTGTCGCTGGAACTTGGCGACCTTGCCTATGTCGATGGCACTGTCGAAGACTGGTTAAGCGATGACGGGATGGAAGCGCTCGGCGAGGACGCATGGCAGGCGGAAGTGCTCGAAGTCGTGCCCGCGATGAAAAAGGCATTCATCGCCGATTACATTGTGCTCGGCGGCGGCAACGCCAAGTGCATCGAGAAATTGCCGAGACACATGGAGCTCGGCCATAATCGCAACGCCTATCGTGGCGGGGTACGACTTTGGGAAATGGCTCCGGGTTCGCGCCGGCCGAAGTGGAGCATTATCTAAAGCGCATGTTGATCTACTTCCTTCGCCACGGAGAAGCCGATTGGCCCGATTGGAGAAAACCGGACGACGAGCGGCCCCTGACCGAGAAAGGCAAAAAGGAGATGCACGAGGTTGGCGCGTTCCTCGCGAATTTGAGTGTGAAGCCGGATGTGGTCCTGACCAGCCCTTTGCCGCGCGCATCGCAAACGGCGGAGATCGCCGCGGGCTCCATCGACGCGAAATGCGTGGAGGACGGATTGCTCGCGCCAGGATTTGGGCGCTCGGAACTGAAGAGGCTTTTGAAGAAACGCACCTGCGCCAGCGTGATGCTGGTCGGGCACGAACCCGACTTCAGCAAAACGGTCTGCAAGCTCACCGGCGCGCGCATTAAGTTGTCGAAAGCCGGCATCGCCCTGGTGGAAGTGGATGCGGACCTGAGCTGCGGAAGACTGCTCTGGCTCTTTCCGCCGAAGATCGCGAAGCACTAACCTCTTTGGTGAAGGAGCGACGCGGTCATTGGAATGCGTCACGCAATTGTCACTTGGCCTTCGCCCAAACGTGACGGATCAGCTATCGCAAGACCATTATGAAAAGAATTCTCATCACTTCGATCGCGGTTGTTGGGATCATCTTCTGTTCCGCCGCCCATGGGGAGCGGCTCGTCATCAAGGGATCGGATACGCTCGGGGCGAAATTGGTCCCGCAGCTGGCCGAACAATTCAAAACGCAACACGCGGACGCGACTTTCGATATCGCCGCGGAAGGATCCACCACCGGGTTCGCGGCGCTGATTGATAGCACGGCCCAGATCGGCATGGCCAGCCGGCCGGCGAAGAACGAAGAGATCGCCGCGGCCAAGGCCAAGGGCGTAACGTTGAAGGAAACAACGGTCGCGTTCGACGGCATCGCGGTGATCGTCAATGCCGCGAACCCGATAAAGAACCTGACGAAAAAACAGGTCGAACAAATCTTCACCGGTGAAGTCGCTGATTGGAGCGCGCTGGGCGGCTCCGGCGGCGCAATTTCCATTTATACCCGCAACACTTCCTCGGGCACTTATTCGGAATTCAAGGAGCTCGCGATGAAGAAACGCGATTACGCGCCGAGCGCCCAAAAGATGGCCGGCAACGAACAGATCGCGGCGGAAGTCGGCAAGAACCCGAATGGCGTCGGCTATGTGGGACTGGCCTATATCAAGGCACAGGGGATCAAGGTCGTTTCCGTGGATGGTGAGACGCCATCGAACGACAGCGTGCAGCAGAAAAAATATCCATACGCGCGGCCTACGTTCTTTTACACGAATGGCGAACCAACCGGCCTGGCAAAGCAGTTCGTCGATTTCACCCTCGGCTCGGACGGCCAGAAGATTGTCGCGAACGTTGGGTTTGTGCCGATCAAGTAGGATGCGCGATATTTCCGGGTGAAATCGAACGTCCTTTTCATCTGCGTCCATAACAGCGCCCGCAGCCAGATGGCGGAGGCCTGGCTGAATCAGATTTGCGGCGATTTTTTCGCGGCGGAGAGCGCGGGGCTCGAGCCGGGCACCCTCAATCCGCTCGTGGTCGAGGCAATGGAGGAAGTCGGCTTCGATATCTCGAAAAAGGAAACGCGGGCCGTCTTCGACGTTTTCAAGAGCGGCAAGCTTTTCGCCTACGTGATTACCGTCTGCGACGAGACGAGCGCAGAGAAATGTCCGATCTTTCCCGGCATCACCCGACGGTTGCATTGGAGTTTCCCCGATCCTTCGACCCTGGTTGGCTCCCGCGAAAACAAGCTCGTGGAAGTGCGCAAGATCCGTGACGAAATTCGCGATAAGATCCAGGCCTGGTGCGACGAAGTTTGCGCCGCGCAGAAAGCGCTGTAGCCGGGATCGTTGATCCCGGCCGTATTCAGCCACGCTTACCGCGCATCGAAAAGCGATTGCTTGCGTGAGTCCCGGAGCGCGCGTTCCGCATTTCGATAATCCATCGTTAAATAGCTTGGGGTAAAAAACTGCGACGAATCGATCGAGCAATTCTGGAGCGGAGGGAGGTAGCTCCAGAACTTCGCGCTGAAGAGAGGTGAACGCGCGGTTGCTTCTTCGATCGCTCGCTTCGCTTCAATCTGTCTCTGCAAATGCAGCGTGAACAGATCGATGGTCGACGGCGTCTGGCGCAGCTCGAACGTTCCCGTCACGACCATCGGCGGCAGTGTCACTTCCTGCCCACGCGCCGCCAGAACACTCACTCCCAAAATCGCAGCGGCCAACAGCGCTTTCACATCGGCAGCTTCCGATAATCCGGTCGAAAAGAAAATCGATTAATCCGCGCGGGCGAGGAGGCTCGGTTCTTCGGGGGGCAGGAAGGTCGAGAGCGGTTTCTCGGAAATCCGGACGTGCGTGCCGATATGGACAAGGCTGTAGAGCACGATCACATCTTTCGAACGCATCCGGATGCAACCAAAGCTGGCCCGGCGGCCGATGCGTTGTTCTTCCGCGGTGCCGTGGATGTAGATGCAGCGCTCGCGCGTGTTCGCAGTCGTTCCATCCATGCCGCGCAACCAGATCACGCGCGAGACGATCGCATCGCGGCCCGGCGCGTTCGCTTTCACGATCTCGCCGGTTGCATTTCGATTCCTGAGGACCGCGCCCGCCGGCAAACCGTCGCCAATCTTGGCGCTCACGAAGGTTTCGCCCAGCGGCGTCCGGTAACTGCCAATTGCGTCACCGGTCCCGAACTTTGAGGTCGAAATCGGAAATCGCTTCACGACTTTCCCGCCCGCGATTAAGACCAGTTCCTGGTCGGCTACGCTGACCACGATCTCAGGCGGGCCGCCGGCCGCGCGAACTTGCCGCAGCCCCGCCGTCCCACCGAGAAGCAACATGAGGGCGATACCCGGAAGAGCGCGCAACGAAAACGTCATCCGCGTCGCTGGGCCTTGGTCGGCATCAGGAGCCGCAGGTCCTCGATGAGGGAATCGATCTTGCGGAGATCTTTGCGCCGTCCCTTTTCCGGTTTCAGCTTCCGCTTCCGAACATGAATCATCAAATCGCGCAGCTCATGGATTCGTTCCCGCGAAAGTTCCTCCACCGGGTGGAGCGAGCCAAGCGCCGCGCGGCTTTCCGCCAGATCGATCTCGAGGCGCGCGGCGTAGGCACGGACCGTGGCGCGCAAGTCGCGTCGAAGTTTTTCCAGTTCCGTCTGGAGCACTTTGACGGGCGACGTATCCGGCGAGTCCGATCGTCCGTTTCGTTTCATGACTATTATCACGCGGAGGCTCCGGCGAATTCGGGTTCCCTGGCTGGCGCGATCGGATGGGCCGGGAAATGGAGCAGTTCGATTTCGCCGTCGAAATTTTCCACCAGCGCCGAACAAGTCTCCACCCAGTCGCCGCAATTGTAATAGGTGACGCCCCCGATCGAGCGAATGCCCGCGCTATGGATGTGTCCGCAGACCACAGCTTCCACGGCATGGCGTTCGGCATAACGAACAATCGCCGTTTCGAATTCGCCGATGAAATTAACCGCGTCCTTGACCCGTTTTTTCGCGTAGGCGCTGAGCGACCAGTAACCGAGGCCGAACCGCCTGCGCACAAAGTTGATCAGCGGATTCAGGCCAAGGAGAAACTGGTAACCAAGGTCGCCCGCAAACGCGAGCCAGCGCGCGTTTTGCACCACGGTGTCGAGCTCATGCCCGTGCAGGACAAGGATGCGCCGTCCGTCGGCGGTCACGTGGATGGCGCTTTTCTGGATGGCGATGTGGCCGTAATACCCGCAAAAGCCGGCCACGAATTCATCGTGGTTGCCCGGGATGTAAATGATGTGCGTGCCTTTGCGCGCTTTGCGCAGCAATTTCTGGATGACATCGTTATGCTGCTGCGGCCAATAGATGCCGCGCCGCATCTGCCAGCCATCGATGAGATCCCCGACGATGTAGAGCGTTTCCACTTCGTAATCGCGGAGGGAATCGAGCAAGGCGGCGGCATTGCTCGTCCGCGAACCCAGATGAACGTCGGAGATCCACGCCGTGCGCAAGCGGCGGGGAATCGTCGCCTGGACGATGCGAACGTTGCGCCGGGGTGCGGGTGAATCGAGCGCCTCCATGACACCCGAAAAATAACAGGCGCGGATAAGCGCCGACAAAGTGAGTTTTGTTACGTTTGTGTGGCAACGAGGAAGATCGCAGCCATCTCAGACGCCTGCTCGCCAGGCCGCGGTCGTGACGATGGCGGTAATCAACGTCCAGACATGGAGAACAAGGTGTTCGACGTTTGGGACGATTCCCCGGCCGCGATCCGGCAGGACAGTGAGCGTCCCGCGATAAAGTCGCTCATGGATTTTCCGCCAATGCGTGAGCGTGTCGCCCTTTCCAAAATTGGAGGTCGCACAAGCGAGCAGCCAATTGTAGATCGACCGCCCGCGGCCCGTCGGCGTGATGAGGTACGGCACCCACCAGATGACGAGCTCGATCGCGAACAGCAGAAAGTAATACACGAGGCCGAAGATCATCAGCGCCCGGATCTGAAAACCAAAACCGATCGGCGCCAGAATCATGAGCAACCCGTTGACGCTGCATTCGGCCAGTCTTTGCTTTCGCTCGAAATGCCGGGCGCCATTGAATGGGTAAAAATCGAACAGGGTCGTGACCTGGTGGTAAAGGAGAAGCGCAATCTGGCAGAAGATGGCGGCACGCACGGCGTTGATCATTTAAACCGATCCGTCAATTAAAGACTAGGTCGCTGTTGAACAGAACATGGAATCCGCCGCCTGCCTTCGCGCGCGCGAACGTTCTTGACGCCCTCAAGCCGCTCATCAAGGTTCGAGCGTGATGGCACGCATCGCGCACGCAGTTGTGGTCCTGGCATTGTGCCTGTCGATCGGCACGCATTGGGTCGTCCTGCAATCGGTCGCCTGGGGGACAATGATTGTGCGGTATGCGCAGCAGATTTCCCTCACCCAGGCTGTCGCGCAGACTTTCGATGGCGACCATCCGTGCAACCTTTGCAAACGCATCTCCGCGGCGAAGCATTCTGAGAAGAAAAGCGATGCGCAGTCTTTGACGCTCAAGCCCGATCTGATCTGCGCAACGCGCCGGGTTATACTGCTGCCACGCTCCGCTGATTTTCCTTTTACCAGAGTGGAGATGAACGCGTCGCTCTTGGCGCATTCTCCTCCCACTCCTCCGCCGCGTTCCGAGCTTATCTAGCTCAGGCGAAAAAGAGGTCGCGCCGTGCGTGTGCACGACCCGCAGCCTCTCCGCATTCCACCGGGGCTGGCCCGCCGTTGAAGGCCGCTATTCCCTTTCCGGAGAAGTTCCATGCAAAAACCTTTTCGTTATCTTTTGTTTCTGGTCGCACTGACATCTGCCATGGACTTGGCGCGCGCCTGCGACCTTTGCGGATGCTACACGCCGCAGATGGAGACGACGATGTCGCAATCGGAGCTGGCAGCTTTCGGGCAAACCGCGCCGGCTGATGTCGCTCACGCTGGATGGCTCAGCCGTGTCTACGTCGCGGTCGCGGAGCAGTTCACCCACTTCGGCACGCTTCAGCTAGACGGGCGCGAAGTTCCTAATCCAACCGGGCAGCACGAAGACAGCTCGATCACCCAGCTCGTCGCTGGCTACAGCTTCGACTCGCGATTTGCCCTTCAGCTCAATCTCCCGCTCATTTACCGCTCCTTCGAGCGGCCCGAAGGTTTCGCCATCGACCGCGGCACTGAATCAGGCGTCGGCGATATTTCGTTGCTCGGGAAATTCGTCCTCTTTCACACGACTGCCGGCGAACATCGCGCAATAAACATCGACGACCCGAAGAATTCGCACCTCGAAAAACATGAGCCGGATTTTACCGCTTCAGCTCTCCTGCTCGGCGGCGTAAAATTTCCGACCGGCGGCGCCAGCCGTCTCAAGGAAGAATTCAACGAAGTGATAATCCCCGGCGCGCCCGAGAGCGGCATTCACGGCCACGATCTCACTCTCGGCACTGGCTCCTACGATGCGATCGTTGGCGGCCAGACTTCTCTCCGCTACAAATCGTTCTTCTTCCAGGCCGACGCCCAATTCACGGTCCGCGGCGACGGCGCGCACCAATACCATTTCGCGAACGATCTCTCCTGGAGCGGCGGCCCCGGTTATTATTTGGTCCGCAACCAACACACCATCTTCGGCCTCCAATTCGCCTGCTCCGGCGAACACAAAGACGTCGATCGCTTTCGCGGCCAGGCCGCCGAGGACACCGGCATCACTTCCGTCTTTCTCGGCCCGCGCCTCATCGCCTCCTCCGGCAAACTCAGCGCCGAACTCGCCGCCGAGTTCCCCGTCTCGATCGACAACACCGCCCTCCAGGTCGTTCCCGATTATCGTCTCCGCGCTAGCTTCGCCGTTCGCTTCTGAGCGCCGGGTGATCCGGCTTTCCCTCTGTTTCGGTTTACTTCTTAATTTCTCCGCACGTCGCCATCGCCTTGCCGTAATATGGATTGGCGATCTTCTCACTGGTCTGGACCCAGTCTTTGTTCAGCATCGGGCAATGCACGACGTAGTAACCGGATTGGCCCGCGGCCAGCTGCTTCGCCTTATCGCTCAGTTTCTCGAAAGCGGCGCGTGTCTCTTTGAGTGAACTGCCTTTCGCCAACTGCGCGCCTTCATCTCCAAGATCGCCCGCTGCCTTTTGGGCGGCGCTGAGATCATCGGCAGCGAGCGCGCTGCGAACCTTTTCGTACCCGGCAAGAAATTGCTTGTCTGCGTCCGATAACGGCGCGGCTTCAACCAGCACCGTCGCGAACGCGATGCAAACAATGATGCGTGTGATCAGATGGGTGATTCCAAGTGTTTTCATTTGGTAAAGTTATATCGGCATCAGTGGAAATCACTTTTCATGAGCACGGAGCAGAATTTCTCCGGCTCTTCCAATTGCGGCCAGTGGCCGGAGTTTTCGAACCAGATCAGATGTTTGCCCTTTGGCGCATCGAGGCTCACAAAGTAGCGCTCTGCCAATGCTGCGGAAGCTGTCACGGTGCGGTCATGTCGGCCGAGAAAAAAATAAATGGGGACATCCAGCTTCGGCGCTTGTTTGATCAGATCGGTCCGGTAGAAGACTTCCCGCCAGAGATGCGAAAACGAAAAGCGCATTCCCAGAACGAGCCGGAACAAATCGCTCCATGAGTAGGCGGGAGACGCGAGAGCCAGATGCGCGAATTTCAACGGACTGATCTCCGAATAACCCGCATCGCGAAAGCGATGAACCCAGTTTTTCATCGTGCGGTAATCGGCGAAACTCTGGTAAGGCGGTCCACCCAACCGGCGAAGCTGTGTCGCGGCGTTTGAGTTTCCGCGCGTCACCGCGGTCTCGAGCGCGAAGCGATACATCATTCTTTCCGATTCAGGTGGATCGACGGCCTGGCTGATCCCCACGTACGCCTCAAACAATTCGGGATACCGCGCCACGGTCAGCGCGCCGACGATGGATCCCCACGAATGCGCAACGAGGATTAATTTCGCGCGGCCAAACCGTGCCAGGAGTAGTTCCACGAGCTCATGCGTGTCAGAAATGAATTGCTCGATCGTCATCGAATTCTCCGGAACCGAAGAAGAGTAAGATTTCCCCGCGCCGCGCTGGTCCCACTGCACGATGACAAAGTCTTTCTCGAGCGCCGCGTTCACGTGCGAAAACGGCATCTCCGGAAAGCCCGGCCCGCTGTGCAGAAAAAGCAGGATCGGTTTTGCGCGGTCCTGGCCGCGAATTTGAATCCATTGTTCGATGCCGCCGAGACGGACCTTCTCGAGCGACGCGATCCCGGCCCGAGAGTCAATCTCGATTCGACTGGCGGTTGTGCGTTGAAGAACAAAACGCCAGCCAACGACTCCGATGGCGCATGCTGCCAGCCCTCCTCCGATTCGCAGGACCGCCGATTTCATGATTGCTCTCTAAACGATCGCTCCTTCCAGGACGCGAGAACCACTGGACAGCCCAGGTGATTACCGCTCTCGGACGATCGGCCCCATTCTGTAACCAGAATAAGTTACTACCTCTTTGATCTTCGCGTCGCTGAGCGACTTGCCTGGTTTCGTAGTTATAACAACGCGTTTCCTGGGCAGATCGACTTTCACCGTCGCCACTTCCGGCTGTTTCCGAAACGTCTTCTCGATGCCGGTGGCGCAAAACGCGCACACCATCCCATTGACCGTAGTTGTGATTGTTTCCGCCCAGGCCGAACCCGAGAGGCCGGTTAGGATGACGAGTGTTAATAGAATCCTGCGCATGATGTTTTCCTCCTTCAGAATTGCACGGTCCAATTGACCATGACGTGGTTGTTGCTGCTGTATCCGGCTTCGAGCCAGATGGTCTTATAGAAAAGGCGAATGACCGGCGTGACGACGAAGTGGTCGTGCTTTGCCGGGTGGTGATCCACCCGGATGAGGAGCCAGGTGTTCAATTCGTCGTAAGTAGCCAGGTACGGCGCAAACCCGGCGTAAGCCCTCTGCCAGACAGATTTCTCGATGTCCCGCGCATACAGAAAGCGCGACTCGTAAGAGAAAAACAGGCGCCGCGTTTCGTAGTCGGCCAGCAACGTCAGCCACGCCGCCGGTTCATCGCGGTTGCCCTGGCGCGCCATTCCCGCGCCGGTCATGCTAAAAATGTTTCCCTGGCCGTCCGGGAGGTTCCACCGTTTCAACAGGGTGTTGAGCTGCGGTCCCGCCATCCAGAATTCGTTCTGGTTGATCTCGTATTTGGAATAAAAGCCCAGGGCGAAATGCGGATCGAACGTGTAGTCGACGTTCAGGGTGTGCCCGGTCTCGTCGTTTTCCTGCATCACCATGGTTCCACCGACGTACGAGAGCGGTTTCCCCTGCGCGGGTGAGGCGAGGTTAATGATTGAAGCTAAGAGTAGATAGAAAGGTAATTGGTAAAAGGTTTTCATAGATCCAAAAAGCTGCGTTGAAGTGCAGGCGTGCCTGGCAAAGGGCACACCTCCGGCCTCAGGCTCTTTGGATCAGATGAGACGAATACACGTCGCCGCCATAGGAGGCGGCGAATGCGCGCGCACCCGCGCGCTTAGGCAGGTCGGCTGAGCAGAAACCGCCACAACGTTCGAATCGATTACCGGAACGGAAACAAACCCGATCACCAGCTGCTGTTTTGCATCACCGCTTTGGGAGAGCGGCTGGGAGACCGGCCCCGTCGTCTTCCTGGAGAGAGCGCAACAGGTCTTGTTCGCGCAGCACTGGGGCTTGCAACCTTCCACGCTCGGCGCATTCGACAGAATACAGGAAAGCGTCGGCAGCTGCAGCGGCTTCACCGCCATCGCGAGCATGACGGCAAACAGGATCGGTGCTGCCTTCCGCATAAGGCAAAAGTTAGCACAGGGAAGCCTGAGGTCGAGAGACGGCAGTCTGCAAATTCCTAGCTTGAAAAACAGAAAGCCCGCCGGGGAGAAGCCGGCGGGCTTTCGTCGCTGCTTGTTGTGGTTGTTGTTGTCCTAACCGCGCTGTCTGCCTTACGGAATTGGAACGAAGCCGACTTGGGCGGCGATCTTCTGGCCAGCGCCGCTGATGGTGAAATCGAGGAACTGGAGGGCGGCGTTGCCATCCTGGGGGGGAACCAAGCCGCCGTCCCTCCGGCCACGAGGAACGACCTAATGTTTCACCAGCCAGCCACGAAGCTGTTTTGCCACCATCGTTTTGCTCGCCAGCGGAACCTTCCGGGCCCACTCTCCAATTTTACCCCGTGAGATATCCGCGGAGTCGCCCTTTGAGGTAGCGTTTACCCCATGCGGTCTTCAGGTACTTCTCTCGCCGCGCGGCATCGTGCGCGTTTAGGCTCCCCTCCCAATAAACCAGCTCAAACGGGACTCGCGCCTTTGTCGAAGACACACGTCCTAAGTTGTGCGCCTGTACCCGCGCGGGCAGGTTCCTGGTTAATCCGACGGAGAACTGGCGATCCGCCAGAGAGCGCAGTGCGTAAACGTAGTAGTTTGCCATTTCTATCTCACGGGGTGAACCCGGATGCGATAGCTGCGCGCACCGGGGAACGGCAAATCGATTAATTCAATCTTGAGTTGCTCTCCGGTTTGGTGATTAATGAGTGAGAGAGAATAATGCGCATCTGGGAGGGCATTCCCCCTCCTAACGATCTCGCACACAAATGACCAGCCCCAAATTACAAGTTCCCCCGCCCGCGGAAATGCACGTGCACGTGCACGTGCTTTCGTCCAATTCTCGTTAGGCCCATGAAACGCCTGATCGGCACTGTATGTCTTGTTTTGCTTTCGGTCGCGACGTACTCGGCGAAGGCGACGAGCGGGCGCGAACTCGGAGCGAAGTTAGTTAGCCGCGCCGTCGAGCTCGTCGGTGACAGCGGTGCCTACATTCATGATATTCCGCTCAGTCCGCGGCGAGATGAGCCCGGGTTGGCTCGGCATTTAGCGAAACGGATGGTCTGGTTTCGCGATTATGCCAGGCAGAAGCGCGGAAAAAATGACCCGGTGATTGTGATTTCAGACGATCCCGCTCTCGGCGCTCGTGTCGCACATGCTGCCTTCTCCTCCCTGCGTGCTGGTAGCCTGCGCGGATTACGTGTCATTTGTATTGTTGGTAAGCGGTACGATGCGTACCTGCACGACGCCGCCGACGCCACAGCAGTCAACCTTCAAGTTGAGCCCCTACCCAAATAGGCCTAACCAAGCGATGCAGCGAACGCCTACCCGTCGTTCGCCCGACATTTCCCATGACTAAACCATTCCACCTTCGATCAGCGCGCGCCCCCGGTAGGCGTCGCTGATCTTTTTCTCGTTAGACGGCCAGACCACACCCACAAATGCGCATCGGCAAACCTCTCGCGATAATCATCGGGATCATCACGCTTTGGCCGATTATCTACATGGTCCTTTTTATGGGTTCCATCTTTCTCGCGATGGCGACCGGCTTCAACCAGCAGCAAGCTCCGCACTTTTTCCCTTACCTCATGGTCGCGCATCTTGGCACGATGCTCATCATGTTCGGCCTGCTGGCATTTTACATCGTGCATGTGTTCAAGAACCCATCCTTTAAAGACGACAGACGTGTTTTGTGGGCCATCGTGATCTTCATGGGCGGTCCGGTCGGTGCCCCCGTCTACTGGTGGCTTCATATCTGGCCGCGCCCACCGGCAGACAACGCCGCCGTCTAACCACGGGATGGAGCGAACGTCTGGCAGCCATGGAAAGTAAGATTTAAAAATTATGAAGGATGAACCCGCAGCCACGCGCTGTCCCGCCAGCCGTCGCTCATCTTATTGTCGTTAGATCTTATGCACCGCTCGTTGCATTTCGTCGTGGCCATGCAGGTGCTACTCTTCGCCAGTTGCGCTGCCCCGATGCTTCGCACTAAGACGCCTCCTCCGCCGCCAAAGATTGAAGGGGCCGCTGGCAGCGTTTCAGAGAAGGATATACGCCAGGCAATCGTACTGGTTGAGCAGTCCATGAGACAGGAGTTTGGCCGAACACTCCCGATCGATCGCGTCGAAGTGATCAATCGAAACGATATTTTTATCCACACTTCTAAAGGCTTGTATCCGGTCCGATGCGTTCACGGCGTGTGGACGCCACCACCACCGGGCATCTGGGTAAACCCGTGAAGAGCCGAGGCGTTATTGTCACGCGCAGATCTAACCATGCGATGGAGCGAACGGCCACCCGCCGCGCGTTCACGTTGCTGACTATGATCAAACCGCTTTCGCTTCGAGCCACACTCGCTCTCGGTGGCCGTCGCTCATCTTGTTCTCGTTAGGTCGTAGATTAGCGCGGTAGGGTATAATAGAGATTCGACAAAATAACCGTTCGATTTGACGAACGATTTCTCAGCTTGGACGATGATCGCATGGATGATAAAGATATCTTTGAAATTCAACGGCTCTTTCCGCAAATCTATCTCGCCTGTCACGTCGATCACGTACGTGCCGCGTCCACGGTCTGGGACCTCTCTTCCCGTGACTCCTCTATTCTCGCGCATCTTGAGAGTGAGAATGCAATAAGTCCACGCGCACTCGCGGGGCATCTCGGTGTCGCGCCCTCCACACTTTCGGCCGCTATCGCACGGCTCAGTCGCCTCGGTTACTTGATAAGCGAACCATTGTGTTCGGATAAACGGCGCCGCGAGCTGCGTCTAACGGCTCGGGGCGCGAAGGCCATTGCATCGACATCGGTCCTGGACGAGAGTCGGGTCCGTAAGTTACTGGGTTGGCTCAGCGCGCAACAGCGCGCAGCGGCTTTGCGAGGCCTTCAGCTACTCGCTCACGCAGCACGTCAAATAAAACAACCAGTATGAAACTCGCTCTCATTATCGCCGCCTTCGTTTTCGTAATTATCGCCCTGATTCTGATCGTCGGCGCGGCCCTGCCGAGGAATCACGTTGCATCGCGCCACATAATTCTTCATCTTTCACCCTATGAAATCTACCAAAGCGTGCGGGATTTCAACGCGGCCCCGAGCTGGCGCTCCGATCTCGAGCGTGTGGAGACGGTTGCCACCGCGGATAACCATGTCCGGTTCCGTGAGTATGCGAAGCATGGTGCGGTTACGTATGACTTGGTCGAAGATCAGCCGGGGGAGCGAATAGTCACCCGTATCGCCGACCAGAATCTCGGCTACGCGGGAAGTTGGACTTACACTTTCACTAAGGACACAGCTGGCACCCGCGTTCAAATCACCGAAGCGGGTGAGGTTTCGAATATACTATTCAGGTTCATGTCTCGTTTCATCTTCGGGCAGACTGGCACGATCGAGAGGTACCTCATTGCGCTTGGGAAGAAATTCGGGGAAGATGTTTCGCTGCAGCCATAACGGCACACGATGAACATTTTGTTGTGGGTCCTGCAGATGCTCGCCGCGCTTCTCTACGGAGCGTCGGGTGTCATGAAGGTCTTCATGTTCGAGAAAGTAAGCGAGGGGGTCCGGTCCTTTGGTGCGTTGCCGCGGGAAGCCTGGATGGCCCTCGGCATCCTCGAACTCGTCTGCACGGTCGGGCTGATCGTCCCCGCCGCCTTACAGTGGCAGCCGGCGCTCACGGTCGTGGCCGCCACGGTCCTGGCGATCGAGAGCCTCGTGTTCATCGGGGTGCACGCCAAGTACCGCGAGATCACGCCCATCATCTTGAGCGCGGTGCTGGGCATTCTCATGGCATTCATCGCGTACGGCCGGATGTTCCTGAAACCGATCTTCTGACCGGGCCGACCCCGTTCCTGCGGGGTCCTACTGCGACGCTTAGTCGTATGACCGCAACCGATAAAGGATATCAAGGCAGCTATAATGCGCCCAAGAACGCCTAACCCGGCGATGCAGCGAACCGCGGACCGCCGTGGATCAAGGCTGATGGAAGAATTAAGAATTATGAAACAGGAAACGCGCGCCCTCGTCCGCCGTCGCTCATCTTGTTCTCGTTAGACCTTCATGCGCACCCTGGATTCTTTGACGTGGCATGTTATGGACGCCATGGCGGACGATTGGGAATCGATCGTGCAGATACGGCCACACGTGCATCAGTATTGCGGCCCGACACCAGACGACTGGATTTTTCAGATTCTCCGCCAGCTGCACGAAAGCGGATTTGTTCGCATCATGGACCTAGACGGCCACGGAACCGAAAGCTTCCCATCCGATCCACAGGAAAGCTGGTTTGACATGACGGACATTGGGCGACTGCTTTTGGGATTCAGAGGGGAACAAATACCGAGATGAACACGAAAAGGTCTAACCAAGCGATGGAGCGAACTCCGAAAGCTTTCGCGAGTCGCTCATCTTGTTCTCGTTAGGCCCGAGATCATTCCATAAGCCCTTACAAACAGAAAGCCCGCCGGGGAGAAGCCGGCGGGCTTTCGCTGCTGTTGTTGTTGTCCTACCGCTGTCTGTCTTACGGAATCGGAACGAAGCCGACCTGGGCGGCGATCTTTTGGCCGGCGCCGCTGATCGTGAAATCGAGGAACTGTTTCGCCAGTCCGCTGGGCTCGCCATTGGTGTAATAGAAGGTCGGACGCGCGTAGGGATAGGTTTTGGCGTGGACGGTCTGCACGGAGGGCAGCGTGCCATCGATCGACATCACTTTGATGCCGCCGGCTTTCGTGTAGGCGAGACCGACGTAGCCGACGCCGTTCGCGTTCTTGCCCACTTCAGCCGCGATCTGCTCGTTGCCGGCCATCTTCTGCGAGCCGCCCGCGTAATCTCGCTTCTTCATCGCCAGCTCCTTGAAATCGGAGTAGGTCCCGGACGAAGTGTTGCGGGTGTAAAGTGAAATCTTTCCACCGGAACCGCCGACGGCACTCCAGTCGGTTACTTCGCCCGTGAAGATTTGTTCGACCTGCTTCTTGGTCAGGCTCTTGATCGAGTTCGCGGAGTTCACGATCACGGCGATGCCGTCGTAGGCGACGATGGTCGGCTTCATGTGAACGTTTTTCGCGGAAGCAGCGGCGACCTCGGCTGGTTTGGCGCGCCGGCTGGCCATACCGATCTGCGCGGTGCCGTCGATGATCGCAGCAATGCCGGTGGTGGAACCTTCCGCCGCGATGTCGAAGGTGGTGCCGGGATGTTGCGCTTTGAATTGCTCCGCGAGCTGCGGCACAAGTTTCGCGCCGAGAGTGTCGGAGCCTTTGATGACGAGCTTCTCGGCGCGCGCGTCGGTGACGACCAAAGCGAGGCCGACAGCGGCCAAGAGATGAGTGAGTTTCATGATGGTTGGATATGCGGTTTGGTCTTGGGTTAGAACTTCACGTTCAAGTCGGCCACGAAGAATTGGTAGCGGTCAAGCGGGTTGATGCCAATGGCGATGGGCGTGCCGCCGGTACCGAGAGCGTTGTCGTAACGCGAGCCATACGCGTAGGTAATGCTGAAGGTAACCGCATCACTCAGCGCGTATCCTGCCTTCACCGCGACGCCTTGCATGTTCAGGCGACCATCGAAGATGTCGTCATCGATAAGGTTTGGATCGAGCGCATACTGCTCGGCGTGTTGATACCAAACGTCGATCTGCCAGTCATGTTTCGCCTTGAGCTGGCCGATACCGGCGCCGATTTGATAAGCGTAACGCTGGTCGCCCCTGCCAGGATTGCCGGCGGCCGCCGCGCGAGCGTCGGCCTCGAGATTGACCGCGAAATCGCCGAAAATGTGCATAGGCAATTCGCCGACTTTCCAGCCGAACTCCACCGGCGCATCGAAGATGAGCAGGCTGTTGATGCCAGTCTGGTTCTGGGCCAGCGACGCCGCATTTGTCAGATTGGGACTGCCGCCCTGGTAATGGAGGTTAAACTTGTCGCTGTTGCCGGTGTAATTGTAGATCGTCGGCGCGATCTGAAAGAAGAAGTTCTTGGGAAAATTGAAGCGCGCTCCCACCTGCCACGCGAGCAAAAATGCGTCCGTGTTCGGGACTAGCTGGCTCTTGCCGTTATTACCGGTGGTAGTCGTCCTCAGGCCCAGCGGATTCTCCGGATTCGAATCGGCATAAACAAATTGGGCCAGGTTCACGAAGAGATCGAGCTTCACCTTGAACGGCTCGGCCTCGACCGCGGCGACCGCTTTTCCGTCCTTGCTGTACGACTCCACGGCAGGGGCGCTGCCACCGCCGAAGGTAAGGTTATACGTGTGCTTCCATTGTTCGGCGAGACCTTCCGGGTTGATGTCCGGGTCCCAAACCATGAGCGTGTTGACGAGAGGATTGGGCATCCGGCCTCCGGTCAGCGTTACATCTTTTATGCCTTTGTAACCAAAGTAGGCCTGGCCGACAAAGATACCGTCGCTGTTCTTCGCGAAGACGGCGTTAGCGCCACCCGAGTCATCACCGAAGGTCACGTTGGTCGAGCGCGAACTGGCGTTGGTTTCCAAACGAAAACCGAAAAACCAATCGTCCGCCAAAGTGCCGCGCAGACCGAGACGGATACGATAACGTTCGCGGTCGCGCTCCTGCCAGTCGTGCAATCCCGCCACGCCGGCGCCGGCGGGGGCCGTGGGCGTGTTTCCGGCGGTCCGGCCTCCGTTATACTGGTAACGCAACCGCGCGTCGCCGTATAATTCGAGTTCGGTGACTGGTGCGGAGATTTTCAATTTCCCCGCGGCGGTCGTGGCGGCGTCGCGCGTCAATTCGCCGCGCACTTCCTCCGCTTCCTGGTCGGTGATGAGGTGTTTCTTCACGAGCAGGTCGAGTAACGCCCCGGCATCCTGGGCCCGCGCGGCGATCGTGCCGAGTGACAGGCCGGCGGCGACGGCGATTAACACAAAATAATTCCGTAACATTTGTTCTCCTTGTTTCTGCGGTTGGGTTAAGGCCGGAGAGCATTGGGCCCAGCGGCTTTTTTCTGCACGCCGCCAAGCTGGAGAGCGATTGTTACGGATAGATGGCGAGGAAGTGACAGTTGCGTGAATTCGCAAAGCAACAAAGTGAGGTGCGGAAGCCCGTCCCTCCGAAATTAACGCGCTTGGATATTCGAGACAGCTTCTTTAAGCTTGGAAACCTCGGCGGCTTTCCGCCTTCAAAACCCCAGACACTTCGTGCAAACGAAAGAAGATTACGTTCTCAGAGTTCTCCAGGACGCCGGGCTCGTTACTCGGTCCCAAATCGAAAACGCCCGGATGCGCTTAAATAGCGCCGGCAACGCGATCGATCTGCTCATCAAAGAAGGCGCGGTTTCCGAGACCGATGTTTCCCGCAGTCTCGCGGCACAGGCGCACATGGACTGGATCGATCTCTCGGCGAAAGTCATTCCGCCGGACGTGATCAACCAGATTCGCGCGGAAGAGGCGCGCCGCTTCAAGGTGATTCCGATCGGATACGGCGAGAGCGGATTGATCGTGGCGGTGAGCGATCCGCTGGATATCGACACGATCGACAGCCTCAGCTTCCTTCTGCAACGCGAGATTGAGCTGGTCTGCGCGAGCCCGGAAAAAATCCGGCACGCGCTCATAAAATATTACGGCACGGCGGACGAAGCGTCCGACGTTCTGCTGCAGCAGATCGGGCACGATGTCGATTTCGGCCTCGAGATTACCGAGAGCGGCAGCCTCGACAACGCCGATGAAGCGGACGCGCCGATCATTCGGATGGTTTCGATGCTTCTCATCGAAGCGCATCGTCTCGGCGCGAGCGATGTCCACCTCGAGCCGCTCGACAAAAAATTCCGTGTCCGATTCCGGATCGACGGCGTCCTCCAGGAAATGCAGGCGCCGCCGAAACGGCTGCAATCCGCGATCGTGAGCCGGCTGAAAATCATGACCGGCTCGATGAGCATCGCGGAAAAGCGCTTGCCTCAGGATGGGCGCATCCAGGTGAAGATCGCGCGGAAACCGATCGACCTCCGCGTTTCCACGATCCCGACCAACCACGGCGAAAGCGTCGTCATGCGCGTTCTCGATAAGTCGAGCCTCATGCTCGGTTTGCCCGAGCTTGGATTTTTTAGCGACGATCAGGAAACATTCGAACGACTGCTCCGGTTGCCTGATGGCATCCTGCTCGTGACCGGCCCGACCGGTTCCGGCAAGACGAGCACCCTTTATTCGTGCCTGAACTACATCAACAAACCCGACCGCAAGATCATCACCGTCGAGGAGCCGATCGAATATCAGATGAACGGCATCAATCAGGTGCAGGTGAACACCGACGTCGGGATGACGTTCCCGGTCGCGCTCCGCTCGATTTTGCGCCAGGCGCCGAACGTCATCATGATCGGCGAGATTCGCGATCCGGAAACGGCGACGATCGCGACCAACGCGAGCCTGACCGGCCATTTGGTTTTCAGCACGCTCCACACGAACGACGCGCCTTCGGCTGTGGCGCGGCTCGTGGACATCGGCGTGCAACCGTTCCTGGTCGCGTCGTCCGTCCGCGCGATCATGGCGCAACGACTCGTTAGGCGATTGTGCGGGAACTGCAAGCAACCCGGCGACCTGAACGAAACCGAGTTGCGGGCCCTGAATCTGGAGCCCGGCCAGTTGGCCGACGCCCAAGTCATGAAATCAGTCGGCTGCGAAGAATGCCGGCAGACCGGTTACAAAGGCCGGATGGGGATTTTCGAGATCTTCGTCATCGACGACAACGTCCGGCACATGATCAACAACCGGCGCTCGACCCTCATGCTGCGCCAGCGCGCCCGCGAGCTCGGGATGCGAACGTTGCGCGAAGACGGCGTGCGCAAAGTCCTCGCCGGCCTCACGTCGGCCGAGGAAGTGATTTCGATAACGTTGGGAGACGTGAATTAGCGATGAACGCGCAACAGGTCGCCGATATTTTCGTCGAGCAGCGGGTGCTTCAATCTTCGCAGGCCGAGGACGTCTTGCAGGAGGCGCAGCTCAACGGCAAGAACATCGAGCAGGCGTTGGTCGATAGCGGGTTCGTCGATCACCGCGGCTTTTATCAGGTCATCGCCGATGCGCTCGGGACCGATTTCGTCGAGCTGACTGGGAACGAGATTGCGCCGGAAATATTGCGCCTGATCCCGGGAGGCCTGGCGCGACTGCATCGTGCGTTGCCGGTCGCGCTGAGCGATCACACCCTGAACGTGGCGCTGGTCGATCCGCTCGATATGCGCACGGCGGAGGATTTGCGTTTCGCGCTGGGCAAAGACGTCCACGTCGTCGTGGCGCCGTCTGAAGACGTCGAGGATCGGATCAAGCGTTACTACGGGACCGACAGCTCGAGCATGGAGGACATTCTCAAACAGCTCGGCGAAACGGGCGAGCTGCTGTCGTTGCGCGGCACGGATGAAAGCGCGGCCGCCGCCGAGGCGGATGCGAACGCGACGCCGATCATCCGGTTCGTCGATCTGATTTTGTTCCAGGCGATCCAGGACCGGGCGAGCGACATTCACTTCGAGCCGTTCGAGAACGAATTCAAAATCCGCTACCGCGTGGACGGCGCGCTCTACGAGATGGCGCCGCCGCCGCGGCATCTCGCGCTGCCGGTGATTTCGCGCGTGAAAGTGATGGCGAACATGAACATCGCCGAGCGCCGGTTGCCACAGGATGGGCGCATCCAGAAAAATGTCGCGGGGCGGAACGTCGATCTCCGGGTCTCGACGTTGCCGACGCAATTCGGCGAGAGCGTCGTCCTGCGCGTGCTCGATCGTTCGACCGTTAATCTCGATCTCGAAGCACTCGGCCTCCCCGATTACATCCACGAATACATTCTCGAAATCATTCACCGGCCGAACGGCATCTTCATCGTCACCGGGCCGACCGGTTCGGGAAAAACGACGACGCTTTATTCCTGCCTGCGCAAAATCAACACGATCGACTCCAAGCTGCTGACCGCGGAGGAACCCGTCGAGTACGATCTCGAAGGGATCGTGCAGGTGCCGGTGAACGAAGCGATCGGGCTCACCTTCGCGCGAACGCTCCGCGCTTTTCTCCGCCAGGACCCGGACCGCATCATGGTGGGGGAAACGCGCGATCTCGAGACAGCGCAAATCTCCATCCAGGCTTCGCTCACCGGACATTTGGTTTTCACCACCCTCCACACGAACGACGCACCGGGAGCGATCACGCGCTTGATCGACATGGGCGTTGAGCCGTTTCTGATTTCTTCCACGCTCGAAGCCGTGCTCGGCCAGCGTTTGCTCCGCAGCATTTGCCCGCAATGCCGGACAACTTATCAGCCGACCGAAATGCTCCTCGCCCAGCTCGGGTTTTCGCGGCGTGACATCGGCGCGAAGAATTTTTTCTACGGAAAAGGCTGCGACGTTTGCAACCAGACCGGCTACAAAGGCCGCAAGGGCATCTACGAATTATTGAAGATCACCGATCCGCTGCGCGAATTGATCAACGAACGGGCGCCGACGGTGACGCTGAAAGAGAAAGCGATCGAGCTCGGAATGGTGACGCTGCGGCAGGATGGCCTGCGCAGCATCTTCGCCGGCGACACGACGATCGAAGAAGTGCTCAAGTACACCTGATGAGAAATCCCAAATCCCAAGCTCCAAATCCCAAAGAAGCTCCAAGGCCCAAGTTCCAACGCTGTGTTCAGGGCGGCTCTTTGGGATTTGGAACTTTAGCGTAGCGCACCGTGGCTCGTTACACCTACATCGCTCTTGATGCGCGAGGGCAGGAATCGACCGGGCTGGTCGATGCGGGTTCGACCAGTGAAGCCATCGGTGAGCTGCGCCGGGCCGGCTATTTCCCCACCCACGTCTATGAAGAAGGCCCCGCGGCCGCCGTAGCCACAAAAACAGCGCGCCAAAAAACGAAAGCGCCGGGCGCCGAGCGAAAAACGGGCAGCAAAAACATCGTCCTCTTCCAGAAGAAAACGGTGAAGCCCAAGGTGCTCATGATTTTCACGAGGCAGCTTGCGACCCTGATCGATGCGGGGCTTCCGCTCTTGCGCGCGTTGACCGTGCTCGCCAAACAGGAGCGCGATTCCGTTCTCAAAACCACGATCAACAAACTCGCGGACTCGGTCCAGGGCGGCAGCACCTTTTCCGAAGGGCTCGCGCAGCATCCGCGGATCTTCAACGATCTCTATGTCAACATGGTGAAGGCCGGCGAGCTGGGCGGCGTCCTCGAAGTGGTGCTGACGCGTCTCGCCGAGTTCCAGGAGAAGGCGCAGAAGATCAAGAACAAGGTCGTGGCCGCGATGGTTTATCCGATGATCGTCATGGTGCTCGCGGTCTCGATCATGGCGTTCTTGCTCGTTTTCATCGTCCCGAGATTCGAAGCGATCTTCCACGACATGCTGGGCGACAAGCCGCTGCCCGCGATCACGATTTTTGTCATCAGCCTCAGCGAATTTGTCCAAAATCATTGGCCGATTCTGCTCGGGGTTTTGGGCGCGGCCATCGTCGGCTACAAGATTATGGCGCGCACCCTGGCGGGCCGCGCTCTCCTGGATCGGATCAAACTGCGCGCGCCGTTGTTCGGCGATCTGATTCGCAAGACGTCGATCTCACGTTTTTCGCGGACGCTTGGAACATTGGTGACCAGCGGCGTGCCGATTTTGCAGGCGCTCACGATCACGCGCGAGACCGCGGGCAACAGTGTGATCGCGCGCGCCATCTCGCAGGTGCACGACAGCGTGAAGGAAGGCGAATCGATTGTGCTCCCGCTCGAAGCGAGCGGCGCTTTCCCGCCGATGGTGATCAGCATGATCGACGTGGGCGAAGAGACCGGCCAGTTGCCCGAGATGCTGTTGAAGATCGCCGAAGTTTACGACGACGAGGTGGACAATGCCGTGGCCGCTCTCACCTCGCTGCTCGAGCCGATCATGATTGTGTTTCTGGCCCTAGTAGTGGGCACCATCGTCATCGCGTTGTTCATGCCGCTCATCAGCATCATCAGCGGATTACAGCAGCAGAGCTGAGCTGCAATGAACTCGCGACCGAAAAGAATCTACGCGTTCACGATTGTCGAGCTGCTCATCGTGATGGCGATCATTCTGGTGCTCGCCGGTTTGATTCTGGCGACGTCGAGCTACGTGCAGAAGAAAGGACAACGTTCCCGCGCCGAAGCCGAGATCGCGGCCATGTCGGCGGCGCTGGAGAATTACAAGGCGGATAATGGGATGTATCCGCGCGACGCAAATTCGAGCGACCAAGCAAATCCAACGGCAAATATTTCGGACAAGGCCTACACCACGGCGAACGTTTTCTTATATGAACAATTGTATGGAGCGAGCAACGGCGCGCGGACACCAAACGCCGGCGGGAAAACTTATTTTTCCTTTAAACCAAATATGTTGAATCCGCCGCCCCCCTCGACGGTGCCTGTTACTTTCATTCGAGATCCATTCGGAAGTCCCTACGGCTACTCGACAGCAAAGGCCGCGAGCCCGACCGGACCAAACGGCTTTAATCCCACCTTCGACCTTTGGAGCATCGCCGACGGCGCACCCGGGACGGATCAGACAAAGTGGATTAAGAACTGGTAGGGACGGCTTTCCGAGCCGTCCGTCGAATTCAGCCGGTATGCCGCGATGAAATAGTCGAACGTTTCGGAAAAACGTCCCTATCGCGCGTCGGTGTGGACGACGATGACGACGCGGCGATTGGGACGTTGGCGCTCGATCTCGATCTGTTCTTCGGGGGAATTCACCGCGACGGGGCGCGGCGCGATGAGGAATTTGCTCGCCCCGTAGCCCTTCGTCTCGATCTGCGCGGGATTGATGCCCATCACGTCAACGAGGTATTGCTTCACGCTATCGGCGCGGCGCTGGCTTAGCTCGAGATTGTAATCGGGCGCCCCGAGCGAATCGGTGTAGCCCTCGACGCTGAAAGTTGCTTTCGGGTTGCGCTTGATCAGCGTCCCGAGCTTTTGCAATTGGCTGATCGCGCTCGGCTGCAAATCGGCGCTGTCGTAATTAAAAAGTTGATCGTCCGGCATCCGCAATTTCGTCCCGGAACCGAGCGGCCCTTTTTGCGAGAGCAACGAATCGAGATCGCTAAAGCCCGGCGTCTTGTTCCGCGTCGGGCCGGCGCTGTCGCCCGGAAGTTTGTTGAACGTATTCGGGCGTTTGATCGTGGTGCTCGTCGCCAGCTCGGTCCCAGTCAAAGCCGGTTGCGGCCTGCCGGAAGTCGCGGAGTCGTTCAGCAGGTTTTGCTCGCGGGTTGCGTTCGGACTTTTCGATAGCGATTGCGCGCTGCTCTGCTCAATCTCCGTCATCACGGAATCGGGATTCTGATCCACCTTCGGCGTCTCAGGCAAAACATCGCGGGTGTCGTCCGGCAACGCGGTGCTGGCATGGACATCGTCGAGAAGCTGATCGAAGGACTTCTTCTCATCGGGCAACTGGACGTCGGTCTTGTCCGGCTCCGGTTTCGCCGCGGGATTTGCCTGGTCGAGACCCGGTTTCTCGAGCGGCTGCACCTCGACGTTCTTCACCTTGAAGGTCGGAACCTGGACGCGCTCCTCGGTCAACGGCGTCCCCGGCATGAAACTCGTCCGATAAAAATAACCGCAAAGCGCGCCGTGCAACGCGAGCGAAACCATGAGCCCGACGAAGAGCCAGTTCCGTTGCTTGTTCCCCTGAAGCAGCGCTTCCTCGAAATCCGTGAACTCGGATGTCCTCATCTGTCAGTTAGAAACCAACCGGCACTGCCCGTTCAATGTCAAATAGGTCGAGCGAGCGATCCACCTAGCTCGACTTCGTCCTCGCGATGAACGCCTGGGCCGCTTTCCGAATCTCGTCCGCCACCCGTGCTTCCGGCGAAACGAATTTCGGCGTAAACCAGGGGAACAATCCGATGAGATCGTGGGTGACCAAAATCTGCCCGTCGCAATGGACGCCGGAACCGATGCCGATCGTCGGGACTTTGAGGACGCTCGTGATTTGCCGCGCCGTTTCGGGACTCACGATCTCGAGGACGACGGAAAAGACGCCGGCGTTTTCCACGGCGAGTGCGTCCCGGACCAGCGCCTCGGCTTCCGCCTGACTCCGGCCCTTCACTTTATAGCCGCCTTCCTCTCGCACGCTTTGCGGGAGCATTCCGATATGCCCCATCACGGGAATGCCTGCCGCGATGATCGCTTCAATCTGCGGAACATGGCTGGCGCCGCCCTCCAGCTTCACCGCCTCAGCGCCGGCTTCAATCAACGCCCGCGCCGCGGAAACGGCCTGGGCCGGATCATCGTAGGTATGGATCGGCAGATCGCCGACTAACAACGCGCGCTTCACCGCTCGCGCGACGGCGCGCGTGTGATGGACCATTTCCGCCAGCGTGACCTGCGTCGTGTCCTCGCAGCCGAGCACCACCATGCCTAACGAATCGCCGACCAGGATCAGATCGATCCCGCTTTCATCGAGCAGCCGCCCGGTCGGATAATCGTAGGCCGTCAAAGCGGTGATTCGCTCGCCGCGCCGTTTCATCTCGCGAAAGTCCTGCATGGAATCGGACCCTACCACTCCAATTCGAGACGCACCACCGCCGCGCTTGCGCCCACTCGAAGGAGCAACGTGCTGATGGGTTCGTCCTGTTCCGGCAAAACGAGATCCGGCCGCACATCGGCGAGCGGCCGCAGGACGAACTCGCGCTCGACGATGCGCGGATGAGGCAGGTGCAGCTCGCTCGTCTCGATCACCAGCTCGCCGAAATAGAGCAGGTCGAGATCGATCGAGCGGGAAACGTTGCGCGCGTGCGCGGCAGGGCGGCCCAGCATTTTTTCAATCGAGGCCAGCTCGCATAACAACGCGTCCGGCTCGCCGGAATATCCAAATTCGATCGCGGCATTGAGGAATTTTGCTGCGCCTTTTTCGCAGCCGACCGGCTCCGTCTCGTAGATCGCCGACGAGCGCATCGGAGGCAACGCGCCCCGGAGCGCGGCTATGTCTTTCCGCGCATTGCGCAGGTTCGCGAGCCGCTCACCGAGATTGGAACCGAGCGCGACGCCGACTCTCATCGCTGTAGCCGCGATCGCTGATCGCGGCCTCCGATTCGACGCGGCCGGGATCGACGATCCCGGCTACAATCCGAGCACATCTTCCATGCTGTAAAGACCCGGCGGTTTGCCGACGATCCAGCGCGCGGCGCGCAACGCGCCCGCCGCAAAAGTTTCGCGGCTCGATGCCTTGTGGGCGAGCTCGAGCCGTTCCCCCGCCCCGGCAAACGTCACCATATGATCGCCCACGACATCGCCACCGCGAATCGAGTGAAGGCCGATCTCTTTCGCCGGTCGTTCCCCGATCAAACCTTCGCGGCCATGACGCACATCCTTCGCGTAATCGAGCTTCCGCACTTCACACAGGATCTCGGCCAGCTTCTTCGCCGTCCCGCTCGGCGCATCTTTTTTCAAACGATGATGCATCTCGGTGATTTCGAGATCGAAATCGTTCCCGAGCATCTGCGCCGCCTTTCGCGTCAGCCAGAAAAGCGCATTCACCCCGACGCTGAAGTTCGGCGACAACACCACGCCGACCGATTGCGACAAGATTTCGATGAAACCGCGCTCCGCCTTCGAATGGCCGGTCGTTCCAATGACCGCTGGCTTTTTCGCGGCGCGACAGGCGCGGCAAAGCGTCTCCGTTGCGTTCGGGTGGCTGAAATCGACGACCACATCGCACGCGCCGATGTGTTTCGTCACGTCGTCGCCGAGATCCAGCCCCGCCGCCAATTCGACGTCCGACGTTTTCGCAGCCGCCGCGATCGCCTGGCCCATCCGGCCTTTCGCGCCCAGCAACAAAACGCGAACCGATGTTTTCACTCGGTTCCGGCGAAGGCCTCGAGGGTCTTGCGCAAGCGCGCCTGGTTGGCGGCCGTCATTTCGCATAACGGCAGGCGACATTCAGCCGACATCACGCCGCGCCAGGAAAGCGCCGTCTTCACCGGCACCGGATTCGGCTCGATGAAGAGGTCCTTGAAAATCGGCAACATTTTCAAGTGCAGGTCGTTCGCACTTTTTGTGTCGCCGGATCGAAACGCCTGGACGAGCGCGACGACTTCCGCCGGGAATAAATTCGAAGCGACGCTGACCACGCCGACCGCGCCGACGGATAAAAAGGGCAAGGTCAGCGAATCGTCGCCGCTGAGAATTGTGAATGCTTCCGGTAACCGCGCCCGCAATTCGCCGACGCGATCGACACTGCCGCCGGCTTCCTTGATCGTGACGATGTTCGCGCAATCCATCGCGAGGCGCTCGACGGTTTCCGGGCCGATATCGACCGCGCAACGCCCGGGAATATTATAGAGCATGATCGGCGAGGTCGTCGCCTGCGCGATCGCCTGGAAATGCCGAAAGAGTCCTTCCTGGCTCGGCTTGTTGTAGTACGGCGCGACGATCAACATTCCATCGACGCCCATTTTTTCCGCCGCGCGTGTCGCCGCGATTGTAGCCGCCGTCGAGTTTGATCCCGTCCCCGCCAGCACCTGGCAGCGACCCTTCCCGATCTCAACCGCGATCCGAATCACCTGCTCGCGCTCCGCCGCCGAGAGCGTCGGCGATTCCCCGGTGGTGCCGACGGCGATCACGCCGCTCACCGCGTCGGCGATCTGTCCCTCGATCAACGCTTCCAGCGCCGGGACGTCGATCTCGCCGTCGCGAAACGGCGTCACCAGCGCTGTAAAAGTTCCTCGAAACATTTGTTAGAAACATCGCGCGACGGAGCGCGCGATCCACCTCAGCTCAGACGTCGATCGTCCCTTCGAAGACAAAATCCGCCGGGCCGGTCAGCGTCACGTTGCGAAATTGATCGCCAGTTCTCTCAAAGCCCACTTGCAGTTCGTTCCCACCGCGCACCAGGACGCCGATTGGTCCGCCCACCTTCTTCAACGCCGCAAAAACCAGCGCACTGGCCACCACGCCCGTCCCGCAGGCGAGCGTTTCATTTTCGACTCCGCGCTCGTAAGTGCGAATCGCAATCTGCAGTTCGCCGCGCTCGTTCAGGAAATTCGCGTTCGCGCCTTTGGGCGCGAAGAGCTCATGGCGACGAATCGCGGAACCAAGCCCGAAGACATCGACCTTCTCCAGGTCATCCACCGGAACGACGACATGCGGCACGCCGCTGTTTACAAAATGCGCCGCGATTTGTTGGTTCGGCAACGCGATCGTAATCCCGAGCCGCAATTCCGTCGGGTCGCTCATTTCGAGCCGGACCAGCTCGCCTTGCAGCGTCGCGCCGATCACGCCGGCCGGCGTTTCGAACGACAGCGCTTCCTTCGGCCCCGCGACCCGGCTCGCGTAGCGCGCGAAACAGCGTGCGCCGTTCCCGCACATTTCCGCTTCGCCGCCATCGGCGTTGTAGTAGCGCATCCGGAAATCCGCGCCGTTCGCCGCGCGTTCGAGCACCAGCACCCCATCGGCGCCCACGCCGCGATGCCGGTCGCAGATCCTCGCGATTTGATCGGGCGCCAGATGCAAATCGCCCACCCGATTATCGATCATGACGAAATCGTTCCCGGCACCGTTCATCTTGCTGAAACGCAGCATGCGGAGTTTGGTTAGCACAATCTCCCGGCAAAGCCAAGGAGCGGCGGTTTCCAAACCGCCGAACAAGAAATTACGGCGATTTGAAAATCGCCGCTCCTTGGTTGCCGGAGAAGCGTTCGAGTTCTATCTGTGACGAACGAATTTTGAAAAGCAATCTCGCGAGAACCGTCACCAGCCTCGCGCTCTTCTTTGGCGCGGCTCACCTCACGTCCGCCCAGATCGCCCCGGGCAAATACAACAATCTCATCCTCGACCAGATCCGGGTGATGCCTTCGGGCGGGCGATATTCCGCTTCCCGCACCGCCACCATCCGGCTGCAATCCGCCGCTCATTTTGAATCGGGCATTTTTTCCGTGGTGCCGGATGCGGCTTCTCCGAGTTACTGCTCCGGCGCCACCTACCTGGTCTTCATCAAGACCCTCGAGGCGTTGCGGGCGCGCGGCTCTTTAAGTCTGAATTACGCGACGCTCGACAGTCTTCTCATCCGGAACCAGCGCGATGGCGAAGGCATCTGGGGCCGCTGGAACGCCAACGGCCCGGGCACCGCGCGGCTCTTCCACGAGATGGACCTCGGAGAAAATTTCGACGATTTCGCCCAGGCGCAGCCGGGTGATTTCATGAAGATCTTTTGGTCGCCCGAAGTCGGCCGGGCCGAGCACGGTCATTCCGTGATTTATCTTGGCATGGAAAGAAAAGCCGGGCTCGATTACGTCCGGTTTTGGTCGAGCAACATTCCGGGAGGTTACGGTGAGAAGAGCGTCCCCAGGACCAAGATCGTGCACGCGATTTTCTCCCGGCTCGATGCGCCGGGGAATCTGTCCCGCGCGCTCACCGCGCCGCCGGTGGACAAATATCTGGCAAGCCTGCTGATTTCGCGTTCGAGCTACGAAGAAGCGAAGGCCAAATGCGGGATGTGATCAGCGGCGACGCCGTTGATCAATCATGCTCATGATCCTGATCCTACTCCTGATCTTTCAGGCCAGGCCACGATCGCTCCCAAGATCAGGAGCAAGATCATGATCAGGAGCAGGAAAATTCGTTCAGCGGACGTCCTCTTTCACGGCGGCAACAAGGGACACGACAAACTCGCCGATTCGCGCCGGCATGTCGGGCATCGTCGCGTTATCGTTGATTCTTCGGACCATCGCGCTGCCGACCACGATGGCGTCAGCCACCTGTGCTACTTCGCGCGCTTGCTCCGCGGTCGATATCCCGAAGCCGACCGCGATCGGCAGTTTCGTGTGTTTCCGAATTTGCGCGACCTGATCGGCAACTGATGCCGCCACTTTGCTTTGCACACCGGTCACGCCTTCGCGCGAGACGTAGTAGATGAACCCGGACGCGCGCGCGCAAATTTGTTCGATACGTTCCGGCGGAGTCGTTGGCGCGATCAGGCGGATATGCAACGGGCCGTCCTTGGGCAGCTCGAGATCTTCTTCCGGCGGAAGATCCAAAATCAAAAGACCATCGACGCCTGCCTCGCCCGCCTCGCGATGGAACCGTTCGAATCCGAACTGAAAGATCGGGTTCAGGTAGGTGTAGAGAACGATCGGAATTTGCGAGTGGCAGCGAATTTGCCGGATGCAGTCCAGCACGCCGGGAACCGTCGCGCCGGCTTCGAGGGCGCGTTGCGCCGCGAGTTGATTGACGAGGCCGTCCGCCAACGGATCGGAAAAGGGAAGGCCGAGCTCGAGGATGTCGGTGCCGGCTTTTTCCAAAGCGAGAGCGAGATCGACGGTGCGGGGCAAATCGGGATCGCCGGCGCAAATGTAGGCGATGAAGGCTTTCTCGTTTCGAGTACGGAGCGCGTCGAAACATTGATCGATTCGATTTGGCATTCGAGGTAACGTGAGATCTTGCGAAGGAAGCAAACGTCGAACGCCCAACGCCGAACGTCCAACGCCGAATGAAAGAGACGCAGACAGAGCGCGAAAAGACGCTCACGATTAACGAAATTTATTATTCCATCCAGGGGGAGAGCACTTGGGCAGGCGAGCCGTGCGTCTTTGCGCGGCTGACCTTCTGCGATCTGCGCTGCAATTACTGCGACACGGAATACGCGTTCTACGAAGGGAAGAAACAGACGCTGGAGGAAATCGCAGCGGCGGTGGCGGCGTTCCGATGTCCGTTAGTCGAGATCACCGGAGGCGAGCCGTTGCTCCAGAAAAATGTGCTGCCGCTCATGACGATCCTGGCCGACGCCGGCCACACGGTGTTGCTCGAGACAAGCGGCGCGCACAATATCTCCGCGGTCGATCCGCGCGTCCATCGGATCATGGATTTGAAAACGCCGGGAAGCGGCGAGTGCGACCGGAATCTTTTCTCGAACATCGACCACCTCACCGGGCGAGATGAAGTGAAGTTCGTGATTGGTTCGCGCGAAGATTACGAATGGTCCCGGGAACAGGTCGCGCGTTTTGGACTGCCGCAACGCTGCCGCGCCGTCCTCTTTTCGCCGATCTTCGGCCGGATCGATCCGCGCGAGATCGTCGAGTGGATCCTGGCCGACCGGCTGCCGGTCCGTTTTCAGTTACAGATGCACAAGTTCATCTGGACACCCACGCAGCGCGGGGTCTGATGGCTGTCATCCCGAGCCGCGCAGACGGCGAGGGATCTCGCAGTTGGAAAAATCGCTTCCGCGAAAAAATCACGCGTCCAATAGCGATGAGCGCCGGCTATGCGCGGAAGCGGAAGACCGTTTGAGAGGTCCCTCGCCGTCTACGCGGCTCGGGATGACACGCTTAACGAGCAATGCAACGTTCACGGACATGCGCGCGCGCCTGACCAAGGATTTTCAATTTGAAGCGGCGCAGACGCTTCCGAATGCGCCGGAGGGACATAAGTGCCGGCGAATGCACGGCCACAGCTTCAAGGTCGAGATTTCCGTCGACGGTGAAGTCGATCGGGAGAGCGGCTGGCTTTACGATCACGCGGAGATCACCGCCGCAATGAAGCCGCTGCTTCAGCAGCTCGATCATTCGTATCTCAACGAAATCGCCGGGCTCGAGAATCCGACGATCGAGAATATGGCTGCGTGGTTCTGGAAAAAACTGGAGCCGCTTTGCCCCGGCCTCTGCGAGATCGTCGTCCACGAGACGCCGACGGCCCGCTGCGTTTATCGCGGGTTGTAGCTCTTCTGTAGCCGCTTCGCTGTGCGAAGCGTGAGACGGAGCGACCTTTGCCCTAAGCCGCCCACAGGGCGGCTGCTACAGAATCAATGTTTCGGCGCGCGGACGGTACCCGCTTCGGCGGCTGACTTTCGCTGCGCCACGATCCGGTCGGCGATTTCCTCGACCATTTGTTCGAGCAACATCCGCAAATGCGTCTTCGGCCGATAATCAGCCGGCGCGATGTGTTTGACCCGATCGGCGTGGGTCGAAAGCTGGTAGCATTTTTTGAAACCAACGCGCGCCGGGTCGTCGGGGTTATAGACCGCGATCGCTTCGCCTCCATTTTTTTTCATGACGGTGAAGCAGGGCACATCGGTCGGGCCGTCCCCGAGATAGATCATGTTCGGGAACGGGATCGGGCGAATCTCGGCGTCCATGTGATCGTTCACGTCCTGCGACATATCGAGCAGGCCTTTATTGATCCGGAAAAGATACTGCGTCTTCTGGGTGTGACTGATCACGCGCTTGGGGAAAGTGATCCGGTCCTGCTCGTCGACGTCGAATTCGCAGCCGAAAACCGCGCGCACATACGGCTGCAGACGGCTGCCATCGATCAACACCTTCAGGCCCGAGGAAATAACGTAATGCTCGACGGTGATGCCGTGGGCAAGGTGTTCCTCGTTGAGGAGGCCGGTCCGAAATTCCTCGAACATCTCCGGGATGCCCTTGTAAAAATTGAGCTTCTTGCCTAACGACTTCAGATCGGCGTTGGTCGGCCGGTCCATGCCGAGGGTGTCGAGCAGCACCTTCATGTAAGCCAGCTCGTTGTCGTAGCCGTCGTCGCGCACCAGCTCGGAGCAGCGCCGCCAGAAACTTTCCGAGTTTATGCCGAAGGCCGGAAACACCGTTTCGTCCTGCATGTAGCTGGGACTCAGTGTCTGGTCGTAATCGTAAACGATCGCGATGGTATTTTGCGGTGTGGACATACGGCAACCTGATTAAACAGACAGGACTAACAGGATTTAACAGGATTTTTTCCTCTGAATAATCCAGTGAATCCCGTTAATCCTGTTTAAATTTTTTCGTGGGAGTTGCCCAGGCGTGAAACGAAGTCGGCAAACAGCGCCTCATATCCCTCGCCCCGCTCCGGATGATATTGGACCGCGAGCGCAAACGGGTAATCGCGCAGCCGCATTTGTTCGATGACGTCGTCGGTCTTGCACCAGGCTTCGACTTCGAGGCCTTCGCCCAACCGATCGACGGCCTGGTGATGGGAACTGTTTACGCAATCGAGGCGATGCGTCGCGGAACGGTCCGTGCGCAACGGTTGAATGTTATGGTCCTTCATCTCCGGCGCGTTGTGGCCGGGAATGTCGAGACGCAGAGTTCCTCCCAGCGCGACATTGAATAGCTGCATTCCCTTGCAGATCGCGAAGATCGGCAGCAGCCGCTCGATCGCGTTCTTCGTCGCCTCAAATTCCCACCGATCGCGCTCCGGCTCCACGTCCTTGTCGAGGATGGATGGATCGGGCACCGTTTGCCGGAGAAATTCCTGCGCGACATCCGGCCCGCCACTCAAGAGCAGGCCCTCCATTTTTTCCAACGGCACCTTCTGGGTGCGCGCGTTCCAAAGCCGCACGTTGGGATGTTTCGCGAACGCGCGACGAAACCATTTCTCGTCCTTCGCTCGAATCCAGGTAGCCACGTGCGGCATGGCCCGACTTTGCGACCCTTCATCTCCGTTGTAAATAGCAGCCCGCCCCATCATGGAAGACCGAACCGAAACTCTGCGCCAGGCCTGCGAACGCATCATGAGCGAAAGCAAAGCCGTGAGCTATGCCGTGGCGTTGCGGGATTACGAGACCGGCTTTCGTTTCGCGATCAACGCCGACCGGCGTTTCCACGCGGCCAGCACCATCAAGGTGGCCATCCTCCTCGCGATCGGCAAAGCCATCGACGATGGACGGATTCGGCCTAACGACACGTTGCACGTCCGGAACCGCTTCCTGAGCGCGGTCGATCGCACACCGTTCCGGATCGACGCGGAAACGGACGGCTATCCGCAACTGCACCGTTTGATCGGGCGCACGGCCCGGATCTCCGACCTCGCGGAATGGATGATCGTTTCCAGCAGCAATCTTGCGACGAACCTTCTTCTCGATTTCATCACGGTCGGGGAAGCACAGCGCATTCTGCGCGAGGCCGGCCTGAACGGCGTCGATCTGCGTCGCGGCGTAAACGACACGAAAGCGCACGACCAGAATTTCGACAATGAGACGACCGCGCACGGGTTGCTCGAACTGTTCGCGACATTACGCGGCGATTTTCTCGCGAAAGCCAGCCGCGACCGGGCCATCAACATTCTTCTCCAGCAGCGATTCAATTCCATGATCCCCGCTCCGTTGCCCGCGCACGCGAGCGTCGCGCACAAGACCGGCGAAATCTCCACCGCCTGCCATGATGCCGGCATCGTTTATCTTCCCGAGCGCGAGCCCTACATCCTCGTTGTCCTGACGGAAGTGGCGCCGGAAACGAACGGCCGCCGCGAAGCCATCGCGAAAATATCGGAAGCGGTGTTTCAATGCCTCGTTCATGAATAATTTTGTGCCGCAAGAAACTGCTGTAGCCACGGCGCTGTGCCGCCGTGCGACGCAGCGCCCCGACACAGCGGGGCGGCTACAGCCGGAGATCGAGGCATGAAGGCGATCGACGGATTAACCCTTTCCGCCGAACATCGGGCGGCCCTGCGGCCGGGCGAAGCGGTCGCGGACGAAAACGGAGCGCTCCATCACTTGCCGCGATTTTTCTTCGAGGTCCCGAGCTGGGAAGAAGCGCACTCGCTGCGCGTCGCGACCCATTTTGCGTTGTCGGAATTGATCACGGTCGATTCGCGCGAAGCGGATCTGCTCTTGCGCACGTTCCCTCACTACGTGCCGTGCGCGATCCTGGCGCTCGCGCGTTACCTCGAGGATTTCCGCCGCGAAGTGGACGCGCCGGTCTTCATCAGCGCCAATGGCGGCTATCGCTCGCCCGCGCATCGCGCCAATAAAGGTCCGAGCCTGCACAATTGGGGAACTGCCGCGGACATCTATCGCGTCGGGGACACTTATCTCGACGACGAGAAAGCGATCGCGCGCTACGCCGGGATTGCAGCTTCGCTCGGCGCGGAAGTTTTTGTCCGGCCCTACCAGGAGGGCGACGATCATCTGCAGGTCGATCTTGGTTATCTCATCCTGGTGCCACGGGAATGCAGCGAATCGTAAAAGAAGATCGCTCGAAAGCCCGCGGGCGGATTCATCTCCCGCCGCCGCGCGCGGTCATCGGACTCGAGGCCGAATTCAGCCTCATCATCGATGATGTCAGGCAACTGCCCGAGAAGATTTTCGGAACGCCGCAACGACTCGTCAGGCGAAAAATGCTTCCGCGCACGGGACGCTCGTTCCAGCTCCCGTCCGGCGGCGCGATCTATTTCGACACCGGCGTCATTGAGGTGGCAACGCCGATCGTCGAGCTGGAGCCGGGCTGTTGTTATCGCGCCACGCGCCTTTTGTGGGAGCAGATTCATTATGTGGGAAGCGAACTGCGGCGGTGGGCCCGCCGGAACAAATGTCGCGCGCGGCTTCAGGGTTTCAGCACGCATTACAATTTCTCGTTCCAGAGCGAGCACGCTTCGCCGGAACGCGACGCGAAACGGCTCGGTTACTTGCTGGCGCACATTCTTCCCGCGCCCGTGATGCTTCTCGCGGCTAACTGTAAGAGCACTGCGGTCGGCGTCCGGCCGCGCGGAAAACGAATTGAAGTGACGGCGGATTTCACGCCGGACGCCGCGCTGATGCTGGCCGCCTGCGCGTTCATCGCCGGCGCCGCCGGAGTTGTCAGCGCCTGGCCGGACTACGACGTCGTGCAACTCGAGGTGAACCAGATTCCGAGGTTCGCGCCGTTTCGGCTGCGTAAACATTCATCGCGCCAGGGCTGGCGCGTGACGAAGCAATCACTCGCGCGCGATCCATTCACCTCCGATATAAACACGACAATTTGGAAATTGCGCGACGGTCGTGACCTCAGTTTGCGCGCGATCGCGCACGAAACGCTGCGACCGTTTCGCGCGAACATCCGGCGCGTCAGCGATCTCGCGACGTTGCGCCACATCGAAGCGGTCTTCGACGGCAACGCGCGGTCGTTGCTCGATTTCCCAGAGCGGCCCGAAGCGTATGAGGACGCGGGCCACGAATGGAATTGGAATCGCCGTCGGATGCGGCACTGGCCGCGCTCTGCCTACGAGAAGGTGATTCATCGCGTGATCGGGCGGCAGCCGATTCAGATCCGCGGCAAGCGCTACGTCGCCGAGCGGATGCAGGGCTGGTACGAAGTGATGTTCCGCGAATCGAAGACCGGCGAGCGCCGGGTTTTCAACCTCGATCACCTGGCGAAATTGATGGCGAGGAAAAAAAGAAGAAGCGTTAGTTAACTCGCATCCGCCCTCGTTCCCAAACTCTGTTTGGGAATGACAATGTCCCGGCAACTCTGTTGCCACGCTAGCGAAACAGAGTTTCGAAGACACGTGCGTTCCCAAACAGAGTTTGGGAACGAAGAAAGTTGTAGCCGCGGCGCTGTGTCGCCGCGTCACGTTGCGCCTCGACACAGCGAGGCGGCTACAGCGTCACAGCCCCATCATCTCGCGCACGTATTTCACGGGCGGGCTGCCGAAGGAAATGACCGTGTCGTTGTATTTCTTGAGATCGAACTTCGCGCCGTCGTGGGCCTTTGCCTGTTCGCGCAACGTGAGGTGCTCAGTCACGCCGACGAAGTAAGTCGAGAGCTGTGAGGAGCTGAGCCGGGCGCGTTTCCATTTCGCGACGGCTTCGCCTTCCTGTTGAAAACCTTCCTTCATCATCACATCGAGCGCTTCCTGCTCGCTCATGTTCCCGGCGTGGATCGATTGATCGATGATGGCGTTGCAGATCACGCGGAGTCGCATTTTCAGTTGCTGCATTTTCACTTCCGGGCCGCCGTAACCGGCCTCCGCCATGACCTGCTCGGTATAAACCGCCCAGCCTTCGATGAAAGTGCCGCTTTGGAAAATCGCGCGCACCAAAGTCGGCGCCTTGAATTCATTCGAATGCGCCAGTTGGAGGTAATGTCCGGGCATCGCTTCGTGCACCGTCAGGTCTCGGATCATAAAGTTGTTGTATTCGCGAAAGAACGAATCTTTGCGCTGCTGGTTCCAGTCGTTAGGCGTGGGCGCCACGGCGAAAAACGTTTTCCCGTTTTTCTCCAGCGGCCCGGGAGAATCGCAATAGGCGATCGCCTGCCCGCGTTTGAACTCGGGCATGACGATGATGTCGACCGGTGTGGTTGGCACCGTGACCAGTTTCTTGAATCTCACGAAGTCCGTCGCTTCTTTCAGGACAGTCTTCGAATAGCCGACGATCGTGTCGTCGTTCGGGCGTTGCTCGGCCAGCTTGTCGAGGACGGCAGCCGTGACTTTCTTGCGATCGGCCAAGGTCGCCTCGTCCGCATTGGGAAACTGCTTTTTGTAGAGCGGAAGCGCGGTTTCGTAGATCGTCTTCTGCGTCTGCTCGAGGTCGGCCCGCGCGGCCTTCATCAAGTCTTCCATCGACATATCGGAAGCGAGGGCGAAACGAAGTTTCTTCCGGAACTTGTCCGCACCGATCCGGAAATCGCCGGTCGAACGCGGGAGAAGCTCATTTTTTAGCCAGGCTTTGTAATCGGTCAGCGCCGCCATCGTTTTCTCCTGCAACGATGCCAGTTCGGCCTTCGCCTTGGGCGCTTTGTCCAGAGTCTCGTTGAGTCCTTCCTTGATCAGCGAGATGGCGCCCTGGGTCTGGTCGATCGCGGTCTCGGTGTAAACCTGCGGCGGATTTTTCAGGTTCGCCTTCGCCTGCGCAATGACCGCCGGAATCTTTTCCATCCGGGCCCGGATACTTGCCGCGCGCTGCTCGGCCGGCGCGAAATCGCGGGCAACTAGAAGATAGAGACTGTTCGCCAGGCTCGCATTGTAGAGCAATGGGTTCCATTCGCGCTCCTTCAGTTCCTCGATCCCGAAGATCTCGTTGTCGATGTTGTCCTTCAGCAATCGGACATCGACCTTGTTCGGGCCGGTGAGCTTCGTCAGGTCGTTGAATTGCTCGAGCTGCTGGCGGAGGTCCTTCGCGCGCTTCAGCTCTTTCGTCACCGATTCATCGGAATAATCGGTGAGCCGATCATCGAACCGATGGTCGCCCAGCTCGGTCGCATATTCCGGATGCGATTGCAGCATCCCCTCGATGTAATCCTTCGCCAGCTTCTGGAAGCGATCGTCTTCGGGCGTCGCATTCGACAACGAGGCGAGCGCTAAAACGAGAGCGGCAGCTAAAACACATTTTTTCATTCGATTTCCTAATTAGGCCTCGGGTTGGACCGCAAAGCCGACACCCGGCTCCGCGTCACCCGCGACCTTGGTCTGGTCCTGCAAATACGTTCGTCCTTTATAAAACGGCGTGATGAGCGCGAAGAGCACCGCCGTTCCGAGCATCACCCAGACAAAGAACATGAAATAGCTCGTTCCCTGAAGTTTCACCGTGCCATCGGGATTTTGGATGAAGAAATTGACGCCAGCGGTGAAGAGATTGCCGAGCGAAATGGCGAATAAATAGGTGCACATCACCAGCGATTTCAATTTCACCGGCCCCTGGGTGTAGGAAAACTCCAGGTGCGTCGGGGAGACCAGTGTTTCGCCGACGGTCAGCACCACGAAAGCCCAAATCTGCCAGATGATGGCCGGTCGTTGGCCGGCATCGATGCGCGTCTGGATCATCGCGACAATAAAAAACGCAGCTGCGGTGACAAAGAGACCGGCGCCGATTTTTCTGAGCGGCGTCAGCTTCACAAACTTTTCCACGAAAGGATAGAGCCAGTAGGAAAAAATCGGGAGCATAATCAGAATGAAAAGCGGATTGACGGTCTGAATCTGGGACGACAGCCATTCGATCCCAAAAAAATGTCGATCCATCGATTCCGCCTGAACAATCCACGAAGAAAAGTTCTGTTGCCAAAGCGCCCAGAACATCGCGATGAACGGAACCGGAATTAAAATGTTGAAGAGGATCTTGCCAGTTTCCTTGTTGAAAATTTCGCGCGCATAGTTCCGCAGGCCGGCCGGCGGTATATGAACGAATTTCTTGCGGCCGAGCCAAAAAATTATCGTGGCAACTGCCATGAAAATACCGGGGAGCCCGAAGGCGATATCCGGGCTGTGGAGCCGCGGGCTCTCGAGAAAAGTGACCACCGACGCCGGCAACTTCGCGAGGAGCCCGTTTGGATCGGCCTTATAAGGTTCGAGCAGCCAGGGAATCAGCAGGGTCGAAAGCGCGGAACCGGCATTGATGGAAAAGTAGAACCAGTTGAAGACGCGCGTCAGCAAATGCTTGTTCGATTCGCCGAATTGATCGCCGACGTTGGTGGAAACGCACGGCTTAATTCCGCCGGCGCCGAGGGCAATCATGAACAGGCCGGCCGCGAGCAGGTAAACAGGAGCGATCATGTGCGCGACCGGGGAACCCATCAACGCGAGCGTGGCATGTCCGGCGCAGTAAACGATCGATAACCAGAAGACGACCCAGAACTTTCCGAAAATCGCGTCGGCCAGCACTGCCCCAACGATGGGTAAAAAATAGAGGGTAGTGACGAAGGTGTGGTACCACGCCTCGGCGTTGGCGGGCTGCATGACGGCCAGCTGCCCGCTCTTGTCGAGCAGGTACTTCGTCATGAAAATCGTCAAGATGGAGTTCATCCCGTAGTAGCTGAAACGCTCGGCCGCCTCGTTGCCGACTATGTAAGGAACGCCCGGCGGCATCGTGCTGATCTTAGGCGGCGACGTGATGTACTCGGATTTAGCCATGTGGCGATCCTGCCCGATTACGGTTGTCGTTTGTCCGGGAAGAAATTCGCGGGCGTGTTGCGAGCGGCGGGCGACGGAGACGCGTGAGGCTCGTCGGTCTTAGCGGCCTGCTTCTCCGCGGGCGCCTTTGTGTGCTCCTCGATCGGGAGTTCGCCGACGCGATGACGCTCGCAGGAGAGGAAGAAGACTAACGAGCCGGTTGCGAGAGTAAGGCAGGCTCTGCGAAGAAATAATCGCATAAGGTTTGGCACATAAGCGCCGGGCCTCGGATGGCGCAAGGACGAACTCTCGGAGGGACGTGCTTCTGCATGTCCCATTATTTCGAACGCGCACGAAAGGATATTTGGGACGTGCAGAAGCACGTCCCTCCGAAACGCATATTGAAAGCCCCTCTCGCCGGATTACTATGAGCGGCAGTGGCCCGAACGGTAAAAAGCAATGCCTGGAATGAAGTCTTCGCTCTGATTCTCCTCGGCGTCGGCACTTTGCTTTTTCTCGCGCTGATTTCCTACACGCCCAAGGATGTTCCCTCGTGGATCTGGTTCAGCCAGGTCTCGTCCCCGAATCGGCCCGCCCAGAATTTCATCGGGCCATTCGGCGCGATCGTCGCCGGGTTCTCTTACATGATGCTGGGCGCGGCCTCCTATCTACTCGCGGTGGTTCTACTCGGATTCGGCGGCGCGAAATTGTTTCACGCGAAGCTGCGCGTCGCGCCGCGGCTCGGTTGGATCGTGCTCTTCATTGTTTCCGGGGCGTGCCTGCTCCAATTGCAAACCCAGCACCTGCAAGGCTGGCGAACGTTGTTCAATATCCCGGGGCCGGGCGGCTGGCTTGGGTTTTTCATCGGGAAAAAAATGCTGCTCACCTGGATGGGTAGCGTCGGCTCGATGATTCTGCTGAGCGGCATTTACGTCAGCAGCCTCATTTTGATGACAGGACTGCGCCCGATCCACATCGTCCGGCAAAGCGTCGCCGGGATTCGGCAGGGCATCTCCGGCCTGCGCGAATGGCAATTGAAACGGCGGCTGCGGAAATCGGATCTGAAAGGGCGATTGGAGATCAGCCAGCAGGAATTGGCGAAGCAGCAGCGGGTGATCGAAAAGCAATTGAAGAAAAGAGGCGCGCCGGTCTCGGAGCCTGCGGCTGCGGTCATTTCGCCGGAAGAATTGGCGAACCGGCCGAAGCCGAAGGTGGTCGATACCACCGCGCTGCCGAGCGAGCCGGCGAAGAAGAAGCCTTCACTCGCGGAGCTGCGTGGTTCGGAAACAAAAACGAAAGCGCCCGCTGGCCTAACGAGCAAAACCTGGGACGCGGAGAATTACACGCTGCCGGGAATCGATCTCCTGGACGTTCATGACACCGAAGGCCGGACCGCGGTCGACCCGGCGGAACTCGAGCAGATCCAGCAGGTGCTCATCGAAACGCTGGGCCAGTTCGGGATCGCGGTCGCGGCGGGGGACATCACGAAAGGGCCGACGATTACCCGCTACGAAGTTTATCCGGCGAAGGGTGTGCGGGTGGACAAAATCGTCGCGCTCGAACGCGATCTCGCCCGCGCCACCCGCGCCGAACGCATCAACATCCTCGCGCCGATTCCCGGCAAGGACACGGTCGGAATCGAGCTGGCGAACACGCGGAAAGTAAAGGTGACGTTACGCGAGCTACTGCAATCGCAGGATTGGGAAGAAGCGAAGACGAAATCCAAACTGCCGCTCGCGCTCGGCAAGGACGTTTACGGCAAAACGATCATCGCCGATCTGGCGCAGATGCCGCACCTGCTCGTGGCGGGTACCACCGGCAGTGGTAAGAGCGTCTGCATCAACGCGCTGGTGGCCAGCATGATCTTCCGGTTCACGCCGGAAGAACTGCGTTTCATCATGATCGATCCCAAGGTGGTCGAGATGCAGATGTATAACGCGCTGCCGCACCTGGCGTTTCCGGTTGTGACCGATCCCAAGAAGGTGCTGCTCGCCTTGCGCTGGGTGATCGATGAAATGGAAAAGCGCTACAAGATTTTCGCGCAAGCCGGCGTGCGGAATATCACGAGTTTCAATGGGCGGCCCGCGAAGAAGACCCAGAAGGAATTGGATGCGGAGGCGGACGAAGCAGGACGCGACAGAGCGCGTCCCTCCAATGAGCAAGAAATCAAAGTGCCGCGTGAAGACGAGCTCGTGATCCCGGACCGGATGCCGTACATCGTGATCATCATCGACGAGCTGGCGGACCTGATGCAGACGGCGCCGGCCGATGTCGAAAGCGCGATCGCCCGCATCACCCAAATGGCGCGCGCGGCCGGGATCCATCTCATCGTCGCCACGCAGACGCCGCGCGCGGATGTTGTCACGGGCGTGATCAAGGCGAACATCCCGAGCCGGATCGCGTTCCAGGTCGCTTCGAAGATCGACAGCCGCGTGATCCTCGACGAGAACGGCGCCGACCGTTTGTTAGGCCAGGGCGACATGCTCTATCTGCCGCCGAGCACATCGCGTCTGATCCGCGCCCAGGGGGTTCTCGTGACCGACGAAGAAATTCATCGCCTGGTCGAATTCGTTTCCGCGCAAAGCCCGCCCACGTTCGATGTTTCCATGCAGGACAAGCTCCAACTGTCGAGTACCAGCCCAGAGGAAGACGTGACCGACGAAGACGAAGAGCTGGTCGAGAAATGCCTCGAAATTATCCGGCAGGAAAAACGGGCCTCGACTTCGCTTCTCCAACGCCGGCTCCGGCTCGGCTACACCCGGGCCGCGCGGATCGTTGATATTCTCGAGCAGCGCGGCATATTGGGCCCTGGCGAGGGCGCGAAGCCGCGCGAGATTCTCGTTGACCTTGACGCCGCGGTTTAGCCGGCGCACCCACGCAATTTCATGGAAGGTCTTGGCAAAAAATTAAAGGAAGCCCGCCTCGCGCGTAATCTCACGCTCGACGATGCCTACCGCATGACGAAGATTCGGCCCAATCGTCTCGAGGCGATTGAGAATGAGGATTTCTCGCTCTTCGACAGCCTGACCTACTCGAAAGCCGCGGTGTTGATCTACGGAAAATTCCTTGAGGTCGATGTGTCGCCCTATCTGGAAGCGTTCGAAACTTCGGAATCGGTCACCGTGGACGGCTACTCCTATCTGCAGGACGCGCCGGAGCCGGAGCCGATCCGGCCGGTGAAAGTGCGAAGGCGGAGCAGCAGCCCCGGCGGCGGCGGGGGCCGCGGATCGCTCATGCCTCTTATCATCGGAGTCCTGGTTCTGGTGATCGGATTCACGGTGATGAAATGGTTCCTCCAAATGCAGCGGCTCAAGCCAAGACCGACGCCCGCCCCCGGCAGTTCGCCGATCGCGACCGCCACCGTTTCGGACAAAATCATCGCGCCGCACGCGCAACCCGCGGAAAGCACAGCCCCGCCGCCAGCGGCCGCGACTCCAGTTGCGGCGACGCCAACCGCCACCGCTGTTCCCACAGTCACTCCTTTTGTGCCTGCGCCGGCCGCGGCCGAACCGGAAGTGCGCCGCGCCGAACCGGTGCATCCGGAAGACGCGGCGAAAATCCCAACGCCCACGCCTTCTCCGAAGAAATCGCCGCGTCGCCCAAGCCCGACGCCCTCGCCGCGTGCGAGCCCCTCCGCGACTGTTCGGCCGCGATAACTGACTCGCAGGCTCCAATTCCCATGATCAGCGCACCCGCATCGTCTCCAAAAGTCGGCATGATCAGTCTCGGCTGCGCCAAGAACCTGGTCGATGCCGAGATCATGCTCGGAAGCGTTCTCCAGAGTGGAATGCAAATCACGGCCGACGCCGGCGAAGCGGACGTGCTCGTCGTGAACACCTGCGCGTTCATCGATTCGGCGAAGGAAGAATCGATCGAAGCGATCCTCGACGCCCATCAGCAGCGCGGGCTCGGGAAAAAGCCGGGGCAAAAGTTGATCGTGAGCGGCTGCATGTCGCAACGGTTTGCGAGGGAACTGCGGGAGGCGTTGCCGGAGGTGGATGCATTTATCGGCTTGGATCAGGTCAAGGATCTCGGCGCGATCGTCCAGCAAGTTGTAGCCGGGATCGGTGATCCCGGCCATTCGCCGCGCAACTTTGTCACCGACCGGCCGACCTACATTCCGAATTACGACACACCGCGGTTTCGTTTAACGCCATCCCACAGCGCCTACCTGAAGATCGCGGAAGGATGCAATCATCCATGCAGTTTTTGCGTGATCCCGCAAATGCGCGGGCGTCATAGGAGCCGGACGCCGGTCTCGGTGTTGTCGGAGATTCGCGCGCTCGTGGCGGAGGGAGTGAAAGAGATCAACTTGATCAGCCAGGACACAACCTATTACGGAATGGATTTGTGGACGGAGAAAGCCGGGCCGCGCCAACCGGTGGATTCGTCGCGCGGCCCTACCCTTTCCGCGCTGCTGCGCGAGATCGAAAAAATCGAAGGCGATTTCTGGGTGCGCCTCCTTTACACGCACCCGGCGCATTGGAGCGCGGAGTTGATCGAGACCATCGCGGAATGCGGCAAGGTCGCGCGCTACATCGATATGCCGCTCCAGCACATCGAAGAAGGAATGCTCGCGCGGATGCGACGTGAAACGAGCCGCGCGCACATCGAAGATTTGATCGGCGAGCTGCGTACGGGAATTCCGGGCGTGGCGCTGCGCACGACATTCATCGTAGGATTTCCCGGCGAGACCGAGGAAGCATTCGCGTCGCTCCTGGAATTCATCGAGCGGACGAGATTCGAACGGCTCGGCGTTTTCAAATACTCGCAGGAGGAAGGATCCCGCGCCGCAAAGATGCCGGGCCAAATCCCGGCGTCGATTAAGAACGATCGGTATCGGCGCGCAATGACCGCGCAACAGCGGATCGCGCGCGAGATTGCGTCGGAAAAAGTGGGCCGCGAACTGCGTCTGCTCGTCGATCAACCGCTCATCGCCCGCACCGAAGCCGACGCGCCGGATGTGGATACGCGAGTAATCCTTTCGGAGCCGGCGATCGTAGGCGAATTCACGACCCGGCACATTACCGGCAGCCGCGGTTACGATCTGCTCGCGTAACCCCAAGTTTACAAATTTAGCGAGTGACAGCGGCGGCACGTTTATGCGACTTTCTTGATCGCACGCTGACCTCCCATGACTGAACCGAAAAAGGAAACAGTTCGTATCGCGCTGCCCCCCCGGCCCGAGCAGGCCGCGTCTGCTCCGAGCGTCGCAAAACGCGATACCGCGCGCATTGTTCTGCCCTCGCGGACACCCGTTATACCCATCCGGCGGTTGCCGCCGAAAATCACGCCGCCGCCTTCCTCCGAATCGACCGCCGAGGTACCGAACATTTTGCCGCGGCGTCCGCCGATAACGCCGGCCGCTTCGCCTGCGTCGTCGCCACTGTTACAACCGTTGCCGAAGCCGCCCGCTATCAAAACAAGCGCGGCGCCTGGCGCGGAAACCGCGCCCATCAGCGTTTTGCCGCGCCCTACGCCTAGCGCCGCGCCGGCGATCAACATGACCAAAACCCAGCCGCTCCTGATTGATCCGGCGGGGACCATTCCGGCTTCGCCGGTCGTGATCACATCCAAACCCGTCGCTCCGCTCGACGCGATTCCGCGCTCGCTCGCGTGGGGGTTGCTCGCGATTTCCGCCGTGATTTTTCTGATTCAAATTTGGAATTACGTCGTATCGTAGGGGATGGAAAACTCGGTGGCGATCACGCTGGATGATTCAAATTTTGACAAGGAAGTAACCCAAAGCGCGCAGCCCGTGCTGGTCGATTTCTGGGCGGAATGGTGCGGCCCGTGCAAGATGATCGCGCCGCTCATCGACGAGATTGCCAAGGAAAAGGCGGGCTCGGTGAAGGTGGCGAAAGTCAACGTCGACGAGAACCAGAATCTCTCGATGAAGTACAACGTTCGCGCGATCCCGGCCCTCCTCTTTTTCAAGAACGGACAGCTCCGCGACCAGGTCATCGGCATGACGAGCAAGAAGGATTTGCTCGGCCGGCTCGAGGCGCTGGCGTAACGCGCTCCGCGCGAAGCTCCAAATCCCAAGCACCAAGCTCCAAAGAAACCCCAAGAACAAATTCCGAGCGGCTTCGCTGCTCCGTTTGGGATTTGGAGCCTGGGATTTGGGATTTCGAACAAGTGCGCCCGGCGCGGCTCGAACGCGCAACCTACAGCTTCGGAGGCTGTCACTCTATCCAGTTGAGCTACGGGCGCAGTGCCCTCGGACTATAGTGAGCGACTGCGAAATCACAACCGGCGCGGACGCTCCTTCCTGCTCCTGATCCTGATCTTTGCTCATGATCCTCTTCGTCAGGGAAAGATCGGGAGCAGGATCATGATCAAGAGCAGGAATGAATAGCTATTTGCATTTCGTCCCTGGCCGAATGAAAATGTCCGCCCCGCCAGCGCCCCCGGGAGGACTATTTATGAACAGGATTATTGACGCTATCGAAAAGGAACAGTTCAAGACCGACGTCACGAAGTTTAAAATCGGCGATGGCGTGCGCGTCCATACCCGGGTCGTGGAAGGCGACAAGGAGCGAATCCAGATTTTTGCCGGCATCGTCATCGGCCGGAAAGGACGCGGACTGAACGAGACATTCACCGTTCGCCGAATTTCCTACGGCGAAGGGGTCGAGCGGGTGTTTCCGGTGCATTCGCCCCGCATCGCGAAAGTGGAAGTGGAAAAGGAAGGCCGGGCACGCCGCGCGAAGCTCAATTACCTCCGCACCCGCAAGGGCAAGGAAGCGACCGCGGTGCGGGAGTAAAACGCTGAAATAATTTCAGCATTTCAGTTTTTCAGCGTTTCGGTATTTTCCCCTCGTGTACCGCCGCTGTGGTTTCCGGCATGAACGCAGGCTTCGCGCGCTCGGTATCTCCACCATCGCCGGCATCGACGAAGCCGGGCGCGGCGCGCTGGCGGGGCCGGTTGTAGCGGCGGCCGTCATTCTTCCGGAGAAATTCCGGCATCGGAAGCTGAACGATTCGAAACAGCTCCTTCCGGAGAAACGCGAAGAAATTTACCACGATCTCATCGCGAATGACGCGATCGCCTGGGCCGTTGGCGTTGTCGATTCGATCGAGATCGATGCGATCAACATCTTGCGCGCGACCCACAAAGCCATGCGGGCGGCCATCGCCGGCCTTGCCCTTCAGCCGCAGCACGTGCTCATCGATGGTCTCCCGGTGTTTCCCTTTCCGCTGCCGCAAACCGCGATCATCGACGGCGATTGCTACAGCCTCACCATCGCGGCCGCGAGCGTGATCGCGAAAGTCACCCGCGACGCGATTATGCGCGACTTCTGCGCGCGTTTCCCGGAGTATTGCTTCAGCCAGCACAAAGGCTACGGCACGGAACTCCACCTGATTAAACTGCATGAACACGGGCCTTGTCCGATTCATCGCCGATCTTTCGAACCGGTGGCGCAGCCGCTCTTCGAGTTCGCGTCCCCGGCATCTGAGGCTTGGGACGCGCGGGGAGAAACTGGCCTGCCAGTTCCTGCGGAGGAACGGTTACAAAATCCTGTATCGTAATTTCCGCGGGCGCACCGGCGGCGAAATTGACGTCGTCTGCCGCGAGCGCGACACCCTTGTTTTCGTCGAAGTGAAAACGAGGACGCGGGAAGATTTCGGCCGGCCGCTCGATGCCGTGGATCGCGATAAACGGAAACGAATTTCGCGGGGTGGACTCGCCTGGCTGCGGTTGCTGGATAATCCCGACATTCTGTTTCGCTTCGACGTCGTCGAAGTGATCATCGCCGAAGGAGCGGAGCCGCGACTCGAACTGCTGCGCAATGCCTTTGCGCTATCCGAGCCGTACATTTATTGAGACGGGCTGGCGATCGACTTCAAGGAGTGGCGGTTTACAAACCGCCGTTTGTTTAGGTCGGCGATTTGTAAATCGCCGCTCCTCGGTTGCGTTCACCTCGCTCGCTGCCGCAAGCTCACTCTTCGCGGAAACGGCGATCGCCCCGGTAAATGCTGATTGGACTCAGGACGCTCCCGGCATTCGCCACAAGGTTACGATCGAGGATCTGCCAGCGCCCTACGCGACGAAATCGGCTTCGAACAGTCCACGCGTCGTTCGCCCGCCGGCAGGGGCGCAGCCGCGTGTTCCTCCTGGTTTCAAGATCGAGCAGTATGCGAGCGGGTTTTCGTATCCGCGTTATCTTCTCACCGCGCCAAACGGCGACATCTTCGTCACGGAAAGCCACGAGAACAGCATCAAAGTTCTGCGCGACACCGACAGCGACGGGAAACCGGACCTGACCGAGACATTCGCCAGCAGCGGCCTGAACGATCCGTTCGGAATCGCCTTTTATCCACCGGGAGCGGAGCCGCAGTTTCTTTACGTCGCAAACACAAACGGCATCGTGCGCTTTCCGTATCGCAACGGCGACACGAAGGCGCGCGGCCCCGCGGAGAAACTGAGCGCGGAGCTTTCCGGCGGCGGTCTCCTGCGCGGTGGCGGACATTGGACGCGCGACATCGCTTTCTCGCCGGATGGAAAAAAGATGTACGTCTCGATCGGCTCGTTCTCAAATGATTCCGACGACGCGGCCGAAGCGGATCGCGCGCGAATTTTCGAATTCAATCCGGACGGAACTGGAAGAAATGTTTTCGCGTGGGGAATCCGCAACGCCGTCGGCATTAAGTTTCGCCCGGGAACAAACGAGCTCTGGATGAGCACGAACGAGCGGGACGAACTGGGCGAGGATTTAGTTCCAGATTATATCAGCCGGGTGCAACCGGGCGGCTTCTACGGCTGGCCCTGGTTTTACCTCGGGAATCATCAGGACCCGGGGCACAAAGGAAAGCATCCTGAACTGGCGAGCAAAGTCCTCGTGCCGGACGTTCTCGTGCAAAGCCATTCCGCGACGCTGAATCTTTGCTTTTACGACGGCGCACAATTCCCCGCGGAATACAAAGGCGATATTTTCGCCGCGTTCCACGGATCCTGGAACCGGGAGCGGCGCACCGGCTACAAAATCGTCCGCGTTCCCTTCGACAAATCGACGGGCAAAGCGCGCGGCGATTACGAAGATTTCGTGACTGGCTTTGTGACGCCGGAAGGAAATGTCTGGGGTCGACCCGTCGGGATCACGGTGGCAAAAGATGGCAGCCTGCTTTTCAGCGAGGACGGGAACAAAACGATCTGGCGGGTCAGTTACGGTGGGAAGTAATCGCGTGTCATCCCGAGCCGCGCAGACGGCGAGGGACCTCACAGTCGAAGGAAAATTTACGCAAGGAGCGCTTTCGCGACGCGCGCGGTGCAGCCGTTCGAGCGTGCTGTTTGTAGCTTGTATGATCGTGAACCCTAAGAGAGGTCCCTCGGCGCGCTTCGCCAGCCTCGGGATGACAACGCGTTAGATCAAACCAGCAATTCGTAAGAGAGAACGCTGAGGCAATAGATCGACGCGGTCTCCACCCGCAGGACTATCGGGCCCAGCGTTATCGGGCGGCAGCCGTGGCTGCGCGCAAGCGAGAGCTCGGCCGGGGTGAAATCGCCCTCGGGGCCGACGAGCATGAGCACGCTCGCGGGGCGATCGCCGTGCTCGGCGGAATAATCCGCGAGAATTTTTTTTAAATGGATGGCGTCGGACTGGAGCGATCCGATTAGTTGAAGATCAAAACGGCGGGGGTGCTGGAAAAATTGGGCCAGAGACTGCGGCGTCTGGACCTGCGGCAGCCAGTTCTGGCCACATTGCTTGGCCGCTTCGACGGCGACCGTTTGCCATTTCAATTGTTTTGACGCGGCGCTTTCTTCATCAAGACGAACGACGGTGCGATCGGAAATGATCGGTGCAATTTCGGCCGCACCGATCTCAACTGCTTTCTGCACGATCAGGTCCATGTTTTTTCCCTTCGGGATCGCCTGGCCGAGCGTGATCCGGCAGCGCAACGGCGGAGTCCGCGCTTCATGAAGTTTCCGGAGTGCGATTTGCGCGGCGTCGCTCGAAGTGATTTCCGCCGTGAGCTCGTGGCCGCGGCCGTCGAAGAGGACGACTTTATCGCCGGCCTCGAGGCGAAGGACGTTGCGGCAATGATGGGCTTCGGCGCCAGTCAGCAAAGGCGCGTCGGCGTTCCATTGTTCGGGTGCGATGTAGAAACGATGCATGGAAAAAATCACGGATTTCTCGACTGCGCTCGGAATGACTAGCGGAAAAATTCCTTGGCGCGATCGAAGAAGCTCTTGTGCAACGGCGTGTTTTCTTCGCCGCACAGGGCAGCGAATTCTTCCAGCTTCTGTCGTTGCTCGCTGTTCAAACGAGTCGGCACTTCCACGAGCAGCCGCGCGAGAAGATCGCCGCGATCGCGCGCGTTCACGTTCACGACGCCTTTGCCGCGCAGCTTAAAAACCTGGCCGCTCTGCGTTCCGGCCGGCACTTTAAGATTTGCTTTGCCCTCAAGCGTGGGCACGGCGATCTCGCCGCCGAGCGAAGCCAGCGTGAATGAGATCGGCACCTCGCAATAAAGATTGTCCTCTTCGCGCTGAAAGATCGGATGTTCCTTGATGTGGATGACGACGTAGAGATCGCCCGCGGCGCCACCGCGAATCCCCGCCTCGCCATTGCCCGACGAGCGCAGTCGCGATCCGTCCGCGATGCCAGCCGGGATTTTCAACTTGATGCGGCTTGTGTTTTCCGCGCGGCCTTCTCCGGCGCAGACGCGGCAGGGCTTCTCGATGATCTGGCCGACGCCGCGACAACGTGGACAGGTTTGCGAGACCTGAAAAAAACCGCGAGAGCTGATGACCTGGCCGCGGCCGCCGCAGGCGGGGCAATTGATCGTGCGCGAGCCGGGCTCGGCCCCTTTGCCGCTGCACTTCGCGCAGGTATCGAGCTTGCGGACTTCGATCTCCTTGTCGACGCCGAAGGCCGCTTCTTCGAGCGTGATTTGCATGTCGTAGCGCAGATCGGAGCCGCGCTGCCGTCCTTCGCGATCGGTCGTGGCGCCGCCGCCAAAAAAAGTTTCGAAAATCCCGCCGCCCCCGCCGCCGCCGAAAACTTCGCGGAAAATATCGAACGGATCGTGGAAGCCACCGCCGCCGCCGGCCGTCCCTTGGGCGAACGCTGCGTGGCCGAAACGATCGTAAGCCGCGCGCTTATCGGCATCGATCAGGACGTCGTAGGCTTCGCCCAGCTCCTTGAATTTTTCTTCGGCGTGCGGGTCGTCGGGGTTTTTGTCGGGGTGATATTTTACCGCGAGCTTGCGATACGAGCGCTTTACTTCCTCCTCGGTGGCGGTCCGCGACACTGCGAGGACTTCGTAATAGTCGCGCTTTTCTGTCGGCATGGGTCGTATAGGCCGGATATGACCTATGAGCCGCTCGAAACGACGACACTCGACGGCCGGAGCAGGCGATCCTTCATCTTGTAACCACGGCGGGTCTGGCGCACCACGATTCCTTCCGGGAATTTATCGCTCGGCTCATGCGCGATCGCTTCGTGGAGGTTCGGGTCGAATTTCTGGCCGGTCGCATCGATCGGCTGGAGCCCGCTGTCGGCGAGGAAATCCATCAGCTGTTTCAAGACCATGCTCATGCCCGAAAAGACGGGCGATTTCTCGCCTTCGGCCCGGGCCGCTTCCAAGCCAAGCTCGAAGTTGTCCACGATCGCGATCAGCTTCTCGAGCAGCGAGCTGTTGGCGTACTTGATCGCTTCCTCTTTTTCGCGCGCCGAACGCTTCTTGTAATTCTCGAAGTCGGCCTGGCTCCGGAGCGCCAGATCGCGGAACCGATCCAGGTCCGCCTGCAAACCATCACCATCATCCTCGGTCTGCGCTGTCTCGGCGGATGGCACGGAGACATCGTTCCCCACGGTTGCGGCGGATTTTTTTTTCTCCGTCGCTGGTTCAGTCACCGGAATTTTTCTCATGTTTTGCGAATGGCAATTAAAGTTATGTCGTCATTTTGCGGCTGGGCGCCGACGAAACTTCGCAGCTCGTCAATCAACCGGGTGATGATGGCCGGCGCTCCCTCGGGCGCGCTGGCGCGAACGCATTCGATCATCCGCTCGGGCCCGAATTCGTCTCCGTTGGCGTCGAGCGCTTCGGTGACGCCGTCGGTGTAGAGGAGCAGGCAATCGTCCCGGTTGAGCGAGAGCGCGAAGTCGCCCGTTATCCTATCGAACACGCTTCCACTGTCAATTCCGAGGACCATTCCCGGCGGCTTCACAGGCGTGGCGGTGCGCGCAGCGTGATCGAAAAGAATCGGCGCATCGTGGCCGGCGCGCGAGAGCATCACCGTGCCGCGGACATGATCGAGAATCACGTAAGCCATGCTGATGAACATGTCCTCCTTGATGTCGGGATAAAGCTGGCGGTTCACCTTTTGCAACACATCCGCCGGCGACGGATTCCCGGTGGCCTGGCTGCGCAACACACTGCGGCAAATCGCCATGATGATCGACGCCGGGACGCCTTTGCCGGAAACGTCCGCAATCGCCACGCCGAGCTTCTCGTCATCGACCGTGAGGTAATCGAAATAGTCGCCGCTGACGTGGCGCGCGGGAATGTTGATGCCGCTGATCTCGAATCCCGGGATGACCGGCGCCTCGCTCGGCAACAGGATGCGCTGGATGTCGCGCGCGATTTCCAGGTCGTGGTCGAGCCGCTTCTTCTCGTTCGCCTCCGAGTAAATGATCGCGTTGTAAAGCGCGAAGGCCGACTGCTCCGCGATCGATTTGAACACGACGAAATCGCTCTGGGTAAACGACGGACTCGAGGGACCGTTACCCAGCGCGAGCACGCCCATGTTTTGTTTGCCGTAGAGCAGCGGCGTTACCATGACCGAGGCCGCGCCTAACGAAGTGCCGCGCAAGCCCGCCAGCTCCGGCGCGTTCGCGAGGTCCGCGAGCAGGACCGGCTCGCGTGTTTGCCAGACGCGCCCGATAATTCCTTCACCGGGCGGAATCGCATGGAGGCGCAGATAACTTTCCAGCGCCGCGGCATTCGAGGCCGCCTGCTGCAGGATGTGGGTCGGCACGTCGATGAACGGCGGGCACCCTTTCGAGATAAACGACGGCGCGAGCTTGCCTCCGGCCCGTTCCATCATGTAAAGCGCGCCGCCCTGCGCATCGAGCACCCGCGCCGCGCCTTCCACGATCAGCCGGTGCAGATCGGCGGCACGGATCGTTTCCGTAAACGCTTCGCCCAGGCCATGGAGAAAATCGAAAACGAGGGTCTCTTCGATCTGGATTTCTTCCTTCGAACGCTCGAGCTGGCGAATGCGCAGGCGTTGCTGCCACCAGGTAAAGAGCCAGCCCGCGAGCGACGCGATGAGCAGGCCGAGGAAAACGATTGGCCACATGCGCCACGTCCCTGATCAGTTCGACGGCGTCTCGTGGTGGAGGTCTTGTCTTAGATAATCGAGGACATCCTTGAATCGCGAAAAATTTTGCGGCGCGGCCTCACAGAGCGCTTCGTGAGCATGAAGCATATCGGCGTTGACCTGCTTTTTTTGCTCGGTCGCGGAGCCGTTCTCTTTTTCACGCTGGAGGAGTTCGCATTGCGGCGCGGCCGTCCCGTTCGCGTGAATGTCGAAGATCTGATCGAGTCCAAGGCCGGTAAGCAAATTGCGGCTGCGTTCGCCGCAATGGACTACATGGAGATGTCCGTGCCCGAGTTCCTTCAAGCGCAAGGCCACTCCCGCCATCGTTCCCATGAAGGTGGAATCCATCATGGCGCAGTTCTCCAAGTCCACCACGAACTCGCGGTAACCGCGGTTGACCATCTCACGGGTAAATTCCTTCAGGTTGCCGCTGTTAAGAAAGCTGCCTTTGCCCTCGACTTTCACCCAAACGGCATCGCCGTTTACCCCGACTTGAATTGACGACTGCACTACGAAGGAAAATTACAGGCTCGCAGGGGGGACTGTCAACCTAAGGGGGAGGGAGGCCGTTGGTTAGTCCCAAAGATAGGAGCGGTTCTCGGCCACGATCTTGCCGTTCTCGATCAATAGACAACGCCACGCGATGACCCGGCCGTCCTGGAAATAATCGTCGCCGATGATGGTGAACTCGGTTTTCTGAGTGCCCTTCACATTCGCGTAGGAAATCTCGCGCGCTTGAACGAACGCACGGAGCTTCTCCTGCCGGTATTCCAGGCGCACGGTTACATTCGCCGGGCGTTTCGCGCGCCAGAAGAAATCCATATAATTACCGAAGCGCTGGTTCCTGTCGGCATTGGTGAGAGCGCCGTAGAGGCGATAGGTCCGTTCGAAACCGAGCGACGCTTCCGCGATTCCTGCCGTCGGGCTATTCGGATTGCTGTTGAGCGCCGAGGAAAGGGATTTCTTCGCTTTGGGTGGATTCTCATTGAGATAGAAAAGCTTGGTCTTACGAAATTGAAAATCGTCGCTTAGGGCCACGGGCAGCGGGTCGACCTTCGTCAGGATCTTCACTGCGCTTGCCGCCCAGACGTTTGCGCTGGCAAGCACCCCAAAAAGAAAAATGGCCGCCGATTTCACGCCTCAATGAAACGGGAACACCGCCATGATGTCAAAGATGGATCGCGCGCTCCGCCGCGCGATGTCGAGAATTTTGGCGGTGAAGCCGCCTGATAAACATCGAGCGACGGAGCGCTCGATCCACCAACATTCACGCGTAGATTCCGCGCGTGATTGAAGTGCGCTACGAACGCGGCGTTTACCTGCCGAACGAAAATATCTGGCTCGATCCGTCGGATGCAAAACCGTTCGCGTTTGTCTCCCATGCCCACAGCGATCACATCGCACCGCATGACGAAATCATTGTCTCGGAACGGACGGCGCGGCTGATGCAGGCGCGGTTGCCGGGCGAACGGAACGAGCACGTCCTGAATTTTGGCGAAAAGGCCACGGTCCGCGGCCTCGATGTCACGCTGATTCCCGCCGGTCACATCTTCGGCTCGGCCCAGTTCTTTCTGGAAACGGCGGACGGCTCACTGCTTTACACGGGCGATTTCAAACTGCGCCTGGGCCGATCCGCGGAGCCGGCCGAGTGGCGACCCGCGGAGACGCTCATCATGGAAACTACCTTCGGCCTGCCGCGTTACCGCTTCCCGCCCACCGAGGAAGTGGTCGCGCAGATCGTGGCTTTCTGCCGCGACGCGCTGGAGACGGGTGCGGTGCCGGTCTTGCTCGGCTACTCGTTAGGCAAGGCGCAGGAGATTCTTTGCGCCCTCGCCGGCGCCGGACTCAAGCCGATGCTGCACGGAACCGTCCACCGGATGACGCGGATTTACGAACAATTCGGTCAGTCGTTTTGCGAATACGAGCGTTACAAAGCGAACGATGTCGCCGGCAAAGTCCTGATCTGTCCGCCGAGCGTGAACCGCTCGCGGATGCTGGAAAAGATTCCTGAAAAACGAGTGGCGATGATCAGCGGCTGGGCGGTCGAGCCGAGCGCGATCTATCGCTATCAGGTGGACGGAGCGTTTCCGCTCTCCGATCACGCCGATTACACAGACCTCGTCCGTTACGTCGAGCTCGTGAAGCCGCGACGCGTGCTGACACTGCACGGTTTCGCCGCGGAGTTCGCGCGCGATCTGCGCGAGCGCGGGATCGAAGCGTGGGCATTGAGCGAAGAGAACCAGATAGAGCTTACGCTCGGGAAAACCGTAGTGGCCGGCGTCTCGACCGCGGCGGCTCACGCGGCCCACAGGACCGCGGCTTCAGGGTCTGAATTCGATGCGTTCGCGCAAGTCGGCGAAGCGATCGCGGCCACTCCGGCGAAGCTGGAGAAGGTGCGGTTGCTCGCGGAATATTTGCGAACATTGCATCCGGAGCAGCTCCCGATCGCCACGGTTTATTTCACGGGCAAGCCGTTTCCGCAAAGCGATCTGCGCACGATCCAGGCGGGATGGGCGGTGATTCATCGCGCGCTAGTGAGCGCGACGAAATTGACGGAGCTGGAATTCCGGCGCATCGCGACTTCGCATGGCGACGCCGGCAAGACCGCGTTCGAGGCCTTGGAAGGACGGACCGCCCCGGAACCGTTTACGCTCGCCGAATCACGCGAGCTTTTCGATCTCTTGCACAAGACGCGCGGTCCGCTGGGGAAGACGGAGCTGCTGCAAAAGCAGCTGGCGCGATTGTCGGCTCGCGAGGGCCAGTACGTGGCGAAGATCCTCACCGGCGATCTGCGGATCGGTTTGCGCGAGGGACTCGTGGAGGAAGCGATCGCTGCGGCGTTCGCCGTGCCACTCGATGAAGTTAAAGAGGCGAACATGCTCCTGGGCGACATCGGAGGCGCAGCGGTCCTCGCTTCGAAAGGCGAACTGCAAAACGCCGAGCTTTCCTTGTTCCGGCCGATCAAGAGCATGCTGGCCAGTCCAGAGCCGACGGCGGAAGCGATCTGGGCCCGCTTCGCTGATGTCGACGAAAATAAAGCGGTTTATGTCGAGGACAAATTCGACGGGATCCGCGCGCAATTGCATCGCGGAAACGATCGCGTCGAAATTTTTTCCCGCGATCTCCGCCGCATCACTGAGCAGTTTCCCGAACTGGCCGACCAGGCGCGGCAGTTCGGAGACGAGATCATTCTCGACGGCGAGATCATGGCGTTCGAGCACGGAAAAAAGCTGACGTTTTTCGATCTGCAAAAGCGGCTTGGCCGCAAACATGAAGGAGCGGATTTGTTCGCGACGGCCTCCGCCGATGTGCCGGTCGTCTTCGTCGCGTTCGACTTGCTCTGGATGAATAACGAATCGTTCCTGCGGCGTCCGTTGCGCGAACGGCGGGAAGCTTTGCGAACGTTAAAGCTCCCGATCGACTTTCAGCTAGCGGAAGTTAATCCCGCTCATTCAGCGGGCGAAATCGAGAAGGCATTTCAACAGGCGCGCCGCCGTTTCAACGAAGGCCTGATGGTGAAAGATCCCGAGAGCATTTACTCGCCCGGTCGCCGCGGCCTGTTCTGGTTCAAGCTCAAGAAGGAACTGGCCACGCTCGACGTCGTCGTGGTCGCGGCCGAGTTGGGACACGGCAAACGCAATCACGTCCTGAGCGATTACACCTTCGCCGTGCGTGACGAAACCAGCGGCGAACTACTCACGATCGGGAAAGCGTATAGCGGACTGACCGACATCGAGATCGCGGAACTAACCGAGCATTTCAAGAAACAGACGATCTCGAACCGCGGCCGCTACCGCGAAGTGAACCCAGACGTTGTTCTGGAGATCGCTTTCGATTCCATTCAGCCGAGCACGCGGCACGAGAGCGGGCTGGCGTTGCGCTTTCCGCGCATCAAAGCGATCCGGCGCGACAAAACTATCGACGCGATCGACACCCTGGCTTACGCGCGCTCGTTGATGAACGAGCGTGCGGCGAAATAATTAATTCGGTGGAGTCGATGGAGCCGGCGTCGGTGTTCCGGTCTCGGTTTCGCCGGGCCGTTTCGGTTTGCGATTTTTGGCGCGCTCGTCGGTGGCACCGGGAGACGAAGGGGCCACGCTCGGAGTTGCGGCTACCGCGGGCGGCGGAGTTGTCACGGCGGGAGGGGGAGTCATGCGTGGCGGCATGATTCGCTTCGGGCCATTTTGCGGAGCGGGCGCGCGCGGGGCGTCACTTGTCACGGTTGGCGCCGGTGTCGTCACGGCCGGAGGAGGAGTCAGGCGCGGCGGCATCGTTCGTCTCGGGACATCGCGCGGAATCGGCGGGGACGCGGCATCGCGGGTCTCCGGTGCGACGGTGGGCGTCGGCAAAACGGTTCGCGGCGGCGCGGTCGGACGTCTCAGCGGAGGGACAGTCGGCGATGGCTGAGATGCGGGTTCGGTCGCGCTCGAAGGAGTGACCGTGGGCGATGGCTTCATGATCGGCGTGGGACTAACGCGCAACGTAATCGGCGGAGAGGGACGTGTTCGAACCACCGGTGAAATCGCCACTGTGGGACTTGCCGTCGCTGCCGACGTTGTTGTTGGGTTAGCGGGGGTCGCGGCTATCGATGGACTTGGTCTCGGCCTGGGCGTCGACGAGGGGCGCACTCGTACTGAAGCGGACGCCGCGGGTGTCGCCGTCGCAGAAATCGTGGCGCTCGTCGCCGGCGAAGGACTCGCTGGCGCGGCCGGGGTTGGACTCGCTACCCTGGTGCCGGGTGTCGCGCTCGGTGCCGCGGTTGATGCGGGACTCGGAATTGTCTTCGCAGTCGCCGTCGGCGTGGGACTCGCCGCGGGCGCTGGCGCGCTCGGCGTCGTCGCGGCGGTCGCAACCGGCGTCGCGGAGCCTGTAGCCGTCGACGATTCCTCCGGTCTTACGAATGTCTTCGGGGGCGCGTTGGGTGGCGGCGTCGATTCCGTTCGGATCTTCGTGCGCGCCCGTTCCGCCGCGGAACGATCCGCGATGGTCCATCCGTTATCGATGTTCACTTCGATCACCCGCTCTTTGATCCGGCGGGGCCGCGGCATGTCGCGAACCTCCGTGATCACGGGCGCGGAGATTTCGAGTTCGTCGCCGCGCACGGTCGCGGCCGTTTCTGTATTTTGCCGGCGGAGCCGATAACGCTCGATCGGCTGCTGGCTGCGCGAGCGTAATTCGTCGTAGCTCGGTCCTTCGTTCATGATCGTGGTGTTCGAGAACGTGATCCGGGTCACGTTCGTGGTTTCGAAAACGATGGTGACGTTCCGCTCGGATGGAACGACCGCGCGCCGGATTTTCTGCGATCCGAATTCATTGCACGGAACGAACGAATATTGGTCCGGGCCGATGTCGTAATAGCTGTCGGCCCAATTCTGGATGCCGCTGCGCCGATCGAAGCGCGCCTCGGGCGGCAACGGAGCCCAGCCAACGTAATCCTTGCTCGTTCGCCACGAAACCCAGGCCGGCGCCCATTCATCTCCCGGCACCCAAACCCAGCCCACGCGCTTCAGCCGGAGCCAGCGTCCATAATGGTAAGTCGCCCAGCCGTACGGCTCGTCGGAAACCCAAGTCCAGCCGGCATCGCTGTAGACCCAGCGGCCTTCGGTGTAGGGCCGCCAATCGCGCGACTCTTCCGCTTCGCGCGGTTGCCAGACGTAACCGTAAGCAGCGGTTTCGCGCCATTCGCCGTAGGGGTCGAGCTTCTGATAAAACATTCCGTAAGCGGCGGTAGATCGTTTTTCCGTGCGGGTTTCAGATCGTTCGGTAACCACCGCCGGCGGCGCTGTAGCGACTGGCTCTTCGGCTGGTGTCGGCGTCGTCGCCGCGGCGGCTTCGCGATCGGCCAGTGCTTTTTCGCGCGCTTCGAGATTGGCCTGGTCCTGCGCGAGACGCTGTTTCTCCGCCTCCAACCGCTCCGCCGCCAGGCGGTCCTGCACCTGCCGCTCCACCTCAGCTTTTCTTTCTTCATCGGTTTGCTGTTTTTGGCAGGAAACAAAAAACGCCAGGGCAACGATCAGTGAGAAAACGGAAAACTTCTTCATGGTGTGATTAGACAAGGATGAGGTTGGGTTATTCGATGGAATAGCGGAACTGGATCAATCTCTCGGAGACGGGGACGCTGACGCCGCGGCGGAAACGGGAATGATCGTGACCTTTTCGATCTTACTCCTGCGAGCTTTCTGGACGTTCGCGTAGATCGCCACCAAGGCCAGCGCGACGACGATAACAATCATCAGTTTCAGCCCGGCACGCGGCGCGCGGGAAGACTCGGCGGGTTGCGGTTGGTCGCTGGCGGGTGGCACCGCGCACCGTCCGCCGCAGGCGAGAGTAGCGCAAGCAGTTCAATCGAGCGAGAGCGCCGCGATTGCATCCATCACGCGCTGGCTCAATCGCAGGTAAAGATTCTTGCCGGGCGGCTCCAGATCCTGCTCGGTAAAATAAATCGGCTCGCCGACAACGACCGTGATCTTGCCGACACGCGGCCATTTTTCATGCAACGGCCACGTCTCGTAGGCACCGAAGATTCGCATCGGCACGACCGGCGCGAGCGTCTTCGCGATGACCAGTCCCACTCCCGGCAAAGCGGGCTGCAGTTTGCCGTCGGGCGTTCGCTGGCCTTCGGGAAAAACCAGGGTCCCCTCGCCCGCTTTCAAGATGCGAATCAACGCCTTGAGCGCCGTGCGATCTTTTCTGCCTTCGGAATCGACTGGAATCACGTTCAGCTTCGGAAGGAGCCAGCCGAAAATCGGGCCATCGAGCAGGGTCCGCCGAGCGAGAAAAAAAATGGCGCGATCTGAAGCGCTGCCGGCCAACGGCGGATCGAGAAAACTCTGGTGATTCGCCGCAAGGATCACCGGACCGTGATTGATCATCCGTTCGCGATGCAGGACGCGCAGCCGGAAGAAAATCCGGCCGAGCAGTTTGGCGAGGTGGTAGCCAACCCAGTAGTACGGATTCAAAACCGTTAACGAATCTCCATCCCTTTCATCTTCAATCGCCCGATGATCTCGCCGACAACGCCCTCGATCGTCAGGTTCGAGCTGTCGATGACGTGCGCGTCTTCGGCGATGATGAGCGGCGAGGCGCGGCGCGAGGAATCGGCCCGGTCGCGCGCGGCGATCTGGTCGCGCTGACCCTGGGCCTGGCGGCGACGAAGCCGCACATCCGGTGAAGCATCGATGTAGAATTTGTAGGGCGTGTCGGGAAAAACGACCGAGCCGATATCGCGACCTTCCATGACGACATCGTGATCGCGCGCGTAGCCGCGCATTTTTTCGACGAGGATCTCGCGCACGCGCGGCACGCTGCTCACCAGCGAGACTTCTTCGTTCACTCGCTCGTCGCGAAGATGCGCGCTCGGATCGACGCCATCAATCAGGATACGCGAGCCGTTACCTTCGAGCGTGCAATCGATGCGGGTAGCGCTCAGCAAACGCACAATGGCAGCGGCGTCGCCCGGAGGCACGTTTTTCTCCAGGACGTGCCAGGTCACCGCGCGATACATCGCGCCGGAGTTGACGTAATCGAAACCGATCTGCCGCGCGAGCGCGCGAGCGACGCTGCTTTTTCCGGACGCAGCCGGGCCGTCGATGGCGACAACGCGATGGGCGCTTTCGCGCGCGCTCATTCTTCTTCGACTTTGGCCGGCGTGAGCGAGCTGATGACCGGCGTAGTGACGCGTACCCGCTTCGAGCTCACGAATTCATCGAGCGCCTTTTCGAAGCCGGGATACGATTCGCGGACGCACTCGACATCCTGAACAACAGTCTCGCCCTCCGCGAACATGCCGGCGACCGCGAACGCCATGGCGATGCGGTGATCGCCGAAGCTGGCCACCCGCGCTCCGCGCAGCTCCGCGCGGCCGTGGATTTCGAGGCCGTCCTGCAATTCCACGACTTCTGCTCCCATCGCCCGCAAATTATGCGCGATCGCGGCGATGCGGTCGGTCTCCTTGACGCGCAACTCCTGGGCCTGGCGAATAATGGTCGTGCCGTCCGCCAGCGCCCCGGCGACCGCGAGGATCGGCAGCTCGTCGATGAGCTGCGGGATTTCCTTGCCTTGAATCACCGTCCCTTTGAGTGGCGCGCCGGTGACTTCGACCGTTCCGCTCGGCTCCATCTGCTCGACGTCGTCAACGGCTTCGCGCACCTGCGCTCCCATACGAATCAGAACGCCTAACACAGCCGTGCGGGTGTCATTCAAACCAACCTCGCGCACAAGCAAATGCCCGCCGGGCTGCGCCGCCGCCGCGACGAGCCAGAAAGCTGCCGAGGAAATATCGCCGGGAATCGTGAAGTCCCGGGACTCCGGAACCTGGTCGCCAAAAATGCTGATCGCTTCGTCCTCCTCGCGCACGGTCCGGACGAGGAAATAATTCAACATTAACTCGGTGTGATTCCGGCTCATGGAAGGTTCGCGCACCGTGGTTTTGCCTTTTGCAAAAAGTCCGGCCAGAAGCAGAGCGCTCTTCACCTGCGCGCTCGCAATCGGCAAATCGTGCCTCGCCCCGCGCAACTTCACGCCGTGAATCTTGATCGGCGCGGTTTCGTTAGGCCCCTGCGCGACGATGTTCGCCCCCATCGTGCGGAGCGGGAGGACCACGCGATCCATCGGCCGCGCGGAAAGAGTCGCGCCGCCGACTAGGACGCTGTCGAAGCTTTGCCCGGCCAGAAGCCCGGCGAGAAGCCGCATGGTCGTGGCGGAATTTCCGCAATCGATTTCGCTCGCCGGCGCGGTCAGCAGCCGTTTTTTTCCGTGCACGACGAGCATGTCGGGCTCGGGATGCTCGATCTTAATCCCGAGCGAGCGCAACGCTTGCACGGTGCGCAGACAATCGTCGCTCGGCAGGAAACCGCGCAGGACGCACACGCCATTCGTCAGCGCACCAAGAATAACGGCCCGATGCGAGATGCTCTTGTCGCCGGGCACGGTGATTTCGGCCTCGATGCGGGGGGCGCGTTTAATGCGGAATTCCATGTGACTCTAAATTGATTCGGTTCGGCTGAGGTCATCGCGCGCGCGGGGAACGGCGACGAGCGACGCTCAGCATCGAGACAATTCGCCGGCTTGTCCAGCGCGGCTGGTTTGGTGGGAGGCCGCGCTGCGGCGTCCGAAACGATCCTGACGAAATTCGCGGAGGGCGCAGCGCGCCGTCCCTACCAGTACGTCAGGGAACCAGAAAGATTTTCTGGGTGTACGGATCCTTGACCTCGGTCCCCGGCGGGAAGCCGCGAACATCCACGTAACCGGAATTCGGCGCGTATGGGCTCGTGACAAAACCCGGCTTGTTTGGAACGGGAATGCCATAGGGCAGATCGCCTTTGGTCGGCTTGTTCACAGTCGCAGCGGTCGGCTGCGGCGCAGGCTCGGGAGTATTTGTCACCGGAGGCGGCGGGCCGGGGTTGTTCGCGTCGTAAGGCTGCTGCGGCGGCGGATACGGAGACGGAGTCGCAGACGGATATCGCGAGGGATGGCGGGTCGGGCGCACGGGCGGTTCGTCCTCGCAGGCGGTAAGCAGACCAAATGCACCGAGCAGCAGCAGCAGGGACGAAAGTTTCATAAGCGGTTTCGACGACATTGTATGCGTTGTAATTCATTGTCGGCCCTCTGACAATCGCTAAATGCGGTGAGCCGTGGCGGACCCGAGACAAAGCGCTGGAGAAAAATACAGTTCCGCCGCTGGTTCATTTCGAATCAAAGGAAAAAACCATGGCGAAGAATTCCGGTGAAAGAATCCTGGTGGCGGATGATGACGCGACGAGCCGCAAGTTGCTCACGCGCATCTTGACGCGCGCCGGTTTCGCCTGCACCGAGGCGCCGGATGGGATCGAAGCGCTCAAACTTCTCCACGCCGACCCGCCGGCGTTGCTCCTTCTGGATTTCGACATGCCGGGAATGGACGGCGCGGAAGTGCTGAAGCAATTGCGGCAGGATGGCAACGCGGCGATCGCTCAAATTCCGGTGATCATGCTGACCGGGCACGGCGGCGAGGAGAGCGAAGTCTTGTGTCTCGAAGCGGGCGCGGATGATTTCGTGACAAAACCGATCAACGACGCGGTCTTACGGGCGCGGATCGATACGCAGTTGCGGCTGCGTTCGATGCGGAGCCAGTTGCAAAAGCAGAACGACGAACTCGAGGCGTGGCGGCACAATCTGGAACGCGACCTGGAAGCGGCGCGGCTCACGCAGCAATCGCTCATTCCGCAAAAACCTCCGATATTGCCGGGATGGGAGATCGCGGCTTGCTATCGTCCCGTCATCCAGGTGGGCGGCGACATTTATGGGTGGCTGCGGATGGCCGACGGCCGCACGCTCTTCTGGATCGCGGACGCAACCGGCCACGGAGCGTCGGCGGCGTTGCTGACGACATTGGCAAAACTCCTGTTCCATCACGGGACGGTGGAAAAAAATGAGCCGGCGGAAATCATGGAAGCGGTGAACAACGATTTTCGGAGCATCTTCGGCGCGCGTTCGTTCATGACTGCGATGTGCGTGGCGCTCGATGTGACGACGGGCCGGGCGAGCGTCGTCGGCGCGGGCCATCCGCCGTTGCTGGTGGCCCGCACCGGCGGCCGAACGGAATCGATTCCTTCATCGGCCCCGCCGCTCGGATTGCTGGAGCGCTCGGAGTTTATCGAAACCAACGTCGATCTGGATCGGGGTGACGCATTTTTTCTGTACACCGACGGCATCTACGGATCGGGCCACGAGGAGAATCCACGCCTCTCCTCGAAGCGGCTGGCGGAAATGCTGCAACCACTGGCGGAGAACGCGCAGACGCTGCTCGATCGCGTGCTCGACCAGGCCGCGATCAATGATAACGGTAAAATACCGCCCGACGACGTAGCCGCGATCGCCGTCCGGCGTTCAGAGTGAGCCGCGAGAAACTTTCCAAATCGCTAAATTTATTATTGCCCTCCTACGAGTGAAGGATTAATCAGCCTCTATGCCGAAAACCAAAGCCAAAAAGACTCCTTCAAAACGTAAACCGAACGCCGCCTTCATGAGGCCGGTCCAGCCCGACGAAAAACTCTCCGCAATCGTCGGTTCGAAACCGCTCCCACGTTCCGAGCTCACCAAGAAACTCTGGGACTACATCAAGAAGAACGGATGCCAGGATAAGAAAAAGCGGACCATGATCAATGCGGACGATGCGCTCAAGCCCGTCTTCAACGGCAAGAGCCAGGTCAGCATGTTCGAGATGACGAAACTCGTCTCCGGACACCTTCGATAAATCTTTCGGTTAAGTTTTTTAGCCCGGCGTGAACGCGCCGGGCTAGCTTTGTACGGAAAGGGCGACGGCTTGCGAAGAACCGCAAGCTGCCGGACGTTTCGCCGGTGAGAGAACTGCGACTGTTTTGCCTGGCTGCTGCACTCCTGGTGGTTTCGTGCTCGGAAAAGAAGAGCGCGGTCACCACGAAGGAAACGCCGTCGCTCTCGGCGAAGCCGGGCTGGCTGACGAGCTACGAGGAGGCGCAGAAAGAGGCGCAAGCGAAGCACCGGCTGCTGGTGATGGATTTCACCGGCTCGGATTGGTGCGGCTGGTGCATCATGCTCGACAAAGAGGTCTTTTCGAAGCCCGAGTTCAAGGAATACGCCAATAAAAATCTGGTGCTGCTCGAGCTTGATTTCCCGCGCATGAAAAAGATGCCGCCGGAAACGGTCGCGCAAAATGAGCGGCTCGCGATGAAGTACGGCATCCAGGGATTCCCGACCGTGGTGGTGTTCAACAGCGACGGCAAACCGCTCGGAGCGCTCGGTTACGAGCAGGGCGGGCCGCAGGTGTTCATCGCGCGCCTCGAAAAGCTGCGCAAAGGCTGATCAGTTCGCGTTTGTCGTTTCGAAGGAGTGCTGGAGAGCGTCGGCCAGCTCCGAGCGCGTAAACGGTTTGGGGAGCGCCCCGCGAAATCCGTAGGCGAGAAACTCCGAGAGAGCGGCTTCGTCGGAATAACCGCTGCAAATGATCGCGTTCACTTTCGGATCCATCGAGCGAAGGCGTTCAATGGTGGCCACGCCACCCATCCCGCCGCGCACGGTGGCGTCGAGTATGACCGCCTGGAAATGTTCGCCCTTTCGTAAAGCGCGTTCGTAAAGCCGGACTGCTTCGAGCCCGTCCGGCACCGCGGTGACTTCGTAGCCCAGGGTGCTGAGAAGCTGCGAAGTCAGTTCCCGGATCGCCTCTTCATCGTCCATCACGAGAATCCGCTGATGATTGTAATGAAAAGGCCGGTCGCCGGAGAACGCGTCCGCCGATCGCGTCGCCGCGTTCTCGCTCGCGCGCAGATAGAACGTGAAGACGGAGCCTTCCGAGGACGAACTCTCGAGCAGGAGCAGACCTCCATGTTTCTTAACGACGGAATAGCTAATGGCGAGACCGAGCCCGGTGCCAGTCGGCTTCGTCGTAAAATAGGGATCGAAAATTTTCGCGCGCAGCTCCTCGGAGATGCCCGGGCCACAATCGGTAATCGAGACTCTGATGTAACGCCCGCAAGGCAACGGCGCATTCGTGTTTTCCTCAAAGACAATGTTGCGGGCGCGCACCCGGACCGTGCCACCCTGCGGCATGGCTTCCCGCGCATTGAGCATCAGCGCGTTGACCACCTGCTCGATCTGCCCCGCATCCACTTCCGCCTTCCAGAGGTCGACCGTGATATCGAAGTCGGCGCGCAAGTTCGATCCGTAAAGGGCGAACTCAGCGGAATGCTCGATGAGTTCGCCCATCGAGACGATCCTCTTCAAGGGCGCGCCGCCTTTGGAAAAAGTGAGCAGCTGACCGGAAAGATGCGCGGCGTGTTGCGCGGCCTGGCCCGCCTTCGAGAGAAAGCCGAGCAGGCTGCCGGAATCGGCGGGGGCTTCGATCTGGGCCAGCCCGATGTTCCCGGAGATGACGGTGAGGATGTTGTTCAAATCGTGGGCGATCCCGCCGGCCAACGTGCCGAGCGATTCGAGCTTGCTCGTCGTGAGCCGTTCGGTTTCCGATTTTTTGCGCTCGCTGATGTCGCGGAAGAAAACCGAGACGCCGCCGTTGCTCGGATAAGCGTGCACCTCGTACCAAATCTTGCCGGTGGAATCGATCGCCTCGAATTCGATCGCGACTCGTTCGGCCATGACCTTCTCGTAGTTTGTCTGGAAGATGGAACCGACCAGGGCGGGAAATCTTTCCCACAGCAGACCGCCGAGCAATTTGTCGCGCTTGCGTCCGACCATCAACTCCGCTTCGGCATTGACGTAGGTCAGCTTCCATCCGGCATCGACCGCGAAAAATCCGTCGGTGGTTTTCTCCAGGATGTTCCTCATCGTGCGCGCGGATTCGAGAAGCGCGGCGCGCGCCTGATTCCGTTCCATCAGCTCGCGGATCTGGCGTTCGGCGACCGAGACTCGGACGTTGAGCAAGTCGACATCAAGCGGCTTGGTGAGATAATCGTTGGCCCCGGCTTCGAGCGCCTGTTGGAGATCTTCCGTATCGGACTTGGCCGTGACCAGCAGGATAAACATTTCGTCGCCGTTCGGGCCGGCGCGCAATTCGCGGCAAAGATCGACGCCACTTTTCCCGGGCAACATCCAGTCGAGAATCAAAAACGGGAAGCTCTCCGCGGCGAGTACGGCTTCCGCCTCCTCGGCGCTGCCGACAGCGGTCACCTCATGTCCGCGCTTGGCAATAATCCGCTGCAAATTCCGGCGGCTGCCGGGATGATCTTCAACAAGCAAAATTTTCATTCAGGAGAAGCCAAACCGACGTGGGTGCCGGGCCTCACCGCGCACCCGGCGCCAATGCGCTCAAGTGGGGTGAGTCATACCTTAGTTTCAGCAGGATAACTGCCAAGAATGCGGATTATGTCAGGAAACATGGCTTGGTTTTAGATTCGTTTGAGCGGCCGGTTTCGGTCTCTTCGAATCGGATCCGCGTGGCTGGCTTGCGTTGATTGTCCCGTCTGCTAGATAGACGCAGTTTCCGCTGTCGCGTTTTTCACACCATGTTTTTTCGGAAGTTCATCCTTTTCTGCGCCGCCATTTTTTTAGTCGGGCAAGCCGCGTCTGCGCAGGAACCGAAGCCGGTGGTCCCGGCGGAAAAGCCGAGCCCGGCTCCGGTCAAACCGAAGGCGTCGCCAACGCCGACGGAGCCGCCCATCACCTTCAGTTCTGTCCACGTCGATGGACCGTTTATCGCGCTGACCTTCGATGACGGGCCGAACGCGACGCTGACGCCGAAGCTGCTCGATCTCCTGGCGGCGCGCCATCTCAAGGCCACGTTTTTCGTCGTCGGCCAAAATGCCGCGGATCATCCCGAGATTCTGCGGCGGGCCGTCCGCGAAGGACACGAGATTGGAAATCATACCTGGTCGCATCCGAACCTGGGCAAGATGTCGGATGATGGAGTGCGCCGGGAGCTGCAAAAAACTGAAGACGCCATCGTGGCGGCAATTGGCAAAAAGCCGACGCTAATGCGGCCGCCGTATGGGTCGATCACGGCGCACGAAAAAAAGTGGATCCATGAGGAATTCGGTTACCGCATCATCCTGTGGGACGTCGATCCGCTCGATTGGAAACGGCCGGGGCCGAACGTGGTCACTGCTCGCATTTTGAAGGAGACCAAGGCGGGATCCATCGTGTTGTCTCACGACATTCATCCGCCAACGATCGAGGCGATGCCGGCCACCTTCGATCAACTGATCAAGAAAGGGTTCAAATCGGTCACGGTCACGGAACTGCTCGCGATGGCGACGCCCGTCCCACCCAAACCGACGCCCTCTCCGTCCGCGCCGCGCGCGCTGCCGATCGCAAGCCCGACGCCGAGCGCCTCCCCGCCCGCCCCCGCGACCACGCCTTGAAATCAGGCGACCGGCATGATCGCCGATAATTATCTGCAGCTTCGGACCGAGCTCGAGACTGCGTTGGGCAAATTGCTGAAGCTAAGTTCGGAGATGCGACGCGATCCGGCGACGCTGGATACGTTACATGGCTTGTTACGGGACATTCGCGAGCCATTGTTGTTCGTCGTCGTTGGTGAGGTAAAGGTGGGGAAGTCTTCGCTCTTGAATGCGCTCTTCGGCCAGGAGTTCGCGAAAGTGGATGTGCTGCCGGCGACGGACCGCGTTTACATCTTCCGCCACGGTCCGGAGGAAAAGTCCGTTGAAGTCTCGGCGCAACTCACCGAGCGCTACCTGCCGATTCCGTTCTTGCGGGACTTCAATGTGGTGGACACGCCCGGGACGAACACGATGGTGTCTGAGCACCAGACCATTACCGAGGGCTTCGTGCCGCGCGCGGACATCGTCCTCTTTGTTTTTTCCGTCACAAATCCATGGTCGCAATCGGGCTGGCAACTGCTCGATCTCGTCCAGAAGAAGTGGCTCAAGAATGTCGTGTTCGTCCTGCAACAGGCGGATCTGCGGCATAGCGCCGAAGTCGAAGTGATTCACCGTCATCTCCAGGATACCGCGATGCGAAAGCTCGGGTTCGCGCCGCCGATTTTTCCGGTTTCAGCCCGCAAGGCCCTGCTGGTTAAGACAACTGGTATCGCCAAGGAAGATCTTTGGCGCGAGAGCGGATTCGGACCGCTCGAAGAACAGATCAACCGGATGGTGACCGAGTCCGGTGTGCGCTTTGTGAAGCTGCAATCAACCGCCTCCACCGCGGGCGTAATCCTGAACGAGGTGGCCGATGAAATTCACGGCTCGATGGAAACAATCGCGCGCGACGAAAAACATCTCGGGCGCGTGAACGAATTTTTGCAGGTGCGCAAAGACCAGACCCTGCGGCAGGTGGCCGGTTTTCTCCGCGGGGTGGAGCAGGCGTGCCGCGAATGCGCGCGCCAGGGAACGCGATTGCTCGAAGAGAAGCTCAGTTTTTGGAAAACCTGGCGCCTCGTCTGGAGCCGCGAACAATGGCAACACGATTTCCAAACAGAAGTGGAAGCGAAGTTGCGGCAAACAGTCGAGCCGCAGGTGGAGAATGCGGTGCAATTGCTCGAGACCGATCTGCGCAGTCTCTGGCCGCGGCTCCAGGACGCGATCGAGGCGCAATTCGCTTCCGAGGGCAAAACCCGAATGGGCAAGACGATCCCCGACTTCGCGCGGCAGCGCCGCGAGCTCTTGCAATCGATCGAGTTGACGCTGGTGGAGCGGGTGGCGGGAAAGGCGGTCGAGGAACAGCTCGCCCGGATGTTCCGCGAAACAGCGGCGTGGCTGCGCTTGCCGGCGGGGATCGCAGCGGCGGGAGGAATCATCACCGTGATCGTGGCGATGAGCAGCGCTTCGGTCGCCGATGTGACTGGGACCCTGGCCATCTCGGCGGCCGTGATCGGGACGATTGTTGCATTCACCCAGCGGCGGAAAATTCTCGCGGCCTATGAGAAGGAAATGGAAAAAAAACGCGACGAGCTGGTGAGCGCGATCGAGCAACAGATGAAACACGCGATCGACCTGTTCTACAAAGAGATCGCGGTCGCCTTCGAGCCCCTGGCCGCATTTTGTATTGCCGAGAGGAAACGTTACGAGCCGCTGGTGGAACAGGCGGACGGGCTCAAAGAATCGCTGGCCGGATTATCTCGGCGGCTTGGTGTAGCCGCGTAACTATTCTTTCTTCTTCTTGTCCGTCGCTTCCTGCACGATCCGCTGCTCGGTCAGGCGCTTGGCGATGACGAAATGATTATTATCGCCGTAGTTCCGCCAGGGCCCCGGCGGGACATCGCGCACTTCCACGAACTGCCAGTCAGTCACGTCCGTCGGCGAGAGGCCGAGATAATCGCGCACCGCTGGAGAAACATCGAGACCGGCGCCGCGGTTCAGGTTCGGCTTCGGCCGTTCGTTCTGGAAAACGTATTGAAAATGATCGGTCCGAAACGGGCCGCAATCTTCCCACTGCGCGTAGCAAGTCTTGTTGCCTTTGCGAATGGCGATCCAGTGGTCTTTGCAAACGGAGCGGCCGGGCTCGGAGTAGGCCTGCTTGAACCAGGGAATCACCAACGCGGCTTCCGGTTTAAATTGGCCGTGGGTCACGTCGTTGTAAGGGAGCGCGCAATAAAATGGATTCTGCCGGGGAACGAAGGAGACCGGGATGAAATTCTTCCGCGACCCGGGCTCAGGCGTATCGAATCCGCCGTAGTTCGAAGTCCAGTTCGCGTCCCAGGAGCTTTTCACATTCGGCACCGGGTTGTTGCCGCCGGCGGCTTCGCCGATCCAGAAAACGGTGGTGACAATATTGGCCTTCCACGGGAAGCGCGTCATGCTCACGCGCGAGGTAGTGGGAACGAAAACCTGCGGCTCCACTTTCAGGAGCGCCTGCTCGCGCAGCTTCATCGCGTACTTCGCAAAGTCCGCGCTGCTTTCGTACGGCGATTGGGCGCGGATCGACCCCGCGGTCACCAGGACCAGAGGCAGGAGAGCGAAAAACCTTCTCATTGAGACAATTGGCGCAGGAGTTTTATGCGAAAAGTCGCCATTCGGCAAGCCCTTTCCCGAGGCGCGGCCGACTAGGCCCATTTCCGCCTCTCTTCTTTAGCAGTAAGTAAGCCAGCCTCACGTGCGGCTAATCAGGGTGTCACGCTTGAAGCGCTCGTCCGCCAGCTCGGGATAATCGAGGGTGAAGTGCAGGCCGCGGCTCTCCTTCCGGCTCAGAGCCGAATCGACGATCAGCGCCGCGACCGTCGCCAGATTGCGCAGCTCCAGCAGGTCGACGGAGACTTTGAAATTCCAGTAAAATTCGCGGATCTCGCGCTGGAGATTCCGCAGCCGGGCGCTCGCCCGCTGGAGGCGCTTTTCCGTCCGAACGATGCCGACGTAATCCCACATCAGGCGGCGGATTTCGTCCCAGTTGTGATAGATCACCACGAGTTCATCGACGATCTGGACATCGCCCGATTCCCATTCGGGCAGCGCGATGGCCCGCGCCGCGTGCGAGGTCGGCTGCTCGCGAACCAAAGCGTCGCAAGCACGATGCGCCATCACGAGTCCCTCCAGGAGGGAATTGCTGGCCAGGCGATTTGCGCCGTGCAAACCCGTCGAAGCCACCTCGCCGATGGCGAACAATCCCGGTAACGACGTGGCCCCATTCACGTCGGTTTTGATCCCGCCGCATTGATAGTGGGCCGCGGGCACGACCGGGATCGGTTGCTTCGCCATGTCGACACCAAATCGCAGGCAGGTCTCGTAGATGTGCGGGAAGCGTTCCCTCAAAAACTCCGGCGAGCGATGGGTGATATCGAGAAAAACGCATTTCGACCCGAAACGCTTCATCTCGGCATCGATCGCCCGCGCGACGATATCGCGGGGAGCGAGCGAACGCTGCGGATGATAGCGCTCCATGAAATCTTCGCCGCGATCGTTCCGCAAAATCCCGCCCTCGCCCCGGACCGCTTCGGAAATCAGAAACGATTTGGCAAGCGGATGAAAAAGGCAGGTGGGATGGAACTGGATGAATTCCATGTTCGCGATGACGGCGCCAGCCCGCCAGGCCATCGCCACGCCATCACCCGTCGCGATGTCGGGGTTCGTCGTGTAAAGATAAACCTTCCCGCAGCCGCCGGTCGCGAGAACCAGCCGATCGGTTCGGACTGTTTCCACTTCACCGGTGCGTTCGTCGAGGACATAGATCCCGAGGCAACGATCTTCGGTCGCGAAACCCAGCTTGCCCGCCGTGATCAAATCGACCGCCATGTGATTTTCCAGCAGCTCGACCTGCGGGGCCCGTTCCAATTCGCGCAACAGCGTCTTCTCGATCTCCAGCCCCGTCACATCCTGGACATGCAAGACGCGCCGCTTCGAATGGCCGCCTTCGCGGCCGAGATCGGGCTCGCGATGCCCGCCGATCTCGCGGTCGTCAAAATGCAATCCGAGCTCGACCAGTTCACGGACCCGCGTGGGCCCTTCCATCACGATCGTTCGCACGGCCGCCTCGTCGCAAAGACCCGCGCCGGCTTCGAGCGTGTCGGCAACATGCAGTTCGAATGAATCTTCGTCGCTGGTCACGCACGCGATGCCTCCCTGGGCCCACGCCGTATTCGAATCGGCTCCCTTGCGTTTCGTGATCACCGCCACCGAGCCGTGCTTCGCCGCCTTCAGGGCAAAGGTCAGCCCGGCGATACCGCTGCCGATGACGACGAAATCGTATTGCCTCATTTCCTGTAGCCGCGGCGCTGTGTCGCCGCGTAAATCGTTTCCGTCATTTCCTGTAGCCGCGGTCCGGCAGCTGCCGGATCACCGCGTCCGAGTTGACTACGACGCCCCGACACAGCGGGGCGGCTACAGCGACGAAATCGTATTGCTTCACGAGAGGCGCAAATTATCGATCAGCCGAGTTTGCCCGAAGTACGCGGCGACGACGATGCGCGAATCGGGGCCAGTTTCCGCCAGCGGCTGGAGGGTTTCCGCGTCAACGATTTCGAGGTAATCGATTCGCGCCAGCGGCGCCGTCGCGATCGTTTTGCGCGCCCCGTTAAGAATTGCAGCCGTTGACCGCTCGCCCAGCGCGACCAGTTGCCGCGCTTCCTGCAAAGCGCGTTGCAGTACTCGCGCCTGCTTCCGTTCTTCGCCGGTCAGGTATTGGTTGCGAGAACTACAGGCCAGTCCATCCGGCTCGCGCACGGTGGGCGCGCCGATGATCTCGATCGGGAAATTCAGGTCGCGCACCATTCGGCGAATGATGGCGAGCTGTTGAAAATCCTTCTCGCCAAAGACAGCGGCATCCGGCGCGAGGACATGAAACAGCTTTGCCACGACCGTGCAGACGCCGCGGAAATGTCCAGGCCGCGACTTGCCTTCGAGCGTGTTCGCGAGGGAATTCTCCTCCACCGCGACAGAAAAATCCGCGGGATACATTTCCTCGACCGGCGGTCGAAACAAAATATCGACACCCGTCTTTCGGCAAAATTCGTCGTCATCACTTTCCGGCCGCGGATATTTTTCGTAATCGCCGCCGGGCGCGAACTGGAGCGGATTCACGAAAATGCTGACAGCGACCTCGCCATCCGGCCCGGCCGCGTCTCGCGCGATCCGGATCAGTTCACCGTGACCGCGATGAAGCGCGCCCATCGTCGGCACCAGAACGCTGCGCTTCCCGCTCTCGCGAGAATATGCCACCGCCTCCCGCACCGAAGAAAAGATCTGCACGCTGCGATAATCCGCCAACATAGAGGTCAAGCAACTCCGCTAGCGTCGCTCTTTCCGAGGCATTCGTGTGACGACGGATACCTTCCATTGTCATATCTTGTATTGACGCCATGCGCACAGAATGCGCATCACCCAATCGGGCAATTCTGTTCCCAAAGTGTTTCAAACTGTTCTTAAACTGTTTCAGTAGATTTGCTTCTCGGCGTCGCCTACATCTGCCCCGTGAAATTCAAACCCCATTGTAACCCTCGCATCACGCCCTTCGTGATTCCTTGAAAATGGACACATCCCCAATGATGAACACAAAATCGCCGATCCTTCTTCTGGTAGCGCTTGCCTTAATCGCCGTCTTCTCGGCGTCTGGCTCCGCAAAGGCCGCGGGTCTTTCGCCCGACCCAAACTTTCATGCGCCGTCCTTTGCCAAACCCCTACTTCCGGAACGCGCGCTTTTGCTTCCGGACGGAAAGTATCTTCTCTTTTTCGATCCCAACACCCTGACAGATCAGCACACTGGTGCGATCTCCAGATTTTTCGCGGATGGCACGCTGGACACCTCGTTCAATTTCAATCCCGTCTACAAGACGGTTACCGCGGCCGCTCCCGCCGCGGGTGGGAAGCTCTACGTCGCTGCCACGCGTTATGTTTATGGTTTCAAAGACACGGAACAGATTCTCCGGCTGAACCCAGACGGGTCTATCGACTCCACCTTCACTCCGGAAACCGTTGGCGGTTTCGATTCTTTTCCGGATGTGTATCAAATCCTGGTCCAGCCCGACGCAAAGGTGCTCGTCGCCGGCAACTTTACCACCTTCGCCGGGAACGATTCGCGCGATGGCATCGTTCGGCTCATGAGTGACGGGACCATCGATGCGACGTTTGCGCCCGTCACGGTTGGCGGCTTCGTGTATTCTGCCGCGCTCCAATCGGACGGGAAGGTCTTGATCGGCGGCATATTCACCAGTGTTAACGGCGTGGCCGATCCCGGAGTGGCGCGTCTCAACGCGAATGGATCGCTCGATTCTTCCTTCCAGGCTACCGGCTTTACCCGGGTCACTTCTGGCACTCGTGTTCGGGCGATCGCGGTCCAGAATGACGGACTGATTATCCTCTCGGGAAACGGGTTAGAGAGTGCAAGGCGGAATGAGGGCGATGGAAGTTATAGTCATGAAGGTAGTGGGGAAGGAAGGTAGCTCGGTGGTTGCTGGAGTTATAAGAACGAGCATAAGCCCACTCGCGGGTGATGGTTTGGATGAAGCGTTCGGCCTTGCCGTTTGTTTGAGGGCGATAGGGTTTAGTGAAGAGATGGGTGAGGCCGAGTTTAAGGCAGGAAGCGGCGAAGAGCTTGGAGCGATAGGTTGGGCCGCGATCGGTGAGGAGCTGTTGGATGGAGAAACCGTGAGCGGAGTAGAAGCTGAGGGCGAGGTGCAAAGCTTGGAGGACGCTCTGGGTGCTTTCGTCAGGGAGGAGACAGGCGAAGGCGAAGCGGGAGTGATCATCGACGGCGACGTGGAGACTTTCGACGCCGGCGCCTGGATTGCGGAAGGAGCGCTCACCGGTGGCGCGCACGCCCGGGCGATAAAAGCGGCCGAGCTTCTTGATATCGAGGTGGAGAAGTTCGCCGGGGGTGGCGCGTTCGTAGCGCCGAGGCGGCGCTTTGGGCGGATCCAGAGCGGAGAGCCGATTGAGGTGATGACGGCGCAGGACGCGGGAGAGAGTGGCCTTGGAGACAGGGAGAAGCATCATAATTTGAGCGTAGGAGCGTCGTTGGCGGCGCAGAGCGAGGATCTTGGCTTCGAGCTGAGGAGTGGTCTTGCGGGGCTGACGATGAGGGACCGAAGAACGATCGACCAAGCGAGTGGGAAAGCCGCTCTCTTTGGGGCGAGCCAGCCAGCGACGGACGGTCTTTTCGCAGACGCCGAAGGCGACGGCAGTGGTACGCAAGGAG
>Ga0307478_10000168_pt1 | contig 76127 bp, 67 predicted proteins | sample atmos_gasesECM4C_2_FD_203713 | JGI IMG/M metagenome (GOLD analysis project Ga0307478, IMG submission 203713) | Hardwood forest soil microbial communities from Morgan-Monroe State Forest, Indiana, United States - atmos_gasesECM4C_05 | ecosystem: Environmental > Terrestrial > Soil > Temperate...
TCTGTCCTGCGAATGAGATTCCGTTCAGGGTGAATTGCGTCAGCACCGATGCTGAAAAATCCTTTCCCCTAAAGAGCTGAAGATCAATGAGCGCATCGTCGCCCTTCATGGTTCCCGTCCGGATGAAGACAGTGAGCAGCACCAGGGCAACGAAAAATGCGGTCAAGCCGATCCGTTCGCTAACATGGTCCATAGCGTAGAGAAAGAGCACGAGCCCTGGGGAAAGCAGGCAGAAGCCGACACAGTCGAGATCTCTCGATTGGGCTTCGGCACGGTCTTCGGGAAGAAAACGAATCGCCAGAACGATTCCCAAAAGACCGACCGGAACGTTCACCAGGAACAGCCAACGCCAGGACGCATGTTGAAGAATCGCCCCCGCGAGCACGGGCCCGAGGAGTGGTCCCAGCAGAATCGGTATTGCAGCGTAACCGTAGACGCGCGCCGTGTGCCTGCCAGCGGCGCGCACTATCATCATCTGCGCCAGCGGAGCCATCAAACCTCCGCTCATTCCCTGGAGGACTCGAAAGCCAATCAGCGAGTTCGCGGACCACGCGAGTCCGCAAAGTGCCGATGAGAGCGTGAAGATCGGGAAACACCACAGATAGAGCGATTTTGCTCCGAGCTGCCCGACAAGCCAGCCATTCAACGGGAGCATAAGAGCCAGCGCCAGAAGGTAGCCGCTGGTGACCCATTGAATGGTGCTAAGACTGCTGTGCAGATCAACGGCCAGGCTGGAAAGGGAGACGTTCACCAGGGTTGCATCGACCTGTCCCATGAGGGACCCAAGCACCGCGACAGCAGTGATCTTCCAGACCAGTGGATCGAGTCGATCGAGTTGATTCCCGGTGCTAGGCAAGTGCGGCGAGGACCTCATTGGTCGAGCGCACGCGACAGAGCCGGGGGAATATCTTCTCGAATGCGAAACGATGCTGTTCACCATCCTGACCGGAGCAGGCGTCTTCAACGACGACGAAGGAAAAGCCGAGGCCGGTACCCTGTCGCGCCGTGGACTCTACCCCCGCATTGGTAGAGATTCCGGTGAGGACGACGGTATCGACACCACGCGACTTAAGCTGCTGCTCAAGATCGGTTCCGGCAAAGGCGCCCCAGTGACGTTTCGTAAGCAGAATGTCGCCGGGCTGAAATCCGGCAGAAGGGGCAATCTCCGAAACAATGCCGGGCAGCGGTGCATTCCCCAGGTTGACCGGCTGGTCGACAGGAAGCTCGAGGAAATCGTTGAGGTCGACGCGGACATAAACAACCGGGGCACCGTGGCCGCGAAACGCTTCGGCCAGCTTTGCCGAATTGACAACGACCTGTGCGGCTGGATAAGGCGCGGTACTCATGCCGACGATGGCGTTCTGGAGGTCGATGAGAATAAGTGCTGTTTTGTGGGAATCAAGCTGAAGTTCCGCCATAAGACTCCTTAGGAAAAGATTTTGTCACCAAAATCGAGGATACCCTCGATTTCTAAGGTATAGAATATGAGGATGCCCTCGAATTTGTCAAATTCGATAAGGGTCGCCCCACAACAGGAGCGCTCTTCACGCAGGCTCGCCAGTTTCCTGGATGCGGCGGCGGAACTGTTTGCCGAGGTTGGCTATGAAGCAACCACGATGACCGCGATCGCGGAGCGCTGCGGCTCTTCGATCGGGGCGCTTTACAACTACTTCCCGGACAAACAGGCCGTCGCCCTTACCTTGTTGGGCCAGTACGCCCAGGAGATGGAAGGGCAATGGAGGCCATTGATAGAGCAGGCGGAGACCCTCAGTCATCGAGAGTTCGCGAGTCTCTTTATTGAACGGATCACCGAAATTTTTCAGGTACGTCCGGCTTATCTCAGACTGCTCGCGGCGCCGATTCGGCTACGCCGCGACCCCGCTACGAAGAGAGCCTTGCGAGCCAACATCGCGAACGCCTTTCGAGCAAAGAACCCATCCCTTTCAGAGGAACGAGCAGCTCTGGCTGCGAACGTGACTCTCCAGATAGTCAGAGGCCTGATGACGCTCTATGGAGAAGCGGGTGATGAAGCGAAAGACCTGATTGTGGAAGAATTCAAGAAGGCGCTGACCCTATATTTGGGAAGCGTTTTGGGCTCATGAAGCCGCCCATAACAGACGCGCCGTTGCCTTCCCCACGAGGACGTTCTCGCTTGTGATATAGTGCCGGGCCATGTTGAGGCGCAGTTGCCTGATCGCATTTGTAGTTTTGACCACGATGGCCGCCGTCGCCGGGTCGGATGACGGTGAGCCCGCGCCTCGTTTCCACGCCAAGACCACTTCCGGTGAAAGCTATAGCAACGAGTCCATCAAAGGGAAAGTCGTCTTACTGGAATTCTGGACGACCTGGTGCCCGTACTGTAAGAACGAAGAAGCGTTGGTGGACGGCATCGATCACGAGTTTGCCGATAAAGGCCTGGTGGTGCTCGCGGTGGATGTGGCGGAATCGAAGAAGAAGGTCAAGCAATATCTGCAACAGAATCCCCGCACCTGCCGCATCGTGCTTACCGAGGACACGAACCTCGCCGCCATGTATCAGGCCAATAGCTATCCTATCTATGTGGTGATCGACCGCGACGGGAACATTGCCGGCGAACAGCGTGGCGCCGCCGGAGAACGGGCCTTGCGAAGACTGCTGCGCCGGGCGGGCGTGGGCACCGAGGAGTAGAGCGGCTGCTTAGCAAACTAGGGATGTCCTGTCTGTCCCCGCATTTCCCTGCAAGTCTAAGGTATATCCCCGATTGGCTTCCGCTGATTCATTCTTGACACTAGCCTTGAGGTCAGGAAAGCCCGTCAGGGGAAACCCTTGGAGGCGATATGAAAAGCCTGCATAACCATCCATCCTTCTTTCTACTTCTACTTTTTTCAATCGTGGTCTTAGGGCTGCGAGGGTTCTCGCAGCAGAATCCTGGCGTGACCGGCGATCAGGCCTCCGGATACCGCATGCACGTAGTCTCGCGCAGCACTCAAGCGGTGGATTACCGGCACAAAGGGACGGCAAAGGTGGATTTGCAAGGCACCGACCTTGCCCCGGCGATATCAGGGGAAGCGAAGGTCGAAGGCAAGGCCGCCGGGGTGCGGATCGATGCGCAGCTGGAACACTTGCGTCCGGCGAACAGTTATGGATTGGCGTATTTGACGTATGTCCTTTGGGCAATTACGCCGGAAGGCCGGCCGCGGAATCTGGGTGAATTACTGGTGAAAGACGGGAAGAGTGCGGTCCACACAACGGCCGATCTGCAGGCGTTTGCCCTGGTCGTGACCGCGGAGCCATATTTTGCGGTCACCCAACCGAGTGACCTGGTGGTGGCTCAGAACCTGATCCGGCGGGACACCAAGGATCGGGTCGAGCCGGTGGATGTGCGATTCGAGCTTATCTCACGCGACACCTACAATTCGCAAGTGCAGCCCATCAACTCTACAGTGTACGAAGTCAGCGACAAGACGCCGCTGGATCTGCTGGAGGCGAGGAATGCAGTCCGCATCGCCAAAGACTCTGGCGCGGAACAATACGCCGCCGCAGAACTACAGAAGGCGCGGGATCTCCTGAGCCAGGCCGAAGACTTTTATCGCAATAAGCAGGGCGGTGGGCGAATCGGAACCGTGGCTCGCGAAGCAGCGCAAACTGCCGAAGAAGCCCGCGTCATGACCATCAAGCGTGAGCAAGATGCGCAAGCCGAGGCGGCGCGCAAGGCCGCCGCAGATCAGGCAGCTCAGGCTCAGCAAGAGGCGCAGGCACAGCAGGCCGCCGCAGCGCAGGCTCAAGCCCAGGCTGAGCAATCCCAGGCACAAGCCGCGCAAGCACAGCAGGCGCAGCAACAAGCAGAACAGCAACGGCAACAGGCGCAATTAGCACAGCAGCAGGCCGCACAACAGGCGCAGCAAGCAGACCAGGCGAGACAGCAGGCAGATCAGGCGAGACAGCAAGCGGAACTGGCGCGACAACAAGCCGAGACCGATAAGGCGCAAATGCGGGCTCGCATGCTGCAACAATTGAATCAAGTTTTGGAAACAAGGGACACGGCTCGCGGGTTGATCGTGAACATGCCCGATGTTCTCTTCGACACGGGGAAATCCGATCTCAAGTCATCGGCTCGGGAGCGCCTGGCGAAAGTTGCTGGAATCTTAATCGCTTATCCAGAGATTCATGTGGAGATCGATGGCTATACAGATAGCACAGGCAGTCTCGAATTCAATCAGAGGCTTTCCCAGCAAAGAGCGGACTCAGTTCGCAGTTACTTGTCCGGCCAGGGAGTGAACTCTTCGGCGATCACCACGCAGGGTTTTGGTCCGAGCGATCCTATTGCTTCGAATGAAACGGCATCGGGACGGCAGCAGAATCGTCGCGTCGAATTGGTGGTATCGGGCGCGTCCATCGGCTCATCCGGCGCCCTGAACGCTCCCAATCAAAACCAGCAAGCCGGTCCGGCGGTTCTGCCCGGGGACACCGTGCCATTGCAACCGGCCAGTCAAACCACGACGCCTCAGAACCCGCAGAAGTAGAGCGCCCGGGCGCACCATAGCGCAAAAGGACGAACGAACTCGGCAACAGACGGACGTTTCCCGTTAGCCGCATCGTTCCCCACCCTAGCGCAAAGAAGGCGCTAGGATCGGCCACCCACATAGATTTCCGCTCGCCGGTTCAAGCAGACGCATGCTTTAGAACTTCTGCCAGCGCATGCATCCGCATGGAGTCAGCTGGGGTCTTGGTGGTGGTTGCGCTTTTTTCCAGCGAAGGCGCCATCCTCTTCAGTTTCGCCATGCTGCTCTTGCTGTGGTGCGAGCGCTCTGAGTTCTGAATCGCTTTCTGTAGCTCGAGGATTCGGCTTGCCGGCAGCGCCTGCGACCTTGACAACTGATCCACATAGGCTTTCGCCACGACCAAATTTGCGGGCCACTCGATCTTCTGCTGGTCCTGCACGTTGAGGTCAGCCAGCTGAACGGTCCGGGCTGCGTCGATTTCGTTCTGCGAGAGGAACTTGGTCGGAGTCAGTTGAAACACATCCAAGCCGCGGGCAATCTCGGAACCGTAAATGTAACCGTTGTACCAATACGCAGACCACTCGCCGCCGAGCTCCAGGATTTTCGGATCCAGCGGACCGCGATCGAAATATGCAATCTCAAAAGGGTTTGCGGGATCGGTGAAGTCCATCACGGAAACGCCGCCCTGGTACCAGGCCTGCACTTCAATATCCCGGCCGGGAACCGGAATCAGCGAGCCATTGTGGGCAACGCAGTTCTCGGTGTCGCCCTGCGCGGCGGGCAGCTTGTAGTAGTTGGTAAAACTCAGTTTGTCGTCATGCAAACGGAAGATGGCATCGGCCCCCCAGTGGTTGGGGTCGTTGGCACGGCAACGCGCTCCCAGGCCGCCGCCCCACTCGTCGGTGAATACGACTTTGCTGCCATCGTTCGAGAATGAAGCCGAATGCCAGTAGGAATAGTTGGGATCGTTTACCGCATCGACTCGCTTGGGATGTACGGGGTCTTTAATGTCGAGCAGAATTCCGTTGCCGGAACAGGCGCCAGCTGCCAAGCCGATTGCCGGGTAGACGGTGATGTCGTGGCACTGGTCGGTGTCCGAAGACTTCACGGGGCCCTTCTTGCCGTGGGTGCCACCGTTATTCAGGCCGTTGATGGCTCCGGTGCGGGGATCGATGAACACGCGCGGACTAGAGACGATTTTCGCGTCCTGCGGAGTAGCTACTGGAACTTTGATTACATCGATGCGAAACAGCGCGGTATTCGGATCCTTGTCGGCTTTTTCTCCGGAGCAGCCGGCCAGTTCTTCCGGCTGCCGCACAAAGGAAGTCTCCGACACATAAATGTAGACATTATCTTTATCGCTCGGATCGGTCACCAGAGTGTGGGTGTGGGATCCGCGGCAGGTCTGCACGGCCGCTACCTGCCTGGGGTTCTTAATATCGGAAATGTCGAAGATTCTTACGCCGCGGAAACGGTCTTTTTGCGCGACCGGGATGGGACGCTTTTTCGGCGCGTCTTTATCTTTGTCTTTTTCTGCATCTTTGTCTGCGACTTTGTCTTTATTTTTGTCGTCGTTATTCTTGTCTTTGTCTTGATCTTTGTCCGCGTCTTTGTCTTTGGCCGCATCGGCGGGCGGAGGAGGTTCCGGAGGAAATCCTTCAACGCCGCAATCGAGACGTCCATTGGGCATTTCAACCGACATGAACAGCAGATTCTTGTAGACCGAGACATCACCTTGTCCGCCAGGGCAGACCATTGAGGTGAGCAATTTCGTATTTGCCGGATTGGAGATGTCGTAGATACTCACCCCATAAAAGTTTCCCTGAAACAGGTGATCGCCTTCGAAGGCAAGGTCGGAGTTGGCAAAAGCAAGTTGCGCGATCAGGAGGTGGGCCGGTTTCGGCATCTTCTTGTTATTTCCCATACCGAGCTGACCCACTATCTTCTCTACCTTGGGATCGTCGGGATCGGTGGTTCCGAGTTGAAACGCGTCTGGCTTCTTGAGCAGCAGCAGGTGCTGGATGCCCATCGCAGCTTCGCCCGCGTCGTAGAGTCCGGCGGCAAGCTTGGCGCGTGGATCATTCGCGTCCGCCCCTTTCATGCCCGGCGGGAGTGGCGGGGCAGGCTCGGGAGCGAATATATCTTTGTCCTTGTCTTCGTCCTTGTCCTTGTCTTCAGCAGCCTTGTCAGGCTGGGGCGCGGGCTTCTGCACCTGTTCCTGTGGGGGGGGCGCTGCTTGCGCCTGTGTTCGGTTTACGGCAACGCCAAAAATGAGAGCGACCCACACCACACACAGGGCAAGACTGGACAATCGGTTCATCGTTTCTCCTCTAGGGTTTGTTTCTTCAACATGGTTTCCATAATACGCATCTCGGCTCGTTGCGTATTGTCGGCATCGGTCGCGAAGTTGAACAACTCAGCGTCCTGTCCAGCGCCTGCGGTGTCGAATAGATCTTTTACCATGGTCAACGCGCCGTTGTGATGCTGAATCATTCCCAGCAAAAATAAGCGGTCAAACTCGCTGCTCTTAGTGTCGCGCAGCGCCTGCATCTGTTCGGGAGTAAGCATACCGGGCATGCGCGGCATCTTTTCGCCCAACATCTCCATGCCCGGCATGTCAGCTGTTGTCTTGGGTACGGATTCGCCCCGCGCCGCCAACCAGCGCTTCATAAACTTGATTTCGTCCGACTGGGAACTGCTGATTCGCGCCCCCAAGGTACGCAGATTCTTGTTCTGGGTATGCGAAGGAATCATGGCGGTCATCTCCACTGCCTGGGCATGATGGATGATCATGCCCTGCATGAACCCTACGTCTGCCGTCGACCGCGGTGGTAGAACGGCTCGGGTTGATGAGGACAGCGTTTTGCTGGGCGCGCCAGGCGCACCCGGTTGCACCACCACAGGCGTTGCCGAGTCGGTCCGCTGTGCGCATATCGCTGAGGAGACGAAGACTGCGGAAACACTCGCGGCGAGCAACGTACGCACTACAATTCCTCGCGCTGAGCCGAGTGGGGATTGGATTTCGTGGGGTCCGGGCTTCGCGCCAAAGGTCAGTGACACCGTAGTTCTAATTATAAGGCCGGGAGCACGGTTCGCAGATGGGCGCGCTCTGGCTGCTCAGCGGCCCACCAACTTCTGAAGTTCTTCGGGGTAACGAGCGCCTTGCACCGAGATCTTTGAAGTTGCGGCATCCAGCTGCAGGAGATCTTCGCGCGTAAGTTCGATGGCAGCGGCTCCGATGTTCTCTTCGAGTCGATGCTGCTTGGTCGTACCTGGGATGGGGACGATCCAGGGCTTTTGTGCCAGCAGCCAGGCCAGCGCGATCTGAGCAGGCGTCGCCTTTTTCTGTTGCGCGAACTTGCCAATCAGATCAACTAGCGCCTGGTTCGCTTTACGGTTTTCCGGGGTGAAGCGAGGAACAATGTTGCGGAAGTCAGCCTTGTCGAACTGCGTATCTGGACTGATCTTGCCGGTGAGGAAGCCTCTGCCCAACGGGCTGAAAGGAACGAACCCGATGCCGAGTTCCTCAAGTGCCGGTATGACTTCGGCCTCAGGTTCTCTCCACCAAAATGAGTATTCGTTCTGAAGCGCCGTGACGGGCTGAATTTTGTGGGCGCGACGGATGGTTTTCACTCCGGCCTCAGAAAGGCCGAAGTGCTTGACCTTGCCTTGCTGAATCAGGCCTTTTACGGCGCCAGCGACATCTTCGATGGGCACATCGGGATCGACACGGTGCTGATAGAACAAGTCGATGACATCGGTCTTGAGGCGCTTGAGCGAGGCCTCGGCGACCTGTTTGATATGTTCGGGACGACTGTCGAGCCCGCTCCAGCGTGTTCCACCATTGGGATCAGGTTTGAACCCGAACTTGGTCGCGATTACCACCTGGTCACGAAGTGGAGCCAGCGCTTCGCCCACGAGCTCTTCGTTGATGAAGGGACCATACACTTCGGCGGTGTCGAAGAAGGTTACGCCACGTTCGACGGCAGACCGAATCAGCGTGACCATCTCCTTTTTGTCGGCAGGCGGACCATAACTGACGCTCATGCCCATGCAGCCGAGGCCGATGGCCGAGACTTCAAGATTGCTTTTTCCTAGTTTGCGTTTTTGCATGGTTGCTCCTTGCGAATCAACGCCGAATACGAGCCCTTTCGACTCCGGTCGGCGTGACCTAATAATTATTGCCGATTTACAGATAATTGGGGAAACATCCCGGTCCCGGAGTTTTCCGCGGCCTTCATTGACGGGGATACTATAAGGGTTGGGAAAATCCGGCCACCCGGCGGGCGGGGCGCTCAACCGGTCAATGAGTGCAATGGCGATTTTACGACAGTTGGCGACTTGCGCGGGCAAACCTTTGACGTTCTTGCCGTCAAACTCTGGGGTAAACTGGCAACGCCGCGAAAGAGGATAGCAATGAGCAATCTTAGGTGGTGGAAGAAATCGTGCGTCGTATTTGTTCTCTGTGCCACGACGGCGGTCCCCTCGTCGGCACAGACGTTCGCTGAATTGCACAGGGAAAAGCTAAGGCGTAATGTGAAACAGCGTACCGAAGCCGTCGAAGCCGCCAAGCGACATGCTGCCGTATACATCGCCCGCCGAGCCTAGAACTATGCCATCGGCGAAGAATCCGTCTTCGTTGAATCCGTTTGTCTGCTCCTGAAAATCAAAAAGATCGGCATAGTTCCCTGCGGTATCAATCCTGAACAAGAAACCTGTGCCGTTGGCACCGCCCATCCATTGGGCGCCATACAAATTGCCTTTCGGGTCTCTCGCCAGGAGGTTGGTAACGAACGGGTTAGAACCGGGGATCTCTGGAGTAAAGGTAAACACCACGCTGAAGATACCGGTCTTGGTGTCCAACTTAAAAATAGTCCCATAGCCGCAACAGTTGTTCTTGAGATATCCGCCGCCTGCTGCAATGCCATAGAGGTTGTCTTCCGAGTCGATAATCAGGCCCAGAGGGCCTGAGCCGTCGGATTGTCCGGTGAACGTGTGCAGTACGCTGTACTTGCCGTGGACGTCCATCTTGAAGATGGTCCCGCAGCCCGAGGCAGTATTATTGCGACCGTTGCCCACGCTCCGGCACGAGCGGATTCCGCCAAAGACAGCAGCGCCGTAGAAGTTGCCCTGGCTGTCACGCACCAAGCCACTCGCAGGGAACATTCCGTCCGTTCCCGTAAAGTTATGGACTATGGTGAACTTACCGTTCGGCGTCATCACAAAGAGAGCGCCACAGCCCAACTCTTCACGGTCCCAACCGCAGTTGGGCGTGCCTCCGTAAGGAGTCATGCCGTAGAGGTTGCCTTTCGCATCCGCCACGACAGGGGCGTTCAGGGAGCCGAAGGGTGCGGCGTAAGAGGTCTCTTTCCCATCAGGAGTGAGCTTGAACACCACGGATTGATTAAAGGTGCCGAGGCCCTGAGTAGTGCCGTAGAGATTGCTTTTATCATCCAGCGCCAAGGCTGCAACCGGATATCCGCCGTTGGGCCCGCCAGTGAAGTCATAGAGCACGGTCTGGTTGCCCGCGGGGTCGATCTTGTACACCATTCCACAGCCGAACACGCAGTTGTTGGTGCCGCCGCCGCCAGCTTCCGCGGTGCCGTACAAATTGCCTTCCGCATCGCGGATCAGCGGGCTGGGATTTGTGCCGTCTGGTAAACCCGTAAACGTATGCAGAACAGTGTAGACCTGCGCCTCGGCAAGCGGCGTGGCAATCGCAGCCAGCGCCATTGCCAGTAAGGTGCTAATCAGCATGTGTAGTGTTTTCATGGTTTCGCCTCCGTCGAGTACAGCCACTCAAAATGCCCCAAGTGGCTATTTGGCAGCAGACAGTAACACGACTGCGGCGTCAGTTTGTCAACAAAATGTAAAAGGAGAGTCAGGAAAACAAGCAATTCGCTTGGGCAGGCGTAACCCATACCGGAGTTGGAATCTCGCACGGCCAACTCAGAAGGCCGCCTAGGTAGCCTAGTTCCGGTACACAGCCCAGGGCAGTAGACTGAAAAGCTGGTCAATGAGTGAAATAGCGATTTTTCGCTAGGTGACACAAGAATAGTGGCAGACCTGCACTTCGAATCTCGGAAACAGACCGGCACTAACCGCCGCTTACTTTACCGCGCGGCTTAGGGCACGCATGCGGACGACGGAAGCCAGTCAATTTACGAAACCAGGCGTTTACACTCATTGAGAATTGGCTCGGCCCTGGGTCAATGAGTGATACGGCGATATTACGCCACTTGAGACGATTACCTGCCAGTTGAGAGCTCCCCAGACTGTCACTTTTACCGAATATTCATTTGACAGGCGGAGTCAGCCGCTCTAGCCTTCCGGCTGCTGCCGGTTCTGGCAAAAGGGACAACTTTATGAACCATCTCGGTACTGCAATTGTGCTTTCCATGGCACTGGCATTGCTCGGCTGTGGGTTAAGCTCCGCCACCAACGACGACCCGCTCAAAGGAAACTGGGAGGGGGGTCTGCTTAATCCGGACAATACGACGGCGTTTGGCTTCACGGCGACGCTATCCCAAAGCGGCAGCACAGTCGGCGTCACGAATTTTAGTTTGGTGACTCCGTCATCGTGCTTTGGTTCGGGAACAACCGCGACGGGCGTGTTCAACCTGACTGATACGACGCACGGGGTTACGAGTGGCACGTTCGACCTGACAATCCAGTCAGGGCCTTCAAACACCAATGGCATGAATACTCTTGCGCTTCAGGGAACCTTCGTGAGGAATGCCATCGGGGGATCCTGGACACTGACAGGAACCGGATTGGATTGCAGCAAGGAAGCAAACGTCACGTCGGGAAATTTTTCCATGATACCGATGTCACAACCCAGTCAATAGGTGTAGTGGCGATGATTCGCCAGTTCTCGCGTAACCTTTTTCCCTTCCACTCGTTATAGATAGAAGGCGCGCCGGGTGACATTTGTCACTGCGGTGCGGTGACGATCTCCACTGGCGTGGGGGATGGTTGGGAGCGATGATTCAAGTTGTAAAAGGTTGTTAAAGACTGTTGTCCGGGTTCACGGGCTCGGCTATGCTGGAGAGAATTGTGAGTCCCGCAGCGGGGCGTTGGACGTTTCTCTTTCCTGTAGGTGTCGCTTTTTAGAGGTTCGGGAGTTCAATCATGACCTTGGTCAGTTTTGTCAGAAAGAATGCCTTCCGCAACAAGCGCCGCAGCATCCTGACGCTGCTGAGCATCGGCTTTTCCCTGTTGCTGCTGACGGTAATGATGACCATTTGGCGGGCATTTTTTTTGTCCGATGGCAGCGCGGAGTCAGCGCAGCGGCTGATTGTGCGTCACAAGGTTTCGCTTGCCCAGTTCCTGCCCATCTCCGACCGCGAGAGAATCCGGTCGATACCCGGAGTGAAGCAGGTGGTCAACGAAAGCTGGTTTGGCGGGCAATATAAAGATGACAAGCCGGAGAACTTCTTCGCGCAGTTTGGGACTGATCCGCAGGAACTGTTTCTGGTGATGACCGACTTCCATATTCCTCCGGACCAACTGGAGGCGTGGCAGAAGGACCGCGCAGGGTGTGTGGCGGACGCCGAGCTGGCAGCGAAACATGGCTGGAAGATTGGCGACCGCATTCCCATCAAAGGCACTATCTTCCCGCTGAATCTGGAGCTGACGCTGCGGGGAATCTACACTGCGCCGCAAGCCACGGAAACGCTGTATTTCAACAACACATACCTGGACGAAGGCTATGCACGAATCAAAGGTCTGGTCGGGTTCTTTGGGGTGCTGGCGGATTCTCCGACCGCGGTGCCGCAGGTGGCGAAAGACATTGACGCGGCCTTCCGTAATACCGACCGGCCAACCAAGTCGGAGAGCGAGAAGGCTTTTAATCTCGACTGGATTGCCATGCTGGGCAATGTGAAGGCATTCATTCTGAGCATTTGCGCAGCGGTGGTGTTCGCGACGCTGCTGGTTTCGGCGAATACCATGGCGATGTCGATCCGCGAGCGGACGCGCGAAGTCGCGTTGCTGAAGACGCTGGGCTTCACTCGGGGTGCGGTGCTGGGATTATTTATGAGTGAAGCGGTGACTCTGGCATCGGTGGGCGGGCTGCTGGGAGCGGTAGGAGCTTCGGGGATTATTTTCCTGATGTCACATGCGCCGGGGATCGGGCTCATGATGGGCGGAGTGAAGCCGAATGTGGCGACGGTGGTGGTGGCGATACTGGTAGGAGCGACAGTGGGCGCGCTCAGTTCGTTCGTACCGGCTTATAACGCTTCCCGCGGGAACATTGTGGATGGTTTGCGGCATATCGGTTAGTGCGGAGTTAGGCGGAGAAAATTATGGCAGTGCCCATCCAATACAACATTCGCAACCTGACGCTGCGCAAGAGTGCGACGGTGATGACATCTCTGGGGATTGCACTGACGGTCACCACGGCGATCTTTATTATGGCGTTGCTGGCGGGGCTGAATGCGGCTTTCAAGGGCAGCGGCGATCCGTTGAATGTGCTGGTACTGCGCAAGGGAGCGACCGCGGAGTTATCGGCTGGCGGCGTGGATCGAGATTCACTGCCGATTATGAAGGAGTTGCCGGGAGTTGCTCGTGATGCACAGGGACAGGGGCTGGTTTCGGGCGAGGATTTGCTGGTCGTGGTACTTCCGCGAAATGACGGGACGGGCGAGACGAACGTTACGGTGCGATTTCTGACGCCGACCGGTATTGCGATGCGTCCGGAGGTGAAACTGGTGGCGGGACGATGGTTCACGCCGGGGCAGCGCGAGATTGTGGTGAGCAAGTCGATTCACAGCCGCTTTGCGCAGGCGAACATTGGCGACAGCATGTGGATCGGCAAAGGCCCGTGGAATGTGGTCGGCATCTTCGATACTGGCGGCAGCGCGCACGATTCGGAAATCTGGGGAGACATCAATCAGTTGTCGTCGGACTTCGACCGGCCGACCTATAACTCGGCGCTGATTCGGGCGACGGATCCGGTTTCCGCGGATGCGCTCAAGAACCGGGTCAGCGATGATCAGCGGCTGAAGCTGAACGGAATGCTGGAGACCGAGTATTGGGCGAAACAGACCAGCAGTGGCAGTCCAATCAAGTTTGTGGGAACGCTGGTCGCGATCATTATGGCGATTGGGTCTTGCTTTGCGGCAATGAATACGATGTATGCTGCGGTGGCTTATCGGTCGCGCGAGATTGCGACCCTGCGAGTGATTGGTTTCTCGCGGTCCAGCATTCTGACTTCGTTTGTCTTCGAATCGGTGCTGTTGTCGTTGCTGGGGGCGGCGGTGGGCATTGTTTTGATGCTGCCATTCAATGGAATGACGACGGGCACGAATAATCCGGTGACGTTCAGCGAAGCTGTGTTCAGTTTGCGGATGACGCCTGAGGTGGTAATTTCGGCGGTGGTATTTGCGATCGTCATGGGATTGTTTGGCGGGATTGCTCCGGCTTGGCACGCGGCGCGGCGGGAGATTCTGGTTGCGTTGCGGGATTAATGGCTGGTGCTCTCTACTTTAGGGCTTAACCACAGAGGGCACAGAGATACACAGAGTTTGAGCAAATAGCTGACTTATGCCATTGGACACCAAACACGCGGACTTGCAGGGCTTGCGCATTGACCGGTCGGCGCCGCCGACGGGAGAGCCGGCGGGTTGGGCGCGCCGCTACATCATTATTGGGATCGCGATGGTGGCTGTGCTGAGCCTGGGCACGTTCGCGTATCGGCTGCTGTCGCCGGATGCGCCTGAGGTGGAAGTGGTTCGTGCTGCCGCCGAAAATAGCGGCGATGTCGGCGGTTCGGTGCTCACGGCCAGCGGCTACATTGTGGCTCACCACAAGATCAATGTGAACTCCAAGGTGACGGGGCGCGTGGCCTGGATCGGCGTTGAGAAGGGCGATCATGTGAAAGAGGGCCAGGTACTGGTGCGGCTGGAAGATGATGAATTCCGCGCCCAGTATCAGCAGGCGGAAGGCGCGGCCGACAGCGCGCGCGCTTATCTGCAAGAACTGCATAATGGCTCGCGGACGGAGGAGATCGCGCAAGCGCAACACAACCTCGACGAGGCCCGAGCCACTTTGGTGAACGACAAGATTACGCTCGACCGTAATCGCGAGTTGTGGGCACAGGGAGTCTTATCCAAACAGGTGTTTGACGACGCGACCGCCAAGTTTGATTCCGATCAGCAGCGGGTGAATTCGCTCCAGAAAAGCTTCGAGTTGATGAAGATTGGCCCACGGCAAGAGGAAATCAGCCGGGCCAAGGGAGCATTGCTGCAGGCCGAAGGGCAGGCAGCTTATGCGAAGTCGATGCTGGATGCGACGTTGATTCGCGCGCCGGTGACGGGAACGATTCTGGAACGCACGGCAGAGAAGGGTGAATTGGTGACGGCGCAGTTCGCCAGCGGGGCTGAAGGCGGGCCGCAAGGCCAGGTGGTCGCGCTCGCGGATCTCAACGATCTTCAGGTGGAGCTTGATATCGCGCAGGACGATTTCGCCAAGTTGTCGGCCAAGCAAAAGGCCGTGTTATCGGTCGACGCCTACCCCGATCGCAAGTACGATGGCGAGATCCACGAGATTTCTCCCGAGGCCAATCGGCAGAAGGCAACAGTGCAGGTCAAGGTACAGATTCTCAATCCTGACCAGTATTTGCGTCCGGAGATGAATGCGACGGTGAAATTCCTGGCGGATGACACGAAGAAGACGGTTGGAACGCAGTCATCGGGGGTGCTGGTGCCGACCGGAGCAATCCGCGACCGCGATGGCAAGAAGATGGTCCTACTGGCGTTCAACGGAAAAGCGTTGCGGCGCGATGTTCAAGTCATTTCTCAGCGCAGCGGCGGCTTTCTGGTGCAGGGGTTGGTAGGCGGCGAAAGCGTCATCACTAACGCTCCAGCTAATTTGAAGGATGGCGACAAAATCAAGATTAAGGGACAGTCATGAGCACAGCGACAATGACCAATACCGCAACGCAAACGAAAGTAGTCCAGGTCCGGAATGTCAGCAAGATTTTCAAGCGGGATGCGTTTGAGGTGAGGGCGCTTGACGATGTTTCCATCGAGATCGGTGGCGGAGAATTTATGGCGCTCATGGGCCCCTCCGGCTCAGGCAAAACGACTTTGCTGAACATGATTGCGGCCATTGACCGTCCGACGTCCGGTGAGTTGTTGGTGTTGGGCGAAAACGTGTTCCGCTTCAACGACGGCCAGGCAGCGCGCTGGCGTAACGAGCATATTGGCTATGTCTTCCAGACTTTTAATCTGATTCCCGTACTCACCGCGTTCGAGAATGTGGAATTGCCGCTTCTGCTAACCAAACTGAACTCGCAACAGCGCCGCGATCACGTGATGACAGCGCTGAAGCTGGTGGGCCTGGAGGAGCGAGTTCATCACCTTCCGAAACAACTCTCCGGCGGACAAGAACAAAGAGTCGCGATCGCGCGCGCTATTGTGAGCGACCCAACTCTGCTGCTGGCGGACGAACCGACCGGTGACCTTGACAGTCATTCGGCCACGGAGATACTCGAAATATTGAAACGATTGAACGAAGATTTCCACAAGACGGTTGTAATGGTGACCCACGATCCCCATGCAGCGTCCTATGCCCACGTCACCCGGCACCTGGAAAAAGGCATGCTTTTGCCTCCTGAGTAAAGCGGTCGCAGTGGCTAGTAAGTGGCTTGGCAACAATATCTTAGCTGGCTTGAGAGTGTTGTTGCCCTAGCTCTTGCGGCATCATTTAGCAGGCACCTGCTGGCTTCGCCGAGACTGCCTAGGGGTATGCAAATTCCACCCTGTGAAACAAATTTGTGATTCCACGCCGTAAATCCCTGCAACGCGCTATCCTTTTGTGCCAATAAGGACTCCCCTAATCGGAGTTGCATTCCGGGGAAGGCCAAACTGACAAAAGGAGAGCAATATGAAACGTACGCTACAAGCAATTACGCTGGCAGCGGTACTCTCGCTGGCCACCTGCGCAATCCCTGCCCTGGGTGAAGGCCCGGGACCACCGCCCGAGGGCCCTGGACCGCCGCCTGTTCATGTGTCGGCGCCAGTGGCGTGGTCGATGTTCTTTTCACTGATCCATTTGCTGTAGTGGAACGGCTGGTTACCCCAAAGAAAGTATCTTGGTGGCTTGTGAGCGGCTGGTTTAAGCTGCTCACAAGCCATGACTTTGCTGAATCTCGTCCTGTGGTGGGGAGAGCTACCGCTGCAGGCAGTGTTGTTATGGGTGCTGGTCCGCAAGCAAAGCTTTCGGATCTTTCCGTGGTTTTTTGCTTACACGGTCTTTGCCGTAGCCGCCGGCATCAGCCGATTCCTGGTTCAGAATCACCACTCCATTTATTTGAGGGTTTACTGGACTACCGAAGCTGCTTACGCTCTGCTGGGGATCGCGGTGATGTATGAGGTCTTCCGCAACGTTTTCCGGAACTTCAATCGCTTGTGGTGGTTCCCTCCCATATTTCCCCTGATTGTGCTTTTGTCCCTGGGGTTGACTATCTGGCGGAATCTTTCCGTACCCGAGGGGCTTCAGGGCGGAGTCGTTGCCTGGATCATAGGTGCTGAACTCGGAGTGAGGTTGCTGCAGGTGGCTATGTTTGCACTTTTGGTGACCATGGTCCTGCTTTTTGGATTGCGCTGGCGGCAGCAAGCCTTCGGTGTTTGTGCGGGTTACGGGTTGTTTGCGACCGTGTCCCTGTTCACGACCACCAAATTTTACGAATTCGGAACAAAATTCAAATTCTTGTGGGGACTGGTGTCGGTTATCACGTACAGTGTTGCAGTCTTGATCTGGCTCTGGTATTTTGTCGTTCCGGTTGAGACAGAACCTCCACGCGCCGAGCAGCCTCCTGTGTCGGCGCAAGAACTGGGCCGCTATAAAGAGATAGTACGGAGGGTACGGCGACCATGATAATTACGATTCTGTGGAACTTGACGATTACCGCGGGCTTCATAAGCTGCGCGGTGATCGCAGCCTGGATTTGGTTTCATTTCCCCGATCGCACGGCTGAAGATGTGGTCGACTTCCTGCTCCCCGTGGATTTGGAAAAGGCCGAGAGCCTGCTCGATGCCAATATCGAAGCCCACCTGCGCTGCGACCTCAGCCGCAAGGACTTCCGCAGAATGCAGCGCAAGCGCATTCATCTATATGTAGCTTTCGTACAGCGCATGGCGCATAACGCAGCCGTGCTGATCGATTGGGCCAACCGCGAGGCGGAGAGCGGCGACGAACAGGCAGCTCTACTGGCTCGCGACCTGCAGCAGCTCGCGGTGGAAGTGCGCCTTTACTCTTTGCTGACGACGATCAAGCTGCGTTTGTGGTTGTTGGTCCGGCTGGATTCCTGGCAAGTGCTTCCCGCGCCCAGCCTTTACGAGTTGCGCGAAGTGGGTGGCATTTTCGGTCTGGAAAGCTACGACCGGCTGAAGACCGCCGCGAGTTTCCTTTTTCTCGAGATGGGGCAACGGAACTTCGACGAGCTCCTGCAAAACCTCTGATATACGCCTTGCGGCGCCGACATTAGATCTCAACCGAGATCAGCCTACAAGTTAGAACTCACAATTCAGAAATGGAGTGTGCCTGGACGGGCACCGATCCAAAGCTGCTGTGGGTGGGTTCCGACACCCACTGCCAGGCGCGTCGTCCGTTTTCCCGCACTTCACTCTGCGCCTCTCCATAATCCACCAGCCGGTTGAGGACGGTGGTGACTGAGGCAAGCGGATCTTTGTGACGCAGCAGCACCGCCGGCATGCGGTCCTGAATTTGCTGGCAGACTTCGCGCACACTGAGGGCACGCCCCGCTTCCATCAACACCGAGCGACAGGCTTTGGTGAACCCCGGTTGACGACCTCCGGTTTTGCGGTCAACTAGCTCGAGCAAGTCTTCGCCCAGGATATCGTCTCCAAACAAGTTCGCCAATCCGGCGATGGTCTGCTTCAGAGTGCCGATGCGTTTCATGATCTCGGCACGTTGTTTCATGAGCTGACGTAATTCCTCATGCGCAGTCTTGACCACTTCCTGGACGTGAGAATCTCCATTAATTAGACTCGCGCCATTTGCCCCGTTACTGCCATTCTTGCCATCCTGCATAACTGCCTCCAGACTGCACCTTAGTGGGCGAGCGGCCGCTTTTGGCTGTCGCACACAACCTCGTGTTCGGGGATACGCAAACCAGCGCCACATCGTTCCAAAGACAATTTCGGTGTGCAAAACCGCACAATTCCTGTCCACTTCTGGGACGAAATAGGCGTCTGGCGCGTACCCTAACCCATTGATAACTTAGACGCCAAGATTCGGAAAAGGTTAATTATCAGCATTGAATTGAGTGGGACGAGTAGCAGGGCGGGAGTCTGCGTGCGGAATGGCCGACGGCCGGGGAGGCGACGGCGCACGGACGAAGGCGAGCGCTGCGGACCACCATTCTTCAGTGGGCGCTTGATAAAGCGCGTTGTGGTTGTATCCGTGGAGAAGCGTCAGAGTTTTGGGCTGGTTGGCAGCGGCAAAGATTCGCAGGCCACCCTCGGCCGGGTTGACCCGGTCAACATCGCTGTGAACGATCAGGATGGGAACATGAATGGCAGCAACCGCTTTCACATTGTTCCACCAATCCGGAATGGTGTAGGCGAGAACTCGATAAAAAAGATTGCCTTGGGTGCGGGGCTGGGATCGAAGCGAGGCAAAGGCGCTGGCCACGATGACTCCCGCGGGTTGAGGAGACAGGTGCGGTACCGTTTCCAACATGGGCCCATTGCCCATGGAATGGCCGAGGAGATAAACGCGCGTGCCGGGAAAGTGATGGGTGGTGAAGTCATAGGCAGCGATGGAATCCTCGGCTTCGTATTCAAATCGGGCGGGTCGAGAGCTGTCGCCACTTCCAGTGGGATCGTAGATTACCGACGAAACACAGTGGTCGTAGAGAAAGCGTTGCGCCTTGACCCATTCTGAGATGGTCTCGCCGACTCCGTGATAGATCAGCATGACGGGGGGATCGACGCAGCCGCTTGCAGCGATCACGACATAGCTATCGAGGTGGCGCGAACCGCTGGGAATCGCGGTGCGTTCGAAGGGCAACCCCTGGCTCGCGGGAGTGTCGAGCCCATTGGGGCCGGTAGTGAGCGCAAGGGTATTCATTAGATAGCGAGCGGTGATTCGTCCGGCTGCGAACAGCAGACAAAAGAGGATAGCGAGCGCGAGCAGAATTCTCTTCCATCGTGAAGTGGCGCTGCGGGGACGAACCGATGGTTCCATGGCGCGCCAATGTTACACCCGATTTCGGTTCAGCATTGAGCCGGGTTGGCGGGAGGGTTGTGGTGACTAAGGCAGGAATCTCTTCGGGCCTTGACAATCCTGCGATACCTGTTAAAGTGCGGCCAATATCCTCAGAACACGTTGGCAAAAGGTGCTTATGTATGAAAAATGTTTATGAGGTTCTTCGCCAGAAGGAACTGGAACTGGCGAGACTTGAAAAAGAAGTCGAAGCGCTTCGAGTAACAGCGCCGTTGCTGTCCGAAGACAAAGAAATGCTTGCCGAGGCCACGAACAATAAACCGGCCATCACGACGCAGCAACAGCCCATCCGTATGACGCAACCCGCGGTCAACACCAATCCCCAGCCGGCGACGCGAGCAGTGGGATGGGAAGATACCGCCAAGCGCTGGCCGTAGCCACGAGCCAACAAATTAGACCTGTCCCCGCCTCGCCCTTCGTCGGCGACACACAGTACTTGTGACCTAATTGCTACCGTTCTTTCTGTGGTCAGCTTGCCACGGTGTGTTTGATCGCACACGCTCCTTTCCCAGGCTTGTTCTTACAAACTCCCCACTAGTCAACTGTTTAGGCTCCGGTCTTTGGCGTGCCACCGAATTGGAGGCAAGCGCAAAGGAGCATGCAGATGCAATTTCTCATGACAGCAATCAGCGTAATCGGCGGAATGGCGTTCTCGCTGGGGTTCGCGATCCTGGTGGAGGAGTTCATCTTCGGCAAGGTGCTGAGCATGCTCTTTGCCCCGCAAACAGTGCGAGTTGAACGCCAGCGCCGGGCCAGTTGAGGAGACCTTATGTTGTTCCTGAAATATTTGCTCACTTGGGGCGGCATCGCGATGATTGCGACGGCCGCAGGAGTTCTTACCTATGATCTTTACCTTGGGTTCCGCTATCGACAACGAGCGGTGGAGGGTGGAACCACGCCGATGGCTCCTGCTCCGCACGTCCGCTGGCGGGGTGCGCTGGGGCTGGCATTGCTGGCATGGGGACCAATCTTGCTGGCGCTCGGCATTATCGTGGTTCCCAGCGGCATGGCCGGAGTTCGTGTGAGCCAGACCAGCGGCACGCTGGCGGGAACCCTGTATCCGGGAGCGCATTTTATTACGCCGCTGGCAGAGAGTGTGGCGCTGTTCGATACTCGCGATCAGCTATTTACCACTGGCTCGGTGGAAGCGGTGGGGGCCGGCAAGAAGCCGGAGCCGCTGAATGTGCAGGCCAAGGAAGGGCTCACGCTCGGCCTCGCCATTACAGTGCGGTACCGGCTCGATCCCAAGCATCTGGATTACATTCAGGCCAACCTGCCGCAGCCGGTGGAACGGGAAATTGTGCCTGCGGTGGTAGCAAGCGCATGGCGGGAGCTGGTGCCCAACTACACGGTCCGAGATGTGTTCGCCGCCAAGCGGGAGGAAGTTCGCAAACGCGCAGCCGATGTCATCACACAGAAGCTGGCAGCGGATGGAATCGTGGTGAAGGAAGTAATGCTGCGCGATATTCAGTTGCCACCGGAATATTCCCAGGGCCTGGAGAGCTTGCTGCTCAAGGAACAGGAAAATGACCGTATGGGGATCGAGACTGAGTTGCAGGAAAAGCAAGTGCGGATTGCTGAACTGCAAGCCGAAGCGACGAAAGCCCAGCAAGTGAAGCAGGCGGAGGGAGAAGCTCAGGTGCGGGTACTGCAAGCTAAAGGCGAAGCTGACGCCATGCAGTACACGCTTCCGCTGAAGCAGAAACAGATTGAGCAATCGAAGCTCGAAGCCGAGGCACGCAAGGAAACCACGGTCAAGAACGCGGAGGCTCAAGCTGAGGCCAAAGTGATCGACAGCAAGGCAGAAATGGAGCGGCGCAAGCTGCTGGCGGAGGCTGAAGCGGATCGGATTCGGGTTACGGCGGTGGCGGATGCGGAACGCATGCGGGGTGAAGGCGCGATCTTGAAACAGAATCCGCTGCTGATCAACAAGATCGTTGCGGAACGGTTGTCGGACAAGTTGCAAATTATGATGGTGCCGGCGGATGGAAAGTTTTTCTTCGCGAATGACGTGCTGCGCAGCATGAACGTGAGTAATCATGCAACGCAGGCAGAGGAGCCGGAAGATCAGCAGCCAAAATAAGCGGTCCCTGACTCTAATCAGTACCGGGACACATGTCAGAACGCCATCCCAAGCCGGTTTATAATGCGCGCATTCAGGAGATGCCCCTGCTGCGCGCATACTTTCTTCGGGGTTTGTGCTGCTTGCTGTTGATGGTCGCTGCGACACTAGTTTCCGCCGCTGACTGGCGCGCTCCCGAGGCGGAGTTTGCTCGCAAGATGGCAGCCGCGACAGGCCCCGGCGCGGTCGCGCTTGAGGTCACCAACCGGTCGTCGTTAGGTCAGACAGATGCGGACGATATTCGCCGCGGATTGGTAGCGGAGTTGGCGGCTCTCGGGGTTCACGTTGTGGCTGCCGATCAAGCCGCTGCTACGGTACAAGTGTCTCTGTCGGAAAACCTGCAAAGCTATGTTTGGATCGCAGAAATTCACGTAGGCAACAATGAGCCATCGGTTGTGATGGTGACAACGCCTCGCACTCCACCTGGCTTGGGGGACCGATCAACCGCACCGCTGACGATTCATAAGGCTGTGCTGTGGACGAGCGAAGACCGTATTCTGGATGTTGCCCTGCCAACCAGCAGCCCACAGATCATGATTGTTCTTGAGCAGGAAAGGATTGCGCTATACGCGGTTCAGAACGGGCGTTGGCTGGCACAGCAGACGTTGATTATTTCGCATGGGCGCCCATGGCCGCGCGATCTGCGGGGACGATTGGTTCTGAGAAAAGACCATCTATTCGATGCATATTTGCCGGGCGTGTTGTGCCAGAGCACGACGGTTGCTCCGCTGGCCCTGAAGTGCCGCGAAAGCGACGATCCCTGGCCGCTGGCGACAGAACCTTCTGCATTGAACGCTTTTTTCTCTCCGGTGCGAAACTTCTTCACCGGAGTGCTCTCGCCCGGGGTCCAGAAACAAACCGCAACAGCACCGTTCTATTCCGCAGCAGCGTTGCCCAGAGAAAAGTACACGCTGTGGATATTCAGCGCGGTTGATGGGCAAGTTCATTTGCTGGATGGCATGACCGATCAGATGGCGACGAAGTGGGTTTTTGGCAGCGACATTGCCAGCATACGAAGTGGGTGCGGACTAGGCTGGCAGGTTCTGGCCACCTCGCGGGACGACAGCGCCGGTGACACGGTGCAAGCTTTCGAGATTGCAGACCGCGAACCGGTGGCGGTGAGTGCGCCGGTAGAATTCGGCGGCGGCGTTACGGCGCTGTGGGCGGATTCCGACGGCGTCAGCGTGATTGCCGTCGCACAAGATCGGGAAACAGGCAGATATGAAGCATCGAGGCTATCGATTACTTGCAGCCGCTAGTCTGCTGGTTGCCGCCATTGCCCCAGCGGCGACGCGTCCACACTATGGTGGAACGTTGCACGTGTGTCTGCACGCTGCGCCGACCTCTATGGATCCTAACCAAGCGAACTGGGCTGGATCCGGAAATCTCTTTCGCCTGGTCTTTGACACGCTGGTCACACTTGACGATCAAGGCCGCCCGCAACCGGCTTTGGCCATTTCTTGGCAGGCCGAATCTGGCAACCAACGCTTGCAATTCTCTTTACGGCGGGGAGTGACTTTCCACGATGGAACGGCATTGACTCCCGAGATCGTTGCCAGTTCGCTACGGGCGACGAATCCCACATGGAAGGTATTTTCGGCGGACGATGCTGTCACCATTGAGCGAGATTCTGCCGATCCCGATCTGCCGGCGGAATTGGCGCTGCCTCGGAACAGCATTCTGAAGCGTGAGAACGGGAAAATTGCCGGTACAGGGCCGTTTGTGATTGCGCAATGGGATACTGGGAAAAAGCTGGTGGTAACGGCCCGCGATGATTACTGGGGCGGACGCCCGTTTCTGGACTCGATTGAAATCGAGATGGGCAAGAACTTCCGCGAGCAAATGGTTGCCTTCGATCTCGGCAAGGCTCAGGTGGTCGAAGTTGCTCCCGAGCAGTTGCGGCGGGCGACGACCGAAGGCCGCCGGATTGAAACCTCGGCTCCCAATGAATTAGTGGCCCTGGTGTTCAATCGCGATCCTCAGTCGGCCGCGGATTCGAAAGAGCGTGATGCGCTTTCGCTCAGCATTGATCGACGGTTGCTGAATTCGGTGGTGCTGCAAAATGGAGGCGAGGCCACAGGCAGTCTACTGCCGAACTGGATGACGGGATATGGCTTTCTGTTTCCAGTTGAAATCAACCTGACCCGGGCGCAGCAAGAGCGGGCTGAGATCCCGGAAACCAATGTCTGGAAGCTTGGATTTGATGTCAATGATCCCATCGCGCGTGTATTGGCAGAACGCATTGTGTTGAATGCTCGAGACGCTGGACTTCGGCTCCAGCTTGCGTCCGGGGTTTCTGACGTAAGACTGGTTCGAGTACCTCTGGCATCGCTCGACGCGCAAGTGGCTTTACCCGAACTCACTGCCTCGCTCGGCGTTCCGCAGGTGAAGATCAATGGGGACTCGGTGGACAACCTATATGCTGCCGAGAACACGCTTTTGAAATCACAGCGTGTGATTCCTCTGCTGCATCTGCGAACGGCCTGCGCGGTGTCTAAGACGGTGAGGAATTGGGTCCAGACACGCGACGGGAACTGGCGGCTGCCGGAGGTCTGGCTGGCCGCGGAACGGCCATGAATCTTCGGCGCAAGCTACTGGTGACGCTGGCCGTGACCGCGTTTCTGTCGGTAGCGGCGGTGGCGTGGATCATATCTGCTTTGGTTCGGCGTTCGTTTGAACACACTAATGAAGAGCGCACGGTTGCCTTAGTCGAGCAATTCCGTCGCGACTTCGCCCGCCAGGGCGAGGAAGTGGTGCGCCGGGTGGGAACGATTGCGACGGGAGACGCCGCATCGCGCATAGCTCTCGCGCTGGGCAATGACGCGCCAGATTATGGCAGTTATTTGAATGAGGCCAAGGCGGTCGCAGAGAATCAACAACTGGACTTTCTGGAGTTTGTCGATGGTCAGGGAACGATTCTCTCCTCGGCGCAGTGGCCGGCAAAGTTTGGCTACAAGGATCCTGTGCCCAGTTCCGTCCCCAAAGAAGCGTTCCTCAAGCGGGAAGAGCTACCCGATGGCGCGGCTCTGGGAGTATTTGCAATCCGCGAAGTGAACGTCGGGGAGAAACCGCTTTTTGTTGTCGGAGGGCGACGGCTGGACCGGAATTTTCTCGCTCGGCTCGAACCTCCGCCGGGCATGCGAGCCATGCTGTATCAGAACCTGGAAAGCGAATTCTCTCCCAAACTTCTAATCGACAATTCCGGGCCGGTGCAATCAGCTGATCCTGTGGTCCCACTCATCCGGCAAGTCCAGCAGCATATGCAAGAAGTCACGGCGCTCGTCCATTGGTCTTTGAATGCATCCGACGATGAAATCGTGAATGCGATTCCGCTCACTGGACTAGATCGCCAACTTCTGGGCGTCCTGCTGGTGGCGGATTCGCGGCGGCCTTATGTCGAAGTTCGCCAGCAGATCCGCACGGCTGCGTGGCTGGGCAGCGCAGTGGGCGTATTGCTTGCGATTCTGCTGAGCGGTTGGGCGGCAGCGCGGGTTACGCGTCCGGTTGAACAGCTTGCGCGGGCCGCGCGTCAGGTTGCGGCCGGCGACTGGCACACTCAGGTCGAGGTCACTTCGGCGGACGAACTGGCGGAACTGGCTGAGTCTTTCAATCGCATGACCGTTGAACTCTTGCAGCAGAAGGAGCAGTTGGTACAGTCCGAGCGTGTGGCGGCATGGCGTGAGCTGGCTCGCCGTTTGGCGCACGAACTGAAGAACCCTCTTTTTCCGCTTCAGCTCACGGTCGAGAATCTGTTGCGGGCGAAGGAGCAGAGCCGGGAGCAGTTTGAGGAGATTTTCCGGGAGAGTGCGTCCACGTTACTGGCCGAGATCGCAAACCTGAAGACGATCGTCTCGCGATTCAGCGAGTTTTCCAGAATGCCGCAACCACAGTTTCAGCGGGTCCAGTTGAATGAAGTGGTGGAGAGTGTCTCCCGCCTGTTTCAGGCGCAGCTACGCGCACCGGAACATGCTGCGATTGAATGTAGACTGGAACTCGCGGGCGACATGCCGACAATCGCCGCCGATCCCGAGCTTTTGCATCGAGCGATTTCGAACCTAGTACTGAACGCGATGGACGCCATGGCGCAGGATGGCAGATTGACACTACGCACCCGACGGGAGGGCGAGTGGGCTGTCCTCGAAGTGGCTGACACCGGAGCCGGTCTTACGCCTGAGGAGTGTGATCGGCTGTTCACGCCCTATTACACCAGCAAGGCGCATGGCACTGGGCTCGGGCTGGCGATTGTGCAGTCGATCGTCAGCGATCACGGAGGCCGAATCAGTGTACGCAGTGATGCCGGGCGCGGAACCGCCTTCGTGATTGAGTTGCCTGGGAATGTCGACAAATTGGCGGCGGATCAAGCTGTCAGCGCAACATCCTGAGGAGAGATTCGTGGCGCAGCAAGCCAACCTGTTGATTGTTGATGACGAGGCCAATACTCTGGCGTCGCTCGCACGAGCGTTCCGCCTGGCCGGTCACGACGCGTCGGTGTGTGACAATGCGGCCAAAGCGCTGGAGCTTGCGAAGGCACAACCATTTGATTTGATCTTCTGCGATGTGGTGATGCCGGGTAAAGACGGGCTTTTCTTTTTGGAAAGTCTGCGTGCTCAAGGAAACGACACTCCGGTGGTCATGATGTCGGGGCAGGCGCACATCGAAATGGCGGTGCGAGCAACACGGCTGGGAGCATTCGATTTCCTGGAAAAGCCCATCTCCACTGACCGGTTGCTGCTCACGGTCGAGAACGTCCTCAAGCTGAAGCAACTGGAAGCCGAGAACCGGCAGTTGCGGCAGCGGCTGGGGAAACACGAGATGGTCTGGTCCGGCGAGTTGATGCGCAAGCTCATGGCACAAGTGGAACGAGTGGCGGCCAGCGAAACTCGGGTTTGCATCCTGGGAGAAACCGGGACTGGAAAAGAGTTGGTTGCCCGCACACTGCACGAACATAGTCCGCGTGCCAAGGGGCCATTTGTGACTCTGAACTGCGCGGCGGTACCGGCGGAGTTGATCGAGTCCGAGCTATTTGGTCACGAGAAAGGCTCGTTTACGGGCGCTGCCGGGCGTCATATTGGAAAGTTCGAGCAGGCAGAGCACGGAACAATCTTTCTTGATGAAATCGGCGACATGCCGCTTCCGATGCAAGCGAAGCTATTGCGGGTACTGGAAGAGGGCGAAATTGAGCGAGTGGGTGGAGACAAGCCGATTACGGTTGACGTGCGCGTGCTAGTCGCTACTCATCGCAATCTGGAAGGTCTGGTGCGCGAGGGGAAATTCCGCCAGGACCTTTTTCATCGGGTGTTTGTATTCCCCCTGGTGCTGCCTTCGCTGCGCGAGCGCAGAGATGACATTGCAGTCTTGGTGGCGCATTTTGCCGCGCAGGTTTGCGGGCAGAACAGTTGGAAGCCAATTGCTTTTACTCCCGAGGCGATTGAGAAGCTGTCGCGGCATTCCTGGCCGGGAAACGTCCGCGAATTGCGGAATGTAGTGGAGCGACTGATGCTGCTGGCTACCGACGCAGGAGTTACGGCGGAGACGGTTGATTTGGTGCTGCCTGCCGGGGGGGTTGGTCTCCCATTGAGCGCCGGCTCTGGGCCTCTGGCAGAGCGAGTGCAAGGCTTCGAGCGTGAGACGATTCTTGCCGAACTCAAGCGCTCGGGATATCAGATCACGAAAGCTGCGAAAGCGCTGGGGCTGGAACGCAGCCATCTGTACAAAAAAGCGGAGCAACTTGGAATTGATATTCCGAAGCAGCGACGCGAGGAATCCTAATGTTTCCGCTCGACGAGCCTGCGTCTGACGGGAGCCTGACGTTTTGCAGGTTCGGGATGGTGGACGACTGGTGCCACGGTTGGCGCTTTCTCAGGCGTGATCTGAATGAGGGATCGATTTCCCACGTGCACAAAACTCAATTCACGGGCGGCCAGGAGAGTGTTTATGGCTTCCTTGATCCGCGAACGGGGAACGAAATTACCGAAAAAGGCTTCCAGTTCCTGTTGATCAGCCGCAACCACGCAATCGAGATATTTCGAAATCAGTGCGGAAAGCGCTTCCGCTACAGAAAGAGAAATGCCTTCGCGCACGGCGTCCGGCGACCAGCGGTAGAGAACATCCCAGACGGCGCCTTCTCCCGGCTTGTAGTCCACTCGCGTGATGCGCAGGCGCGACCAGAGTTCGGCCAGCGACTTGTCGAGCGCTGGGGCGGAAGTACCACCTCCCACAGCTTCGAGCAATTTATGCTTCGAGATAGGACCATCGCGACGAATGATCTCGAATGCGTCGCAAACCAGTTGCGAATATTCGGAGCGCGCGCCTGCCAGGAGAGTTTGTTTCGGATTGCGATCCCCGACCAGCGCATAGAAATAGGGGAAAACTGAAGCCGCCACTAGCAATCCACTGTTGTCATCGAACAGATTGGCTTCGTAGGCGGCACGCTCGCGCAGAAGACGCACCATCAACTCGGTGGCTTGTTGCGCGCGTGGATCGGAATAGGCGTGCTGCCAGGTGGGCAACCGTTCGTCCGAACCAACCCACGCCCCGATAAACGTCGGCGCGAGCACCGGAGTCTTCAGCGGATACATCTGGCAGAATCCGACCGACTCAATGAATTCGCGAGCTTCATCGAGGGTGCGGACGGGCCGTCCGTCGAGACGCCACTTGGAGCGCCGGAGTTGGTCGAGATCAAACATGAAATGGCTCTTGGCCTTTGGCTCTTAGCTCTTGGCTTAATGCTGTGCCGTTGCATTTTTGCGACAAAGCTGAGAGCCAAGAGCTAAAAGCCAAAGGCTTTCTTCTCAGATCCTCTTAAATGCCTTTTGAATGTCCTTCATTGAGTATCGCAGAACTACGGGGCGGCCGTGTGGACAGGACATGGGACACTCGGTTTTCGCCAGTTCCGCGAGTAACCACTCCATCTTGTTTTGCTCGAGTGGCATGTTCACCTTGATGGCAGCATGGCAGGCGATGGAAGCAGCAACGCGGGTGCGCACCTTCTCCATATTCAGCGCCTGATCTTCCCGAGCAAACTGGTCGAGCAGTTCATGCAGCATGTGTTCGACTTGGGCAGCATCGACTCCCGCAGGCGCCACTTTCACCGCAAAGCTGCGCGTGCCAAAGGGTTCGGCCTCGAAGCCATTCAGGTTGAGCTCTTCACAAATCTCGGCAAACACGGCTTGCTGCGTGGGAGTAAGCTCAAGCACCAGCGGCATCAGCAGGCGCTGGCTTTCGACTTTCAACGCCGCCCGTTGCTTCAGGATTTTTTCAAACAGGACGCGCTCGTGAGCAACGTGCTGATCCACGATCCACAGGCCTTCGTGATTCACCGCCAGGATGAACGACTCACGAATCTGACCCAAGGGCCTGAGCGAAGCCAGCGCGGGCGCTAGATCGCTGGGCGCTTCGGGTTCGTCAGCAATCGGCGGAGTGCAGCCGTCGTTTTTGCTGGCCTCGGGAACGATTTGTGGTCCACGTGCGAGCGAAAGCGCGGCGTTTCCGTCGATGGCGATGCCATCCATACCGAACGCGAATCGCCCACTCACCGGTGGCAGGGTGGGAGGTTGCAGGCTGAAGCCCGGCGCATCGGTTGAGGCATAAGAAGCGGGCCATGCGGCTGCGCCTCCGCTGGGAGGATGAGCTCCGGGCGTCAGCGCCTGTGGGGCCGTAGGGTGCGCGCTAATCTCGGTGACAAACTGGGGTACGGGACGGGCCTTCATCAATGCCACGCGTACCGAGTCGCGAACAAAATCATGGGTGACGCTCTGCTGACGGAAGCGGACTTCGGTCTTCGAGGGATGAACATTGACGTCCACTTCGCCACTGGGCATTTCCAGAAACAGAAGTACGACCGGATACACCGTCGGAGGCAGGATGTTGCGGTAAGCCTCGGTGATGGCGTGCTGGATGAGACGGTCTCTGATGAGGCGGCCATTCACGAAGATGTAGATCGAATTGCGGTTGAGCTTCTGGATTTCAGGCTTGGAAACGAACCCATGCACTCGCAACTCGCCCGGTTCTGGCGGAGCATGATTTTCGTCGTCTTCGGTTCTTCTCCAGGGTGGTAGCTGGGGCAGTCCGATTCGTTCCAGCGGCTGCATTGCCGCCACCGGAATCAGTTGGTCCAGCACCTCGCGTCCGAAGACCTGATATACACGTTCGCTATGGCCAGCGACTGGAGATGCCACGAGCACAGCATTCGTTGCAGAGTGCAGTTCGAAATGCTTGTCGGGATGGGCCAGGGCATAATGCGTGACCAGCGACGCGATGTGCGAAAGCTCGGTGGATTCCGCCTTCAGAAACTTCTTACGCGCTGGAGTATTGAAGAAGAGATCGCGGATGGTGATTGACGTGCCCGCCGGCAGCCCGGCTTCCTCGACTCTGAAAATCTTCCCTCCGTTGATTTCGATGACTGTTCCCGAGTCCTCGCCGGCAGCGCGAGTTTCCAGGCGCAGCCGGCAGACTGAGGCAATTGAGGGCAACGCCTCGCCGCGAAAACCGAGGGTTGCTACGCTGAGCAGGTCTTCGGCGTCTTTGATCTTCGAGGTGGCGTGGCGTTCGAAGGCGAGCAGAGCATCGTCGCGGACCATGCCGCAACCGTTGTCGGTGATTTGGATCAGCTTCTTGCCGCCGGCTTCGACTTGAATTTTGATTCGAGTGGAACCGGCGTCCAGCGCATTCTCCAGCAGTTCCTTGACCACCGAGGCAGGACGCTCCACGACCTCGCCGGCGGCGATCTTGTTGGCGACGGCTTCGGAAAGAATGTGGATGCGACCCATGGGGTATGGGCCAGTTTGGCAGATGGAGAGAGAAAAGCAAAGCGGGGTTTAGTAGTGCCGTTTTGGGAAGCGGATCGATTCCCCGAGAGGTGTCGGACACAGGCGCACGGGCGAGGACGCGCCTACATAGGCCCGGCTACGCCCAGAACGTTCGATCCAACGTTCTGTACTGAATGGCTTCGGCGATGTGTTTGGGCTCGAGGCCGGTGGCGCCTTCGAGGTCGGCGATGGTGCGGGCAACCTTCAGGATACGGTCATGGGCACGGGCGGTGAGGCTTTGCTGCAACATGGCGCGCTCCAGCAGGCGCTCGCAGTCGGCTGAGAGTTCACAGAAGATGCGGATATGGCGGGGCGCCATTTGGGCGTTGCTGTAGATCTTATCCCGGGGAGTGACAGAAAATCTTCGCAGCTGGGTTTCCCTCGCCCGCACCACGCGCTCACGGACGGCGGCTGAATTCTCCGGCTCGGATTTCGAGCGGATTTCTTTGTAGTTCACTGCCGGCACATCGATATGAATGTCGATACGGTCGAGCAGCGGGCCGGAGATTTTCGACATGTAGCGCTGGATGATGGGTTGGGTACAGCGGCAATCGCGGGTGCGGTCATTGAAGTAGCCGCAAGGACACGGATTCATGGCCGCGACCAGCATAAAGCGCGCGGGAAAGGTCAGAGACATGGCCGCGCGCGCGATGCAGACATTGCCATCCTCGAGCGGCTGTCGCATTACTTCGAGCACGTTGCGGGGAAACTCCGGCAGTTCGTCGAGAAACAGCACGCCATTGTGAGACAAGGAAACCTCGCCGGGACGGGGCACGGCGCCGCCGCCGATCAGTCCGGCATCTGAAATCGTATGGTGGGGCGAGCGGAAGGGACGCACGCCGACCAGGCCGGCGCCGGCATCGAGCACTCCCGCAACGCTGTGAATCTTTGTGGTCTCCAGCGCTTCTTCGAATGTGAAGGGGGGCAGAATAGTAGGCATGCGTTTAGCGAGCATGGTCTTGCCCGATCCTGGTGGGCCGATCATTAAAAGGTTGTGACCGCCGGCACAAGCCACCTCTAGAGCCCTTTTTGCGGTTTGCTGGCCACGCACGTCTTTGAAATCGACGGAGTAGTGGGCGGCTTCGCTCAGCATGGTTTGGCCATCCACTTTGAGCGGTACAATTCCGTTGCCAGTGTTGACGAAGCGGATCACGTCGAGCAGCGACTTCACCGGATAAACATCAACTCCACCGACCATGGCCGCTTCCCGGGCGTTGAGTTCGGGAACCACCAGTCGAGCAATCTTGCGCCCACGGGCCTCAATGGCAATGGGCAACGCGCCGCGAACTCCGCGAACCCCGCCATCGAGTGACAACTCGCCCACGAACAGGCAGTCCGGGACTTCCTTCTTATTCAGCCCCCCATAAGCACCGACGATGCCGAGAGCCATTGGCAGGTCGAAGCCAGAGCCTTCCTTTTTGATGTCCGCGGGAGCCAGATTAACTGTGATGTGGGTGGAGGGAATGTCGTACCCGCAGTTGCGGAGCGCCGATCGCACCCGGTCGCGACTCTCACGGACGGCGGCATCGGGCAGACCGACGGTGTGGAAATGGTCCTCCATGGTCTTGATCCCGGAGATATCGACTTCAACCTCAATGATGTTGGCGTCGATGCCATACACCGCGGCGCTCATGGTCTTATAAAGCATGGTGTTATGTTGAGGAAACTCGGCGGCAAGATGCAGGCTTCGCCCGGACGCATCGAAACTCTGAACTTAACTCTTTCTGACAGGAACCCTTGGTGACGGCGATCACAGCGAATCAGTGACCGCTGACCAATGGTTATGTATGAACCAAACTTTCCACTCCCCCTCCATTGTTTGTGCCTCTGGTGTGAACTAGGATTCGGCTAAGACTCAAGTTCCCAAGTGCGGCTCGCCCAAAGCAGAACATTCGCAAATTATGTCAGAGGAAGAGAAACAACCGGGACCGGCCCGCACCCCCAGTCGCCTGGAAAAAGAAGAAAACTGGCTGTGGCGGACCGCCCTGCTGTTTCTGGTGCTGATGGCCACTGCGCTGGCGGCCGAGTCATGGGAACGTCTGCAGTATCTCCCCTATCATCTGGGTTTGCTCTCGGTGGGTGTGTTGTGCGTTGCTATCGCGTTCGCAGGTTTTGCCTACGGCCGGCGCAAGCGGGTCACGGAACTCAAGGCTCTGGTCCGGGATTTACAGGAGCGCGTCAGCACTCCCAGCGAACAGCAACTCGATCAACTGGGACAGCTGATTGCGCGCTCGCAACGTAGTTTCAAAGAGCTCATCGACTCCATCGACGATGTAGCTTTTGCAGTCTCTCTGGATGGCAAGCTGCGCACGGTTAACCGCCGCATGGCGGAACTGCTGGGCATCCCTTATACCGAGGTCGTGGGCCACAGGCTGGAAGAGTTTCTGGATGCACCCAAACGCGAGGATGTGGAGCGCGAGTTGGGACGTTTTCTTGAAACGAAGCGCTGGTCAGGGGCGGTGGAGGTGCGGCTAAAATCGAGCCACAGGACACTTTATTTTGATTGCGTAGTCAATGCCATCGTGAAAGGCGGCGAGGTCGTGGGCATCAGCACGCTGGCTCGCGACGTGACCGAGGAGCACGAAAAAGAACGCCGATTCACCGCGCTATTCGAGACTCTGCAGGAAGGCATTTACTTCAGCACCCCGGAAGGAAAGCTGCTCGACGGCAATGCAGCTCTGGTGAGGGTGCTGGGGTATGAGAGCAAGGCGGAGTTGGTGGCTCTCGACCCCAAGGCATTGAACTCTGAGCCCAATCAAAATCCAGTACTAGGGCGGAGCGCAGACGATCAGGGCGGGGTGCGGACTCGCGAAATCACTCTCCGGCGCAAGGATGGACGCCTCGGGACGTTTCTGGATACTTCTCGCGCAGTGTGGGACGCGTCAGGCAAAATCGTCCGCTATCAGGGAACACTGGTGGACGTTACCGAGCGGCGCGAAATGGAGAGAGCTCTGCGGCGTCAGGAGAAGTTTCAGCGCGACTTGCTCGAGAGCTTCCCCGACTTGATTCTGGTGATCGATCTCGAGGAACGCTACAGCTTTGTGAGTTCGCGTGTATACGATCTGCTGGGCTTTACGCCGGAAGAACTGTTGAAGAAGAAGATCGAGGCAGGACAGGACTACTCGGCGGACCTGCTGGTGCTGGTCCGCAACCTGATAGCGGGGCGGCAGCAGTTCGGCACTTGCGAGTGTGGCGCTCGCCACCACGATGGAAGTTGGCGGACCATGCGCGCTTCGGCCAGCCCGTTCTTTGATACAGAAAGTAAAGTGAGCGGTGTGATCGTTTCGGTACGTGACATAACGATGGAAAAGAAGCTGGAGCAGCAGATCATTCAGAGCGAACGTTTGGCGGCCATGGGTCAGATGATCGGGGGATTTGCTCATGAGCTGAATAATCCGCTTACTGGCATTCTGGGGATGAGCGAACTGTTGCAGGACTCGCAGGGGGCAGAAACATCCCGCAAGCAGGTGCAAATGTTGCAACAGCAGGCGAGACGCGCAGTGGAAATTGTGCAGAACCTCATGTACTTTGCCCGGCCCCCGGCGCCCGGCAAGGGTCCAATTGACCTTGGCGAACTGGTGCAGCGGACACTGCATCTACATGCGTATTCGCTGCGCAAGAGCAATATCACTGTGGATTTTATACGCGAGGCTTCCATCCCTCCGATCACCGGAGACGCGCATCAACTCATGCAGGTGTTTTTGAACCTGATCTTGAATTCAGAGCAGGCCATGCGCGAAGTGCGTGACCGGGGCACGCTACGGATCCGGATGGAGAAGCACGACCATTCAGTGGCAGTGATCTTTCAGGACGATGGGCCGGGAATTCCGCCGGACATTCTGCCCAACATCTTCGATCCTTTCTACACCACCAAACGGCCGGGACGCGGGACGGGCCTGGGCCTGAGCATCTGTAAAGCAATTCTGCGCGAGCACAACGGAAATGTGGAAGCCACGTCGGGTCCGGGCGGCGGGGCGGTGTTTACGGTAATACTGCCCTTATCAGACAAGACGGCGGTGGTGGGATCCTAGCGTACAGGGGAGCACCGAGCTGTGCATCTACTCTAGAAATTGGTGGTAAGGCGCATGGCGTAGCTTCGAGATGGGCCGATAGCGTTGCCCGAGAAGAGACCCCCGAAGTCGATGACGTTAAGAACGTTATTTAGGTTCTGTCCGTCAATCTGAAACCTCACCTTCATGCGGTCTGAGCTATAAACATCGGCGCCGGCCGAGGCATTGACCTGAAACGCGGGATAAATGCGGCCACGGGCAAAGTTAATGCGATTCAATACTTGCTGGCCGTATTGGGCGAGTACGGTGGCCGGGTCGCCATCGAACTCGAAGGGAAGTCCGGAATCGTATTGAATTCCACCTGCGACCCAGAAGCGCGAGATCACTTGATAGCGAAGGCGTCCGCGAACGGTGTTGCGCTGGTCCTGCGAGTCCGGGAAATGGCCGGCGAGTTGTGATTCCGCTTGAGTGGCGTCGTCACCCAAAAAGAGGCCGCCGGTCACAGGAAGCCAAGCATTGCCGACTATATAGGAGTAACTCGCAAAACCAGAAAAATGGTGCCAATCGGGAAGATCGAGCTTGGCTTCCGCGCCATAAATGACGGCTTTGCGGAATGCAATCGGGTAACTGATGGAAGTGTTCTCGATCTGATCGTCATCCGCATAGTTGGCTACGAGCCGCCGAAAATAGTTGGTGTCCAGCCTGATCTTGCCAAAGAACTCCTTAGTCAGACCCGCTTCGTAGTAGTTTCCTTCCGAGGGCTCAACCGGTAGCCGTAGGAAACTTGAGTCGAGCGATTCAACCGCAGTCGAACTCGAAAGCAGGATGTTTTCGAAGGATGGGGTCTGAAAAACCCGGTCATAGGAAAAGTGCACCAGTAGGCCGGCGGATGGGAAGTAGCGAGAAATCGCAAAACGTGGGTCGACTGCTTGCCGGTTCAATATGAGTTGATAGTGGTCCCAGCGCAGTCCGACGTTGATGGTCCAATTGTTCAGGTGAATCTGGTCCTGCACGAATACGGATTGTTCGAGGTCGGGCCGGTTTCCCAGGAAGGCGAAGGTAAGTGGGGTGCTGCTATCAAACTGGGTGGGATCGGTGATGATGTAGTTGAAATTCTCGTGCAGGAATGTATTGTCGGACTCGAACCCGAACTTCCATTCGTTCCGGCCGTGGTTGATGGTTGCGGTCCCTTTGAAATATGCCTCACGAAATCGGTTGTGCTGAAAAACCTCAATGGGAGTCGATTGCGGGTTGGAGTTGAAGTCATTCGAGTTGTCACGGAACATCGAGCGAAAGTCAGCCACCGCATTGGACGAAAAAGCATGCTCGTAGGATGCGATTCCCATGGTCTCAAGGTTGTCGGCGGTTTGACGCTGGCCCGCGGCTTGTTGCACCTGTTCGTTCGGGAGGTCGTAGCGCGAGAGCTCATGAGAAACGATGAATCGCAAGCGGTCTTTCGACGTGAGATCGCGCTCGTAGTTGACCGAAAAAACGCCCAGAGTGCCCGTATTCGAATAGTTTTGCGGGACTACGGGATTCAGGTAGTGGTCGGTCATGGCCCCACTGGCGCTGGCTCCGAACGTATTCTTGCCCCAGGAGTACTGGCCTTTCGCGGAAGCGCCGCCTGAATCGAAGCTTCCTCCAGAGAGCACTAACTGACCGTGGAAACCCGGTTGGGGATCTTGCAGCGTGTTCACTTCTACAACACCACCCATTTTGCGGCCATATTCAGCTGGGATCCCGGCGGTATAGATGCTCAACGATTGCAGTTCGTCTGCGTCCATCGGAGGCCCGAAGCTGGGCGAACGATTGTCCGTCAAAGGGATGCCGTCGACCACAAACTGTGCCTGATATTCAGAGCCGCGGGGATGCAGAACGGCATTGCCTTCGTATAACCAGCCCGGCTGAGAATTTACCAAGTCCTGCAAGGAACGACCGGGGACCGAGCTGAGGCGACTTTGGATGACGTCAGTGCCAATCTGACTGACCGAGCCTGCCTGATCGGGGTCGATGAGTGTGTTGGGCGCATTTACCGTGACGGATTCATTCACCGTAAGCAGCTTGAGTTGGATTCTGTATTCCCTGGGAAGTGAGGAATGAATATCGACCGACTCTGCGACGGCTGCGAAACCGGGCTGCTTGATTTCGAGTTGATACATGCCGTACGGCAGGCGCTGCACATTCAGGTTACCCTGCTCGCTGGTGGCCAGAGTATTTCTATACTGATTTGCAACGCTGGTGATCTGAACTGTGGTTCTTATGCCGAGACCCGAGGGATCGGTCACTTTCAGACGCAATTCGCCGCTATTGCTCTGGCCAAAGAGCGGCAGGGCACAGAAAAACAAAAGAAGAGCGGCAAATCTCTTCATCAAGAAGGCGGCCGTGGTTCAGCCGTTGATCTCCAGCCACAGGTTATCAGACCGTCTCCGGTCCGGATGGTCAGCATCATCTCGATTGTTACCACTGGCGAGTAAGAAATGATGATTCCATTCCGGATTCGGAAGCGATCGACTCCAAGGGTATAATCGCCTGTCGATGGCACTCGTCCCAGGCACGAAACTCGGTCCTTACGAAATCGTCGCACTCCTCGGTGCGGGGGGTATGGGAGAGGTGTATCGCGCCCGCGATAACAGGTTGCAGCGTACCGTAGCGATCAAGATCCTACCGGCGCATTTGTCTTCGAACCCAGAGCTGCATACGCGCTTCGAGCAGGAAGCGAAGGCCATTTCCGGGCTGCAACACCCCAACATCTGTGTGGTTCATGACGTCGGCTCTCAGGGTGGCATTGACTTCATGGTCATGGAGCATGTGGCCGGAAAAACCCTGGACAAATGGATTCCTTCAGGTGGTCTGGACACGGACCTCGCGACCAAGTATGCGGTGCAAATTGCAGAGGCTCTGGCGCGCGCGCATGCTGCGGGCATCGTGCACCGCGACCTGAAACCCGCAAACATCATGGTGGATGAGACCGGGCTGGTCAAAGTACTGGACTTTGGCCTGGCCAAACTTGCGGAACCAGCTTCAGCGCCGGGCAGCGAAGCCATGACGATGGCTACGACACCTGGAATGATTGTAGGCACGGTCGCATACATGTCGCCGGAGCAGGCGGAAGGTAAGGCAATTGACGCCCGTAGCGATGTCTTCTCCTTCGGTTCGGTGCTCTACGAAATGCTGACTGGCCGGAGAGCGTTCGAGGGCCAATCCAGTGCTGCTTTGCTTTCGGCGATCACGCGGGACGATCCCAAGTCGCTGAGCGAGATCAAACGAGATATTCCGCCGGAGGTTCGCCGGATCGTTAATCGCTGCCTCGCGAAAGACGCTGCGTCGAGATACGCTTCCGGCGCTGAACTCGCGCACGAACTGAGGCAGTGTCGCGACCTGCTATTCCCTCAGTCAGGCGCGGTGCTAAGTCCGGCTCGGATTGCCAGAGAAGTGCAGCGCCCGCGAGTGCTGGTTCCTCTTCTGCTGACCGTCATCATTCTTGGCTCAGTGGTCACCTGGCTGGTAAAGCGTTCCCGCGATGCCCGCTGGGCACGTGAAGTGGCTCTACCTCAGATCTCGCAACTGGCCGATCAGGGGAAATTTGGCGAGGCTTACGCGCTTGCCGTGAAGGCTGAGAAGTTTATCCCGGGCGATCCCACGCTCGCGAAACAATGGCCAGTAATTACTTACCAGCTCTCGGTGGATACCATACCCTCTGGCGCGGACATTTATCGCCGGGACTACGCCGATACCGGCGCACCCTGGGAACTGGTGGGGAGAACTCCGTTTAAGAATGTGCCGCAGCCGCGTGGAATGTTCGTATGGAAGATCGAGAAACCTGGGTTCGGTACCGTGCTTCGGACAACGATTTCGCTGATAGGACGAGCGTTCAGCATAGGTGACTCGGCAGAGGCCGATATCACACTGGATGAAGCCGCGAAGATTCCGGCGGGAATGGTCCGAGTTGCCCCGGACAAATATCCGAAGGCGCTTTACATCCCTGGCTATGAGGGCATGCCCGAGTTGGCATTGAAGGATTATTGGATCGACAAATACGAAGTGACGAATCGCCAGTTCAAAGCTTTTGTCGATCAGGGCGGATATCAGAAGCGTGAATACTGGAAAGTAGATTTCCAGCGTGATGGCAAACCTCTCGCGTGGGAAGGCGCGATGCAGGAATTCCGCGATGGGGCGGGGCGGCCGGGGCCGAAAGACTGGATTCAAGGCGAGTATCCGAAAGGGCAAGACGACTTCCCTGTCACGGGTATCAGTTGGTACGAGGCTGCGGCCTATGCTGAGTTTGCCGGCAAGAGCTTGCCGACCGTCTATCACTGGAACCGGGCGGCGGGGCCATTCTCCGCTGCCTACAGTGTGCCGCTCAGCAATTTCGGTGGCTCGGGTGTGCTGCCCGTCGGCAGCAAGTCCGGCATAAGCCCGTGGGGCGGCTATGACATGGCCGGCAATGTGAAGGAGTGGATCTCGACCGAGGCGGATTCGGGCAAGCGCTACGTACTGGGCGGGGCCTGGGACGAGCCCAATTACATGTTTGTGGATCCGGACGCGCAGTCCCCGTTCCTTCGGGCGTCGAATATTGGCTTTCGCTGCGTGAAGTACATCGATGCGGAGGCCATTCCCAAGATCGCCTTCGATGTGATGAGCATGCCCAGACGGGATTTGTCGAAAGAGAAGCCTGCGTCTGACGAATTATTCAAGGCCTACAGCGGCCTGTACACCTATGACAAGAAGCCGTTGAATGCTTCGGTCGCACCGTTTGGCGAAGAACAAGACGATTGGAAAGTGGAACGAATCTCTTACACGGCTGGTTATGGCGATGAGCAGGCGGCCGCCTACTTGTTCCTGCCGAAGAAGGCAAAGTCACCGTTCCAGACGGTCATCTTTTTCCCGGGATCGAATGCGTTGCAGCTAAGAAAGTTCACCCTCTATAACGCTGCCGCATTGGATGCCATTCTCCGCAGCGGCCGGGCCGTGCTGTATCCCGTGTACAAGAGCACATATGAACGCGGCGACGGCATGGAGTCGGATGTGCCGAACATGACCAGCACATGGCGGGACCACGTGATCATGTGGGTCAAGGATGTCTCGCGGGCCATCGACTACGCAGAGACGCGTCCAGAATTGGATCACAATAAAGTGGCTTACTACGGCTACAGCTGGGGCGCCGCCATGGGCGGCATGGTCCCGGCCCTGGAACCAAGAATCAAGGTTTGCGTGCTGGCGCTGGGAGGACTTGAGTTTCAGCAATCGCTTCCCGAGGCCGAACCTGTCAATTTTATTTCACACGTAAAGCAGCCAGTGTTGATGCTCAACGGCCGCTACGATTTCTTTTTCCCGATAGAGTCGAACCAGGAACCGTTTTATCGCTTGCTTGGAACAAAGAAAGAACAGAAGAAACACTTGCTCTATGACACCGGCCACAACATTCCCCGCAACGAACTTATCAAAGAGACACTGAACTGGCTGGATCAGTATCTGGGGCCGGCGAACTAGGTTAGCGTCTACCGCTCCACGGCCATCGCCACAGCATTCCCCCCGCCGAGGCACAACGCGGCAATTCCGCGATGCACATCGCGGCGAATCATTTCGTAGATCAGGGTGACGAGGACGCGCGCGCCACTGGCGCCGATGGGATGTCCGATGGCGACTGCACCGCCGTTTACGTTGACTTTGTTGGGATCGAGGCCGAGTTCCCGCATCACTCCGAGCGCCTGCACTGAAAAAGCTTCGTTCAGTTCGTAGAGATCCACGTCTTCGTTCTTCCAGCCCGTCTTCTCCCATATCGTGCGCACCGCGCCAACGGGGGCCATCATCACCCATTTAGGTTCAACGCCGCTGGTGGCTTGGGCTACGATGCGAACCATCGGCTTCGCGCCGAGTTCCTTGGCACGGATCGCGCTGGTGACGACGACAGCGGCGGCACCATCGTTCACCCCGGGAGCGTTGCCGGCGGTCACGGTGCCGTCTTTCTTGAAGGCGGGCTTAAGGGAACGCAAGATTTCGATGGTGGTGTCTTCGCGCGGGGATTCGTCCTTGTCGAAGATCACTGGAGCTTCGCCTTTCTTCTTAGCCGGAAGTTCTACGGGAACGATCTGCGACTTTAAGCGGCATTCTTTCATGGCAGACACCGCTTTCCGGTGTGAGTTCACGGCGAACTGGTCTTGCTCCTCGCGCGTGATGCCGTATTTCTCAGCGACGTTCTCACCAGTGATGCCCATGTGGTAGTTGTTGTAGATATCCCAGAGGCCGTCGTTGACCATGGAATCTATGACTTGTGCGTTGCCGAGGCGATATCCTTTGCGCGCTTGTGGAAGCAAGTAAGGTGCGTTGGTCATGGATTCCATGCCGCCGGCAACCACGATGGAACTGTTTCCGGTTTGGATGGCTTGCGCTGCGAGAGCGACCGCTTTCAATCCGGAGCCGCAAACTTTGTTTATTGTCATGGCACCCACCTCGGGGGCGAGACCTCCGAAGATGGCAGCTTGGCGCGCCGGATTCTGGCCGAGGCCGGCGGAGATCACATTGCCCATGATGCATTCGTCAACTTGTTTGGGATCGAGGTTGGCGCGCTTGACTGCCTCGCGCACTACGACGGCGCCGATTTGAGGAGCGGTCAGATCCGAGAGGCTTCCTTGAAACTTGCCTACTGGAGTGCGACAACCGGAAATGATGACAACATCGTCGAAAGCAGCCATATGAGTGCTCCTGCGAGTATTTGACCTGTCAAATTATAGATGCGCAGCGCGAGAAAAAGTTGAATTTATACGGAGACGAGGCGCGTCGACTCGAAAATCCTTGCTATGAAATCGATGAGAGAGGAAATCCTGCGGCGTGCAATGTTGTGTGGTTGTACGCAACGAAACTTTGGTCCGCCTGCCATTCACGACGATGCACACGCGCGAAATTTTCTTCTTCGATGCCAGCGAGTGACTTTGGTGTAGCGGTCGAATGCGAAAATGATGTCATTTTTTTCTTGACATCACTTTTCAATGACTCTAGATTTCAATCAGTCGCAACAAACGATCGTTGCGAATCCATGAACAATGGAAAGGGAGAATAGATCAATGGCAGCTAAGAAGAAAGCAAAGAAGGCCGCAAAGAAGAAACACTAGGCCTTCACTCAAGGCAAAAAGGCAAAGGGGACGCGGAAAGCGTCCCCTAAGTTTTTGTGGGCAGAAAACAATCTGCAAGAGCCAAATTCTAGTTGTTGGATTTCTGTGAGCTTCCCGAAAGCCGCTTTTCAGTTGCAGGACACAAAACTCGATAGGCGCAGAAACGGCAACTGAAGCTGGGTTTGGCGTCAAACTTCCCTTCTGCAATGTTTTTGGCAACGTCCTCTACCTTAGCTTTAGCATCCTGAAGCTGAGTTTCGCTGCGATGGGTCAGGACCGAGGTGTTTTCACTCAGGTTGTAAAAAGCCAGATGGTCGGCGCGGTACCCCCACTTTTCCTGGGCAGCCATGGCATAGATCGAGAGCTGCAAACTCGCATCTGCATCCTCCTGCGAGAGCGGCTTGCCAGTCTTGTAATCGGTGATGACCACGCGGCCATCGGGGAGCTTGTCGACGCGATCGATTCTTCCGACTACCGTAGTCGCGCCCACTTTGACGTCAAAGAATTCCTCTGTATGCAGGACTTCCGGCATTTCGCCACGGCGGCACACGGTCAGGAACTCCTTGAGTTGTTCTATCCCCTGCTGGAGATAAAGATCGTGTTGATAGGCGTCTTGAATCTTGGCATCGGCGAGATCGGTGCGAAATAGATCAAGCAGGGATGCTTCCGTCATGGGCCGGCCCTGCCGGGCGGCATCGTAGTATGCGCGCAGCACGCGGTGCATAGTGCCGCCGTATTGCATGGCTGCGGGGGCATCTCCTGGGATCCTCCACTCACGATCAAGCTTGAACTGTAGCGGACAGGTTTCATAGGTCTGCACGGAGCTTGCGCTGAGGCGCGCGCTTAGATCAGAGGCAGGTGACAAACCGACCCAAGCGGCCACGCCCGCGGGCGACGGGCTGGCGTGCGCGAAGATGTCGGTCTGGAAGCCGCGGGGCGGTCGTTGACGCAGATAACGGTGGAGCGTGGGATCCTTGAGCAGGCCGCGAAGGTAGCCAGCAGGTGTGGGGTCGGTTTTGCCAGTGCCACCTTTGGCGTAGATGGTCAGCGAGTCGCGAGCACGAGTCATGGCAACGTAAAACAGCCGCCGCTCTTCTTGCTCATAAAGGGTCTTGTCGTCTTCGGGCACGACCGACTCGGGATCGCGGAGCTCACGGGGAAATTCAACCAGAGATTCCTTGTACGACGCAGGGAACGATCCGGAATTGGCTCGAAGAATGGCAACGTGATCAAATTCGAGTCCTTTGGCGACGTGGGCAGTCATCAGGCGCACAGCATCAACCTCGGGTGATGACATTGGAATAGTGCCACCGGCTTCACGAAAGTAGTCCAGATATTCGAGCAGCTCGGAAATCTGGCCGGAGCCGGTCATGGGCTTTTCTTCCCATTTACGAATGAACTCGAGAATGGCAGCCACCGCGGGTGAGGTGCGATCAAACTCAAATCTGCGGATGATGATCTCGACGGCGGCGCGGCTCTTACCTTTAGTCTTGGCGATTTCATCCTGCGTTTGCTGGAGCGCGTTGAGCACGGCACGCCCTTCAGGAACCTGCTCAAGAACTGTGGCGACACCGCCAGCCTCCTGATCGCGTGGCAGCGCGCGGAGCCCTGCGCGCAGTTTTTCGGGGTCGACAGTGAACTGCGGCAACGCAGCAACTCGGAACAGGCTGGCATCGTCTCTGACAGAAACGACTGCGCCCAGTGTGGCAAACAAATCACGCGCGTCAGGAGTGTCCATCACATCCATGTTCTCGATGGAAAACGGGATGTTCTGCTCGGCCAGCTCGGCCACCAATTCGTCGCGATGCAGGTGCTGGCGGTAAAGGACCGCGAGGTCTTTCCAGTCACACCGGGATTCGCGGCGCCGCAGGCGGAGCAACGTGGCCACGTCGGAACATTCGAGGTCGCGATCTTTGGGGCCGAGGACTACCACTTCGACGGGAAGGCTGGGCAAAGCTTTGCCCGCACGGGCAGCGTCTTCCTCGCGGCCCGAAGTCAGTGGCGCACGCCGGAAGCGAGTTCCGCCCGGGCCGCTTGGTGGGAAATCAGGGTTCCTGGAAATGAGGGCATGGGCAGTTTTCAAGATTGGCGAGGTGGAGCGGCGGTTCTTCTCGAGAGCGACGATTCTCGCGCTGGGGAAGTTATGCTGAAAAAGGGAGAATGCCGCGCTGGAAGCGCCGCGAAAACGGTAAATCGCCTGGTCGGGATCGCCGACGGCAAAAACGTTCTGGTCGTCGCCCGCCAGGTTCTGGAGGATCTTGACTTGGGCGAAGTTGGCGTCCTGAAATTCGTCGACCAGGATGAATCGAGCGTGTTCGCGTTCTCGAGCAAGCAACGCGGGATCGGCGCATAGCAAGCCGTGAGCGTGGGTGATCATGTGGCCGAAAGTGCCGAGGTTTTTTTCGCGAAGCATGCCCTCGACTTGGGTAAACACGCGCAATATCTCGCGGCAACGGCCAAGGACTTCTTTGTCAGTAAGAGCAAGAGCCTCTTTTGATTTCGCGACTCGGGGGATGGGCAGTTCGCCACGCTCCACCTGCTGAACATACTGGGCATATCTCTCCGGACCCACCAGTTCGTCCTGGCAGCGGCGCATGAAGTCGAGAAGATCGTGCAGGAACTTACCGACGTTAGCGGGAATGATGAAGTGCTTCAGGTTTAATTCACGAAGCCGTTTGCGTAGGAAAATCCAGAGATCGTAGTCTTCGAGCACGCCGAACTGTTTACCGTTGCGAATCAGCAGATTGTTGCAATAGGCATGAAAGGTAGCAACCTGAAGGTCTTTGGCTTTGCTGCCGAGTTCGGCACGCATTCGCTCCCGCATTTCCGCGGCGGCGTTATCGGTATAAGTGAGGGCCAGGATTTCGTCAGGCCGGGCGCGGCCTTCGCGCACCAGTTGCTCGATGCGGCGGGTGAGGACCGTGGTTTTGCCGGTGCCAGCGCCAGCGATGACCAACAACGGCCCGAGTAGATGGTCAATCGCCTCGCGCTGTCGGTCGTCAGACTCGAAGCGGGGGACGGCAGGAATGGGTTTCGACATCGCCACTGGGCAGGAGGATATCAGAGTCTGCGGACGGATGTTATTGCTGGAGGACGGAGAACACAACTGCCGCCGCTGCAATCGCGGCGGTTTCGGCGCGAAGGATGGTGTCGCCAAGAGAAGCTGCCGACCATCCGCCTTCGCGGAATTGATCCAGCTCTGATGTTGTCCAGCCTCCCTCGGGGCCGAGCGCGAGCACGACGTCGGAAGCCTTCGATTGCAGAGAATCTTTCAGCATGACGTCTTTTTCTGATTCGGACAGCAGAACCCGGATGCTTCCCGGCAAGCCGAGGGCTTCCTTGAATTTGATCGGTTGGGATACATCGGGTGGCGAAGCTCGGCGGGACTGCTCAGATGCCTGGCGCACGATTCGCTGCCAGCGCTCCACGCGCTTGGCCGATGCGGCAGCCAAGTGAACTTCAGTACGGCTGGCGATTACAGGAACGATGCGGACCACGCCTAGCTCCGTACACTTCTCGATCGCCCATTCCATGCGGTCAAACTTAAAGATGGAAAGCGCCAGAGTAACTTGTGGAGAACTCGACACTGGAATGATCTCACCGAGTTCGAATTCGACACGATCCGCATGGATGCGTGTGACGCGCCCACGACGTACCTGGTCGCCGGCAGCGATGTCGAATTCCTGGCCAACCTGAGCGCGGAGCACGCGGGACAGGTGCTCTGCGTGCGAACCGACGAGGGTCGCCTGGCTTCCAGAGACTTCGTCGGCTATCCAGCGGCGGCGGGTCATATTCCAGGACTTAACCACAGAGGGCACAGAGTACACACGGGAAAACCGCAGCGCAAGTTGCTTTATCCGAAGATGTCTTTCACTTTGCCCATCAGGGTGCGGCGCTGCGGCTTGTTCTCGACATGCGTCGAGCCTTCCAGTTCTTGCAGCAACTCGCGTTGCCGCTTGTTCAATTTGCCGGGAGTCTGGACACGAATCTCGACGAACAAGTCGCCTTTGCCGTGGCCATTCAGCACTGGCACGCCTTTACCACGGATTCGCATGGTGGTGCCCGACTGCACTCCCTCGGGGACTTTCAGGGTGTGCTCACCTTCGAGGGTGGGAACACGAATCTCGGTTCCGAGCGCGGCCTGGCTGAACGACACCGGAATCACGCAGTGCAAGTCGGTACCTTCACGCTCAAAGAACGGATGCTCCTTAACGTGCAAAATCACAAAGAGATCACCCGCCGGGCCGCCGAACCCTCCAGCTTCGCCCAGGCTGGTGAAGCGAATGCGAGTGCCGTCTTCGACGCCCGCAGGAATTTTGGCCTCCACCGTTCTGTGACGTAACACTCGCCCTTGTCCCTTGCACTTGGAACACGGGTCGGTGATGACGCTGCCAGCGCCCTGACAGGTGGGACAGGTGCGGGCCATGCTGAAGAATCCCTGCTGGTAGCGCACCTGTCCGCGTCCTGCGCAGGAGCGGCAAGTGACCGGCGCTTTGCCCTGGGCGGCGCCTGAACCGCGACAATCTTCGCAGGTCTCATGGCGGCGGATGGAGACTTGCGTCTCCTTACCGAACACGGCCTCTTCGAACTCCAGCGTGATGTCTTCTCGCAGATCAGAACCGCGCTGGGCCCGCGAGCGACCGCGCCCACCCGCGCCGAACAGGTCGCCGAAGCCGAAAAAGTCGCCGAAAATTTCGCTGAAGTCCTGGACCGTGGCATCGAACCCCGCCGATCCTCCAACCCCGCTTACACCGGCGTGACCGAAGCGGTCATAGGCGCTTCGTTTGTCGGTATCCGCCAAAATGGCATAAGCTTCGCTGCACTCCTTGAACTTCTCTTCGGCGTCGGGATTGTTGGGATTGCGGTCGGGATGGAATTGCAGCGCCAGTTTGCGGTAGGCGCTTTTGATTTCCTGTTCGCTGGATCCACGGGCAACCCCGAGGACCTCGTAGTAATCGCGTTTTACGTTGCTAGCTGGAATGGGATTGTCCCTTTCGCCAAGAATGCCAATCTCAATGTTTGGGGTTGCGTGCCACTCGAACCATTGCCGGCCGCAGCAGCCGGTCCTTCAACTTGTAGCCGTGTTGCAACTCATCGATGATTTGATGATCTGGCTCCGCAGTCGTGTCCACCATTTCGATGGCTTCATGCCAACGAGGATCGAATGGCTCGCCCTTGGCAGGAATAGCGCGCAAGCCAAGTTTGCCTAGCGCATCCTGCAATTGTTTGTAGATGAGTTCCACGCCGTTGCGCAGTTCCGATTTCTCCCCAGAGCTAACCTGCAATGCGCGCTCGAAACTGTCGAGCACCGGCAACAGGGCCTTAAGTGAATCCGCCAGGGCGAATTCACGAAACTCCTGCTGATCGCGCGCCGCGCGTTTGCGGGCATTCTCAAAATCAGCCTGCATGCGCGCCAGCCGGTCGAGCAGCGTGTCCCGCTCCGCTTTCAGTTTCTGGAGTTCGCTGCCCTCACCGGAGGCGGAAACTGCCCCCTGCGGCGAGTCTTCCGACCCGTCCGCTGCCGGGAGTTCGTGTTCAGCATCCAGTTGCGGATCCACTTCGGTCTTTCCGTTGCCTCTAACCATAAAATGCTTACTCGTATTCGTTCAAGACTTTGTCAAACAATCGCGCAATGTAAGAAACCGCGGTCATGGTGTGCTGATAGTCAATCCGCGTGGGACCGATCACCGCCAACGAGCCCATGACTTCGCCACCCACGCGCGCTGGAGCCCCAATCAACACAAAGTTGCGCATGGAGGGTAGAGTCTGGTCAAGGCCAATCACCACTCGAACGGCTTCCTGTTTAGCATCGAGATATGCGCCCAGCAACTCCACGATGCGCTGCTTCTCCTCGAGCGTACGCAGCATGTCTTGCAAGCGCTGACGATCATCGTCTCCGGTGAGCAGATTGGCTGCGCCTTCCACGTAGACCATTTGCGGACCGTCATCGGCGACCAGCGCACCTTGGCGATACAGTTGCTCGACCGACGACATCAGCCGGTCGTATTCACTGCGTTCTTTTTCCAGCCGGTGATCCAGTTCCGCGCGCATGGCGTCAATGGTCCAGCCGCGAAAATTGTCGTTGATGTAATGGGCAGCAACGTCCAAGTCCGCTTGTGGGAGATCCAGGCGCAGCACGCGGTCACGCACCACTCCCGAGCGAGTTACCACCACCGCCAGGACTTTCTGATCTCCCAGGCGCGAGAAGTAAACATGTTCGAGCGCATTCTTCGGGCCGCCGATGGCGACCGCGACGCCAACATTTTTCGAGATCAGCGAAAGCACGTGCGAAGTACGCTCCAGAAATTCCTGGACATCGGTGATTCCGTGGAGCGAGCCTGCGATCAGGGTTTGATCTTCATGGCTCAGCCGAGCTTCGCCAGTAAGCTGTTCGACGTAATAACGATAGCCTTCCGGGCTGGGCACGCGGCCAGCGGAAGTATGGGGCTGCTCCAGAAACCCCGCCTCCGCCAAGTCAGACATAACATTGCGAATGGTTGCCGGACTGAGACCTTCGCGATTGGAACGAGCCAAAGTTCGCGAGCCCACGGGTTCACCCGTCGCAATAAAGGTCTCGACGATGGCGGTCAGAATTTCGCGTTCACGACCGCCGCTGGGAGTTCCTGAAGGCATAATCTCTTGTATCACATTGAGTCGCTGAGACTCAGGGAGTCGCGCGACATTATACTAAGTTGTTTAGATGCAATAGTTAAGCTAGAGGGTGCAATCCCGGGGCCATCTCGATTCTAGGAACCTTACCCTCCCCTTGTCAATACTTAGCACTCTTGATGCCAGAATGCCAATTGCCGATGGTAATCAGGGAAAGCATACTGTGGAGGAAGAGGATCCCACCTCATGGAAATGCCCAAGAAAGTGTCGAGGCAACACATCGTTCAAGCGACCAAGATTGGAATCGCGGGAGTGGTGTCGCTCCTAGCCGCCAACCTGCTCAGGTTGCCGCAGGGCTACTGGGCGGCGATCAGCGCATTCATCGTGATGGGATCGGATGTGGGCACGACGATCACGGCATCGCGTGATCGTCTGATCGGAACAGGCATTGGAGCTGTGTTGGGAGCAGTCTTTGCCACGTTTTGGGGAGTTCACCTGGTTCCATTCGGCATCGCCGTCGCGGCCACCGCGTTGGTCTGCGAAAGCCTTGGTTTCGGGCAGAATTATCGGCTCGCATGTGTGACGGTCGCGATCATTATGCTTATCAACACGGCGGTTTCCCCCTGGAAGGCTTCTACGTACCGGTTCCTGGAAGTTGCTCTGGGAATTGTAGTCGCACTGCTGATAACGGCATTGCCGCCCAAATCGATGGATAATCCTCAGATGGATTAAGCACCCTATGCCATCAAAACCTCACATCGTAGTTGTCGGTGCAGGCGCGTTCGGGGGATGGACCGCGCTCTATCTGTTGCGGCGAGGCGCACGTGTCACGTTGATCGACGCCTGGGGGGCAGGCAACGCGCGTTCGTCATCGGGAGGAGACACGCGGATCATGCGCCGCACCTACGGACCCGATCAGCCGTATACGAGGATGGCATCTCGTGCAATGCAATTGTGGAAGGAGCACGACGAGCGCTGGAACTGCCGGCTCTTTCATCAGACTGGCGTGTTGTGGATGGCCACAGCGGGAGACGACCAGTATGAGTATGCGTCTTTGCCTTTACTCCGTAAGGAGGGCGTCAGGTTCGAAGAACTCTCCTCCGTGGAAATGGCGAAGCGATGGCCGCAGATCAATTTTCAAGACGTGCGCTGGGCAATTTATGAACCGGACGGCGGCTTTCTTTGCGCCAGGAATGCGTGTCAGGCAGTAGTGAACGGGTTCGTTACCGAGGGCGGAGAGTTCCAGCAGGCAGCAGTGGCGCCCGGCAAATCAGAGTCTGAGTATCAAGATGGATTGACGCTCTCAGACGGTTCAAAGCTGGTCGCCGACCAGTATGTTTTTGCTTGTGGTCCATGGCTGGGGAAACTGTTTCCGGAAACTATCGGCGAACTCATTCGGCCCACCAAGCAGGATGTGTTCTTCTTTGGAGTGCCGGCGGGAGATGATCGCTTCTCGGAAGCAAAGTTGCCGGTGTGGGCGGATCATCGCGACCGCTTCATCTACGGCATTCCGGCAATCGATGGGCGGGGTTTCAAGATTGCCGACGACACGCGCGGACCGGCTTTCGATCCCACTTCAGGCGAGCGTACGGCGAGTGCAGAAACGCTGGAAATGGTTCGTGAGTACCTCGCTTTTCGCTTCCCGACGATGAAAGGTGCGCCGCTGGTGGAAACCCAAGTCTGCCAATACGAGAACACACCAGACGATAACTTCATCATTGACCAGTGTCCGCAGGCTGAGAATGTCTGGATCGTCGGAGGAGGGTCGGGGCACGGGTTCAAGCATGGTCCGGCGATTGGCGAGATGGTGGCGGAGTTGGTGATGGAAGGGAAAAAGGTGGATGGGATGTTCCGGTTGGGAAGATTCAGGAAATAGCCCAGGGATTGATCAGTGGAACTGAGATGTCATCAAAAAGCATGGTATTGCGGGTCGCCAGCGTAGCATGTTGCGCGAGCGCGATGGCTGCAATGGGGCAGAAAGCGCTAGCAGCACTCAACAGATAGAAGGGACTATTACTGAATCTGGATCACGCTTTCCCCCGCGTTGGCTTTGATCTCGTCCACACGGGTGACAACCTTGCGGGCGAAGTCGTATAGCGACTTGGCGTGAGGAGAGTTCTCGCCTTCGAGGACCGACGGTTTGCCACTGTCCCCAGCTTTGCGAAGTTCCGGGTCGAGCTGGATGTTCCCGAGAAAGGCTACATCAAACTGCTTCGCAGTCTTTTCTGCTCCACCGCGAGAGAAAATGTCGATCTCATGCTGGCAATGCGGGCAGACGAAGTAGCTCATGTTCTCCACCATGCCCACGATATCGACCTTCATCTGACGAAACATTTCGATGGCTTTGCGTGCGTCCTGTAGGGAAACATCCGAGGGGGTCGAGACTACGATCGCGCCGGTAAGCGGCACGGTTTGTATGAGCGAGAGTGCTACATCGCCAGTTCCCGGCGGGAGATCAACCACTAGATATTCGAGTTGTCCCCATACCACCGAACCCAGAAACTGCTTGATGATGGAATGCAACATCGGGCCGCGCCAGATTAGAGGCTTGTCGCCGGGATTGAGGAACCCGACGGAGATTACTTTGAGGCCATGTGCATCCAGTGGCTCGATGCGATTATCGGGCAACACTTTCGGTTGCGCGTTAATGCCGAGCATGAGCGGCACGTTAGGACCGTAAACGTCGGCGTCGAGCAGACCGACTTTGTGGCCCAGCTTCGCGAGCGCAAGGGCCAGGTTGACTGCCAGCGTGGTCTTGCCGACCCCGCCTTTGCCTGATCCGACAGCAATAATGGTTTCTACGCCCGGAAGGGGCTGCGGCCCTTGTTGCGGCGCTTGTCCGGGATGAGGCATGTGTGCATTCAAGGAATCACCTTTGTGGAATACATGTTGAATTATACAAGCGTGATGGAGCAGTCAGCATTCAGCCGTCAGCAGTCAGCCAAACACCTATTCTGGATGGCAATCTTTCAAAATTGGGATCTGAGTGCTGATTGCTCTGCCCCTACGCCGCCAAATACCCTCCATCCACCGGAAACATCGAGCCTGTAACCCAGGACGACTCATCGCTGGCAAGATAGACGGCGAGGCCCGCAATATCCTCAGGCTGGCCTAAGCGGCCGAGGGGATGAAGAGTGATCCGTTCCCGGCGCACCGCCTGCGGATCCGGAACGCCGCGGAGGACCGCGGCCGTAAGGTCGGTCTCAACGAACGACGGACAAATAGCGTTTACGCGGATGTTCTCATGTCCGTGATCGATGGCCATACACTTGGTGAGCAGTACGACCGCGCCCTTCGAGGGGGCGTACGAGGCGCGGTTGCGTGCGCCGTTAATCCCTAGCACCGAAGCCACATTGATGATGGCGCCACCGCCAGCTTTTCTCATTTGAGGCAGGACGGCGCGGGAAAGCATCCACAGGCCACGAACATTGACATTGAAAGTTTCATCCCATTGCTCTTCGGTGATTTGTTCGACGTTTCCGATGTGCAGCACGCCGGCATTGTTCAGCAGGACGTTGATGCTTCCAAACCTGGCAACTGTACGCGCTAGCAAGTTCTCGATGTCAGGTTTCTTGGAGACGTCGGCGGCAATGGTAATGGTCTGGGAGGAATCGCCAATGTCGCGCGCTAACTCCTGAAGCTTTTCATGGCGTCGTCCGACCAGCGCCAAGCGTGCTCCCTCGCGGGCCATAGCCAAAGCGCAAGCGCGGCCGATACCGGTGCCGGCTCCAGTCACGATGGCGACTTTTCCCTGCAATCGTGGACTCATAGCGATAACAGTTTAGACGAATGTCTGTGTGGGTGTGCTACTTTCAGCATGAAGCAACTTTAGCGCCGCCGCTCAATCCAAGGTGGCCGACTGAGGCTTTTATCTCATCTCTTCTCGAAATTGCCGTCCGACTCGCGCCGCGGGCCAAGCCGCGTCCGGTCAGTTACGCCACCATGCTCCGCCATCTGGGGGGACTCGGCCTCTTTGCCATTGCAGTGGTGGACAGCTCGCCGCTTCCAACCTTTGGGGGGCCCGACATCCTGACTGCAATTTTTGCCGCGCGCCATGTTGAGCCTTGGTATTACTACGCGGCGGTCGCTACCTTGGGCTCGGTTCTGGGGGCTTACTTGACCTATCGCGCGGCACACTTGGCGGGGGCTGACTATTTGCAGAAGAAGTTCGGAAAGCGCAGGGTCAAGAAGGGTCTGGCTTACTTTGAAAAGTGGGGGACGGGTGGATTGGCAGTGTCCTGTGCTGTACCCTTCCCGTTTCCTACAAGCACCCTGTTTGCCGCGGCCGGGGTTCTGAAATATCCGGCTCGCAAGTTTCTGGGGGTGGTGACCATTTGCAGAGCGGCGCGCTATACGCTGATCGCCTTCATTGCCTTCCACTACGGACGGCACTTCATCCGCGCGCTAAGCCATCCAGGACAATACTACGGCTGGATCGTGGGCATCATGATCGCGCTGGCGGGACTGATTGCAAGCGCAGTGTTGATGCGCAGACGACTGGCGGCCAGCTAGGTACTCTTCAGCGTGACTTGCGGCGCTCAAAATGTGCCCGACGAATCTCGCGGCGCTTGCCGGCTTCGTCGAAGCGGCGGCGCTGTTCGTCGGTTTCCGGAATGACCGCTGGAATCGTAAGATGCCGGCTACCGGCATCAACTGCGACGAAGGTGAGGTAGGCTGAGCTTACGTGCTCGCACTGATCTTGCAGATAGTTCTCCACCCACACCTTTACTCCGACTTCCATGGAAGTGTTGAATACCCGGTTGACGGAGGAGCGAAGAATCACCATATCCCCCACGTGTACCGGGACCAGAAAGTCCATGTGATCGATTCCTGCGGTCAAGGCATAGTTTCGCGAGTGGCGATGCGCAGCCATGGCACCGGCAAGATCGATCCAGTGCATGAGGCGTCCGCCGAGGAGAGCACCGAGCGGGTTGGTGTCGTTGGGCAGGACAATCTCCGCCATTTCGGACTGGGAATCTCGAACCGCGCGGGGTAAGAGTTGCAAACCATCTAGCTGATTCATGAATTAGGCCTCAAAGTAGGATCCGCCGAAGCGGAATGAATTCTACGCAGCAAATACGATTCCAGATAACACTCGGCCATTCGCTGAATGCGGGCATCGGGATGGGAAGTGATCCAGCGCTCCAGCGAAACATCAAATTCCAACATGCCGTGCCCCACCGGAAGATGGCCCGATTCGCAAACGAACCAGAGCAGCAGCTGAGTTCCACGATCATGAGCCACAGAGAAGCGGACAGCGTCGCAAGAGCGGTCTTGCGGTAGCCACGAACAAGCCGAGGCATAACCCAGATTGCAACACTCGCGCAGCTCGTGTTCAGCGGGTTCAGCGCCCTCGTGCCCCGGGGCGGAACATTGTCCCTTCCAACCGTCACCCAAGGGCAGGCGAGATGGGTGCAGCCAGCCAGCATCGTCTAGCTTGCGGGTCGGCACAAAAAATGGGCAGGCCACTAATATTTTCCTTGGGAAAACGTAATTGTATCAGGGAAGAAATGGAGGGGATGGTCAGACGCGCTCCGGTGGCTAGTAAAGGTGAAAGTCAACATTGACGGATATCCGAGTGGCCACTGGGACGCCGTCTTTCAGGGCTGGGTGGAATTTCCAGCCGCCCACCGCCTCGACGGCCTTTTCATCCAACCCGAGCCCGATAGGCTTCATTATACTGATGTCGCGGACATCTCCTTCAGGACTCACCACCATCGTTAGGCCCATACTCCCCGAAAACCCAACTGAGCGGGCCATTTCCGAATACTCGGGATCAGGGGCGAAAAGTGCTTTGGGTGACTTTACGTGACCGCCGACCTTCTCTACAGATGCATCGTCGCTGGGTTCTGGCGGTAGGGAACTTACATCCTTCCGTGACAGAAACGCTCTCCAAAAGCTGGGGGCGAGATCAATGACGGCGTCGCTTGATGAGGCGAAGACCCTTTCGATTGCCAATGTAATATCCGGCACCTGATGGCCCGTCGCCAGATCGAGGTCAACTTCAACCTTTGCGCTCTCGATGAAGCTCTTACGCCATTTCTTATGGTACAGGTCCCTAAAATCCTTAGCGACCGGATCAGTAGCTGCGACGGTCGATGCATCCCTTAGCTCTTTGGTCGATGGGTCGAAGAATAAACGCAGACGCCTTCCCTGCAACTCTAGGGTGTCGCCTTTCAGTGTCAATTTTTCGATTTCTATCTGTGCATCAATCGTCCAGGAAGTTGTGTGGACAGCGCCGACCAAACGGCCATTCAGGTCGTAATGCAACTTGCCTCCCGCGCAAAATTGGCGGAGGGTAAGAATCTTTCCGCGATACTCGTGGTTGATTTGTTTTTCGAGACTGTCCGCAGATGCACGGCAAAAGGCCGCAAAGATAAGTCCGAGCAACAACGCAATTTGCGACAGCCTGTTGAATCGCATAGGAAGCTTCTATTCGGTCGCTTTGGCCCTATCTCCGGAAATGCGGCAGCACTGCTTCCCCAAACAACTTCGCTTGTCCGGTACGGTCGTCGCCCCAGATTTCAAGCATGATGTGGGTGCATCCGGCGGCGCGGTATTGCTCGATGCGCTCGATGCATTCTTCAGGAGTCCCGGCAATCGCACAAACTTTCTTCAGGATTTCATCGGTCACTGCTTTGGCAGCGGCTTTGCGGCCGCCTTTTTCCATGGCATCGGCGATGGGACGAAGCTCCTCGAAAGTGAGATTGGCACAGCGCAGCAATTCGTCAGCTGAGCCTTTGATATTCTGCACCTTGTTTGCCAGATACATGGCCGCCTGCTCGCGCGCGCCTTCTTTGCCTTTGACGGAATCGCGGTCGATGCTGCCGACGATGACTGATCCTAGCGCCAGTTGTGACGGATCCTTGCCAACTTTGTGCGCGCCCTCTTCCATGTTCTTGAGCGAGTGGCGAACGAATTCCGGGGTAGTAATGCTGGCGGTCAAAAGGCCGTCGCTGATGGAGCCAGCCATTTTCTGCATCACCGGGCCTGTGCCAGCAACATAGATAGGTGGAGCATCACGCGCGGTGTGGGCGTCGGATTTCAGCGGAGGCACGCTGGCGGCAAACACTTTGCCCTGGTATTCGAAAGCATTGCCCGAGAGCACGCCACGGATGACTTCGATGCTCTCCCGCATCACCGTAGCCGGACCGACCTTCTCACCTTCGCCTTCGCCAATCTCTTTCATGAAGATTTTGGACGCACCCAGGCCGAGTAGAAAGCGTTCGCCAGCGAGGTCCTGCATCACCCGGGCTTCCATGGCGATCTGCACGGGATGGCGGGTGTAAGGAGAAATAATCCCCCAGCCGAGCTGGATGCGGCGAGTTTCGGCCGCGATTACGGCCAGAACGGCGGTCGAGGAGCGTGCTTCGAATGAATGCTTACGCCACCAGGGATAGGCCTCGGCGATCCAGAAGGCGTCAAAGCCGGCATCCTCGCAGGCTTTGGCCATGGCGACGGTTTCACGAACCGGCTCCATGCTGAGTTGCAGAACTCCGATGTTGAATGGGATCATGAAATCGCTCTTGGCCTTTGGCTTTTGGCTACTAGCTTCTGGCTAATCTGGGTCTTTCCACGCGTGCTCTAGACCCTTGATCAACTCCCACATGGTCCGGTTCAGTGGAGTGGGCACACCAATTTTCTCACCCCACTGCACGATGGCCCCGTTCATGAAATCGACCTCAGTCTGACGCTTGGCAATGACATCTTGCAGCATGCTTGCTCGATGCTTTCCTGGAGCGTTCGCGCCTTTCTGGACCAGGGCTCGCGGGTCGCCGTGCAATTCTATCCCCAGCTTCCTGGCGACCGCTTCGCCTTCTGCGATCAGATCATCGAACAGCTGTCCGGTTGGAGCGAATCGAGTAGCAGCGCCGTGGTGGAGCAGAGTAAGCGCGCCTACGGGATTGGTCGCGGCATTGAAAATCAGTTTGGTCCACTGCGCTCCGCGTGCGTCTTGTAGAGCAATGGTGTTCATTCCGGCGCGGGTGATGAGGCCAGCCAGTTCTTCCACCTTGGCCATCGGAGTATTCGTCGGCTCAAAGGGGCCGATCCAAGTGTCGCCCACGATGTCGTAGCCGATGTGTCCGGGCGCGATGGGATGTCCAGCTGGAAACGTGGTGCCGCGAATCACGAGCTTCACGTGCTCCGCGATGATTTCTTCGTTGCCGACTCCGTTTTGTACCGAGCACACGGCGCTATTGTCGTCAAAAATGTGGGCGACTTGTGCGATCGCGGCCCCGGTATGGATCGCCTTGGTCGCGACGATGCCGTAATCGCAGCGTGGCAGGCTCTTGGGATCGCTGGTGGCGTTGAGTTGTGCTGTGAAATCAGCGGCACCAGAGAGGCGCAATCCCTTGGCACGAATTGCGTCGGTGTGCTCTTTCCAGACGTCGTATGCCCAGACTTCGACTTCGCCTGCCTTGGCCAAATGGGCAGCAAACAAGCTGCCCACTGCTCCGCAACCGATGACGCAGATTTTCATTCCTAGTTCCCGGTTCTCCGTTCTTCGCCGGTGAAGAATTTCCAGGGTACATCGGCCAGACACTCGCCTTCGGTCTTGCCGATGCGATAGGTGTCCTGGGTATAAAGACAAACTTTGCCGTCTTGGTCCACCACCTGGGGATGCAGAGAGAAAATCATGTTCTCCTGTAGCGGCACATCACTCTTGGCCCCGATCGCGGGATACTCCAACATAGTTGCACCGATGCTGTGGCCGGAGAGGTGGCCCAGTGCGAACCCGTGTTTAGAAAAAGTGTCGGCGACCGCGCGATGCACTGAACTGGCAAGCTCGCCGTCACGCATTAGTTTGCGGGCTGATTCGAGCGCCTGGGGATAGGCATCAGCCATGGCCTTAGTTCGCGCGCTCAACTTACCGCGTATCAGCGGACGCGAGAACTCGACCCAGTAGCCGCCGGCGCCGGTGAGTTCGAGCGAGTAGAGCAGCAGATCGTCGACGGCGACCACGCGATGTCCCGGCACTTTGAAGGACGCTTCTGCCTCGCCGTTAGAACCTGAGAGAAGAATGTTCATCATGCGAGGTCCAGCACCGCGAGCGAAGAATCGTTCGACTGCGGGCGCCATGATTTCGGCTTCGGTCTTGCCCGGTTTGTAGGCTGCGACCAGCGCCCAAAAGCCGTCCACGACGATGTCTATAGCATCGCGTATTTCGATGAGTTCTTCTTCGCTCTTGACGGCGCGAGCCATATCGAACTGATAGTCGAAGGGCACCAACTCGCAAGGGCCATTCGCCAATTCACGGTAGTCGCGGACAGCCATCACGAAATTCATGCCGTAAACGCCGATTCGCTTCCAGCCGCGCTCGTGAGCACGATCGCGGATCCATTGGCCGGGAACATCGGGCCAGACGTGGTCTTTCACCCAGGGTTTTTGTTTGTCGCCGATCCAGCGGGCTTCGCGCGGAAACACTAATGTGGCTTCGCCTGATAGCGGTAATACGACGTACACGTAACGATGGACGATCTCGAATCCTGAGACATAAAGAACCGCGCCCTCGAACCCTGCGTACTGATTGCCGCACACGATGAGGGCGTCGAGATTCTCTCGCTCCATGACGGCGCGGAGACTCTGGTAGCGGCGTTCGATTTCCTGCTGGCTTGGCAATGAGTCCTCGGACTAGCTGTCTAGGATTGCACGCCGCAGAGTTCGGCGGCAACTAGTGCGTAGATCTTGGTGATCTCCACCAATGTCTTGATTTGAACCTTTTCGCCTTCTTTGTCACGCGGTCCGCTGGAAGGACCGTAGTTCACGGTTTCGACGCCGTAACGGCTGAGCACGCTGGCATCGGAGCACCAGGTGACCACTTCGCGGTCGGGGCGTTTACCCATAATGTGCTCGTGGTTGGCGTCAATCGCTTTGATCATTTCATGATCTTCGCTGATGCGCGCGCCGGGCACGGAAACGTACGTCTCGAATTCCAGCCCCCAGTCGGGATGTTTCTTCTCAAGCTCGAAAAACATCTGCTGAATGTTTCTGCGAGCGTCGTTCATGGGAATGGTAGGCGGCACACGAACGTCGAGAAACAGGTCAGTATTCTCCGGAGTGCGGCTTGCGCGCCAGGCATGGCCACCGCGAACTCCACCCAAATTTACGAGCGCGTTCTTTCCGCCGTGCGCTGCACTTTTCTCCCAGTTTGAAATCCACTTCAGAATCGTCTCCATCAACTCGTGCATGCGGCGAATGGAATTCATCTCCTCGCGGCCCTCGCAGAATGCAGTGTGTACGTAAATCCCGCCACAAGAGATGCGTACCCACATGGAACCAAAGTGCTCGAGCACCACCCGCATGTCGGTAGGCTCGCCGAGGATGCACATGTCCGGCAAGACGCCATGATTTACAAGGTAGTGCGTGCCGAATCCGTAGCCGCGGTATTCTTTGCCCTTGAACTCGCCCCACTGGGTCTTTTCGATTTCCCCGGCGACGGCGGCGATGATGACATCGCCTTTCAGTTTCACTCCAGCGCGTTGCAGAGCTTTCACGGCGTGGGCATAGCAGACCAGCGCACCCTTCATGTTGTAGATGCCGAGGCCGTAGATGAAACCGTTCTTGACCACGGCACTCGGCTTATAACCGAGACCGGTCAGAAAATCTTCACGGCCGGTGTTGGAAGTGTCCATGTGGCCGTTGAACATGAGGTTCTTGCCGCCGCCTGACCCGGTCCATCGACCGACGACGTTAGCGCGACCTTCTTCAACTTCCTGCCAAGTGACATTCAAACCCAACTCCCGGAGAGCGGCTTGCATGTACTCCGCCATGTGCAACTCTTCTCCGGTGGGGCTGGGGATATTGATTAAGTCGCTGGCCATGGCGACGATCTCTTCTTCCCGCACTTCGGAGGTGATCTGGGAGACCAGTTTAGGATCGAGTTTTGAAGTTGATTTGGACAAAGTTGTCAACGCACCAGCCGAAAATCATCTGGATAGCTGCACAGCTTCTCATTGCCCTGATCTGTGATAAAGAAATTATCTTCCAGGCGAAGGCCGCCGCCGCCTTCCCAATAAATGCCGGGTTCGATGGCCAGTACCATATTCTTTTTTATGGTACCGCCTCCGGCCTGGTGCGCGTATGGCGGCTCATGCGCGCGCGCGCCGACGCCGTGACAAATGGGGTGAGAGGGCTGACCGGCGTATCCGCCTTCAGAAATCCGAGCACGCACCAGGCGGTCGAGTTCGGGAAAGCTGGCTCCGTTGCGCGCGAAGGCCACAGCTTCGTTGAAAACCTTCAGCAGAATGTCCAGCAGCTTCTGGTAGGGCGCGGTGAGTTCACCGGGGCAAGCGTTCTTGGTCAAGTCGGTCCAGTATCCGTCCACACAGACCCAGATCTCAAACAGAGTCGGCTCGTTCTTCTGAACCGGGCGGTCGCCGGTCGCGGTAAACGTGGCGATTCCCTTCCCGGACCATACCAATGTAAACGCACGCGCCATTTCGACTTTGCCCTGGTAGCCGACGCCAAGTCCGTGCACAAAGCTTTCATACATACCCCCTACTTCACTTTCTTTCATGCCGGGACGCATGTGTTCGCGAGTATGTTCCATGGCCAATGCCGCTAGTTCATTCGCCAGCCGCATGCGCTCGATTTCCTGCACAGTCTTGATGGCGCGGGCTTCGTTGAGCAGCGGAGTTGCGTCAACCACCTGCCCGGCGATCTCACCGAAAGCATCGAAGAACAGCTGGGTCGGAGTCGTAGGTTCGCCCACCATACGATCAGCAGATTGAGTTCCCATGTTGAGTTCGATTGCGACTTTGTCTGTGAGGCTGCGTTCTTTCAGGACATCCAGCGCGAGATCCAATGCGCGATATTGTGGCGGGCGGGGATCACTTGGGTGGTAGCCCTGGAAGAGACGAATGTCTTTCGTCCATGAATTGCGTTGCGCGTCGGCGAGCTGCGGTTCCAGAGCGATCAGCGTGGGCTCGCCTTCGCGCGGAAAAATGGCGATGTCGTAACCCTTCATGCACCAGTAATTTGTGAGATAGACGAGATTGTCGGGGGCGCGCACGACCAGCGAGGAGAGTTCCTGATCTTTCATCAGGGAGCGCACGCGAGTCAGCTTCGAATTGTCAATTGGCCATGACATAATCTGCCGCAGACGTTGCCAGCAACGTCTACCCTGCTATCGGGCGGTTTTCATCTTTGAAACTCCATGATGCTTCTTTCCCTTTAATCAAGCGGTACACGGCGGTGTGCAGCGGAGCTAGGACGCCAAATCGTTGGGCCTCGCGCGCGATGGCGCCGCTGAGAAAGTCTACCTCCGTCGGCAACCGGTGACGCACATCGTAAAGCATCGAGGGAGGATGGTTGGTTGCAGCGCCGATCTTGTTCATCTCCCAGGGGTCCTCCTGCAACTTCACACCAGCGGCAGCGGCCACGCTCTTGCCCTCATCGATCAAATCATGCAGCAGATGGCCCAGGCTTGACCGTTGTGATTCGTCTGCGAAGTGTGGTGAGTGGGGCAGCCCGGTCAGCGCCGACGCCCCGTTTACCGAAGAATTAAAAATCAGCTTCGACCACTGCGCGGGACGGGAATCCGTCAAAGCTTCTGCCTTGAGGCCCGCCGCCTTGATCAGATCGGCGGCGTCTTGCACAACTGTGAACGGTGTGTTGCGCGGCTCAAATGGGCCGATCCAAGTGGCGGTATCGAGTTCCAACTGCACGTGAGTGTCACTGTGTTTAGTCCCGCTCATAAAAGTTGTACCCCGAATGACCTGGCCACGAGTGTGCTCGGCAATGATCTCCTCGCTGCCCAGACCGTTCTGCGCGGATAGCACCGCCCCACGATCGAAGCGAAAACCAACCAGCGTCATCGAGCCTACGACCTGCGTAGCTTTGGTCGCAACGATCGCCAGATCGCAATCCGGCAGGTCGTCAGGCTTGATCGTGGCCTTGAGCGATGCATGAAATTCATGCTTGCCCGAGACCTGCAGCCCATCGCGATTCAGCTCCCGGGCGTGATCTTCACGGCGAACGAACGCCCAAACCTCAGCCACACGCGCGAGATGCGCGGCGTACAGACTACCGATAGCCCCGCAGCCGACAATGCAAACTCGCTTCATGTGTACGGCGATTAGCGTTAGCCGCGTTTCTCCACTTTCACCAGCTTCTCCATCTGACTGATTTCTTTCCCAACCAGGGCGCGAAACAAGCTGTCGGCATTGTTGAAGGAGTCGTCGATGAACACACCCTCCGTGAACAACGCATCCTGCAGCGCCGCTGAAATCGTGTGCACCGGCGCCGCGCCGCCTTCGCCCATGCCCTTGGCGCCGCTGTAGCTGTGGGGCGAAGGCGTGGAAATATGGCCGTATTTGACGTTTGGCATATTCATGGCAGTGATGGGCGTGTAGTCGCTGAAAGTGCTGGTCAGCATATTACCGACGTCATCGTAAACGCAATTTTCCATCAACGCGGCGCCGATCCCGTGCGCGGTCGCACCATAGACCTGGCCTTCCACGATGGGCGGATTGATGACGGTGCCGCAATCATCGATCGCAACGTAATCAAGAATTCTAGGAATAAAAGTATCGCGCTCAACTTCGATCACCGCGATATGCAGCTGTGACGCGTAGGTCATGGTGAGATTGCCGTACTTCTTCTGCTTGTCGGGAACCTTGAAGGGCGCGCGCCATATGTAGCGGCAGTTGAGGGTGACTTCATAAAGCTCCTCTGGCAACGTCGCGCTGTTGGCGTTGACGATGTTGGCAAGACCCCAGTAATTGATCGATTTGCCGCTGCTCCTGACGATCAGTTCAGGCCCTTGCGCACCGGTGCCGAACTCGACATCGGATTCCTTGGCCTGCAACACAAATGCTCCCAGGCGCTTCATCTCAGCTTTCAACTTCTGGGCTGCGCCGTGGACAGCCGAGAGTCCCGACACAGCAAACTGGCTGGCATAGGTTCCGGAAAACCCAGTGTGCACGTTGCGCTCGGTGTCAAAGCCAGTACGAACCGTCACCATGTTGGGATGAATATTCAACACATCGGCGACGACTTGAGCGGCAGTGGTTTCGTGTCCCTGGCCTTGCGGGCAGGAACCGACCGCGACCACAACTTCGCCGTAGATATCGAGTTTGCAGTTCGCTCCCTGAGAATTGCCGGAGTAAGGGAGGCCGGGATTGACGATCTGTGACTGCCCGAAATTGTTGGTGCCGGAATCGAGCGTTGTGCCAATGCCAATACCGATCAGGCGGCCTTCTTTACGCGCAATCGCTTGCTTCTTTCTCCACTCATCCCATCCGATTTTCTGTTTCGCAAGCTCGAGCATCTTGGGATAGTTCCCTGAGTCGTAGATGCATCCGTTGGGCGTGGTGTAGGGAAATTCTTCCGGGCGAACGTAATTGCGCAGGCGCATTTCGTCGGGAGCAATTCCAAGTTTGTGAGCGCAGATGTCTACGATGCGCTCCAGAAACCACAAATGCTGCATCCGAGAGTAGCCGCGGTTGGGGCCAACCGGACATTTGTTGGTAACCGCCTGAGAGAAATCAATACGGGCGTTTTTGAAGCGATAAACACCCGGAAATACCTGTGACCAGATAACGCAGCCCAGCGGCTCATAACGAGGATAGGCGCCGCAATCGTCAATATGGCGGGAGGTGATGGCGGTGATCACACCATCTTTGTCGAGGGCGATGCGGGTGTCGCGGAAGATCCGCTCGTTGCCATGGGCGCTCGAAGTGATGTGTTCGGAACGCGTTTCCACCCACTTCACAGGGCGTCCGTCGGCTTTCTTCGAAGCCAGGGCACAGACAGCCATCTGAGGATAGCTGGTGATCTTGATACCGAAGCTGCCACCGATATCGGAAGTCTCGACCCGTATGCGGTCGATGTGCACCTGCAAATGTGCCGCCAGAAACTGGATGGCAAACGATGGAAAAGAATTGTTGCACTGATAATAGATGCGCTCGTCTTTCGGGTCCCAACGGGCGATGACGACGTTGTTCTCAAGCGGTGTGCTGGAAAAACGATGGAAGTGCATGCGGTCGATGGTCACGACGTGGGCCGCTTCTTTGAAAGCCTTGGCGACGTCTCCGTATTCGAAGACTCCATTCCAGACCTGGTTGGTGCCAGCTTCGTCGTGGAGCAGACTTTTGTTTTGCAAGGCCTGTTCTGCGTCGATGACCGAGTCGAGCGCGTCATATTCGACTTGCACGAGTTCGGCGGCATCATCAGCCAGGGCTGGCGATTCGGCGACCACCGCCGCTACAGGTTCGCCCTGGTAGCGGACTTTGGCCGCGGCAAGAGGATAGTCTTTGATCCTGGCAAACGGATCGGGACCGATTTCGATGAAGGGCTGGGTCTCTGAAACGATCTCGGCGCCGGTGAGCGCACAGGCGACGCCAGGTAATTTCTCGGCGGCTGAGGTGTCGACGCTGACGATTTTCGCGTGGGCATAAGGTGAGCGAATGAAACGCAGGTAGAGCATCTCGCGCAGCTTGATGTCGTCGGAGAAGCGTCCGCGTCCGCGCAGCAGACGGTTTTCTTCCTTGCGTGGAAGCGCCTGGCCAACCCAGTTCTTCGCGTCTTTGCCGTTTGAACTACTCAAGCCTTGATCTCCACCGAAAGCCTTTGCGATCTTCGCGGTTAAACTTTGCGAACTTTGGGGTTAAGCTGCTTGCACAGGTCCTAAACCGCAAAGTCCGCCAAGATCTCGCAAAGAGCGCTAAGAACATCTTTCAGTTCAGCGCCGCCTGCAAACCATCGATCAACTTCTGAACGTTTTTCTTTCCAAGCGGCTCTAGCAGTCCGCCCGCCACCGAAGCCAGACCTCCGAAAATTTGCGCCTCGCCTTGCCAGACAACTTTCGTGCCGCCGTCCGCTGTCAACAAATCAAAACCCGCAGAGAACGATACATTACCTCCGGCGACGCTGCCCTGGCCTTTGTACTGCGCACGCCGGGGGCGGTCAGCCTGCTTCAGTTCGAGCTTAACGTCCGCGGCGCCTTTGATGTAGGAAATGCCGACATTCACTTTTACGGTGAAGTGCGTCGCGTCCTGCACCGACATGCTCTGAAACTCAGGCAGCAAAGGGGCGAACTTCTCGGGGTCAGTAAGAAAGTCGTAGACGTCTTCCGGCGTACGCTTGACCTCGAATTCGCCGCCCAGCTTAATCGCCATTCGCTCAGGCTCCCTTCATGTTCTGCGCCGCGAATTGCATCGCCTTCAGCACATTCTGGTAGCCGGTACAGCGACAAGTGTTCCCAGCAATAGCCTTGCGCATGTCTTTCTCGTCAGGCTGCGGGTTCTTTGAAAGCAATTGCAGAGTCGAGAGCATCAGGCCAGGCGTACAGTATCCGCATTGCAGGCCGTATGCGTCGCCGAAGGCTTTTTGAATGGGATGCAACTGGCCATCTTTTTCGAGGCCTTCGACGGTGGTAATCTCGGCACCGTCGGCCTGTACGGCAAACATAGTGCATGACTTTACTGCCGCACCGTTCATCAATACAGTGCAGGCTCCGCAATAGGTTGTGTCACAGCCTACGTGGGTTCCGGTCAGATCGAGCTGTTCGCGCAGCATTTCCACCAGCAGCAGCCGCGGTTCGACATCGATTGAATGGAGCTTGCCGTTTACCTTAACTTTCACCGGGACTTTCGCAACCGCATCAGGCATAGAGATGGCTCACCTCGACGTGTTCTCCGCGGGCACGTCGGACAGCGATATCGACTGCTCGCCTAACCAGCGCGCTAACCAGCGTGCGTTTGTAGTCGGCGGAGCCGCGCATGTCCGATTGCGGATCGGCGGCAGCGCGGGCAGCTTCAGCTACCGTGGAAAGCGTCTTCTCGGAAATTGGCTGTCCGCGCAGGGCCGCTTCGGCCTCCCTCGCTTTGATGGCGGTCAGTCCCACGCAACCCAGCGCAATGGCCGCTTCCCGGCAAACGTTTCCATCCATCGTGAGTTGCACGGCCGCGCTGGCTGTGGGATACACGGGAGCGGCGCGCTTGAATGCGAGATAGGCACCGCCGCTTTCCTTTGGTGGAATCTTGACGGCAATTTCGCTGACCAGTTCGTCATGGGCTAGCGAGGTGGTGTAGGCGTCATGGATGAAATCTTTAAAATCGACTGTGCGTTCGCCATTTCTCCCCAGACATCGAACCTGCGTGGCAAGAGTGCTGAGTACCACTGCCCAGTCGCCACTGGGGTCAGCTTCGGCCAGCGAGCCGCCGATAGTGCCGCGATTGCGCACCTGCACGTCGGCAATGCCAGCCGCGCAGTCGTGGAGGATGGGAACTTGGGCTACGGTCGCCGAGTTCTCGATTTCCGCATGACGGGTCAGCGGCCCGAAACGCAGTGCGCCGGCGTCCTCCTTGATATAGGAAGTTCCGAAGATAAAGTTCAGGTCCACCAGATGCGCGGGATTGGCGAAGCGCAGCTTCATCAGGGGGATAAGGCTCTGGCCGCCAGCCAACAGCTTGGCATCGTCTCCAAGCTCCGACAGCATGGCCGAAGCTTCCTTCAACGATGCAGCGCGGTGATAGTGAAACGCTCGCGGATACATTCGAGTGACCGGAATCGCTTCGTGGAGCGAAACCAGAGTAGCCCACAAGCTTAACAAAGGATTTGCGCGGCGACTACCCAATCGGGGGTAGCTTGCTTTTTGGTAGTGGAAACATCAAGATTCCAATTTCCATCAGAGGAACGAACTTGCAGAACAGGACAAATCACTCGTATGGCAACCGAGTCGACGGGACGGGGATGACAAACAGTTCGGATACGGGCTATGCGTTCTGGGCACTGATCATTCTTTATTCTGCTGCGAGACTCTTGCAAGTATTCCCCGGCCCCGTCTCGATATCGGCGGTGGTTGCGCTGCATGTTTTTCCTCCGGCGATCTTCGCCATGCTGCACGGTGCGAAATATTACGGTTGGCGCGGTATCTCGACGTTTATCGCACTTATTTTGGTTTTCGGAAACATTTTCGAAAATGTGGGCGTCCGCACCGGGTTTCCCTTTGGACATTACTACTTCACAGATGTGATGGGACCAAAGCTTTCGGTTGTTCCCATCATGCTGGGAGTCGCCTATGTGGGAATGGCCTATCTCTCGTGGATGCTGGCGGTGCTGATTTTGGGGGACACACGGGGGCCGCTGATTCGCAGGCACGTTGTCATTCTGCCGGTAGTAGCGGCTCTCATCATGGCCGCTTGGGACTTCTCCATGGACCCAATTTGGGCGACCATCTTGCGTGCCTGGGTATGGGTACATGGCGGGCCATATTTCGGAGTGCCTGTGGGCAACTTCCTCGGATGGTATCTGGTGGTGTACGTAATCTTCCAGTCATTCGCACTATATCTTCAGCGCTGGCCCGTCCGAACTTCCTTGTCCCTTAGCTACTGGCGTCAGCCGTTGGCGTTCTACGCAGTTTCGGCGGCTGGAAACCTGCTAGTGGCGATTCCTCGGCCGGGCCCTTTGGTGGTTTCCGACCCGACCGGTACCCTTTGGAGAGTGAGCGACATCACACGCACCTGTACACTGGTCACAATTTTCACCATGGGAGTTTTTGTCCTGCTGGCATGGGTAAAACTGAATGACAGAAAAACGTGAAGCGATGCCCAGGCCGATTGCGAAGGAGCGAACTTCGAAGCGTTTGCACGGCGCCGCAGAGCAATCCATTAGAATCAACCGAGGCCGGGAACTTGGCGACTGGAATCACAAATCGGATCAAGGCTTCAGGGAGCAACCTTGACGGGACCAGCTTGCCCCTGTCCCGGGAAGCAGCTTGCCGGCTGATTCGTTGTCCGGACCAGGAACTTCCCGAATTTCTGGCGGCGGCGGTCGAAGCGAAAGAACGATTCAAGCCGCGAGTCATCACCTACTCGCGCAAAGTCTTCCTTCCGCTGACCAACCTATGCCGCGACTATTGTGGCTACTGCACCTTCCGGCGCGACCCTGGCCAACCCGGCGCGCATACTATGACACCGGAAGAAGTGCTGGAAGTGGCGCGTGCCGGAGAGAAGATGGGCTGCACGGAAGCCCTGTTCAGCCTGGGCGACAAGCCCGAGCTCGCATTCCCAGAAATGCGCGAGAAGTTGCGACATCTGGGATACAACTCGACTCTGCATTACCTTGAAGCGATGTGCGAATTGGTGTTGCGGGAGACTACATTGCTGCCGCATCCCAATCCTGGGTTGTTGAGCGCGGAATGGATCGCGCGCCTGGCGGCGGTTTCTCCCAGCATGGGTTTGATGCTTGAAACCACCAATGCCTCGTCGCTGGCAGCCGGAGCCGCACATGACAACGCTCCTGATAAGCTGCCTGCAAAGCGGCTGCGTACCATTGAAGAAGCAGGCAAACAAGGAGTTCCTTTTACCACCGGCCTGCTGATTGGAATCGGAGAGTCACCAGAAGATCGAGTCGACTCGTTGCTTGCAATTCGTGCGCTGCACCAACGCTACGGACATATTCAGGAAGTGATCATCCAGAACTTCCGTGTAAAACCTGAAATCCCCATGCGCGATTGGCCGGAGCCGACGCACGGGGAGATGCAGAGAACCATTGCAGTCGCGCGGCTGTTGATGCCGGAAGTTAATTTACAAGCTCCGCCGAATCTTTCCGCGCCCAATTACGAAGACTTGCTGGACGCTGGAATCAACGATTGGGGAGGAGTTTCGCCGCTTACGCCGGATTTCATCAATCCGGAAAGACCCTGGCCACATCTCGATGAACTGCAACGGCGCACGGAATCAAAGGGATTCGTTCTGCGGCATAGGCTTCCGGTCTATCCGGAATTCTTGTCCGCAGCGACTTCGCGTCCCGGCCTGCTTACGGACAAAGTGCGTGCAGCCTCCGATCCCCAGTGCTATGCGAGGAGAGCAGCATGATCGTTGTGCTCACCGGCGGCACGGGAGGCGCGAAATTCGTAGAAGGCTTGCGGCAAGTTGCTGCCGTCGAGGACCTTACATTTGTGGTCAACACTGGCGATGACCTGCAATGGTGGGGTCTTTACGTATCTCCGGACCTGGACTCGATTACCTACGCCGTATCAGGTCTACTTAGCCGGGAACGGGGCTGGGGAGTGAAGGGCGACACTTTCTTCTGCCACCAGGCGATGGGTGAATTGGCCGAGCCGACTTGGTTCCACGTTGGCGACCGCGACCTCGCGGTCCATCTACTGCGCTCCAAGATGCTGGCTGAGGGAAAAACTCTGACCCAAGCGACCACGGAAATTTGCGCCAAGCTGGGCGTGCAGGGGCGCATCCTGCCCATGAGCAATTCGCGGGTCGAGACCAGAATTGACACGCCTTTAGGTGAACTCAGCTTTCAGGAATATTTTGTGCAGCGCTGGTATCAGGATCCGGTGAAGGCGGTGCGATTTGCGGGAGCGACCGAAGCCGAACCCGCTCCCGGCGTGGTGGAGGCGATCATGTCCGCCAGCGCGATAATTCTTGCGCCCAGTAATCCGAGCACGAGCATAGGTCCAATTCTTTCCGTGCCCGGCATTCGGGATGCACTCCGGAAAACAGAAGCGACCGTGGCCGCAGTCAGTCCGATTGTGGGAGACGCAGCGGTATCCGGTCCGGCTGGGGTTCTGATGGCGGCGCAGGGTTTCCCAGTTTCGATCGCCGGAGTGGCACAGGCTTACGGAGATTTTCTTGACATTCTGATCGCGGACCTGCGAGACGCTGAAGCGGCCAAGCAACTCACACGTCCGGGACTGCGTGTGCACTGTACGAACACCATCATGCGAAATTCCGACGATAAAGCCAAGCTGGCGAGAACTGTACTTGCCCTGTTAACGGCGGAAAGCGCGGCCAATGGGGGAGCGGAACATTCATGATTCTGGTTCCGGTAAAGAATTTGTCCAGTGCAAAACAGCGGCTGGCTTCGCTGCTGGACCAAGCCACCCGCACGGAACTCGCGCAGACTATGCTGCTCGACGTGTTCGAGACATTGGCTTCGTGGGCGGCCCGGCCCGAAGTTGCGATCGTAACGAGTGATCCTTTCGCCTGCGATTTGGCGCGGCGCTTCGGGTTTGAAGTGATTCACGATCCTGCTAACCGCAGCGAAACGGACGCGATTGAAATGGGGACTCGGGTTTGCGAGGCGCGCGCAGTAGATTTCACGTTGGTGATTCCCGGAGATATTCCGTTGATTCAAGTCAGGGAGCTGGAAAAGATTCTGCAAGCTGCGCCAGATCAAGGATCGGTGCTGTCTCCGGCGGGCGACGGGCGCGGTACCAACGCAGCCTTGCGCCGCCCAGCCGGACTCTTTCCCCTGCGATTTGGCAATGACAGCTTCAAACCGCATGTGGCTGCGGCGCGCGCCACCGGGAAGCCGGTGGTGGTGCTTCCGCTTCCGGGCATCGCGCTGGACATTGACAGTCCCGCCGACCTCCGCCGACTGGCGGATTCGCCGGGTGATACTCGCTCGCAGCGCATGGTTCGGAGTTTCGATTTGGCGGATTTGCCTCGGGCAGCGAACGAATAAATGACGCAGTCATCTCCGCTTCGAGGGTTGCAGATTGTGCCCGTTCGCTTCTCTGGGGAAATCCTCTCTGGCGACCCTCTGGTAGAGAAACTACTAGAAGCTTTGAAAAGTAACAGGTTGTCGCTAAAGGCCGGGGACATTCTGATCGTAAAGCATAAGATTGTGTCGAAAGCTGAAGGCCAGTCGGTGGAACTGGAAAAGATCAAGCCTTCCGCCAGTTCGCGAGCCTGGGCGCGTCGCTACAAAATTGATGCCAGGGTCATCGAGTTGGCGCTAGCCCAGAGCCGCCGAGTGGTACGGCGCAAGCGCGGTGTGCTCATCACGGAAACTCGGCATGGCCTGATCTGCGCGAACAGTGGGGTCGATGTTTCGAATGTCGATGGTGGCCGTCACGCACTTTTGCTGCCTAAAGACCCTGACGCTTCGGCGGCACGGTTGCATCGCGAGATCAAGAAACGGCTGCGGCTGTCGATTCCAGTGATTATCACTGATTCTTTTGGGCGGCCGTGGCGTGAAGGGCTCACTGAGGTCGCAATTGGCGTGGCGGGAATGCAGGCGTTGCACGATTACCGTGGTGATCAGGACCCCTCCGGCTATCCTTTGCGGGTTAGTATTGAAGCGGTAGCTGACGAACTGGCTTGCGCCGCGGGATTGGTTTGCGGCAAGCTGGCTCGCACACCGGCATGCATCGTGCGCGGCTTCAAGTACCGGCCCGCTCGGGGACGCGCCCGTGATTTGATTCGCCCGGCGACCACCGACTTGTTTCGTTAAACTTGTGCAGGAGAACCTGTGACTCGATTGTTGGATCACTCTGAACTCGAGAGTTTCCCGTTACTCGAATGGCCTGAGGTTTCACCTCGACTTAGCATTGGCGTGCAGGCCGCCATCGAGCAGGTAATGGAAACTTTGGATGGCGGCGCACTCACGCGCGAACAATGCCTGCTGCTGGCGAATTCGGAGGGTGACGATCTGCTGGGTCTGCTGGTGGCAGCCAATCATTTGCGGCGTGAAATCTCCGGCAATCTGGTGACTTACGTCGTAAATCGCAACATCAACTTCACTAATGTCTGCTTTGTAGGCTGCAAGTTTTGCGCGTTCAGCCGCGGCCCGCGCGAGTCGGATACGTATTTTCTAACTCCGGAGCAGGTGGGAGAAAAAGCGTTCCAGGCATGGGAGATCGGCGCCACCGAAGTTTGTATTCAAGGTGGCCTGCCTCATGGCCTGCCTCCGTTCTACTATCGGGACATTTTGCGCGCGGTGAAGAAAGTCACACCGCGGATGCACATCCACGCCTTTTCGCCGATGGAGATCATGTACGGGATCGAACTGACCGGCATGCCGCTACGCGATTATCTTCTTATGCTGCGCGACAATGGGCTCGACACTCTGCCCGGCACGGCAGCTGAGATCCTTGACGATGAGGTGCGTTTCGTTCTTTCCCGCAATAAGCTCACGACTGAACAATGGAAGGAAGTAATTCGTACAGCTCACGGCTGCGGCATTCGCAGCACATCGACGTTGATGTATGGGCACGTGGAAACGCCTGAGCATTGGGTAAATCAACTGGTGTTGTTGCGATACATACAGCGGGAAACCGGCGGTTTCACTGAGTTTGTGCCGCTGGGCTTCGTGCACCAGAACACGCTTCTGTTTCATCAGGGAATTGCCCGATCCGGCCCAACCCTGGCTGAACATCTGAAGATTCACGCGTTGGCGCGATTGTTGCTGGCGGGTGCCATCAACAACATTCAAGTGTCGTGGGTAAAGTTGAACCGTGGCCTGTCGCAACTCTGCCTGCACGCCGGAGCCAATGATTACGGCGGAACACTGATGGAAGAAAACATCTCCCGCGAAGCTGGGGCCACAGCCGGTCAGTACACAAGTCCGGAAGACTTCCAATCCCTGATTCTTGAGGCTGGGCGGATTCCGGCCGAGCGCAACACCACCTACACCAAAATCAACATCAAGATGCCGCTGGATGAACTGGTGGCCGAGTCAGCCCTGGAAGCGGAGTTTGCATGAGCCGTACGATCGCGGTTCTCGGAGGAACCGGAGCGGAAGGCTTCGGACTGGCTTTGCGCTGGGTGCAAGCTGGCGAAACTGTGATCATCGGATCACGCGACGCCAAGCGCGCGCAGGAAGCCGCCGACAGGATCAAGCAGCAAGCTAGCGTAACCGCGAACGTATCCGGGATGGAAAATGCCGCAGCTTGCGCTGCCGCAGACTTGTTGGTACTCACGATTCCTTTCGAAGGCCACGCTGCTCTTCTCAAGCAACTGAAGCCCACGTTTCGACTGGGAACCATCGTGGTAGACGCCACCGTTCCTCTGGCCGCCAGCGTTGGCGGACGCGCCAGCCGTACTCTCGGCGTCTGGCAAGGCTCGGCCGCGCAAGAGACCGCGGAACTTGTTCCTGGCGGCGTTTCCGTCGTAGCCGCGTTCCAGAATGTGGGCGCAGAAACACTAAACGCTGCGGGGCCCGTGGATTGCGATGTGATTGTCTGTAGTGACGATGCGGAAGCCAACAAGATAATCCGCGCCCTGGCTGCCAAGATTCCTGGAGTTCGTGCTATTGACGGGGGAAAACTGGAAAATGCGCGCATTCTCGAGCAGATTACGGCGTTGCAGATCGGGTTGAATATCCGTCACAAAGGGCACTCTGGGCTTCGCATCACCGGGCTTCCGCCCGCAGCTTACACTGAGCACTAACTTCCTCTGCGCTTTCGGGTCCTTGTGGATACAATCCTCGCAGGCTCAATCGGCAATGGACACTTCCTCAAGCAGCCTCGCCATCGAACTCCGCAACGTTTCGTATGGCCTGAACGGCGGCTCTGAGGTACTCCATAATCTGAATCTGGAGATTCGCCGCGGCGAAACTCTGGTGCTGTTGGGACGAAGCGGCTCTGGGAAAACCACCACGCTGAAACTGATCAATCATTTGCTTACAGCAACCGAGGGGGAAATTAGTGTGGACGGGCGAGCGCTGCGCGAGTGGGATGTGATCCGCCTACGGCGCATGATCGGTTATGTTATCCAGGAAGCTGGGCTCTTTCCCCACTACACCGTGGAACGCAACATCGGCCTGGTTCCCAAGATCGAGGGCTGGCCACCGGACCGCATTCGCCAGCGGGTACAGGAACTGCTGCAACTTGTGGGGCTGGAACCGCAGATGGCATCGCGTTATCCCCGCGAACTCTCCGGCGGACAGCGGCAAAGAGTTGGGGTGGCACGGGCGCTGGCGGTTGATCCTCCCTTCCTGCTGATGGATGAACCCTTCGGCGCCCTTGACCCACTGACCCGCGCAGAATTGCAACACGAATTCCTGGCTCTGCAAGCGCGGCTACAAAAGACGGTAGTGTTTGTGACTCACGATCTGCGTGAGGCATTGCTGCTCGGTTCGCGGATCGCATTGATGGAAGCGGGCCGTTTGGTAACGATCCAAACCAAACACGAATTCCTGGCTTCAAAGAATCCGTTGGCGATGGCTTACAAGAAAGCGTTCGGCGGCCTCAATACTGAGGGAGGACCAATATGAACCTCTGGCAATTCATGTTGCAAAACCACGTGGAAGTCCTCGAACTCACACTTGAGCATTTATGGCTGGTCGCGATCTCAACAGGACTGGCGGTGCTGGTCGGAATCCCTCTGGGCATTCTGATTACTCGACGGCCGTGGCTCAACAAACCAATCTTGGGAAGCGCAAACATTATCCAAACCATTCCGAGCCTGGCGCTGTTTGGCTTTCTGCTGCCCGCGCCATGGATCGGAGCGCGGGCCGACCGCCTGGCCATCCTCGCGCTAATGCTGTACGCGTTGCTGCCATTGATTCGCAACACCTACGCCGGTATCAAGGGAGTGGATCCCGCAGTGGTCGAGGCCGGGCGCGGCATGGGATTGACCGACTGGCAATTGCTTTTTCAAGTCCAATTGCCGCTGGCGCTGGGAGTGATCATCGCGGGGGTTCGGGTTGCGACCGTGATTTCAGTGGGTCTCGCAACCATTGCCGCTGCTATCGGCGCCGGCGGATTGGGCGAATACATCTTTCGCGGCCTCGCCATGGTGAACAACTCCGTCATTCTCGCGGGCGCGATCCCGGCTGCGCTGATGGCTCTGACGGCTGACCTAGGGCTGGGATGGTTGGAGCGAAAGCTCGACCCTCATTGAGAACTGAGAACTGGTGTTCAATCCTTCTTCATGTGAACAGGAATAGTGCTTCGGAACTTCTCAATTCTGCTTTGCACAGCGCTACTTGTCTCCTGCGGGCCCTCCCGCGAGGATCGCATTGTCGTCGGTTCCAAGAACTTTACTGAGCAGTTGATCCTTGGTGAAATCATCGCGCAGCAAATCGAGAGCAAGACAAAGCTGCCGGTCGAGCGGCGTTTCTATCTCGCCGGAACCTACATCTGCCAGCAGGCGATTCTTGCGGGACGGATCGACGTCTATCCCGAATACACGGGCACGGCGCTGACCGCGGTCCTGAAGCAGAAGCCACAAGGTGACCCTGCAAGCGTTTATCAGCAGGTGAAGAATGAATATGCCAAACGGTTTGCCCTTAGCGTAGGTTCAACCCTCGGTTTTGATGATACTTTCGCGATTGAGATTCGTGGCGAAGACGCGCGGCGGTTGGGGATAAAGACCATCTCACAAGCTGCTGCCTACACGCCGCAGTGGCGCGCGGGGTTTGGTTATGAATTCATGGAGCGCCCGGATGGCTACAAAGGGCTGGCAGCAATTTACGGACTGCGCTTTGCCGAGCCTCCGCGAATCATGGATCTTGGCTTGGTCGCGCGAGCTTTGAATAATAAACAGGTGGATTTGATTGCCGGGAACATGACGGATGGCCTGATCCCCGCGCTTGATCTGTTCGTCCTCGAAGATGACCGTCACTACTTTCCTCCGTATGAGGCTGTGCCCATCGTTCGGCAAGATGTACTTACTCGGCATCCTGAAGTGGGGCAGGCGTTGGACGCGTTGGCCGGCAAAATCTCAGACGGTGACATGCGGCGGCTGAATTACGCCGTCGACGGCGAGCACCGGGATGTGAAGCAAGTGGTGCAGGAGTTCCGGCGTGGCAAGGGACTGTAGACTGACAGACCGGCCCCTGTGGCGATCCTCACATCAGCCACAGCGCGTCCACATCCACAATCACCTGGGTTCTCGGAATCTTCTGCTGCGCGGCATAGGCTAGCATCGTTCTTAACAGCCCGTTGAGCTTTTCTCTACTAGCAGATTTCAAAACGAAGTGGTAACGGTAGTCGCGCTTCAGCCTCACAATCGGCGCGGCGGCGGGACCTAGCACACGGATGCCTTCGTGCCGCGTTTTATCGAACCACTTCCCCAGAATACCGGACCAGGTCAGCGCTTCATCCAGTTTGTCGCTCCTGACCAGGACGTTGGCTAGTGAGCTATACGGTGGATAATGCATCCAACTGCGAAAGCGGAGTTCTTTTTCGTAGAATCCGGCGAAGTCGTGTTGTGCGGCATATTGGACAGCGTAATGGTCGGGGAAGAAAGTCTGCAAAACAACTTTGCCGGGAGTCTGTCCGCGCCCGGCGCGTCCGGCTACTTGAGTTAGAAGCTGAAAAGTTCGTTCCGCAGCGCGGAAATCAGGGAATCCTAAGGCTGCATCGGCCCCCACCACGCCGACCAGGGTAACGCCGTGAATGTCATGTCCTTTGGCGATCATCTGGGTTCCGACTAACAAGTCGAGTTCGCCCTGATTCAGCGCGTTGAGAGCGCGCTCGAAATCATCGCGTCCGCGAACCGTGTCGCGATCCAGGCGTCCAATGCGGGCTTGGGGAAACAGGCCATGCAGCAATTCTTCCAGCTTCTCCGACCCAGTCCCCAGAAACTGAACATACTCGCTGCCACACTCACCGCAAACGTTCGGCACCGGCGTCATGAAGCCGCAATAATGGCAGACCATGCGATGCGAGCGCTTATGGTGGGTCATGGCAACAGCGCAGTTTCTGCATTCCAGATGACTGCCACAAGCGCGGCACAGCACCAGCGGCGAGTATCCCCTGCGATTGAGAAGCACCATCACCTGTTCTTTACGGTCGAGGCGCTGCCTGATCTCTTCGGTTAGCTTGCGGGAGATTACTTGCTCGCGTCCGGTCTCCTGGAATTCCTGCCGCATGTCGATGACTTCAACTTCCGGCAGCGGTCGTTTCTCCACACGATCGGGTAATTCAAGCAATGTGTATTTGTGCTTGGTGGCATTGAAATATGACTCGAGCGAAGGTGTAGCGGATCCGAGAACAACAACGGCATTCGCCATCTTGGCTCGCATCACCGCCACGTCGC